>Ga0256789_1000127_pt1 | contig 16550 bp, 16 predicted proteins | sample MC6MC0940MT_FD_186351 | JGI IMG/M metagenome (GOLD analysis project Ga0256789, IMG submission 186351) | Metatranscriptome of enriched soil aggregate microbial communities from Iowa State University, Ames, United States - MC6-MC0940-MT... | ecosystem: Environmental > Terrestrial > Soil >...
CCACGCTGAAGATGGGGAGGGTGAAGAGCCCGCCAACAAAAACCAGTGGCAGCAACCACTCATAGGACACGTGCGGAACGATTGTCCAAATGACTGTTTCGGACACAACAGAGGGAATCAATGCCCGGCGCAGGCCCACGGTGTCCACCCGGCGGCCACGCCATGGTGCGCCCACGGCAATGCCGATCGTCATGACAGCGGCAGCAGCGCCCGCTGCGGCGTATCCCTGCCCCAGGGTCAGGACAATGTGCAAGGTCAGAAGCACGCCGGCCGCCGAGTGCGGAATGCGGGCAATCATCCCCACCACCAGCAAGCGCCGGACAGGGCGGATGGACAGCATCTCTTTATAGAGAGCGAAATTCACTGGCAAATCCTCTTGTTCCCCCAGGGCAGCCCGGAGGGACCGGTACTGCCGTTAGTGCCGCCCAGGCTCCTGTGCTGCACGCTGCAATTTCACTTCAACGGAGTCAACGCTTTCGGCAAACGACTCCATCCGCGCCCACGCTTCGTGCAGGCTACCAACCAGCGCCTGGACGGCCACGGCGTCAAGTCCATCCTCAAGGAAGAGCACAACCTGGAGTTCCGGGCCCGGGCCTCCGCCGGCGACTACGCTGCCATCCGCCGCCAACGAGGACACCCCACCGCCGGGCCGCGTCTCAAGACGGCGCACGGCCGGAAATTCCAGGGCTACTGAAGCGAGAGCAGACTCCAGTTGATCATCAAGGTATGACGGCGTCCAGTCCCGTTGCTGGGCCAAAGCCCACATTGCCGGCCGCCGCACCACGAACGTATACGCGGAGCCGGGGTCCAGTACCAGCAGTTGGGCATCTTCCGATACCGCAGACAAGGCCGCCCGCGCCGCATAGACAGCTACCGGACGGGCTTCGGAATGCCACGCTTCCAGGGCCGCCGCAGACGTAAAGACGGGCATCGCAGTTCGGCCATCAGGGGCCTTGAGTGTGATCAAAGCCATATCGGCCTGCTTGTCCGCGTGCAAGCCATCGACACCCTCAGCTTCCTCAGCGAGTTGCGCGACAACCGGAACAAAAACCCGGGCGGTGGCCAGCGATGCCACCACGTCGGCCTCAGTGCCGGTACCACTGATGAGCGCTGCGATAGCCGCGGTATAGCCGGGATCGGCTGAGCCGTCGTCGTCCTCGAAGTTGTGGATCTTGGCGTCATCCCCACTGAGGCTTCGGCCGGCCCAAGGGCGGCCCGCTGAATCGCCCGCTCCTCCGGCACCCTTCAGAGCGGCGGCGATGTGCCCAGGAAGCTGACGCCCACCGTGGCCATGTTCATCGTGCTGGTGTCCTGCGTCGTGCGGCATCAGCGGCGACCGGCGACGTCCAGGGCCTCAGGCAGCGTGAAAGCACCGGCATACAGGGCCTTGCCCACAATGGCCCCTTCGACGCCGAGCGGCACGAGTTCCCGCAGCACGCGGAGATCTTCGAGGCTCGAAATACCACCCGAAGCCACCACGGGCTTGCCCGTCTTCTCCACCATCTGGCGCAGCAACTCGACATTGGGGCCCTGCAGTGTTCCGTCCTTGGTGACATCCGTGACCACGTAGCGGGCGCACCCAGCGTCCTCAAGGCGCGCCAGCACCTCCCAGAGGTCGCCACCCTCCTTGGTCCAGCCACGACCCGCGAGGGTGGTGCCACGGACATCAAGTCCGACGGCGATTTGGTCGCCAAAGCGCTCGATGGCGCGACGGGTCCACTCCGGATTCTCAAGCGCAGCCGTGCCGAGGTTTACCCGCGCAACACCTAAATCCAGGGCCCGCTCCAACGACTCGTCATCCCGCAAGCCACCGGACAACTCCACCTTGACGTTGAGCTGCGACACAACTTCGCTGATGAGTGCGGCGTTGTTCCCCCGACCGAAGGCGGCGTCCAGGTCCACCATGTGTACCCATTCAGCGCCTGCCTCCTGCCAGTTCAAGGCCGCTTCGAGGGGCGTTCCATAGCTGGTTTCCGAACCCGCTTCGCCCTGCAGGAGGCGAACCGCCTGGCCATCGACAATATCGACGGCGGGAAGGAGTTCCAGAACGGACTGGGTGGAGGTGGTCATGAGTGTCCTTGCAATTGTGGGGGCGCGGATTAGTTACCGGGCAGCGTCAGGAGATAGGCAGCCAGCAGGGACATCCCTGCCAGCACGTAGAAAGAAACTGAAACCCAGGTGGGCTTCTTCTGCTGATGGAAGGAGATTCCCCCTCCCACCAGCACACCGGCGAGGCCCATGAGGATAACCGACCACATTTAGGCGGCACCGCTTTTAGCGGTTTCCGCCGTGGAGGCAGGCTTGCGCAGGCTGTCCACCCAGTTCCGGAGGAGCCGCGCTCCGGCGTCGCCGGACTTTTCGGGGTGGAATTGGGTAGCGCAGAGGGGGCCGTTCTCGACGGCCGCGATGAAGCGGGCGCCGTGCTCGGACCACGTGACCATGGGAGGGGCCATGCGAGGCTGCACGACGTCGAAGTTCCACTCCTGGACACCATAGGAGTGCACGAAGTAGAAGCGCTCCTGCTCGACGCCGGCGAAGAGCTTGGAACCCTCCGGGACGTCCACAGTGTTCCACCCCATGTGCGGCACAACGGCCGCGGGAAGCAACTCCACCTTGCCGGGCCATTCGGCCATGCCCTCGGACTCCGTGCCGTGTTCAACACCGGCCTCGAAAAGGACCTGCAAGCCGACACAGATAGCAAGCACCGGCCGGCCACCGGCCACCCGGCGACCAATCATGCGGATGGCGTCGACGGCCTTGAGTTCCTTCATGACAGTCTCGTAAGCGCCGACACCCGGAACCACCAGGCCATCGGCGTTGAGAACGTCCTCAGGCTTGGCGCTCAACAATACGTGGGCACCGGCACGTTCCAGTGCGCGGACAGCAGAACGGACATTGCCCGAGCCGTAGTCCAGCACCGTTACGGTGGGCTTGCCTTCCGGTGATTCCGGCTTGATGGCCGCCACGGTGTCGGTGACAGACCCATCCTTCAGGACCTGGCCGCTCATAGCGCTCCCTTCGTGGAGGGGATTCCCTCAACCCTCGGATCAGATTCCACTGCAGCGCGCAGCGCCCTCGCGAACGCCTTGAACTGGGCCTCCACGATGTGGTGCGGGTCGCGCCCCGCGAGAACCCGCATGTGCAGGCAAATACCGGCGTGCAGAGTGATGGCTTCAAAAACGTGACGGGTCAGCGAACCCGTAAAATGTCCGCCAATGAGGTGGTATTCCTGGCCCGCAGGCTCGCCACCGTGCACCAGGTACGGACGTCCCGAAACATCCACTACCGCGTGGGCCAAGGCTTCGTCCAAGGGAACGGTTGCTTCACCGAAGCGACGGATTCCAGCCTTGTTGCCCAGTGCTGTCCGGAGGACCTCGCCGAAGGTGATTGCCACATCCTCCACCGTGTGGTGGGCGTCGATGTGGGTATCCCCCGTGGCCTTGACGGTCATGTCAATCAGCGAGTGCTTGCACAGGGCCGTCAGCATGTGGTCGTAGAAGGGAACCGAGGTGCTGATGTCCGAGACACCGGATCCGTCCAGGTTGATCTCCACCAGGACGGAAGATTCGCTGGTGGTGCGCTCCATGCGCGCGGTGCGGGCAGCGGACGGCGTGGCGCCGGTTTCGCTCATTGGGACGTCCTTATACACGGAGGATTGGTTGGGTCTATTGACAAGTTTAGGCGGGCTGTGAAGCTTGGCCGTCCAAAAGGGCTTCCAGTGCGACCAGGAAGGCCGTGGTTTCCGGTTCGGTACCGGCTGTGACCCGCAAGTGGCCCGGGATCCCGACGTCGCGGATCAGCACTCCTGCATCGAGCAATCCCTGCCAGATGGCGTGCGGGTCCTCGAGACCGCCGAAGAAGACGTAATTGGAGTCCGATGCGGCAGGCTTGAGCCCCATCCGCAGCAACTCTGTGACAATGCGGTCGCGCTGGACTTTGATGTCCTCGACATCGGCCATCAGCGCTTCCCTGTGGCTCAGCGCAGCGAGGGCGGTTGCCTGGGTAATCGCCGAGAGGTGGTACGGAAGCCGGACCAGCCTGATCGCGTCCGTAACCTCCGGGGCAGCGGCCATGTAACCCAGCCGGGCGCCGGCCAAGGCAAAAGCCTTGCTCATGGTGCGCGAGACGATCAGCCGTTCCCGTCCTGGCAGCAGAGTCAGGGCGCTGGGCGTGTTGTCGTGCGCAAACTCGTGGTAGGCCTCGTCAACGATTACGATCGCCTGGCTCGCTTCGCCGGCTTCGTAGACCGCCTCAACGACATCCAGTCCCAGCCCCGTCCCGGTGGGGTTGTTGGGAGAACACAGGAAAACGATGTTGGCGCCGGTCTCCCGGACCTGGTCAGCGGCCGATTGCGCGTCCAGTCCGTAGTCGTCGGCCCGGACTCCACGCAGGTATTCGGTGTCCGTGCCGCTGGCGAGCAGTGGGTACATGGAATAGGTGGGAGGGAAACCCAATGCCTTGCGGCCGGGCCCACCAAATGCCTGGAGTATCTGCTGCAGGACTTCGTTGGATCCATTGGCCGCCCAGATGTTGTCCCGGGCAAGGCCGTGCCCCAGGTACTCAGCCAGGGATTCGCGGAGTTCCGTGAACTCGCGGTCGGGGTAGCGGTTCAAACCAGTGGCGGCGGCGGCAACGGCCTCGGTGATGGCGGCCTGCACATCCGCGGGGACTCCATGGGTGTTCTCGTTGACGTTCAGCAAAACGGGGACTTCAAGCTGCGGTGCGCCGTAGGGGCTCAGTCCACGCAGGTTGGTCCGGAGGGGAAGTCGGTCAAGTCGTTCAAGCTGCTCACTCACCACGTCAGTTTAAGGGGCCGCTGCTGCTGCAAACTAACTGTGACGCCGCGCCACCCCGCCTCGCGGCGGCGCCCGACACTTAGTTGGCGGGTACGAAGAGCTGCTGACCGGGCTGGATGCGGCCCCCACGAAGGTCGTTGAGCTGAATGATTTCCGAGATGACGTCGCGGGGGTCACGTTCAGGAGCTGCCGCACCGGCGATACCCCACAGGGACTGGCCGGGCTGGACAGTGACAGTGACGGCGACCGGCGGCCGAAGCTCGGACTGGGAGTCGGAAGCCTTTGCAGGGGAGGTAATGAAACCGGCGAGGCTCAACAGCGCAGCCACCAGCAACATGGCCGGGATGCCGAAGAAGACGATCCGCCCCCGCCGGGTTAGACGCAGGCGGGCGGGCGCCTGGGTGGTGCGGAAATCAGCGAACGTGGTGATTGCGGACATGAGCTGAGCCCTTCTGAGCTATTGCCAACGAGCCGGATGCCCGGCGCCTGGCTGCCAATTCTTGGTGTTCCCCTCCCCTGACCCCGATATTCGAACGCTTTGTTCGAACATCGGGCTTCAGCAACGGGTTTATAGAACACATATTCGAACCTTGCTATGACATTTTTAGCACTTATCAACGAACGGTGTCGAGACTCGCTAGAACAAATGTTTGATAAACGCCTGTGCCTGCCCTACGTTTGAGTGAAGGAACAGCACTGTTTCAGTGGAACAGGAGGGTCTGACATTTTTGCAGGCCCGACAACCCCGGACACGCTCCGGGGACGGAATGGAAAGGCATTGGCGAACATGGCAGCGAAAGCCACAGGCGGCGGGGTACCCCTGCGGAGCCAACAGCCTCAAAAGAGCCCCAAGAGCCTGACCGTCCGTCAGAAGAAGATCCTGGAGACCATCCAGAGGTCCGTGAATGACAACGGATACCCGCCGAGCATGCGCGAGATCGGCGATACCGTCGGCCTTGCCAGCCTGTCGAGCGTCACCCACCAGCTGTCCCAGTTGGAAAAACTCGGGTACCTCCGCCGCGATCCGAAGCGGCCACGTGCCATGGAAGTCCTGATGCCCCTGACCCTCGACGGCGGTCCCATCCCCGGTGTAGAAGCGCCCACGGCACTCCGCAGCACGGGCGGACTCGCTGTGACCGAACTGGCCAGCGCCAGCGACACCGCCATGGTTCCGCTGGTCGGCCGCATCGCTGCCGGCGGTCCCATCCTGGCCGACCAGACCGTGGAGGACGTACTCCCCCTCCCGCGGCAGCTCGTGGGGCATGGCGAATTGTTCATGCTGAAGGTCGCCGGTGACTCCATGATTGACGCAGCCATCTGCGACGGGGACTGGGTGGTGGTGCGGCGGCAGAACGACGCCATCAACGGAGACATCGTGGCCGCACTCCTGGACGACGAAGCAACCGTAAAAACGTTCCGGCAGCGGGACGGCCATACGTGGCTGCTCCCCCAGAACACCCAGTACGAGCCCATCCTTGGCGATCAAGCCACCATCATGGGCAAGGTCGTCTCGGTCCTGCGCTCCCTCTAGCCTTCCTGGGGCCTTTAGGAGGCCTTCGCGGACCCCAGCCGCTCAAGAACGCCACGGACTACCTTGCGGTCGGTTGTAGCCCAGAAGGGCGGCAGCGCGGCCCTGAGGAAGCCACCGTAACGTTCTGTGGAAAGCCTGGAATCCAGTACCGCCACCACACCCTTGTCACCCGTTGAACGGATGAGGCGTCCGGCCCCCTGCGCCAGCCGAATGGCTGCGTGGGTGGCCGACACGGCCATGAAGCCGTTTCCACCGGACTGGGCGACTGCCCGTGAACGGGCGGTCATCAGGGGATCGTCGGGGCGCGGGAACGGAATACGGTCTATGACCACAAGCCGGCAGGAACCGCCCGGAACGTCCACACCCTGCCACAGGGACATGGTGCCGAAAAGGCAGGTGTCCGGCTCGTCCGCGAACTGCTTGACCAACGCCGCCATGGTGGACTCCCCTTGGCAAAGGATGTCAACGTCCAGGCGGAGCCGCATGGCATCAGCTGCTTCCTCGGCGGCCCTCCGTGAGGAGAACAGGCAGAGTGCTCCGCCACCCGAGGCCCGGATCAGGTCTTCCAGCTCGTCGAGGGCCTCCGGTGATGTTCCGCGGCCTGGCTTGGGCAGGTGCTTGGCCACATAGAGCACACCCTGTTTGGGGTAGTCGAACGGCGACCCAACATCGATCCCCGTCCAGCTCGGGGCGCCGTCCCCGATCAGCCCCAACCCACCGGCGGCTGGTTCAAAGGCCGAGCCGATGGCCAGCGTCGCGGAGGTGAGGACCACTGTGTGGCCGGCAAAAAGTCCTTCACGCAAACGGCCCGCGACGCTCAACGGCGCGATATTGATGAGGGCGGGTGCTGTTTCATCAGGCTGGGAGTAGCCCTGTTGGGGGTCGAAGTTGCTGTTTCGCGAGAACCACACCACTTCCCGGTTCTCTTTGGCGGCGAGCATGCGTTCGCACAATTCCAGGATGAGCATGAGCCGTGAGCGCGCCAGCTGCCGTCCGCCGTCGACCGCGTTTGAAGAGTCGGTCTTCGAATCGGATAGTGCCGCGCGCGTGGCGTCCCGCAGCTGGTCAAGGCAGTCAAGCTGTTCGTCGTTGAGCCCGTTGGGCAACAGGCCGTTGGGCACGCCTGCGATGGCCATATCCAGCCGGTCCGCCGCAGCGTTGAGGGCATCCACCGTGATGGCCGTGTGCTTGCGCGCACTGGACGCTGCGGCATGGACCATGGCCACTGACAGCTGGCCGGATACGGCTCCGGTGACTCGGTCCTGCAGTTCGTGGGCTTCGTCAACGACCACGACGTCGTACTCGGGGAGCACGGCCAATCCCTCAAAGGCACTCACGGCCAGCATCGCGTGATTGGTGACGACGACATCGGCCTCAGCCGCGCGGGACCGCGCGAGTTCGCTGAAGCATTCCTCAGCCAACGGGCATTTCTGCGCGCCGAGACACTCCATGGACGTGACCGAAACCTGCCGCCACGCACGGTCGGTGACTCCGGGCATGAGTTCGTCGCGATCACCGGTGGATGTCTTCTCGGCCCACTCGCGAAGCCGGACCACTTCCTTGCCGAGCTGCGACTGCGGCCCGCCCATGGAGGCAGCGAAGTGCGGAACGCTGGTGTCCTCACCCAGGGAGAACAGTTGCCCTTCGGAGGGCTCCTCGCTGGGGAAGCCGCCCTCAAGTTTCTGCCGGCAGACATAGTTTGCCCGGCCCTTCACCAACGCCACGTTGACGGGGCGTTCAAGGGCGGGATTAATGCTCTCCAACAGCCGCGGTAGGTCGCGGCCGACAATCTGGGTCTGCAATGCCAAGGTGGCGGTGGACACGAGCGTCGGTTTGTTGCTGTCCATCGAATGCGCGATCAACGGAATCAGGTACGCCAACGACTTACCTGTTCCGGTCCCCGCCTGGACGAGCAAATGCTCCCCCGTCTCGATCGCCCGGGCAACGTGTTTGGCCATCTCGTGCTGGCCTGCACGGCTTTGTCCGCCCATGCCGGCAACAGCCCGGTCCAACAATTCGAGGGTGGCCTTTTCGCCCACCGACTCGACGGCGTCCGCCGCCACCTTCTCAACCATTGCTGACGAATGACTCCAGTTCGGCTGCCAGTCCTTCACGGACCATGACAACCACGCGCGTCCCGGATTCCTCGTGGTCAAGGCTCAGGATTTCCGAGTCGGAGCTGTGGAGCTTGCTGATCATGTCGCCACGGTCGTAGGGAATCAGCAGCTCAAGGCGTACTCCCGGCCGTGGAATCGACTGGCTGATGACCTCCAGCAATTCCGCGATGCCCTGGCCTGTGCGGGTGGAAACCACCGCATGGCGGGGCTCCTTTTGCTTGAGGCGCTCCACGACGAAAGGATCCGCTACATCCACCTTGTTCAGGACAATGATTTCCGGGACCTTGCGCGCATCCACTTCGGTGAAGACGGCCCGCACCGCGGCGATCTGTCCCTCGGGATCCGGGTGCGAAGCGTCGACGACATGCAGGATCAGGTCCGCATCCGCCACTTCCTCCAGCGTGGACCTGAATGCCTCGATCAGCTGGGTGGGCAGCGAACGGACAAACCCCACGGTGTCGGCAAGTGTGTACCCGATGCCATCCGGAGTCTGCGCCTTGCGGACGGTGGGATCCAGCGTGGCGAACAGCGCATTCTCCACCAGGACACCGGCGTCGGTCAGTCGGTTCAGCAGCGAGGACTTACCTGCGTTGGTGTACCCGGCAATAGCGACGGACGGAACGGCATTACGACGGCGGTTGGCACGTTTGGTCTCGCGCGCCGGCTTCATCGCGGCGATTTCACGCCGAAGCTTGGCCATGCGCGTGCGGATTCGACGGCGGTCCAGTTCGATCTTGGTTTCACCAGGACCACGTGAACCCATGCCTGCTCCGGCACCACCCACCTGGCCACCTGCCTGGCGGGACATGGAGTCGCCCCAACCACGGAGACGCGGGAGGAGGTATTCGAGCTGGGCCAACTCAACCTGGGCCTTGCCTTCGCGGCTCTTGGCGTGCTGGGCGAAGATGTCCAGGATCAGTGTGGTGCGATCCACCACCTTGACCTTGACGATGTCTTCCAGTCCGCGTCGCTGCGAAGGTGCCAGTTCCGTGTCAACCACCACGGTGTCGGCGCCCGTCGCTGCCACGATGTCCTTGAGCTCCTGGGCCTTGCCTGATCCAAGGAAAGTCCCGGGGTCCGGCTTGGTGCGGCGCTGTACCAAGCCATCCAGCACCTCCGAGCCGGCGGTCTCAGCCAAAGCAGCGAGTTCGCGCAGCGAATTCTCTGCATCGGCGAGCGTTCCCTCGGTCCACAGGCCGGCGAGGACGACGCGCTCAAGGCGCAACTGCCGGTATTCAACCTCAGTGACGTCTTCGAGTTCCGTGGAAAGCCCGGCGGTTCGACGCAGGGCGCGGCGTTCAGCCAGATCTTCCTGGTCGCCGTCGTAAATGCTGTGTTCCTGGTCCAGCGTGGAGATCGCCTGCGCCTTGCCAAACACACTGTTGGCATCGTTGTCGTTGGATGCCTGCGCAGGTACATCCTTGGAAAGAATCCGGTCGATGACGGCCTGGATTTGTTCAGGACTCATGTCCTGGGCGTCGGAATCGGATCCGGAGTGCTTCTGGGTGGTCATGGTCTCCTTAGACTGTTCGGCTATTCCAGAATAGTGCTGTTTGCTGTTTGATGGGGCGCTATTCGCGCTGGGCTGACGGTCTTGGGCCAAAGGGGCCTCCTGTGTGCCGGGCGGCCACGCCTCAAAGGCAGTGGTGGCCGCTGCGATTCGACGGAAAGGATCCGCAGGAAGGTCCAGGGCAACCAAGGAAAGGGACATCCGTTCTTCTGGCAAACCGGCGCCAGCGGTGGCGGAGAATAACGGGTGGTGTGATCTTCGGAGCGCCGGTCGACTGCGTCATGCAGTGGACTGACTTTGCCAGGTGGGACCTGCCTTGCGGAAAGGCCATGCGGTTGGCTCGGAGCCTAGCTGGCCTGCGTCGCGGGCGGTGCCGGTTTTCGGCAGATTACTCGAAGATCAGGAACATGACTTCCACATTAGCAGCCAGTGTCAACCCACCTGCCTCATGCGGCAGTTTCCCATGACGCCGTCAGCCCACTAATCTGGCAAATTATGGAGTCTGCACACTATTTCACTGCCCAGCCAGCTGGACCTTTCACCCGCAAACCCCTCACGGTGGAGCTCGCCGGGGCTACCCGCCAACTGCAGACCTCCTCTGGCATCTTCAGCCCAGACGGCGTGGACAAGGGCACGGCGATCCTTCTTTCGGAAGTCCCGCCGCCGTCACCGCAGGGCAACCTGCTGGATATCGGTTGCGGATGGGGTCCCATAGCCCTGACCCTCGGCTTGAAAGCTCCGCATGCACGCGTTTACGCCGTGGACGTGAATGAGCGATGCGTGACGCTGACCAACGAGAATGCTGCGGCGCTGGGTCTCGGCAACGTCACTGCCAGCCTTCCCGACCAAGTGGATCCTGCCGTCAAGTTCGACACCATATGGTCGAACCCGCCCATTCGCATCGGCAAAGAAGAACTTCACTCGCTGCTTTTGACGTGGCTCCCGCGCCTCGCACCAGGCGGAAACGCCTGGCTGGTGGTCCAGAAGAACCTGGGGTCGGACTCGCTCCAACGCTGGCTCGCCAATGAACTGGACAGCACCTTCGCGGTTTCCCGCGAGAGCACGTCCAAGTCCTTCAGGATCATCAGGGTCAGGAAAGCGTCCCAGTAGCTACGATCACGGCGGGGCCGCTGAGCTCTACGTGCTCGCGGCCGCCGGCACCTGGGAAGAACTTTACGCCGACGACGCCGCCCGGAACGTTGACGTGCCAGTCGTTTGGGGCCGTACTTCCGGCCCAGTGACGAATGGCCACAGCTGCGGCGCAGGCGCCTGTGCCGCACGACTGAGTCTCCCCCACACCACGTTCGTGGACGCGCATGGTGATGGTTCCCACGCCGTCTTCAACCAGGGGCTCGGCGGGAACGACGAATTCGACGTTGGTTCCGTTGGCAGGCTTGGGATCCACCACCGGAGGCTTGAACAGTTGCGTGGCCGCCAGCTCGCTGAGCTCCGCCAGGGCTACCACCGTGTGGGGATTTCCCATGCTGACGGACAGGCCCGGCCGGGCGACTTCAAGGCCGTCGGCGCTGACCAGGGCATCCATGGCTTTGCTGGTGGCTTCCCGCGGAAAAATGAACTCCCAAGGCCCCATGTCCACGGCGTAACCCGTGGCAGTGCGCACCACCTTCTTGACGCCGCCGCGGGTGCCAATTGTCAAAGTCTCGCCTGGGCCAAGCTCCACCAGTTTTTCGGCGATGAGGAAATGAACGAACACACGAACCCCGTTGCCGCACATCTCTGACAGGGAACCGTCGCCGTTGCGGTAGTCCATGAACCACTCGGCGGCCGGGTCCTGCTCAAGCATGGCGCGACCCTCGGGAAGGAACCGTGAGGGCACCGCCCGGATGAGGCCATCTCCCCCGACACCAAGGTGCCGGTCGCATAGCTGCGCAACTTGTTCCGGAGTGATCTCGTGGGCGTCGCCTGGGTCGGCGATAAGGACGAAGTCATTACCCGTTCCGTGGCCCTTGGAAAACGCCAGCCCGGACAGGCTGGGGGCGGTCACAGCGGCGCCGGCAGCTGCTGGCTGCTGGGCGGAAAGGGAAGCGGTTTCATCCATGGCTCTAGGCTACCTGCCACGGCTCGTCGGCCCGAAATTGCGGGCGTCAGGCAGCAGCTGCCGCCTTGGCTACGAGCTGGGGGTCCTGCCAGTCCAACCACGTGATTCGCGGATCCGCGCGGAACCAGGTCAGCTGGCGTCTGGCGAACTGCCGCGTAGCGACGATGGTCTCTTCAGCGGCAGCGGCGACGTCAGCCTCGCCGTCGAGCACTTTCAGGAACTGTGCGTATCCCAAGGCCCGGGAAGCCGTCTTGCCCTTCCGCAGCCCGGCGGCGTCGAGGCGTGAAACTTCTTCCTGCAGCCCGGCTTCAACCATTCGATGCACCCTTTGGGCGAGCCGTTCCCGGAGGACCTCCCGGTCCACTGAGAGGCCGATTTGGATGGCAGGCTGGAAATAGTCGCGTTGGGGCATGAAGGAGCTGAAAGGACGGCCGGTTATCTGGTGAACCTCAAGTGCGCGGATCACGCGTCGGGCATCCCCCAGCCGGGCCGCAGACACGGGATCGACTTCTTCCAGCCTGGTCCGCAGCGGCGCCAACCCGTGGGTTTCGCATTCCTGCTCGAGTTCCTTCCGAACCATCTGATCGGTCCCGGGGAATTCCAGTACGTCCAGCGCCGCCCGGACGTAGAGTCCGGAACCTCCCACGAGGATGGCACGCTTGCCCCGGGAATGGATCTCCTGGATGGCAGCGCGGCACTCCGCCTGGAAGTCGGCAACACTGGCCTCCTCGGTGACATCCATGGTGTCAAGAAGGTGATGGGGAACGCCTTTGCGTTCTTCCACAGTGATCTTGGCCGTGCCGATGTCCATGCCACGATAGAACTGCAGGGCATCTGCGTTGATCACTTCACCGCCCAAGGCCAACGCAAGATTGACCCCGAGATCCGATTTGCCGGAGCCGGTGGGGCCAACGACGGCGATGACGGGAGGCTGCGGTTCAGGGCCGGAGGTGGACACGTCGCGTTGCCCGGCGCTAGGAGCGGCGCACGGGCAGCGACGGCATGCCCAGCGATACGCCGCCCTTGCCGGAAGCTGCCCCGGGTGCGGGAACACCGCAGGAATCTGCCTGTGCCCTGTCCCAGGCATCCCCCGCACGGGACCGGCGCAGAAGGTAGTCCTCCGCGGTGGCTGGGTCCGCCACGAGGTGGAAGGCCGCGGCTTCGGTGATGGTCACTGTGACGAGATCACCGGGACGCGGGGTTTCAGCACCTGCTGGGACAGAGAAATGGACCAGCCGCTGATCCTTGGAACGACCAGACAAACGATGCGTTTCCTCAGCTTTGCGACCGGACTGGGCCGTCACAAGGATTTCGACCTGACGGCCGAGTTGGCTTGCGTTCTCTTCTGCCGCAATGCGGTCCTGAAGGGCGGTGAGGCGTTCGAACCGTTCCTGGACAACAGCCTTGGGCAGCTGGTCCGGCAAATCGGCAGCAGGTGTACCGGGGCGCTTGGAGTACTGGAAGGTGAACGCGGACGAAAAGCGTGACTTTTCCACGACATCCAGCGTCGCCTGGAAGTCTTCTTCCGTTTCGCCGGGGAAGCCAACGATGATGTCGGTGGTGATCGCGGCGTTCGGGATGCGCTCCCTGACCTTGTCCAGGATTCCGAGGAATTTGCTGGAACGGTAGGAGCGGCGCATGTCCTTAAGAACCTTGTCCGAGCCGGATTGCAGCGGCATGTGCAGCTGCGGCATGACGTTAGGCGTCTCAGCCATGGCGTCGATGACGTCGTCGGTAAAGGCGGCGGGGTGGGGGCTCGTGAAACGGACACGCTCCAGCCCTTCAATGTCACCGCAGGCCCTGAGCAGTTTGGAGAACGCCTGCCGGTCGCCGAACTCCACCCCGTACGAGTTCACATTCTGCCCAAGCAACGTCACTTCGACTGCGCCGTCGTCCACCAGCGCCTGGATCTCGGCGAGGATCTCTCCGGGACGGCGGTCTTTTTCCTTGCCTCGGAGTGAGGGAACGATGCAGAACGTGCAGGTGTTGTTGCATCCGACGGAGATGGACACCCAGCCGGAGTACACCGAGTCCCTCTTGGTGGGGAGCGTCGAAGGGAACACATCCAACGATTCGAGGATCTCGAGCTGTGCCTCGTTGTTATGACGAGCACGGTCCAGCAGTGCCGGAAGGGCACCAACGTTGTGGGTACCGAAGACCGCGTCCACCCATGGCGCCTTCTTCACGATGGTTTCGCGGTCCTTCTGGGCCAGGCAACCGCCCACGGCGATCTGCATCCCCGGGTGCGCCTCCTTGACCTGCCGCAGCTGGCCCAGGTTGCCGTAGAGCTTGTTATCCGCGTTTTCCCGCACAGCGCAGGTGTTGAAAACCACGACGTCGGCTATGTCACCGTCCGCTGGTACGTAACCCGCGTCTTCGAGGAGCCCAGCCATCCGCTCGGAATCATGGACGTTCATCTGGCAACCAAAAGTCCGGACCTGGTATGTCCGTGGCATGGCAGAAGGAGTGGCGGAAGCTGTTGGGGAAGGAATGGTCAAACTCACTACTCAAGGGTACCGGCTTCTGCCAGCACCTCACCGACGATCCTGAAAGCCAAGGAAGGCGCGTAGCCCTTGCGTGCCAGCATCGAGGCAAGGCGGCGTGTGTACTTGTCCCGTTCCGCGCGATCGGCCAGGTCCACGCCAGGCCGGAGCTTGCGTTGAACGAGCTCTCGGGCTGCCAGTTCCTCATCCTGATCGCTCAGCTGGGATAGTGCTTCCTCTGCGTCCTCCAGCTCAATGCCTTTGTCCGAAAGTTCACGACGAAGTGCACCCTTGGCCAGCTTCTTGCTTTGCGATCGGCTGCGGACCCACATCCGGGCGAACTCCGCGTCGTCGATCAGCTGAACCTCTTCGAACCGATCCAGGACTGCCTCCGCCACGTCCTCAGGGACATTGCGCTCGGCGAGCTTTCGGGACAGCTGGAGCCGGCTCCGCGGCGCCATCGTCAACTGCCTCAGGACGATGGCACGCGCCACGGATTCAGGATCAGGTTCGGGATCAGCCGCAACGGAAGAGTCCGGGTCCGGCCCTCTCCTAACCGTCAACGGCCTTCAGCTTCGGGGAGTCTTCCTCCGGCTTGACACCCACGCCGAGCTTTTCCTTGATCAGGCGCTCCAGCTCCTGGGCCAGTTCAGGGTTGTCACGCAGGAATCGCCGCGAGTTCTCCATGCCCTGGCCAAGCTGGTCGCCGTCATAGGTGAACCACGAGCCCGATTTCTTAATGATGCCGTGTTCGACACCCATGTCGATGATGCCGCCCTCGCGGGAGATGCCCTGGCCGTAGATGATGTCGAACTCGGCGATCTTGAACGGGGGTGCCATCTTGTTCTTGACGATCTTTGCCTTGGTGCGGTTACCGACGGAATCCGCACCTTCCTTCAGGGTCTGGATACGTCGGACATCGATGCGCACGGAAGCGTAGAACTTCAGGGCCTTACCACCGGTGGTGGTTTCCGGGGAGCCGAAGAAGACACCGATCTTTTCACGCAGCTGGTTGATGAAAATGGCGGTGGTCTTGGTCTGGCTCAAGCGGCCGGTGATCTTACGCAGAGCCTGGCTCATGAGGCGGGCTTGGAGGCCCACGTGGGAGTCGCCCATTTCGCCTTCAATTTCGGCGCGCGGAACCAGAGCAGCAACGGAGTCGATAACGACGATGTCGAGCGAGCCGGAGCCGACCAGCATGTCCATGATTTCCAGGGCCTGTTCACCGGTATCCGGCTGCGAGACCAAGAGCGCGTCCGTGTCGACGCCGAGCTTTGCGGCGTAGTCAGGATCAAGCGCGTGTTCGGCGTCGATGAAGGCCGCAATGCCGCCGGCGCGTTGCGCGTTGGCTACGGCGTGGAGGGCAACGGTGGTCTTACCCGAGGATTCCGGGCCGTAGATCTCAACGACACGCCCGCGGGGCAGTCCACCAATTCCCAGGGCCACGTCCAAGGCAATGGAACCGGTAGGAATGACCTCGATGGGCGCGCGGGTGTCGTCACCCAGGCGCATGATAGAGCCTTTGCCGAACTGCTTGTCGATCTGGGCAAGCGCTGCTTCGAGCGCCTTCTCACGATCCGGGGCTGCCGCCATGGTTCACACCTCTGATGCTTTCTCGCTGTGGAGTGGCCCGAAGGGCCGCTTTCCTGTCATGACTGACGCTATTACGGTGCCCGGACATTTTTACCAGCCGACCCCGGCTATGTGGATAAACGGGACTGCAGGATGCCGTGGAATGCGTCTTTCAGGATCAATTTTCCTCTTTCAGGAGCATATCCCCATCCGAACAGATATTCGAACAACGGTTCGGCGTGTCACGTTGCCGACACCTCAAAGCACTCAGCTTGAAGCCGGCTTAATGTCCCTGCCCAGCCTGCGCTCGAGGGGAACGTCCTGGACTTCGCACATGGACAGCCAGACTTCGCGGGGCTGGTAGCCGGCCGCGAGAGCTTCCACCGCAGTGCGTCCACCGACACCGGCGAGCACCAGGGAGTTGGCCAGGACCCGGGAGTAACCTGCCCCGAATTCGTCGTCCATCAATCGCCAAAAGTCAC
>Ga0256789_1000137_pt1 | contig 15884 bp, 31 predicted proteins | sample MC6MC0940MT_FD_186351 | JGI IMG/M metagenome (GOLD analysis project Ga0256789, IMG submission 186351) | Metatranscriptome of enriched soil aggregate microbial communities from Iowa State University, Ames, United States - MC6-MC0940-MT... | ecosystem: Environmental > Terrestrial > Soil >...
CGAGAAACTGTGTTAAAAACTGATATTGCCGCTCTTTCACCTCAGTGAAATCTTCGGGGAAAAGAGGTGCGAGATCTGGGTGCTTTGCTACCAAATCATAAAAGTTATCGACAAGACGGGCTAATGTATCAGCTCCGCCAATCATTTCATAGGGAGTGCGAATTGCTTCGGACATCACGTCTAGCCTCCTTTAAGGGGATGTTCCATCCTTAGTATAGCGTGTTTCTTCTATTATATATAGAAGTTAGATGCAGCTGGCAGGGAATCCCGCTTGCCTTTCAGTGGGGAAATCAGTATCATAGGCAAAGTGAGCCTATGGATTTGGCTTGCTTGTACAAAAAATATGTGGGTACCTAAAGAAATGACTTGCGTTGCCCAGATTTATTTAGTACAATATTGAATGTTGGTCATGGACTTGCGATGATGTGGGAGGTTGCTGACACACCCGGGCCCTTTGCCATGACCGGGGTGCAGGATATTTCCACGGAGAAATGTCTGTTTAGAAAAATGGGCGAAAAAGGAGGGACTTAAATGGCAAAGCAAAAGATTCGTATTCGTTTGAAGGCGTATGATCACAAAATCCTCGATCAGTCCGCAGAAAAAATTGTAGAGACCGCTAAACGTTCCGGAGCAAATGTATCCGGTCCAATCCCGCTTCCTACGGAGAAAGCAGTTTACACGATCCTGCGTGCGGTTCATAAGTACAAAGATTCTCGTGAGCAATTCGAGATGCGTACACATAAGCGTTTGATCGATATCTTGAATCCAACACCACAAACAGTAGATGCTCTGATGCGTCTGGATCTGCCGTCCGGTGTGGACATCGAGATCAAGCTCTAAGGTCCCAAAAAGCGATACACGCGCAGACGTTGTCTTGATAAGCGTGTTACACCAAGCAACAAACCCTTAAATGGCACCCCTGCGCATCGATGGGGACTTGATACAACATAAAATGTTTTACTGAAATAAGCACAGGAGGTGGCACTAATGACCAAAGGAATCTTAGGGAAAAAACTTGGAATGACTCAAGTTTTTGGTCCGAACGGAACAGCGATTGCTGTAACGGTCATCGAGGCTGGTTCTAACGTAGTTCTCCAAAAGAAAGACCTGGAGAATGACGGTTACGAAGCGATTCAAATCGGCTTTGAAGACAAAAAAAGCACAGCGCGCTAACAAGCCGGAAAAAGGCCATGCAGCAAAAGCTAACACTGCTCCTAAGCGCTTCGTTCGCGAAATTCGCGGAGTTAACCTCGGTGAGTTTGAGGTAGGTCAAGAGTTGAAGGCTGATATTTTTGCTGAGGGAGATGTCGTTGACGTAGCTGGCGTAACCAAGGGTAAAGGTTTCCAAGGTTCGATCAAACGTCACAACCAATCCCGCGGTCCTATGGCTCACGGTTCGCGCTACCATCGTGGCCCAGGTTCTCTGGGTGCTGTCGATGCTGGTCGCGTATTCAAAGGCCAAAGCTTGCCAGGTCAAATGGGTGGCGATAACGTAACCATTCAAAACCTGGAAGTAGTAAAAGTAGTGGCAGAACGTAATCTGATTCTCGTAAAAGGCTCCGTGCCTGGACCGAAAAACGGTTGCGTACTGGTTACCACGGCAGTCAAGAAGAACTAGTAAGGAAAGGAGGAACTGACATGCCGAAAGTAGCTCTTTATAACCAAACCGGTTCTCAAGTTGGCGAAATCGATCTTGCAGACAGCGTATTTGGGATCGAACCTAATAACTCTGCTTTGTACGATGCGATCGTGATGCAACAAGCATCTCAACGTCAAGGTACACATGATGTAAAGAACCGTTCTGAAGTACGTGGTGGTGGCCGCAAGCCATGGCGCCAAAAAGGAACAGGTCGTGCACGCCAAGGTTCCATTCGCTCTCCGCAATGGAAAGGTGGCGGTGTTGTATTCGGTCCAACTCCGCGCAAATACGGTTACAAACTGAACCGTAAAGTTCGTCGCTTGGCACTGAAATCCGCACTCTCTGTTAAAGTACAAAACAATGAGCTTTTGGTATTGGAAGCCCTGAACATCGCGGCTCCTAAAACAAAAGACATGACTGCTGTACTCAGCAGCTTCAAAGCAGATCGCAAAGTTCTGATCGTAACTTCCGAGTTTGATCAAAACGTAGCGCTCGCTTCCCGCAATATCCCAGGTGCAAAAATCGTAGATGCTGCAGGCATTAACGTTCTTGATCTGGTAGCGCATGACAAAGTAATCGTGACGAAAGAAGCGATTGCGAAAGTAGAGGAGGTGCTCGCATAATGAAGAGCCTTCATGATGTCCTTAAACGCCCTGTCATTACCGAGCGCACCACTGATATGATGGCTGAGAAAAAGTACGTTTTCGAAGTACCTCTCAAAGCCAACAAGACAGAAATCAAACAAGCTGTTGAAAAAGTATTTGGCGTAAAAGTAGAAGCAGTTAACACAGTTCGTGTTCCTGCAAAACCAAAACGCTACGGAAAATACTCCGGTTACACATCTGCGTGGAAGAAAGCGATCGTTAAGCTGACAGATGACAGCAAAGACTTGGCCTTCTACGAGGGAGTATAACCTCGACGACTACCGAAAAGGAGGGTATTAACATGGGTATCAAAAAGTTTAAACCGACTTCTCCTGGTCGTCGCCAAATGACGGTTTCTACTTTCGAGGAGATCACCACGTCGACTCCCGAAAAATCCTTGCTGGCGCCTCTTAGCAAAAATGCTGGTCGCAACAACCAAGGTAGAATCACCGTTCGTCATCAAGGTGGCGGTCATAAACGTAAATACCGTATTATCGACTTCAAACGTAACAAAGATGGTATCATTGGTCGCGTAGCAACCATTGAATACGATCCAAACCGTTCCGCTAACATCGCGCTGATCAACTATGCAGACGGTGAAAAGCGTTACATTATCGCTCCACAAAACCTGAAAGTGGGCGACCAGATCGTATCTGGAGCAGATGCTGATATCAAAATCGGTAACGCACTGCCACTGGAGAAAATCCCGGTAGGTACAACCATCCACAACATCGAGCTGAAACCTGGTAAAGGTGGCCAACTGGTTCGTGCAGCTGGTACTTCCGCTCAATTGCTTGGTCGCGATGGCGAGTTTGTAATTGTACGTCTTTCTTCTGGTGAAACACGCCGCATTCATAACGTATGCCGTGCTACCATCGGTCAAGTAGGAAACCAAGATCACGAACTGCTGAACATTGGTAAAGCAGGACGTTCCCGCTGGTTGGGTGTTCGCCCGACTGTTCGTGGTAGCGTAATGAACCCTAACGATCACCCACACGGTGGTGGTGAAGGTCGCGCTCCAATCGGTCGTAAGGCACCAGTTACACCTTGGGGTAAACCTACATTGGGTCTCAAGACACGTAAGAAGAAGAACAAGTCCGACCAGTACATCATCCGCCGCCGTAAAAAGTAAGGTAGGCTGATACTATAACCGAACGCCTATGGCGAAGGGAGGTTCACTAATGGGACGTAGCTTAAAAAAGGGTCCTTTCGTGGATGACCACTTGATGAAAAAAGTTGACGAGCAAAATGAAAAGAACGAGAAACGCGTGATCAAAACATGGTCTCGCCGTTCCACCATTTTTCCTGATTTCGTAGGACACACGTTTGCAGTTTACGATGGCCGCAAACATGTACCAGTTTACGTATCGGAAGACATGGTTGGTCATAAATTGGGTGAATTCGCACCAACTCGTACCTTCAAGGGTCACGTCGACAACGACAAGAAATCCAAGAAGCGCTAATTTTCTCTTGACAGAGAGGAGGTACAAAGATGGAAGCAAAAGCAGTTGCTCGTAATATTCGCATCGCGTCTCGTAAAGTCCGCCTGGTGGTTGACTTGATCAGAGGCAAGCAAGTAGGTGAAGCTTTGGCGATCTTGAAACACACGCCTAAAGCAGCTTCTCCGGTTGTTGAAAAGCTCCTGAAATCGGCTATTGCAAACGCTGAGCACAACTATGAGCTGGATCCAAATAGCTTGGTAGTGAGCAAAATCTTCGTAGACCAAGGTCCTACGTTGAAGCGTTTCCGTCCGCGCGCTATGGGTCGCGCTAGCCGCATCCATAAACGCACGAGCCACATCACTGTGGTACTAAACGAGAAATAAGGAGGGATTACGTGTGGGTCAAAAGGTAAGCCCGGTAGGTCTTCGGATCGGTGTCATTCGTGACTGGGAGTCCAAATGGTACGCTGACAAGGACTTCGCAACTCTGTTGCACGAAGACTTGAAAATCCGCAAGTATGTAAAAGGGCGTCTGAAAGATGCTGCTGTATCTACTATCGAAATCGAACGCGCAGCTAACCGCGTGAACGTAACGATTCACACCGCTAAGCCTGGTATGGTAATTGGTAAAGGTGGAGCTGAGGTTGAAACTCTGCGTAAAGCCTTGACTGAACTGACTGGCAAACGCGTTCATATCAATATCAACGAAGTAAAACGTCCGGATCTGGATGCTACTCTGGTAGCTGAAAATATTGCACGCCAATTGGAAAACCGCATTTCTTTCCGCCGTGCGCAAAAGCAATCGATCACTCGTTCGCTGCGCTCTGGTGCTAAAGGTATCAAAACCTTGGTAAGCGGTCGTCTTGGCGGCGCGGACATCGCACGTTCTGAAGGCTACAGCGAAGGAACTGTTCCGCTGCATACACTCCGTGCTGATATCGACTACGGTACTGCTGAAGCACATACCACTTATGGTCGCATCGGTGTAAAAGTGTGGATCTATCGTGGAGAAGTCCTTCCAGCGAGAAAGAACGTCGCTACTGAGGAAGGAGGCAAGTAATCATGTTGACGCCAAAACGCGTGAAACACCGTAAACAACACCGCGGGAAAATGGCCGGTAACGCAAAGGGCGGTACCACTGTTGCGTTCGGTGAATACGGATTGCAAGCAGTAGAACCATCTTGGGTAACGAACCGTCAAATCGAGGCAGCTCGTATTGCGATGACTCGTTACATTAAACGTGGTGGTAAAGTCTGGATTAAAATCTTCCCTGACAAACCAGTAACACAAAAACCGCTCGAAGTACGGATGGGTTCCGGTAAAGGTTCTCCTGAGAAATGGGTAGCGGTAGTGAAGCCAGGCAAGATCATGTTTGAACTTGCCGGCGTACCTGAAGAAGTCGCTCGCGAAGCTATGCGTCTGGCTATGCACAAACTGCCGATCAAGTGCAAGTTCGTGAAGCGTGAAGAAGTGGGTGGTGACGCACATGAAGGCTAATGAGTATCTTAACTTGACCACTGCCGAGATCGAACAAAACGTCGCTTCTTTGAAAGAAGAGTTGTTCAACCTTCGTTTCCAGTTGGCTACCGGTCAACTCGAAACCACATCTCGCATTAAACAAGTGCGTAAGGATATCGCACGTGCGAAAACCATCCTGCGCCAGAGAGAATTGGGAATCGGTTAATTAAAGGAAGGAGGTTTGAACGATGACCGCAGATCGCAATATGCGTCGAACCGTTGTAGGTCGCGTCGTTTCCGACAAGATGGATAAAACCATTTCGGTTCTTGTTGAAACTTACAAGACACACACTTTGTACGGCAAACGCGTGAAGTACTCCAAAAAGTTCAAGGCTCACGACGAGAACAACACGGCAAAAGTGGGCGACATCGTAGAAATTATGGAAACTCGTCCATTGTCGAAAGACAAACGTTTCCGTTTGGTACGTATCGTCGAAGAGGCAGTAATCGTATAAGTCAGATTTTCGGATAAACGAATCCGAAAGGAGGAACAGTAAATGATCCAAACTCAGACGAGATTGGCTGTTGCTGACAACTCCGGTGCTAAGGAACTCATGTGCATCAAGGTTCTGGGTGGTTCCGGTCGCAAAACGGCGAACATCGGGGATGTAATTGTGTGCTCCGTTAAATCCGCTACACCCGGTGGCGTTGTCAAGAAGGGCCAAGTAGTTAAAGCAGTTGTAGTTCGTACAGTGAGCGGCGTACGTCGTCAGGATGGTTCTTACATCCGTTTCGATGAAAATGCAGCTGTAGTAATCAAAGATGATCAGTCCCCTCGTGGTACGCGTATCTTTGGACCTGTGGCTCGTGAGCTCCGTGAAAAGGATTTCATGAAGATCATCTCTCTGGCTCCAGAGGTTATCTAATTGAACGGCAAAACTCAGGCAGTTTGTTCGATAGGAGGTGCACCAAGCGATGCACGTTAAAAAAGGCGACACTGTTATCGTAAATGCGGGCAAAGATAAAGGCAAAAAAGGTCGCGTTCTCGCTGCTTATCCGAAGAAAGAACGCGTTCTGGTTGAAGGTATCAACCTCGTGAAGAAACACAGCCGTCCGTCTCAAGCTAACCCGCAAGGTGGCATTGTGACTCAAGAAGCAGCTATCCACGTATCTAACGTATCTTTGATCGATCCGAAGTCCGGAAAAGCAACTCGCATCGGTTACAAGGTTTTGGATAACGGCAAGAAAGTTCGGTTTGCGAAAAAGTCTGGCGAAGTACTCGACAAGTAGTCAGGTTGGAAAGGAGGATGTCCTAGATGGCAACAAGATTGAAAGAAAAGTATTCAAACGAAATCGTGCCTGGCTTGATGAGCAAGTTTAACTACTCCTCTATCATGCAAGTGCCGAAAGTAGAAAAGATCATCATCAACATGGGTGTTGGCGAAGCGGTTGCTAACGCTAAAGCTCTGGACACTGCAGTCGAAGACTTGGCTCTGATCGCTGGTCAAAAGCCTGTAGTAACTCGCGCAAAGAAATCTATCGCTGGTTTCAAATTGCGTGAAGGTATGCCGATCGGTGCGAAGATCACTCTGCGCGGCGAGCGTATGTACCACTTCCTGGACAAGTTGATGAACGTATCTCTTCCACGCGTTCGTGACTTCCGTGGTATTTCTTCCAAGGCATTTGACGGTCGTGGTAACTACACACTTGGTCTGAAGGAACAACTGATCTTCCCTGAGATCGAGTACGATAAAATTGACAAAGTACGCGGTATGGACATCGTTATTGTTACTTCCGCGAAAACGGATGAGGAAGCTCGCGAGCTCTTGACTCAAATGGGTATGCCATTCCGTAAATAAACCCACTCGTAAGGAGGGAAGAATGTGGCAAAGAAATCAATGATCATCAAGCAACAACGGCAGCCGAAGTTTGCAGTACGCGCGTACACTCGTTGCGAGCGTTGCGGACGTCCTCACTCCGTATTGCGTAAATTTAAACTCTGCCGTATTTGCTTCCGTGAACTTGCTTATAAAGGTCAAATTCCAGGCGTGAAAAAAGCAAGCTGGTAATTTGAAACGGGAAGGAGGTTTTCTCTCATGGTTATGACTGATCCAATCGCAGATATGTTGACTCGCATTCGTAACGCCAACATGGTTCGCCACGAGAAAGTGGAAATCCCGGCGTCCACCATCAAGAAGGAAATCGCGCGCATTCTGAAAGAAGAAGGCTTTATCCGCGACGCGGAGTTTGTTGAAGACAACAAACAAGGTATCATCCGTGTATTCTTGAAATATGGTGCGAACAACGAGCGTGTAATCACAGGTCTGAAACGTATCTCCAAGCCTGGTCTTCGTGTATATGCTAAAAACACTGAAGTACCTAAGGTATTGGGTGGTCTCGGTTGCGCGATCATCTCTACATCCACTGGTGTAATGACTGACAAGCAAGCTCGTCAAGCAACTGTTGGTGGAGAAGTACTTGCATATATTTGGTAAACTAGCAGATAGAAAAAGCACAGGAGGTGCACCACATGTCTCGTGTCGGTAGAAAACCGATCGTGGTACCTGCAGGCGTTACCCTCACTCTTAACGGAACAGAGCTGACGGTAAAGGGCCCTAAGGGTCAACTCGTTCGTAACTTCCATGAAGATATTAAAATCAACATCGCTGAAAACGAAGTAGTAGTAGAGCGTCCAAGCGATAATAAACTTCACCGTTCCTTGCATGGTACGACTCGTGCGCTTGTTGCCAACATGGTAAACGGCGTATCCGAAGGCTTCACTCGTACCCTGGAACTGGTCGGTGTAGGTTACCGTGCTGCCAAAACTGGCAACGGAATTACTCTCTCTCTTGGTTTCTCCCACCCAGTGGAAGTTACTCCAGAAGAGGGTATTGAAATCGACGTACCAAACCAAACAACTCTGGTTGTTAAAGGTATTAACAAAGAGCGCGTAGGCCAAGTTGCTGCTGAAATTCGTGCACTTCGTAAACCTGAGCCTTACAAAGGTAAAGGTATCAAGTACAGTAATGAAGTGGTTCGTCGTAAAGAAGGTAAAAAAGGTAAATAAGCTTCTAGCTTCATGAGAAAGGAGGCCGCTTAATGTTTACGAAAGCTGATAAAAACAAAGCTCGGAAAAAACGTCACCTGCGTATTCGCAAACGCGTGATTGGTTCTACCATTCGCCCGCGTCTGAACGTGTTCCGTTCTTCTAAGCACATCTACGCTCAATTGATTGACGATGCAACTGGAGCAACTTTGGTTTCCGCATCTTCTTTGGATAAAGAGCTGGGCCTGAATAATGGCGCAAACGTGGAAGCTGCTACAGCTGTTGGCACACTGATCGCTAAGCGTGCACAAGAAAAAGGTGCGACCGAAGTGATTTTTGACCGCGGTGGTTACATCTATCATGGACGTATTAAAGCACTGGCAGAAGCAGCTCGTGAAGCTGGTCTGCAATTCTAACAACAAGGAGGGTAAGGAATGCGTATCGACCCTAGCAAATTAGAGCTCGAGGAAAAAGTAGTCGCTGTTAACCGCGTAGCTAAAACGGTTAAGGGTGGCCGTCGCATGAGCTTCAGCGCCCTGGTTGTTGTGGGTGACCGTAACGGCCATGTAGGTGCTGGTATGGGTAAAGCTCAAGAAGTTCCAGACGCCATTCGCAAAGCGATTGACGATGCTAAGAAAAAATTGATCCGTGTACCGATGAGAGGAACGACTGTTCCGCACGAAGTTATGTGCCAATTCGGTGCAGGTAAAGTTCTCCTGAAGCCTGCTTCTGCGGGTACAGGTGTTATCGCCGGTGGACCTGTTCGTGCCGTTCTCGAACTGGCTGGTGTAGGCGATATCTTGAGTAAGTCTCTTGGTTCCAACAATCCTATCAACATGGTCAACGCTACGCTGGAAGGCCTCGGCCGTCTGAAAACAGCGGAAGATGTCGCGAAGTTGCGCGGTAAGACTGTTGACGAGTTGTTGGGTTAATAAGGAGGGAATGAACATGGCAAAATTGCAAATCACCCTCAAACGCAGCTTGATCGGACGCACTGTCGATCAACAAGACACTGTTAAAGCTCTGGGTCTTCGCAAATTGAACTCTACCGTAGTGAAAGAAGATAACGCTGCGATCCGCGGGATGGTATTCAAAGTGAAGCACTTGGTTGAAGTGAAAGAAGTAGAAGCATAATTGAACATCTCAATTAGTTAGGAGGTGCAACGTATGAAATTGCATGAACTGCAACCTGCAGAAGGATCCCGTCACACTCGTAAGCGCATCGGTCGCGGTATCGGTAGCGGAACTGGCAAAACTGCTGGTAAAGGTCACAAAGGTCAAAAAGCTCGTTCCGGCGGCGGTGTACGTCCTGGATTCGAGGGTGGTCAAAACCCATTGTACCGTCGTCTGCCTAAGCGTGGTTTCACTAACATCAGCCGCAAAGAATTTGCGATTGTTAGCCTGGACGCGCTGAACCGTTTCGAAGAGGGCACTGTAGTGACACCTGAGCTGTTGAAAGAAACAGGTGTTATCAGCGCGCTGCGCGACGGTGTTAAGGTTCTTGCTAACGGCGAACTGACTGTGAAGCTGACTGTAAAAGCTCACAAGTTCTCCGGATCTGCTGCTGAGAAGATTGCACAAGTCGGTGGAACAACCGAGGTGATCTAATGTTAGCGTCCTTAACTAACATTTTTAGGATTGGCGATTTGCGTCGCAAGATCCTGTTTACACTCATGATGTTAGTGGTTTTTAGGATCGGAAGCTTCGTGCCAGTTCCTAACGTAAATGTCGAGTTGTTTCAGCAGAACACAAACCACTTGCTGGGATTGTTGAACACCTTCTCTGGAGGGGCACTGCATAACTACTCGATTTTTGCCATGGGAATCATGCCGTACATTACGGCTTCGATCATCATGCAGCTGTTGTCCATGGATGTTGTCCCAAAGCTGACGCAATGGGCACGTGAAGGAGAGGTTGGCCGCCGCAAGATTGCTACGGTTACTCGCTACTTTACGATTATCCTTGGTTTGATTCAGTCTGTAGGGATGACGATTGGCTTCAACAATATAGCGCCTGGCTTGCTTAATGACACTTCTGTCGGCAGTTATGCACTCATTGCGTTGACACTTACGGCCGGAACCGCGTTCATGATGTGGATGGGTGAACAGATTACTGAAAAAGGTATCGGTAACGGGATTTCGATCCTGATCGTGGCGGGTATCGTCGCTAACATTCCAAGTGGAATTTCGACCATTTACTCTACACAATTCGCTGATCCTTCTCAGAACATCTTCTTCAGCATCGTCAAAGTTGTGATCATCCTGCTGGTGATCCTCGCCATTATTGTCGGGGTTATCTTTATGCAGCAAGGTATTCGTAAGATTCCAGTTCAATATGCTAAAAGAGTGGTTGGACGCAAAATGTACGGTGGTCAATCTACCCACATTCCACTGAAAATCAACTCAGCTGGTGTTATTCCTGTTATCTTCGCAATCTCGCTCGTCATATTCCCGTCAACAATTGCTCAGTTCTGGGTAGATCAATCCAGAACAGGTATTGCCAACTGGATTTATGAAAACTTCCAGCCGAGTGCAGGTTTGGGAATGCTGCTCTATGCAGTACTGATTATCGGGTTTACTTACTTCTATACCTTTGTTCAGATCAATCCTGTACAAATGGCGGAGAACATGAGGAAAAATGGCGGTTACATTCCTGGTATTCGACCTGGTAAAAACACTGAGGTGTACATTACTCGCACGTTGAACCGCTTAACATTGGCTGGTGCGTTGTTCCTGATGTTGATCTCCATCTTGCCGTTCTTCTTCAGCAAGTTGGCTAGCTTGCCACAGTCGATTTACATCGGTGGTACTTCGCTGTTGATCGTAATCGGGGTTGCTCTTGATACGATGAAGCAGATCGAAAGCCAAATGATTAAACGTCACTACCAAGGGTTCATCAAGTAATACCTAGGTTTTTACAGAAAAGCCTCTGTAGCTTTTCTTTATGGGACGGAGGGAATGAACGTGAATATAATCTTGATGGGACTGCCTGGAGCCGGTAAAGGGACTCAGGCAGAACGAATCGTAGAAGAGTTTAACATTCCGCACATTTCGACTGGCGATATGTTCAGAGCGGCGGTCAAGAATGAAACGCCGCTCGGACTAGAAGCTAAGTCCTATATGGATAAAGGCTTGCTGGTTCCCGATGAGGTTGTCATCGGGATTGTGCGGGAACGCCTATCAATGAGTGACTGCGAAAAAGGATTCCTGTTAGATGGTTTCCCGCGCACCGTTCCTCAGGCGGAAGCGTTGACAGCTACTGTAAAAGAGCTGGGACGCGAAATCGATCATGTGATTAATATCAACGTTCGTCGTGAACAATTGATTGAACGTCTGACCGGTCGCTGGATCTGCCCTGTATGTGGAGCTAGCTATCACACGATGTTCAATCCTCCAAAAGAGGCTGGCGTGTGTGACAAAGATAGTGGCAAGCTGTATCAGCGTGAAGACGACAAGCCGGAAGTGGTAACACAACGACTGGACGTCAACATCGCTCAGACACAACCACTCATCGATTACTACTCCGCTCAGGAGCTCCTGCGAGATATCAATGGGGAACAAGATATCCAGGTAGTGTTTGCGGAAATTAAGTCGTTGCTAAGAGGGTAATTGCGAATGATTATCCTGAAGTCGAAAGCAGAACTTGAGGTTATGCGCGAAGCTGGTCGTATTGTCGCACTCACCCATCAAGAACTGGCCAAGGCGATTAAGCCTGGTATCACGACGAAGCAGCTAGACGAAATAGCCGAGACCTTTATCCGCAGCATGGGAGCAATTCCATCGTTTAAAGGCTACGGTGGCTTTCCAGGAAGTATCTGTGCTTCAGTCAATGAAGAACTCGTACACGGGATCCCAGGACAACGGGCGTTGCAAGAAGGAGACATCATCAGTCTAGACATCGGTGCCCAGTTTCAGGGCTACCATGGCGACTCCGCTTGGACGTATCCAGTCGGCAAGATTTCAACAGAAAATCAGAATCTCTTGCGAGTAACAGAAGAGTCGTTGTTCAAGGGGCTTGAAAAAGCGATACCAGGTGCACGACTGTCTGATATCTCTCATGCGATTCAGATTCATGCAGAAGCTGCCGGCTTCACACTCGTTCGCGAGTATGTGGGGCATGGGATTGGGCAAAACTTGCACGAAGATCCGCAGGTTCCTAACTACGGCCCTCCTGATCGAGGTCCACGGTTAAAACCAGGCATGGTGTTGGCAGTTGAGCCAATGGTAAATGCCGGCGAACGTTATGTCCGCACATTGGAGGACAATTGGACGGTAGTAACATTGGATCGGAAAACTTGTGCTCATTTTGAACACACCATCGCGATTACGGAAGATGGCTATGAGATTTTTACACGGACATAAAAACGGGAGTTCCGAATGATTTCGGGATTGTCGTCCAACGTGTCGACGATAAGTTCGTTGTGTGATCATTTCGCAAAACTCATGGTCCGACTGAAGAGCAGAAGAAAGGAGAGTTTACCATGGCAAAAGATGATGTAATTGAGGTGGAAGGTACGGTAATCGAACCTTTGCCTAATGCTATGTTTCGGGTAGAATTAGAGAATGGACATAAGATCCTTGCTCACGTCTCCGGAAAAATCCGCATGCACTTTATTCGTATCCTGCCGGGGGATAAAGTAACTGTCGAACTGTCGCCATACGACTTGACCCGCGGTCGTATTACCTACCGCTATAAATAAGTAAGCAAAACCCCTAGAAAAGGGAGGCAAGAACCATGAAAGTGAGACCTTCGGTTAAGCCGATCTGCGAGAAATGCAAGGTTATCCGTCGTAAAGGTAACGTAATGGTTATTTGTGAAAATCCGAAACATAAGCAAAAACAAGGTTAAACAAGGAGGTGCTTTTTACACATGGCACGTATTGCAGGCGTTGACTTGCCACGCGAAAAACGCGTTGAAGTCGCTCTTACCTACATCTTTGGTGTTGGCCGCCCCACGTCTCAAAAAATTCTGTCCGCCACTGGCGTAGATGCGAATACTCGTGTTCGCGATCTGACAGAAGACGAAGTTGGAAAACTGCGTGAGTACATCGACAAAACCGTGAAGGTAGAAGGCGATCTCCGTCGTGAGATTTCCCTGAACATCAAGCGCTTGATGGAAATCGGTTGCTTCCGTGGCATCCGTCATCGTCGTGGACTCCCTGTTCGCGGTCAACGTTCTAAAACAAATGCTCGTACGCGCAAAGGTCCACGCCGTACAGTAGCAAACAAGAAGAAGTAAAGGAGGGTAATCTGACATGGCGAAAAGAAAACAGGCTACAGCAACTCGTACCCGTCGTCGTGATCGCAAAAATGTTGAAGTCGGCGTAGCACATATTCGCTCTACTTTCAACAACACGATCGTAACGATCACTGATCCACACGGTAACGCGATCTCTTGGTCCAGTGCTGGTTCCCTCGGCTTCAAGGGCTCCCGCAAAAGCACTCCATTTGCTGCGCAAATGGCTGCTGAAGCGGCTGCACGTGTTGCAATGGAACATGGCATGCGTTCCCTTGAAGTATCGGTTAAAGGCCCAGGTGCTGGTCGCGAAGCAGCGATCCGTTCCCTGCAAGCTACTGGTCTTGAAGTGAACATGATTAAAGACGTGACGCCAATTCCGCACAACGGTTGCCGTCCACCAAAACGTCGCCGCGTGTAACTGGTTTATATCGTTCAGAACATGTCCATACTAGAATGGTAAATTCTGATTTATAGCTTGTCATGCACGCAAACGGTAAACCGCCGGGGAAATTCCTGAGTGGGCACGTATGCGGCCCACCCAAGGATTTCGACGTTTTGAAGGAGGGTTTGTTTAATGATAGAAATAGAAAAACCAAAAATCGAGGTTGTGGAAGTTAGCGACGACAACTCGTATGGAAAGTTTGTTGTAGAACCTCTGGAGCGCGGATATGGAACTACCCTTGGCAACTCGCTGAGACGAATTCTTCTTTCGTCCTTGCCAGGCGCGGCAGTTCGTACCGTGCAAATCGATGGGGTTCTTCACGAGTTCTCTACGATTGAAGGCGTCGTTGAAGATGTAACCGAGATCATCCTGAACATCAAAGGCTTGGCGCTGAAGATCCATTCCGATGAAGAAAAAGTAATCGAGATCGATGCAGAAGGCGAAGGCGTTGTCAAAGCGGGAGATATCCGTGCTGACAGTGATGTGGAGGTCTTAAACCCTGATCTTCATATTGCAACGTTGGCCAATGGCGGTCGTCTGCATATCCGTATGACAGCTGGACGTGGTCGTGGTTATGTTCAAGCAGATGGAAATAAATCGGAGGACCTACCAATTGGTGTGATTCCGATTGATTCGATCTACACGCCGATCAAGCGCGTTAACTATCAAGTGGAAAATACCCGTGTAGGGCAAATGACCAACTATGACAAGTTGACACTTGAGGTTTGGGCTAACGGTAGTATCAGTCCGGAAGAAGCCGTAAGTCTCGGCGCTAAAATCATGACGGAGCACTTGAACCTGTTTGTCGGTTTGACCGATGAGGCGAAGGATGCAGAAATCATGGTGGAAAAGGAAGAAGACAAGAAAGAGAAAGTCTTGGAGATGACTATCGAAGAGCTCGATCTTTCTGTCCGTTCCTACAACTGCTTGAAGCGTGCCGGTATCAACACCGTGCAAGAGCTGACGCAGAAGACCGAAGAGGACATGATGAAAGTGCGCAACCTGGGACGCAAATCTCTGGAAGAAGTACAAGAAAAGTTGGCTGAACTGGGCTTGTCCCTGCGCAGCGACGACTAGAGAAGCAAACCGAAGCACGTTTTTGTTCTCTCGAGTAAGAGGGAGGTAAAGAACATGGCATACCGTAAATTGGGTCGTCGTAGCTCAGCTCGTAAAGCGCTGTTCCGCGACTTGGTAACTGACCTGATCATCAACGAGCGCATTGAAACAACAGAGATGAAAGCGAAAGAACTTCGCCCAATCGCTGAGAAAATGATCACGCTCGCGAAACGCGGCGATCTGCATGCTCGCCGTCAAGTTGCTGCTTTCGTTCGTAAAGAAGTTGCGAACGCTGAAGGCCGCGATGCTGTTCAAAAACTGTTCGATGAAATCGCGCCTCGTTTCAAAGAGCGCAACGGTGGATACACTCGTATCCTGAAAGCCGGCCCTCGTCGCGGCGACGCTGCACCGATGGCATACATCGAATTCGTATAAAATATCAAAAGAAATTGGTCGTTTTCCAAGGTTGCGGGACTTGCTCCCTGACCTGGTAAACTACCGCGAAAAGGGTGGGGGCAGATCTGGTCATAGGCTGGACTCTGATTCAACCCTTTTTTCCTTTATTACCAGGAATGGTCCTACTGGTTAGTTCCTTCGTGGGTACTGAGGAGGATGTGATTGCCTCATGAAAGAGGAGAGCTTGCTAGCGTTGCGAGAGGTCTCGTTTGCTTACGATGATGAAGAGGGCCAACGGGTACCCGTACTGAAGACCGTGGACATGACGATTCTTGAAGGCTCTTTTGTATCCATCCTTGGACACAATGGATCCGGCAAGTCGACGATGGCAAAGCTGATGAACGCTTTATTGCTTCCAGCCGAAGGAGTCGTTCTCGTCAGTGGTATGGATACCAAGAATGGGGAAGTGCTGTGGGAAATCAGGCAACATGTTGGCATGGTCTTTCAGAATCCCGACAATCAGA
>Ga0256789_1000141_pt1 | contig 15533 bp, 12 predicted proteins | sample MC6MC0940MT_FD_186351 | JGI IMG/M metagenome (GOLD analysis project Ga0256789, IMG submission 186351) | Metatranscriptome of enriched soil aggregate microbial communities from Iowa State University, Ames, United States - MC6-MC0940-MT... | ecosystem: Environmental > Terrestrial > Soil >...
CATCAGCTCCACCAGCGACGGAATGACCCACATCGACTGGTACCTCCACCCCGAAGCAGCCGGACACGTCATCACCGCCATCGACACACTCGTCGGCACCGAATTGCGGGCAGTCCGCTTCCGGGACCCCGAGGAATCAGACGACGACGAACGACGAAGCATCGCCCAAATCCGCTCAGACGCAGCCACCGACGTGTTCCGCGAGTACGGCGCCGCACCCAAGGCGACGCCTGCGTCCATGTCCGGAGCTCTTGCTAAGCCAGCGGTCACGATGATCGTACGCATCGGCATCGACCACCTCCGCACCGGCGTCGGCTACGGAGAGATCGACGGAATCCCGTCTCCCATTTCCGCAGCGACAGCCCGACGCCTCGCTGCTGACGCGAACATCATCCCCGCAGTGCTCAACGGCGCCAGCGAAATCCTCGACCTCGGCCGAGCGCAACGGCTATTCACACCACAGCAGAAACTCGCACTCGCCGAACGAGACGGCGGATGCGCTTGGCCCGGATGTGTCCACCCGCCCAGCTACACCGAAGCACACCACATCCGCTGGTGGGAAGCCCACAACGGAACGACCGACCTTGACAACGGCATCCTCCTCTGCGGCCACCATCACCACCGCATCCACAACGACGGCTGGGAGATCGAAGTACGAGACAACGTGCCCTGGTTCACACCTCCAAGCGCGATCGACTCGCACCGGAGACCGCGACAGGGCGGACGCGTTCGACTACCGTACTAGCGCGGGCTTTCTACCTGCCGTCTAGTTGCGTGTTGGGACGATCAGTCGGGTCGTTTGACTGACCGTGCGTCAAGCGCGGCCTGGTAGAGGTCCCGTTTGCCGAGACCGGTGGCTTCAGCGACCTCCCCCGCTGCGTCCTTCAGGCGGGAACCGTCGGCGACGAGCGAAAGCACCTGGGTGACACCGGTTTCGAGGTCCACCACACGTTCCGGCGCCCCGTCGACCACCACAGCGATCTCACCGCGGACACCCTCAGCCGCCCAAGCTGCCAGCTCGGCTGCACTGCCCCGCTTCACCTCCTCGAACATCTTGGTCAGCTCGCGACAGACCACGACCCGCCGATCGTCGCCCCATGCGATGGCCATGTCGCTAAGAGAGGCAGCGAGCCGGTTGGGCGACTCGAAGAAGACCATGGTTCGTCGCTCCGCGGCAAGTGCGCGCAATGCGCTGATCCGTTCGCCAGGCTTCCGCGGCAGAAACCCTTCGAACGTGAACCGATCGGTCGGCAGACCCGAAACGGCGAGCGCAGTGATCACCGCTGAGGGACCGGGCAGCGCGGTAACCGCGACACCAGCAGCCGCAGCGGCTTCGACCAGGTGGAACCCGGGATCTGACACTGTCGGCATCCCGGCATCGCTGAGAAGCACGACATCCTGTTCCCGGGCCAGCTCAACGAGTTCGCCGGCCCGATCTCGCTCATTGTGATCGTGCAACGCGATCAGCCGTGGGCGGTTCTGAACACCCAGCCCTGCGAGCAGCCGCTGCGTGACCCGGGTGTCTTCGGCCGCGACAACGGATGCGGATCCGAGCACCTCGATGAGACGCAGCGACGCATCTTTCAGATTGCCGATCGGGGTCGCGGCCAGAATGATCATCGCCCCAGTCTGACAGGAGCGCGGCCGACGCAAGCCTTCACCGACGGTTTCGACCTTTAGCATGTTCTGGTGACCACGACCCCCGCGCTCGACGCCTCGTTCGCGCCACCCGCCGAGCCTGTCGGCAGCCGTTTCGACGACTGGTGGGCCCGCCGTCTGCGCACGCCTTTGCGGATGAAGCTCTGGTATTGGGGCGCACCAGTCGGCGTGACTCTGGTGGCGGCGATCCTTCGCCTGTGGAATTTGGGCAGTCCTCACGTCCTCGTCTTCGATGAGACGTTCTACGTCAAGGACGCTTACACGCTCATGCATCTCGGCTATGAGGGAAGTTGGCCGGATAAGGCCGACCAACAGTTCAATTCGGGTCACACGGATGTGTTCAGTTCCGATCCGTCGTTTGTGGCGCATCCGCCTCTGGGCAAGTGGATGATTTCGCTGGGCCTTGCCACGTTCGGCGCGGGCAATGCTTTCGGTTGGCGCATCAGCACCGCTTTGGTCGGCATTCTCGCGGTTTTGATCGTCTTCTTGATCGCGCGTCGGCTTTTCCGGTCGACGATCCTCGCGACGATCGCGGGGCTCCTCATGGCAGTGGATGGTCACGCGATTGTCATGAGCCGGGTCGCCCTGCTCGACAACTCTGTGATGTTCTTGGCTCTGCTTGCGTTCGGGTGCGTCCTTCTCGATCGGGAGTGGCACGCGACACGCCTTGCTGAGAGAGTGCGGGAGCAGCGGGATCGGGGCGACGACCCGGCGTGGGGGCCCATTTTGTGGTGGCGGCCGTGGCTTCTTGCTGCGGGAGTCTTGACCGGCCTGTGTGCAGGGGTGAAGTGGAGCGGCTTCTATTTCTTGGCGTTCTTCGCGGTCTACTCGGTGGTGGTCGACGCGGTGGCCCGACGGCGGGCTGGTCTTCCTTTTTTCATCAGCGGCGCTGTCCTCAAGCAGGCTCCTGCAACGTTCCTTCTGACTGTTCCTCTTGCTCTCGTCAGCTACGTGGCGACCTGGACCGGATGGATCGTGACGTCTGGCGGCTACTACCGTCATTGGGCGGAGGCGACCCATCTGCAGTGGAAGGGGGCGCTCGCCTGGGTGCCGGTGTGGGTCCAGAATCTCTGGCACTACCAAACGGAGATGTACAACTACAGCATCAACCTGCATGTTGCGCATCCGTATCAGTCGAACCCTCTGACCTGGCTGTTCATGATTCGTCCGACGAGCATGTACTACGAGGGGTCGAATCAGGGCCAGAACGGGTGCACGGACACCGCCTGTTCTGCGGCTATCACCTCGCTCGGTAACCCTCTCATTTGGTGGGCGGCAGCGGCGGCTGTCTTTTATCTGCTCTATCGGATCGTCCGGTACCGCGAGTGGCAGGTGGGTCTGATCCTGACCGGTCTTGCGGCGGGTTATCTTCCGTGGCTTCTGTACATCAACCGCACGATCTTCCAGTTCTATTCGATCGCCTTCGAGCCTTATTTGATCCTCGGGCTCGCGTTCGTCATCGGGATAATCTTGGGCAAGCGATCGGATCCGACGTGGCGGCGCGTTCGCGGTCTCTGGACTGTCGCCATTTTCTTGGCGTTCGTGCTGATCGTGAGTGCTTTCTTCTTCCCGATCTGGTCGGGCCAGCAGGTTCCGTTCTGGTTCTGGCAGATTCACATGTGGCTGCCCAGTTGGGTGTGACCCGCCCGCTGACCCGGTCGACGGCCCTCGTCGGCGTCGGAGGCGGGTGGTAGACCGAGGGTATGACGGATGCAGACAAGCCTCTCGACCTCGTCCCTTTGGCCGGCAGCGAGCGCCCTGAGTCGCCGGGTTTGCACTCTCGCGCGGCTCTCGACCCGGAGTCGCCAGTCGAGGCGACTCTGATTCTTCGTCGGCGGGCGGAGCTGCCGGACGACGCACTGTCGACACCTATGAGTCGTACTGATTTTGCGAGCTCGTATGGCGCATCGGACGAGGATCTGAGTCTTGTGACGACGACGCTTCGTTCTCTCGGGCTTGAGGTGATCGCGGCTGACGCTGCGGAACGGCGCGTGCGTGTGGCGGCGCCGGCTGCTGTCATGGCTCGCGTCTTCGGCACCGACTTGGACAGGGCGACCACCGAGTCTGCGGTGCAGGGCACTTTCGAGCATCGGCACCGTTCGGGGGGCTTGAGCATTCCGGCAGTGCTCGATGGTGTGGTCACGGCGGTGTTGGGACTGGACGACCGTCCGCAGGCGCGGGCACAGTTCCGGATCGCGACTCCTCGGGCGGTGACGACGAGCTACACTCCGATCGAGTTGGGGGCTGTCTACCGTTTCCCTCCTGATACGGACGGTTCGGGTCAGACCATCGCGATCATCGAGCTGGGCGGTGGTTTCGATCACAAGGATCTCGACACCTATTTCGCGAGTTTGGGCATCACGGGTCCGAAGGTCACCGCGGTCGGCGTCGATGGCGGAAAGAACGATCCGGGTTCGGATCCGAACGGTGCCGACGGCGAGGTGATGCTCGACATCGAGGTCGCGGGCGCTCTGGCCCCCGGCGCCGAGATCGTCGTGTACTTCGCACCGAACACCGATGCGGGCTTCGTGGATGCGGTGACGACCGCCGCCCACGCCACCCCGACTCCGGCTGCGATCAGCATCAGCTGGGGCCAGAACGAGGATGCGTGGACGGTGCAGGCGAGGGAGGCTTTCGACCAGGCTCTCGCTGATGCGGCGGCATTGGGGGCCACGACGACGGTCGCGGCTGGAGATGACGGCAGCAGCGACCGGGCTGCCGACGGTGCGGTGCACGTCGATTTCCCGGCGTCGTCGCCTCATGCCTTGGCGTGCGGGGGAACACGTCTGACCGCCGACGCGTCGACGGGGGCTGTGCAATCCGAGACGGTGTGGAACAACGGTTCCGGCGGTGGCGCGACGGGTGGTGGCGTGAGTGCGACGTTCCGGCAACCGTCGTGGCAGGCGAGGATCGGAGTGCCGGCGGGGGCTGACGGTACGGATGCGGGTGGAGCGGCCAACGGCCCGAGCGGCCGCGGGGTCCCCGACGTGGCAGGGGTGGCGGATCCACAGACGGGTTATCGCGTTCGTGTGGATGGCAGGGATGTCGTCATCGGAGGAACGAGTGCGGTTTCTCCGCTGTGGGCGGCATTGATCGCTCGGATGGTGCAGGCGACGGGCAGACCTTTGGGACTGCTCCAGCCCGCCCTCTACGGGTCCGTCGCGGCTGGTCAGGTGGCCGCCGGTTTTCGCGATATCACCGCGGGTGACAATGGCGCTTACCAGGCAGGTCCGGGCTGGGATGCTTGCACGGGACTGGGCGTGCCGGATGGGACGGCGTTGCTCGCAGCGCTCTAGCGGCCTGCACCGGTCGCGTACGTGTGGCCGGTCCGCCCGGCATGGATGCGGTGGCGACGACCGCTCGCATGATCACGACCGCTACATGATGCCGCCCACTCACATGATGCCGCCCGTGTGACGCCGAGCTTCGCCGGCTCCAGCAGAATGGTTGGTGATGAACGTCTCACCGAATGCGCTGCGTACGACCCTGCCGTGGATACCGGGTGTCGTGGCAGCGGGACTGGCCGCTCTCGTCGCGTGGGGTATCCACTGGCTGGTGCCGGCTGTGCCGTGGTTGACCGCGGCGGTCGTGCTCGGGATCGTTGTGGGTCAGCTCCCTTTTGCCCGTCCAGCGTTGACGGGCAGTCTTCGACCGGGTCTGTCGACCGCGGCGAAGCGGTTGATGCGTATCGGGGTCGTGCTTCTGGGCCTGAAGCTCAGCCTGGGCGACATTGCCGGCCTGGGCTGGGTGAGCATCCTGACGACCGTTCTGATCGTGCTCGTGACGTTCGTCGCGACGATGGGTCTGGGCCGTCTGTTCCGGCTCCCGGGCCACCAACCGTTGCTGGTCGCTACCGGCTTCTCGATCTGCGGTGCGTCGGCGATCGGCGCGATGAGCGGAGTCGTCAAGTCGAAGGATGAGGAGACGGCCACACCGGTCGCTCTCGTGACGTTGTGCGGGACGCTGGCGATCTTCGTATTACCGACGCTGTGGCATCCGTTGGGGTTGAGTTCGCTGCAGTTCGGGCACTGGGTGGGTGCGGGTGTCCACGACGTGGGCCAGGTCGTGGCGACCGCTCAGATCGCGGGCTCGGCCGCGCTGGCGGTTGCGATCGTGGTCAAGTTGACGCGCGTGCTGATGCTCGCTCCGATGGTTGCGATCGCGTCTGTGGTCGAGCGCCGTCGCAGCGTCGCGCCGGATCCGTCGGCGAAGCGTCCGCCGATCGTCCCGCTGTTCGTGGCGGGGTTCATCCTGGCTGTTCTCGTGCGGTCTTTCATTCCGGTACCGGATGCGGTGCTCGCGGGCGCTGACACGCTCCAGACCGTTCTGCTCGCGATGGCGCTGTTCGGTCTCGGGACAGCGGTGCGTCTCAGAACGCTGCTCGGAACGGGGTGGCGTGCACTCGCGGTCGGTCTGCTGTCGTGGGTGCTGATCGCCGCGCTGGCTCTCGGCGCCGTCTGGATCTCACGCTGACGCTGACGCTGACGCTGGCAGCGGCGCAGGCCTTTGCTGGTGCTCGCCGCCACGACGGTCGCCACCACGATTCGCACCGACCTCACTGCGCGTCGATCTCAGTGCGCGTCGATCTCAGTGCGCGTCGATCTCAGTGCGCACCGACCTCAGTGCGCGTCGACGAGTTTGAGCCCGACGACGCAGCCGACCAGCCCGACGATGAGCAGGACTTTGATGAGCGAGAATCCTTCGCCGCCGAACACCATCGCGTAGGCGACGGTCAGGGATGCGCCGATTCCCACCCAGACGGCGTAGGCGGTTCCTGTGGAGATGTCGCGCATCGCGAATGCCAGACCGGCCATCGAGGCGAGAAGCGCGACTCCGAATATCACCGACGGCCAGAGTCTTGTGAAGCCCTCGGCCTTGCCCAGGGCGGTCGCCCAGACGGCTTCGAGGACACCGGATGCGATGAGCACGATCCAGGACAGCATGGTCTCTCCCATGGCCAGTCTTGTCGCGTGCCGGGTACTGATCCGTCGTCCGGGATCGCAGTGGCGATCTAGTACAAGTGTACTACATCCGATTCCTGCATACTGTGCGAATGACCTTCGACCTCTCCCCCAACGCTGCACTCATCGTGATCGACGTGCAGCGCGGTTTCGACGACACCACTTTCTGGGGCCGTCGGGACAATCCGAACGCCGAGGCGAACATCGGCCGACTGGTGCACGGGTGGAGTGCATCCGATCGGCCGATCGTCCTCGTGCGGCACGATTCGATAGTGCCCGACTCTCCTCTGGACGTCGGCGCACCGGGCAACGCTCTGAAGGATGTGGTGTCGGGCGCACCTCACGAGCTGCTCGTCTCCAAGCAGGTGAACTCTGCTTTTCTCGGAGAACCGGACCTCAACGGTTGGCTTCGTGCGCGAGGCATCGAGCAGATCGTTCTCTGCGGCATCCAGACGAACATGTGCGTCGAGACGACAGCAAGGATGGGCGGCAACCTGGGTTACGACGTGGTCGTGGCGATCGACGCCTGTCACACCTTCGATCTTGCTGGAGCGGGCGGACCGGCGGACGGCCTGTCCCTGACGGCCGAGCAGCTCACCGCGGCCACGGTGGTCAACCTCACCGGCGGCGGTTTCGCTCGCGTCGTGGACACCGACGACCTCGTCTGACCGACGTCGCTCGCGCACGTGTCGCGATGTGAGCAGGCCGTTTCCCGATGTTACGGGGACGAACGAACGGCCAGCGCCGCTCGGGTAGCGTGAGTCCATGGCTGATCGCGAATATGGCTTCCGCACGCGTGCGATTCACGCGGGCAACATCCCCGATCCGGTGACGGGCGCCCGGGCGCTTCCGATCTACCAGACGAGCGCGTTCGTGTTCGACGACACAGCGGATGCGGCTGCCCGTTTCGCGCTGCAGAAGTACGGCAACATCTACTCCCGTCTCGCGAACCCGACGGTGGCGTCGTTCGAGGAGCGCGTCGCGAGCCTCGAAGGCGGCCTGGGTGCTGTGGCGACGGCGAGCGGGTTGAGCGCGCAGTACATCACGTTCGCGTCGTTGGCGGGCGCGGGAGACCACATCGTCGCGTCCGCGAACCTCTACGGCGGTTCGATCACGCAGCTCGACGTGACCCTGCGACGTTTCGGCGTGCAGACCACGTTCGTCCAGAGCGCCGATCCGGCGGACTACGCTGCCGCGATCACGGAGAAGACGAAGCTGATCTTCGCTGAGACCATCGCCAATCCGTCCGGCGAGATCGCCGACATCGAGGGGCTCGCTGAGGTGGCCCACGCTGCGGGCATCCCTCTGATCATCGACTCGACCATCGCGACCCCGTACCTCAACCGGCCGATCGAGTGGGGCGCGGATGTCGTCATCCACTCGGCCACGAAGTTCCTCGGCGGTCACGGGACGACGCTCGGCGGCGTGGTGGTCGAGAGTGGACGCTTCGACTGGCACAGCGAAAAGTTCCCCCTCTTCGGACAACCTGTTCCGTCGTACGGCGGACTCGAATGGTCGGGCAATTTCGGTGAATACGCGTTCCTCACCCGGCTTCGTGCGGAGCAGCTGCGCGACATCGGTCCGTCGCTCGCTCCGCATTCGGCGTTCCTGCTGGCGCAGGGTGTCGAGACCCTTCCGTACCGCATCCAGGCCCATGTGGACAACGCGCGCACGGTGGCCGAATGGCTCGATGCCGACCCGCGCATCGAATCCGTGTTCTGGGCGGGTCTGCCGGCCCACCCGCACCACGATCGTGCGAAGAAGTACCTTCCGAAGGGCGCGGGAAGCGTGTTCAGCTTCGTCGTGAAGGGCGGCCGGGCGGTGGGCCAGACGTTCATCGAGTCGGTGAACCTGGCCAGCCATCTCGCCAACATCGGGGATGCGAAGACGCTCGTCATCCATCCGGCCTCCACCACGCACGCGCAGCTGACCGAGCAGCAGCTGCTCGATGCCGGGGTGCTTCCGGGCGTGATCAGGATTAGCGTGGGCATCGAAGACGTCGACGACATCATCTACGACCTCGATCAGGCACTCACCGCAGCTGTGAAGGAGAACGACGCGTGACCACCACCGAAGCCTCCTCCACCCAAGCCCCCGCCACTCAAGCCCCCGCCACGCCGTCTGCTGCGGACGACTCGACAGCCGTTCAGCTCGCGAACGGGTTGAGCTGTTCGGTCCCGTCCGGTTCACCGCTCGCGAAGCTGCTCGCTTCGCAGCGCACCTGGGTGGGACCGGATGCGAAGGAACGACTCCGCATCCTTCGTGCGGCCAAGTCCGTGGCGATCGTCGGCGCTTCGCCGAATCCGACGCGCTCGAGCTACTTCGTCGGCACCTATCTGCAGCAGTCGAGCGACTACCGGCTCTACTTCGTGAATCCGAATGCGGACACGATCCTGGGCGAGAAGGCATACCCGGATCTGGCTTCTCTTCCCGAAGTGCCGGACATCGTGGACGTCTTCCGTCGGGCGAGCGACATCCCGGCGGTGATCGACGATGTGGTCGCGATCGGTGCGCCGACGGTGTGGGTTCAGCTGGGCATCTGGAATCAGGAGGCGGCGGAGTACGGGGAGTCGAAGGGTTTGACCGTCGTGATGGATCGCTGCATCAAGGTCGAGCACGCCCGCTTCCACGGTGGTCTGCACCTTCTCGGCTTCGATACGGGCCAGATCACCGCGCGCAAGACCATCCGCTGACCGGACGGGATCATCTGCGGCAGCTCGCGGATTTACTGACGTACGGATGTACGGATGTACGGCCCGATCGTCCGTTCAGGCCCTCGCGATCACGTGGAACACGTGCCAGTGTTTCGGACCCTCGAATGACATGCCGCGACGGTCTTCTTCCTCGAGCTGCACGACGTCCAGGCCACTGAGCATCGCCTCGACGCCGGCCCTGTCGTGGAAGTTCATGTTGGCGCGACCGAACCAGTCGTCGTGGGGTCCGAAGAACTCCCCGGCGAAGACCGCGCCGGGTCGCATCGCCTCGCGGATGTCGGCCCAGAGGTAGGGAAAGTGCGCGGCGTCGCAGAAGGGCAGCGCGAATCCGGCATACACGAAGTCGCTCGCGGGTAGAGGACCGATCGTCTCGAAGGATGAGCGTCTGACCTCGACCGACCCGACGAGGTCGTCCCGGACCATGGCGCGCACCCGCTGCTGCACGTCCGGATCGGCGTCGATCGCGAGCACCGTCCAGCCCTGTTCAGCGAGGTACCGTGTCTCCACGCCGTCGCCGCAGCCGAGATCGATGGCGTCACCAGGGACATCCCCCTGCCAGGCGTCGAGGCCACCGGAGAAGGTCGGCCGGACACCCCGTCCGTTCTGCGCCGAGTAGAACTCGGACCAATCGAAAGTCATCGCAACCCCCCGTCGATGATGCGCTGCCGACGATGCCGTCGCACGCGAGCCTACGCTCGCTGGTCTGCGCGAGAGCATCACCACGGCGACGGCGTGCGGGAAGTCCCTTCCGGCTCGCTAAAATCGGCAGGTGGACTCCCCTTCCCGCCCACCTCGGATCGCTGTCCTCGGCCCCATCCTCGTCGAAGACCGCTCCGGCGCGCTCGCGGAGCCGATCGGGACACTGGGGAAATGCCTGCTGGTGGCGCTCGTGCTCGCGCGGGGATCCCTGTCGGTGCAGTCGCTCGTCTCAGACCTCTGGGATGATGCGCCGCCGAGACAGGAACGCGCTGCGCTTCAGACGCTCGTCTCGCGGGTGCGTGCTGCGAGCGCCGACGGCCTCGTGGAGTCGACGCCCCACGGATACGCGCTGGGGATCGACCCGCAGGAGACGGATCTGGGTCTGGCCAGGTTGCACTTGGAGCGTGCTCGTACGGCCGAACGCGCGGGCGATGCCGCCGCGGCTTGTGCGGAGGCTCTCGCCGGCCTTCGTCTCTGGCGGGGTGAACCGGGGGCCGAACTCGGCGCCGGGCCTCTGGCGGACGCGCTGGGCCGCACGTCGGCCGCGCTTCGCAAGGACCTCGTTCTCGTGCGGGCTCGTTCGAGTCGTCTGCACGGTGATGCGTCTGCGGCTCTCGAGGATCTGGAGCTTCTCGCGCACGCTCATCCATTCGACGAGGCACTGCACCGGGAGATGATGCTGTCCCTCGCCTCGGCTGGGCGCCGCAACGATGCGCTCCGAGTGTTCGCCGACCTCAAGAGTGAGCTGGTGGAGCATCTGGGAACGCGTCCGGGACCTGAGCTCGTGGCTCTCAACGCCTCGCTCCTCACCGACGCGCCCTCTGATGAATCCTGGGCGGATGCGCGGACCGCCGCTTCGCCCGGCGGACGCGAGAGCGCAGCCCGCGCGAACACAACCAGCGCGAACACAGCCAGCGCGGGCACGACCAGCCCGGTCACGACCGGCCCAGTCACGACCAACGCCGTCACGACTGGCTCAGTCACGACCAACGCCGTCACGACGAACGCAGACACGCCACCTCGTTCACCCGGTCCGACCTCCGTTCGGCTGGGCCTGAGGGTGGCTCCGAACGCCCTGATCGGTCGTGAGTACGATCTGGATGCGATCGAGGACATCATCGCGACGTCCCGCTTGACGACGATCCTCGGCGCGGGAGGTCTGGGCAAGACCCGGCTCGCGCAGGAGATCGGTCATCGTGCCGTGCTGACGCCGGCGGTGGCTTTCGTCGAGTTGGCGAGCGTGCGCACGGCCGACGACATCACTCTCGCGCTCGCTTCGACGCTGGGGATCCGCGAGGCCAGAGCCCGGCTGGGTGAGCCCGGCGCGGGAGTCGACCTCCGGTCGCGCATCCTGGGCGTGCTGTCCGAACGCGAGACCCTGCTCATCGTCGACAATTGCGAGCACATCGTGGATGCGGCTGCCGCCTGGATCGCGGACATCCTGGACAACACGACGTCTGTTCGCGTGCTCGCGACGAGCCGTGCTCCTCTGGCCACCGGCGCCGAACGCGTCTATCCCCTCGATTCACTCGCCAGCACGGACGGACCGGACGAGGCCGCTCCGGCGGTCGCGCTGTTCATGGAGCGCGCGCGGGCCGCGCGCCCAGGGGTGGTGCTGCAGCCTGCGGCCGTCGCACGTCTCTGTGCGCGTCTCGACGGGCTGCCGTTGGCGATCGAGCTCGCGGCGGCCCGTACCCGTTCCATGTCGGTGGAGGAGATCGAGCGCCGGCTGGGAAACCGTTTCGTGCTGTTGACCGGAGGTGAACGCACCGCTCCCGAGCGCCATCGCACGCTTCTCGCGGTGATCGACTGGAGCTGGAACCTGCTGGGCACCTCCGAGCGGATCCTCCTGCGCCGGCTGTCGCGTTTCCCCGACGGGTTCAGTGCGGAAGCCGCCGAAGCCGTGTCAGGCGACGGGGTGACCACGGTTCTCGATGACCTGGAGGCGCTCGTCAACCAGTCGCTCGTCTCGGTCGTCGAAGACCCGACGACGGGAATCGTGCGCTACCGGATGCTCGAGACGGTGCGCGAGTTCGGCGATCTGGAGCTGGTCAGAGCCGACGAGACGCAGCTTGTGCAGGAGGGCATGTTCTCCTGGGCACGAGAGTTCTGCCGCGAGACCCTGTCCACGATGCACGGCCGGGAGCAGGTGCGGAGCTTCAACCTGCTCACCACGGAGCAGGACAACCTCGTGACCGTTCTGCGGCAGTCGATCGAGCTGCGACGTCAGGATGTGCTGGCCAGCGTCTTCGCGGCGCTCGCCTATTACTGGACCCTGCGAAGCGCGCACAGCGAGGTGATCTCGTTCGGCTCCGTGGTGCTGGAAGCGCTGAAGGGCTGGGATCCGGAGGGCGTCGACCGCGACGATGCTGCAGCGGTGTACACGCTGATCGCGGGCACGTTCCTCTTTCTGGATCTGCGCATGTCTGTGCGGGCGATCTCCCGTCTTCGGCGGATCCGGCGCGGTACGCCGCTCTCCGATCCGCGGCTCAACGCCATGGCCGACCTCATCCTGCTCGCGGGTCGCCTGGAGCCGGCGATGGAGCTTCTCGCGACGTACGCACGATCGAACGACGTCGCCGTCTCGTCCGTCGGCAACATGATGCTCGCGCAGATCCAGGAGAACGGAGGCGAGCTCGATGAGGCGCTTGCCACGGCGACCCAGGCGAGCGAGAAGGCGACGATCGCCGAGGACACCTGGGCCATGGCTTCTGCGGCACAGGCGCTGGCGCAGCTGCACAGTCAGCTCGCGCATCCCGAGCTGGCTCTCGAGTGGGCGGAACGCGCGCGTGACGGTCTGAGCAAGCTGCAGGCCTCTGGCGATCTGCGGCAGCTCGACTGGGTGATCGCCATCAACGCGATCTCCGCGGGAGATCTGGTCCGCGGCCGGCAGCTGCTGGAGCAGTACCTGCTCGAAGAGGAGGACCCGTCGGGGTTCGACTACGAGGACTACATGAGCATCGGATACGGCGGAATGGCCGAGATCGCCCTCGCGGAGGGCGACCCGATGGAAGGTCTGCGGCTCTACGAGCAGGCGGTCAGCGTCTATGGAAAAGTCGCCGTGGTCGCGAACCCCTGGATGACCATGCTCGGAGCCGCGAGCGTGGTCGCGCGCTTGCGCGTGCATCGCCTCGACACGGCCCTGGACTGGGACACGACGGATGCTGCTGCACGCGCGTTGCGGATCCGTGTCCTGGTGAACTACCGCTTCCGACCGGTGTACATCGACAAACCGGTGGTCGGCACGGGACTGCTGGGTTTTGCGATGTGGATGCTCGACCCGCACACGGCCGACGGACGCGCACCCGACTGGGTGACGGTCGGCCTCGATCTCTTCGCCATCGCAGCGCGCTCCAACTCGCGGCAGGACATGAAGACGCTGAACCGCGAACGACTCGGGGCGATCATCCGGGCGGATTGGGGCGATGCTGCTGTCGATTCCGCCATGGAACGTGCGCAGTCGCTCCCTCGTAGTGAGGCGATCCAGCGCGGCATCGATTTGTTGCGCGCGGCCAAGGGCTGACGCGACACGGAAGACGGCCACCGCCTGTGTCGAGGCGATGGCCGTCTCCGGTTGGTGTCCGGGATGCGCGAGCTACTCCTGCTCGCGCCCCGACGTCTGCGTGGTTCCTTGTGTCGTCATGCTGTCGTCACGCCTTGCGCATGTAGGCGCGCACGGTGAGCGGCGCGAAGACCGCGACGACCACGGCGGCTCCGAGGAGCGCGAGCCAGGCGTCCGCACCGAACGTCCCGCTGTTGGCGAGCTCGCGAACAGCGGTCACCAGGTGCGACACCGGGTTGACGGTGGCGAACCATTTGAGCCAGTCCGGCAGGGTGTCGACGGGCACGTAGGCGTTCGAGAGGAACGTCAGCGGGAACAGCACGAGGAAGGAGATTCCCTGCACCGATCCGGCTGTGCGGGCGATGACGCCGAAGAAGGCGAAGATCCAGCTGATCGCCCACGAGCAGACCACGACGAGTAGACCGGCGAGGATGACGAAGCCGACGCCGCCTTCCGGACGGTATCCGATGATGAATCCGACGACGAACGTGATGGTCGTCGCGATGGCGTAGCGCAGCGTGTCGGCGAGGAGGGCGCCGGCGAGCGGCGCGATCCGGGCGATGGGCAGCGATTTGAACCTGTCGAAAACGCCCTTGTCCATGTCTTCCCTCAACTGCACGCCGGTCACCACGGAGGTGGTGATGACCGTCTGCACGAGGATTCCCGGGATGAGCAGCGGCAGGTACTTCTGCACGTCACCGGAGATGGCGCCACCGAAGAGGTAGGCGAACATGAGGGTGAAGATGATCGGCTGCAGAGTGACATCGAACAGCTGCTCGGGCGTCCTCTTGATCTTCAGCAGGCCGCGGTAGGCCATCGTGAAGGAGTTCGCGACGGTCTGGGTGATGCTCACGTGGTTCTTGAGTTTCCGCTGAGCGGGCGGGGTGATGGTGATGGCGCTCATGCGTTGACCCTTTCTGCTTCGTCGGCGTCCTGACCGGGGCCGGATTCTTCTTCGACGCCGTGACCGGTGAGAGTGAGGAAGACCTCGTCGAGGGTCGGCTTCTGCACGGACATCTCGGTGAGGTGGATGCCCGCCTCACGGAAGGTGACGAAGAGGTCGGTGACCGTGTCCGGATTGCGCATGGGCGCCGTGATGCGGGATCCCTCGGGAGAGACGACGGCTTCGACACCGAGCACGGCGGCGATGGCGCGGCGCGCGTCCTCCATGTCCGCGGGATCGGCGAGACGCAGCTGCAGGGACGACTCTCCGACGGAGGCCTTGAGCTCATCCGCTGTGCCCTCGGCGACGACGCGTCCCGTGTCGATGACGGCGATGCGGTCGGCGAGCTGGTCGGCTTCGTCCAGGTACTGGGTGGTCAGGAGCACGGTGCTCCCTGTCGCGACCAGTCGACGGATGGTGTCCCACATCTGGGCACGTGTGCGCGGGTCGAGACCCGTGGTCGGCTCATCGAGGAACAGCAGTGGCGGCTGCGAGATCAGGCTGGCGGCGAGGTCGAGTCGGCGGCGCATACCCCCGGAGAACTTCTTGAGCGGTCGTGTGGCAGCTTCTGCCAGTCCGAACTCCTCGAGGAGTTCGGCCGACTTGCGTTTGGCGTCGGCGCGGCTGAGTCCGAGCAACCGCGAGAAGATCACGAGGTTCTCGGTAGCGGAGAGGGTCTCGTCGACCGAGGCGAACTGAGCTGTGACGCCGATGAGCTGGCGTACGACCTGCTGCTCGCGACGGATGTCGTGTCCGAAGATCGTCGCTTCGCCGCCATCCGGTTTCAGCAGTGTTGCGAGCATCGAAATCGTGGTGGTCTTGCCGGCGCCGTTGGGGCCGAGCACGCCGTAGACGGTTCCCGCACGCACGGTGAGATCGACGCCGTCGACCGCTCGGTTGTCGCCGAAGACCTTGACGAGCCCGTGGGCTTCGACAGCCCATTCAGAGCTGGTTGTCATGGTGGTCCTTTCTTGTGAAGACTTGTGTGATTCTCA
>Ga0256789_1000152_pt1 | contig 15131 bp, 13 predicted proteins | sample MC6MC0940MT_FD_186351 | JGI IMG/M metagenome (GOLD analysis project Ga0256789, IMG submission 186351) | Metatranscriptome of enriched soil aggregate microbial communities from Iowa State University, Ames, United States - MC6-MC0940-MT... | ecosystem: Environmental > Terrestrial > Soil >...
GCATCGGAGCGTACGCACAGGTCCTGGCAATCAACTAGGGGAACGTCGAATGAATCCCGATAGCGCACTGATGGCGGCGCTTCACCCCCGATACCAGCGCAACACTCGCAGAGCTCGCAAAGTGATCCAGCGGCTCGGGGCGCCGACCTCCTCCATCGAGAACCATTGCTTGCCTTCGTGCATTCGATCGAGTGACCACCGGCCATCGATGCCGCGCTTGCTCTCGATCACTTCGACGGCTTCGGCGAAACGCTCGTTGGGTTCCGCTCCCGCGGCACGGAAGTAGTCGAGTGCGCGCAGCACGTCGTATCCGTAATGGTCGGGGAAGCAGGGTTTCGTCCATTCTGCGTCGACGATCTCGCCGGTCGATTGTCTGCGCAGCAGCCGCCGCTCCAGCAGATACGCCTCACCGGTTCGACGTGCTTCGGACAGTTCGGCGGATCCGCCCACCCGCTTCTCGTACTCGAGAAGACCTTCGAGGACGCAGATCGTGCTGTTGAACGACGAACGGACGCTCGGGGGTGCGTAGCAATTCCAGCCTCCGTCCGCGAAGCGCTGTCCGATGAGGAGGTCACGGAGACGTTCGCTCGGGTGCCCGAAATAAGCGCCGGCTGCGAGTACTCGACCGTTGATGCACGCCTCCTCCTCGCCCTCGAAGAACGGGTTGCTGTCGAACCACTCCTGCCACGTCACACGGTCGTGAACCAGATCGATCGCGTGGCTCACCTCCGGGCTCGCCGGATCGGCCCCGAGATCGCGCAGCAATTGCACGGTGTTCAGCGTCGATGTCCACGGTGGAGCGAACACGTCCCCGTCCCAGGTTCCCTCCGGATCCTGTTCTGCAAGGAGAGCCGCACCCCAGCCCTCCCGGCCGACCCGGGAACGTTCCGCAGCCACGATCTCGGCAGGCTCATCCGACAGGTCGCGCATCACCTGCCAGCGCACGGCCGGATCCGAATCGAGGAGCCACTCGATCACATCCATGGCCGCAACGGTATGTCGCGATCGGCGGCATGACAAGGGGCATGACAAGGCTCCGGCGAGGGATGTGGCCGAATGCTCGGGTAGGCGGCTCAGGTGAACGCCTGGGTGCCGAGCACGTTCAGCAGCGCGAGCTTCTCGGCGCCCTCCGAACGCGGGGGAGCCGTGAGCACGAGCAGGCACTGGGACTGGTCTTCAGTGAAGAGCACCTGACAGTCGAGCTCGATCGGTCCGAGTTCGGGATGGACGAGAGTCTTGTGGTCCTCGAAACGTTTGGAGACCTCATGGCGCTCCCAGAGCTCGGCGAACTCGGGGCTGGCCTTGAGCAGAGTGCGCACAAGCTCGCCCGCGCGTGAATCCGCGCCCAACGTGCTGTAAGCGACCCGCAGAGAGGCGACCTGAGCGCGACTCTGCCGGTCGCGGTCGTCTTCGGGATAGCGGCTGCGTTCAATCTCGGGATGAACGAACCACCGGTAGGCCTCGAAACGGTCGAGCCCGGTGAATCCCGAACGATCTCCCAGAAGCGCCGCTGCGAGGCGGTTCTGCACGAGAGTCTCACCCAGATCGGAGAGCACCAGAGCAGGAGAGTCATCGAGATGATCCAACACCCGGTGCAGCGCAGGCGACACATGAGTCGAACCGCTGAACCGGCCGGGCACGTTGTGACCCGCCATCCGGTAGAGGTAGTCGCGTTCATCCGCCGACAAACGGAGTGCTCTGGCCAACGAGGCGAGCATCTGCTCACTCGGCTGTGGTCCGCGCTGCTGCTCCAGACGCGTGTAATAGTCCGTCGACATCGCCGCCAACTGCGCGACCTCTTCACGGCGCAGACCCGGAGCCCGTCGGCGCGCACCCTCCGGCAGGCCCACATCCGTCGGACGCAGGGCCTCGCGACGGGTGCGGAGGAAATCGGCCAATGCGGGGCGGTCCATACGTCCATCATGAACCGTAGGGCGTTGGTCATCCAGGGATCGGCGATCCCCCGATGAACGCTCCTCTCCCGCTCAGGCGATCCGGGTCGCAGAGTTGAAGCATGAACATCTCAGGAAACACCATCTTCATTCCCGGGGCCACGAGCGGGATCGGCCTGGCGCTCGCTGTCGCGCTGCAGGACAGGGGCAACACCGTCATCGTCGGCGGACGCCGCGTCGACCGCCTCGACACGATCAAGCGTGAGCACCCGGGCATCGGCACGGTCCAGCTCGACACCACGGATGCCGCGAGCATCGCCAAGGCCGCGAGTGAGGTGATCGCTGCATATCCCGAGCTCAACGTGCTCATGGCCGTGGCCGGAATCATGCAGGTCGAAGACTGGCACGACCCCGCCCGATTCGTCGACTCTGCGGAACGTGTCATCACGACCAACGTGCTCGGGCCCATCCGCCTCATCGGCGCCTTCATCGAGCACTTGCAGTCCCAGACCGACGCGACCATCGTCACGGTCTCCTCCGGACTCGCCTTCACCCCGCTCGCAGCCACCCCGAGCTACAACGCGTCGAAGGCGGCCATCCACATGCTGAGTGAGAGCATCCGGCTGCAACTCGCCGACACCAGCGTGAAGGTCGTGGAGCTCGTTCCGCCGTCGGTGCAGACCGACCTCATGCCCGGCCAGAACGAAAACGAGAACGCCATGCCGCTCGACGAGTACATCGCCGAAGTCCTCGACCTCATCGAGAGCCGAGCGGAGGCGAAAGAGATCCTGGTCAAACGGGTCGAGTTCCTGCGGTTCGGTGAGGCCAGAGGCGACTACGACCAGGTCGTCGCGGTGCTGAACAACAGCGACCCGCACGGCAAATAGGCTGTCTCGGACCGTCAGCCGGTGACCGTCAGCCGGTGACCGTCAGCCGGTGACCGTCACGCCCAGCCAGTCCGCCAGCCGTGTGACCTCAGCGCGTACGTCGTCGGTCATGGCCCGGGTGAACGGCACATCCTCGTGAATCGCGTTCACCGTCAGGAGTCCCGCCTTGCGGTCGACCGCCGCGTCGAGTTTGCCGACCAGACGGTCATCATGCAGGATCGGCAGCGCGAAATAGCCCCATCGGCGCTTGTCCGCAGGCTTGTACATCTCGAGCAGATACTCGAAGTCGAACACCTCCTGCGAACGGATGCGGTCGTGGATCAGTCGGTCGAACGGGGACAGCAGCGCCGTTCGACCGACGAAAGGGGAGGCATTCAACTCGGCCAGGGCATCCGGCGCCATCCGCCACTCGCGGTCGCTACCCTCGATCCGGACGGGTACACCAGCGTCTCCGACCGTCGCCGCACGGGCGATGCCCAGAGCGATCAGACGGCGTTCGTCACGCATGCGTCGTGCATCCTCCAAGGGAACCGCCTCTGTGCCCGCGGGGTACACACGTTCGGCCAGATCGAAGGTCCGCTGGCGACCGATCCGACCCGAGGTCGCAACCTCGCCGCGAGCGATGAGGAACTCCAGCATGCGTGTGACGTTCTGATTGTGCGTCCATCCCGTGGACACCCACGGCACCGCACTCGTGTCGGCGATGTCGCGCGAGAGAAGAGGACCCACATCCCTGAGCCGGGCCAGCACGTCCAGCCGGAACGACTCGTTGGCTTCGATCCATTCGCGTGCGTCCCGGTAGCGCACGCCCTCGGCCATCTCCGCGAGGTGCAGACGCAGATCTGACATCGGTCGGACCATCGCGATCGCCGGACTGGTCAGCTCGTCCTGAGCTTTGTGCTCCCATAGCGTGCGGTCTACCTCGAGCGCCTGCTTGAGATCGGCGGAACGATAGCCCCCACCCAGTCTCGACCAGGCGATGAGATCGGCGCTCGGAGCCACCGCTGCCGTCGGATCGAGCTGAAGGAACGTGAGCCTGGACACCAGGTGCACGAGCGTCGACGGCTGAACCTCATCCAGCCGCTGCGCCCTGATCGCGACACGACGAGCATCCTGCTTGTCGAGCTGCAGCGCTGTCATCTCTCCACGGTAGCAACCGCCTCCGTCATAGAGTCGGACGCACGTCAACGGTATAACGGTATTCACCGCACGCGAAGGGTGGTCACAATGCCGGAGAGCACGCGCGCAGATCTCGGGCACCGCCTGCTGAGGATGACCGGACGCGATCCCGACGAGTCGCACCGAGCCGCCACACCGCTCGAGCTGCTGTTCGATCTGTCGTTCGTGGTCGCCTTCAGCCAGGCGGGAGAACAGCTCTCGCACTCGCTCGCCGAAGGACACGTGCTCCCTGGTCTCGGCGCTTTCGCCTTCGCGATGTTCGCGATCGTCTGGGCCTGGATCAACTTCTCCTGGTTCGCCTCGGCCTACGACACCGATGACTGGTTCTACCGGATCGCCACGCTCGTGCAGATGATCGGCGTGATCGTGCTCGCTCTCGGCCTGCCGGCGATCTTCGCATCCGTCGACCACGGCACCCACCTCGACAACGGTGTGATGGTCGCCGGATATGTGGTGATGCGTATCGCGATGGTGTCCCAATGGGTGAGGGCGGCCGTTCAGGACCCCGCCCGACGCAGGGTCGCACTCACTTATGCGGCATTCGTGACTGCGGCGCAGATAGGCTGGGTTCTGCTCGTGTTCGCCCAGCCCGCTTTCGGCACGGTGATCCTCGTCGCGCTCCTGCTCTTCATCGTCGAGCTCGGCGGACCCATCGTCGCCGAGGTCAAACTGGGTGGGACACCCTGGAACGCACGTCATATCGCCGAGCGATACGGGCTTCTGACCATCATCGCGCTCGGAGAGGTGCTGTTCGGAACCGTCACATCGGTCGCGGCGCTGGTGCAGGAGCAGGGCTGGAGCAGTGAGGCGGTGCTGGTCGTCGTGGCGGGTGTCGGACTGACATTCGGTCTCTGGTGGAGCTACTTCATCGTTCCGTCCGGAGTGATCCTCGCTCGCTACCGTCGCAGGTCGGTCGTCTGGAGCTACAGCCACATTCTGCTGTTCGCGGCGATCGCAGCGACCGGAGCGGGCCTGCACGTCGTCGCGTACGTCGTCGAAGGTGTAGCGACGATCGACGAGACCGGCGCGGTTCTCGCGGTCGCCGTTCCCGTTCTGGTGTTCTCAGCCGTGCTCTTCGGCTTGTACACATACCTCATCCACGAAGGAGACCCGTTCCACATCGTGCTCTTCATCGGGACGGTCGTGATGCTCGTACTCGGAGTGGTCCTCGTCTCCGCCGGATGGCCGATGGGAGTCGGGCTCGTCCTCGTAACCCTGTCTCCCGCCGTCGTTGTCGTGGGATACGAGCTTCTCGGTCATCGTCACCAGGCTGCCGCGCTCGCGCGGGTGCTTCCCTGACCGAGGTTTCACCGAGTCCACTGATGGAGCAGCCGGCTGAAATCGCCCGGGTCGACCGAGATCGAACCGATGTACGGATGATCCATATCGGCGGTCACGAACATCACGAGGCCGATGAAGAGCGCCAGCAACCCCGCCATGAGCAGATGGAGTCGCAAGCTCTTCACATCGATGCACCCGATCAGCAACGCGTTGATGAAGGCGCCCACCCAGAGCACCAACCAGAAGAGATCGGGCAGCTGCAGTGTGACCGCATCGATGCGTGCGCGGCGGGACTCCACGAACGAATCGAAAGTCGACAGGAGTTGCGACAGCTGAGCCTGCTCACGAAGATCCTGCGGATCGAACTCGGCGAGCCGCACCTCGATCTCATCCACCACCCGGGTGCTCGGAACATCCACCTCACCGCGGCGCTGCGCCGGCCAATCCTCCTCGATGACCGTGCGAGCGTACGTCTGCAATTCCTCGTGGAGACGGGTATCGAGAGGGGAGGGCAGGCTCGTCGTTCCGCGGTAGAGCGCACCCAAGCGCGAGGTCTCGTCGAGCGCCGACGAGTGGGCCGTCGTGTAGTCGTTGTACACGGAGACCGCGATCAGACCCAGAAGGATCCCGAAGAAGACGCCGAACGTCCCGACCACATAACCGAGCACACGGTCCCACTCCGCGGGCGTCGTGGCGATGCGGCGAATCAACGGTCGCATCGCGATGACGATGGCGCACGAGCCGGCGACGAACAACACGACGAAGAGAGGTAGCGCGATCGAATCCGGTGCTTCGTAGAACCAGTTCACCAGCGGCTCTCCGTCTCTTCAGCGCTGCGGCGACGGCGCCATCCTAGACCCGCCAAGACGGTCGGCTCCAGAGGGCCGTTTCGGGGTCGGGTGTGAGGGCGCCGGCTCGAATCGGCGGTTCGAGCGAGCGGTTCGAGCTAGCGGGAATAACCTGCCCCGCTGTTTGTTGAACTTGAGTGTTCACGACTCAACTTTTCAGAAACAGGAGATTTCGTGCCCGAGAACTTCACTCCCGACGGTGACGGCAACAACTCGTTCGACGAGTTCCTCGCCCGTTATCTCGCGGGTGAGCGCGCGCGTTCCGCGCGCTCGATAGACATCAGCCGGTTCCTCAGCCGTCGCACCCAAGAGATCCTCGCCGAGGCCGGACGCTTCGCGCTCGAACACGGCCACCGCGAGCTCGACTCGTTACACATACTGCGTGTGATGGTCGAGCAGGAGCCCGCCGCCGACGCGATGCGTCGCATCGGTGTCGACCCCGCCCGCGTGGCACTCGCAGCCGAACAGCGTCTGCCGCAGTCCGGTCTGACCGCGATCGACGTCGACTCCGCATCCATCACCCCATCGGCGCAGCGTGCGCTGTTCCACGCATATCAGGTGGCGCGCGCATCCGGGTCCACCTACATCGATCCTGAGCACCTGTTCTTCGCTCTCGTGATCGTTCAGGACTCGCCCGCTGGCCAGGTGCTCCAGAACGCCGGCGTGACCGCCGACGCCCTCACCTCCGCGATGCGGGAATCAGCGACAGTCGGCAGCGACGGTTCCGACGGCTCGGACGGCAGCCAGCTCGGCGGTGCCGGTGCAGACGCATCCGAGACCCCCATGCTCGACCAGTTCGGCACCGACCTCACGGCGCTCGCACGCAACGGCAAGCTCGACCCGGTGATCGGACGACTCGACGAGATCGAACAGACCGTCGAGATCCTCTCGCGGCGTACCAAGAACAACCCGGTACTCGTGGGCGAGGCCGGTGTCGGCAAGACCGCCATCGTCGAAGGACTCGCGCAGGCCGTCGTCGACGGCGCCGTTCCCGAGCAGCTGCTCGAGAAGCGGGTCGTCTCCCTCGACCTTCCCGCCATGCTCGCCGGAACCCGGTACCGCGGCGACTTCGAGGAACGGCTCACCAAGCTCATGGACGAGATCTCGGCACACCGAGAGTCGCTGATCGTCTTCATCGACGAGCTGCACACCGTCGTCGGCGCCGGAGGGACCGGCGAGGGCGGAATGGATGCAGGCAACATCCTGAAGCCCCGTCTCGCCCGCGGCGACCTACACCTCGTCGGTGCCACCACGCTCAAGGAATACCGCCGCATCGAGAAGGACCCTGCGCTCGAGCGCCGGTTCCAGCCCGTCACAGTCGGCGAGCCGAGCATCGAAGACGCCGTGCTGATCCTCAGTGGACTGCGCGAAGCGTACGAAGAGCACCACGGCGTGCAGTACACGGACGACGCCATCCGATCGGCCGTCGAGCTTTCCGCCCGGTACGTCTCCGACAGGTTCCTTCCCGACAAGGCGATCGACCTGATCGACCAGGCCGGCGCTCGACTGCGTCTGTCCCTGGGCAAGCGAGTCGACGCATCCGCACTCCTCGCACAGCTTGCCGACCTCGAGGCGTCGAAGAACGCCGCAGTGAGTGCCGAGCATTACGAAGAGGCGTCACGTCTCCGCGATGAGATCGAGGACGTTCAAGCCTCGCTCGACTCGCTCAGCTCACGGCCGCAGAAGGATGCGGTCGTCGACGAGCCCGAGATCGCAGCCGTCATCTCACGTGCAACCGGTATCCCGGTGAACCGTGTCGGAGAGGCCGATCGCGAACGTCTCGCCAGACTCGAGTCCGAGCTGCACGAGCGTGTGATCGGACAGGATGACGCGGTCGTCGCCGTCGCGAAGGCGGTTCGACGCAACCGCACCGGCCTCGGAGACCAGACGCGACCCGTCGGAAGCTTCCTCTTCCTCGGACCGACCGGAGTCGGCAAGACCGAACTGGCCAAGTCCCTCGCCGGCTCCCTGTTCGGCGACGACAAGGCCATGCTGCGCTTCGACATGAGCGAATTCGGCGAACGGCACACCGTCGCCCGCCTGGTCGGTGCCCCTCCCGGATACGTCGGCTACGACGAGGCGGGACAGCTCACCGAGCGCGTGCGACGCAACCCGTACTCCGTGGTGCTCTTCGACGAGATCGAGAAGGCCCACCCGGACGTGTTCAACCTGCTCCTGCAGGTACTGGACGACGGTCGACTGACCGACGGCCAGGGCCGCACCGTCGACTTCCGCAACACGGTCATCATCATGACCTCCAACCTCGGCTCGGAGTTCCTCGCCTCCCGCAGTGGTGCGCTCGGATTCGTGCCGGTTGGCGCTTCAGCAGACGCGTCGGGCTTCGCTTCGGAGAAGGACCTGCGTGACCGCGTCATGGGCAAGCTCCGTGAGGCCATGCGTCCCGAGTTCCTGAACCGGATCGACGAGATCGTGCTGTTCCGCAAGCTCGACACGGCACAGCTGCAGGGAATCGTACGACTGCTGCTGACCGCGACCGCGGCACGCGTCGCAGCCCGTGACATCACGCTCGACGTGACGGATGGGGCTGTGGAGTGGATCGCCGAGAACGGTTACGAGGCGGAATACGGAGCACGTCCGCTGCGTCGGCTCATCCAGCGCGAAGTCGACGACCGGATCGCCGACCTGCTCGTCGCCGGTGAGCTCGACGACGGAGGAACCGTGCACGTGGATGCGCGTGACGGTGCGCTCGCAGTGACCGCGGACGCACGGTTGACTCTCGCGGCCTGACGAAGGTCGTGGGCGACGCCGGCTGGCCACGCTGGCCACGCTGGCCGGGCCGGCCGGTGGACGTGCGGTGAATGCATGAGAGAGCTCCCGGGGATTTCAGTCCCCGGGAGCTTTCGCCGTCTCCGGCCGCAGTGTGGGCTCTGGGCGATCTGTGGAAGTCGCCCGTGTTCGTCGGCGTCCGTGAACTGGCGATGGCGGGCCGCGAGCCGGGCGTGCTAACGTACTCGCGGTCGAACGACAAGCGATCCGATGACAGGAGGTGGGACCCCATGAACGCAGTATCCACAGTGGGCGCTCCCTCTCAGTCCACAAAGGCGCGACTCAACTAGTCGCCGCCGGGAGCGTCCTCACACGCAATATGTGAAAGGCGACTCCCATGTCTGCAAACTCAAGTACTACTCCTTTGTCCGTGGCGGCCTCTCGTGCTGCTGAGGCCGGTGCACATCCATCGGCTGCGTATGCTGCTGCTCCTGCTATCCGCGAGACGATGTCGTCGCGTGGTGAGCAGGCACTGATTCTCGGAGGCGGCGGTTCCACAGGAAACGCCTGGCTGATCGGCGTCATCGCTGGCCTTTTCGATGGCGGACTCGACGTCACTCGGGCCGACCTCACTGTCGGAACATCCGCTGGGTCGACCGCAGCGGCCCAGATCGCCGGTGAGTCCCCGGCCGACCTTCTGGAGACCATTCTCGCCGCTGTGCCTGTCCAGGGGTCCGGATCCCTGGCCTCCCGCCGTCGAACCAACGTTGGCATGCCGGTGAGCGACCAATTGGAGAGGATGACCAAGATCATCGCCTCCGCCCCGGACATCTCCGAAATGCGCCGCCGAATGGGAGCTGCCGCGCTCGACAGGGACGCGGAGTCAGACGGAACCTGGCCCGCTCGATGGCGTGCAACCGTCGCAACACGCTTCACGCAGAAGCGCTGGCCGGAGCGGAAGGTGCTCATCACCGCGGTGGATGCTCAGACCGGTGAACCTGTCGTGTTCGACCGGACGAGCGGAGTCGACCTCGTCGACGCGGTCGCAGCGAGCTGTTCGAGCGGACTTCCCTATCGGATCGGAGAGCATCAGTACATCGACGGCGGATACCGGTCCAATGCCGAGAACGCTGATCTCGCAACCGGATACCAACGCATCCTGGTGCTGTCACCGTTCGGCGGCAGATCGCTCATGCCCAAAGAGTGGGGAGTGCACCTCGCCACGCAGATCGAGGAACTGCGCGAGCAGGGGAGCGAGGTCGAGACGATCTTCCCCGACGCCGACGCGGAACACCTGTTCGGCGCGAATGCGATGGACCTGTCGCTTCGTCCAGCCGCCGCACAAGCCGGCCACCGGCAGGGTGTGGCGCTAGCGTCAGGACTCAGCGTCTTCTGGCGGTGATGACGAGATCGACAAGGGGTCGGTGCTAGTTAGACCACCGACTCCTTGCCGTCCTCGACCGTGAATGAGCCCGTGTCGAATTCGCGAGGACGGAGTACCAGGTACGTTGCGCCGGCGGATGTGTCGCGACGTTCGACCACATCGAACGCGCTCGGCCTGCTGCCCTCCGAAAACAGGCGTTTTCCAGATCCGACCACTACGGGGAAGATCAGAAGGCGATAGATATCGATGAGGCCTGCGTCGTGCAGTGCGCCGACGAGCTGCCAGCTTCCGTGCACCTGTATCTCGCCGCCCGCGTGCCGCTTCAACTCCCGGACCTGTCCGAGCACATCCCCGGAGATGACCGTGGTGTCGCCCCAATCCGGCTCAGTGAGCGTGCTCGAAACCACCAACTTCGGGAAAGTGTTGAGTGCAATCGCAGTCTCGTTCTCGGGGTCTGTGACAGACGTCCAGTACGGCTTCATCAACTCGAACGTCGTGCGACCCAGAAGGATCGCATCCGTGTTCGCGAACCAAGCGTCCGCGATCGCGGTGTCCATCCCCTCGGCCAGAGGCACAAGCCAGCCGCCCGAAACGAACCCGTCGCTCGTGTCTTCCTCGACACCACCCGGGCCTTGCATGACACCGTCAAGTGTGACGAACACATTGATGCTGAGTTCCATGGTCAGCCTCCCTCTCTCGGCGGCAACATTCGCGTGGGTTGCCCTGTACCACTACGTCGAATGGGAGGCGACGATTTCGACATCGACGTGCGACCCCGCCAACGGTGCGTCCGCGCCCACAGAGATCTCGTGCGACCGAATGCCGTGTAGACAGCAAACCGGCCGCATCCTGCCAATGCAAGGTGCGGCCGGCCCGCTCGACTCGATTCAGTGAGCGATGACGGGCTCAGCGTCGGCAGGAACCTGGTCTGGCGTCGAAACCGGGATCAACGCCGACTTGTCCCGACGACGGTACAGAATTGCCGACAATACGGCGCCGAAAGCGAAGAAGCCTGCGCCCCACCAATATGCCGTCGCGTAGCTGTGGACAGCCGCCGCTGCCGCAACCTCGGCAGACGGAGGGAGGTGAGACGCGAGATAGTCCGTCGCCGCAGTCGCTGCGAGAGTGTTGAGGAGCGCAGTTCCGATCGAACCGCCAACCTGCTGGCTCGTGTTCACCATGGCTGAAGCGACACCGGCGAACTGACGATCCACGCCGAGCGTCGCCGTCTGAATCGCTGCAGGCATGATCGACCCCATACCCAGGCCGAGGATCATCAGTGCCGGCAGGATGTCCACGGCATAGTTCGCCGTCACGTCGAGATGGGTTAGATACAGCATGCCGGCTGCGGCGATCGTCATCCCGATCGGAACCATCACCTTCGGGCCGAACCGGGGCACGAAGATGTTCGTCGACAGCTGTGCTGCGGTGATCAGCATGAGGATCATCGGAAGAAAGGCGAGTCCAGTCTGGATCGGAGTGAACTTCAAAGAGGCCTGCAGGTAGTAGGTCACAAAGAGGAAGATGCCGAACATCCCCGCCCCGGCGATCAGTATCGAACTGTACGACGCACCACGATTCCGATTCAGCACGATCGGCAGGGGGAGCAGCGGATGCGTCGCACGGCGCTGCCAGATCACGAACGCGACCAAGAGAACCAGCGAAGCAGCGAGCATGCCCCAGGTGAGTGGCGAATCCCACCCATCGGTCTCGGCGTTCGAAAATCCATAGACAAGAGCGAACAAGGCGCCCGAAACGAATACGGTGCCCGGGATATCGAGCTTGGGTCGAGGCCCGGAGCGCTTGATGGACGTCACGAACAGGGCCGCACCGACGATCGCGATGATCGCGATCAAGACATTGATGTAGAGGTTCCATCTCCAGTCGAACTGCTCGGTGAGGACACCACCGAGGAGAAGACCGACCGCACCACCCGCACCGGCGATAGCGCCGAAGATTCCGAATGCGCGAGCACGCTCCTTCGGAATCGTGAACGTCGTGGTGAGCACCGCAAGGGCCGTCGGGGCCAACAAGGCGCCGAACACTCCCTGAAGTGCACGGGCCCCCACAAGCAACCCGAACGTGCTCGCGGCGCCGCCGAGGGCAGAGGCACCGGCGAACCCGATGAGTCCGATGATGAAGGCGCGCTTACGACCGATCAGGTCTGAGATACGACCACCCAGAAGCAGGAGGCTTCCGAAAGCGAGCGAATAGGCGGTGACGATCCACTGGCGGTCACCGTTCGAGAACCCGAGATCGGCTTGCGCAGACGGGAGGGCGATGTTCACGACGGTGGAGTCGAGCACCACCATGAGTTGAGCAAGGGCCACTGTGACGAGAGTCCACCAGCGGCGTGAGCTCGCCGGGGGAGCTCCAAGGGTGCTGGCTGCACCCGCAATTGTCGAGGAAGTCTGTGACATGGACGTCAGCATATACGAAACTCAACAGTTTCGGATCTCAAAAGTTCCAGAATTCACCTTAGAATAGTTTCAATGACACGCAACACTCGGAGGAAGCCGCAATGACGCAGCTCGAAACCGCAGCCCTGGCGAACGCAGACCCGCCCCGGCTGGGACGGAAACGCGACCACACTCGTGACGGAGAAATTCTGCAGGCTGCGATCGATGTGCTCGCCGAGACCGGCTACGACGGTATGACCATCGACATGGTCGCCGCACGCGCCAAGGCGGGCAAGGCAACCGTGTATCGACGCTGGTCCTCCAAGGCCGAGCTCGTCATCGATGCTGTCGCGTGCATGAAGAGCGCAGACGTCGACCCGGCAACCTTGCCGGACACCGGCACCCTTCGTGGCGATCTGGTCGCGATGGTTAAGCCGCACCGCATCGAGGACGGCGAACGCAAGTTGCGAGTGATGGCCGGCGTCATGTCGATGTTGGCCACGGATCCTGGACTGTCCGCAGCCGTGAATGAGGCGATCGTCGAACCTCGAGCGTCTGTGAATCGACTCTTCATGCGAAGGGCTATCGAACGCGGTGAGATCCCTCCCGACTGCGATGTGGACACGTTGGCCCTCATCACACCGTCGATGGTGTCGTACCGCGTGCTCGTGCTGCGGAAGCCGGTCGATCGCGCTTTTCTGATCTCTCTGATCGACGGCGTGCTGCTGCCTGCCGTTGGGCTCGGCCGTAGCTGATTCTGCGGTTTCGACTGTCGCGGCCGAGGGGTCAGCCGGTCTCAGTCGCAGTGGGCAGTCGGATGCGTCCTCCGCGTCGTGGCCGACGCAGATGATCGACGTGTGCGGGTGGGATGAACCAGGGCACGTGTTCGCGTACTTCGATCTGCCATCCGTTGTTGTGGATGCGATGGTGATGGTGCGAGCAGAGCAGTATGCCGTTGTCGAGGTCGGTGGGTCCGTTGTGCCGATCCCACCACCGGATGTGGTGGGCCTCCGTGTACGCGGGCGGATGACTGCATCCGGCCCATGCGCAGCCTCCGTCTCTTTCGGCTAGAGCCAGTTTTTGTTTCGTGCTGAAGAGGCGTTGAGAGCGGCCGAGGTCGAGGATTTCGCTGTCTCCGGCGAGCACGGCTGGGATGATGTTGGCGTCTGCAGCGAGGCGTCGGGCGGTGGATGCACTGATCGGTGTGGGCACACCATCGATTTCTCCGTAGCCCGTACCGGTGCAGAGGGAGTCGATTCCGATGCGAACGATCATTGTCACCGGGGGTTTGGGGCGCGACCGCCCGCCTGCGCGTGTGGTGTCTGCGTTCATTGCGTAGTCGCGGAATATCTCTGTGGCGGCGTCTGAGCGCAGCTGATCGAGACTTCGGTGTTCGTCGTCGCCGGTTCCGGCTGTGTTTTCGATCTGGTCGGGATCGCGGAATCGCACCGTCTTCAGCTCGGTTCCCACGAGAGCGTCGATTGCTGTCACGACATGTCCGGCTGCCTCTGGCTGCAGGAACCAGTCGATGTGGGTCATTCCGGCAGTCGTCGTGGTGATCTTGAGTGACCGTCGCAGGGTTTGCAGCTTTTCGCGGGGGAGGATTCCGTGCTCGTCCAGCCGGTCGCGCACCTGACCGGCGAGCGTTCGTACTTCGGCGACGGTCAGGTTGGGTGCGTGTTTTACGAGTAGCCGCTCGCCGTGCAGCAGGTTTTCGGGTGTGCAGGCGACGGCTGCCTTTTCGAGTTCGCGGACGATGACGCCGGCTTGATCGATGCTGACGTGTCCGACGGAGGGGTTTTCAGGATCGAGTGAGGCGGCGAGCTCGGGAAGGAAGGCGGGCAGGGTGTCACCGGCGCTTCCGATTCTGGCAACGACCGCGTCCGCGACATCGCACAATTGTTTGGCGGCGGCGTAGGTGATGCGCCATCGTTCGGACAGCATTGCTTCAGGGTTTCGGTGACCGTCGCGCAGGGCGCCTCCGTCGGGCTCATCGTCGAGCGCGTTCCACCGCCGCACCAGTTTGCCGGCGGCCCGGACTTTGACTGCGTCGATCGCGGCCTGCATGTGCCCGAGCATGCTGACCAGCTCCAGCAGCTCGGACGCAGACGCGTCGCCGCTGGGAAGCGCCGCAAGGGCCTCGCGCCAGGCGGGCTCTGCTCTCGTGTCCATAGGCCAACACAACCATTGCTGAACGTCGGCACGCGAAGGATCTCGGTACCGGTGGAGAGGTGTGTGAGAAAGAGGGTCTGTGGAGGAAAGCTCAAGCCGCCGACGGATGTCCGAGAGTCAGCGACCTCGTTGCTCAAGGGGGTTTTCGGCGAGTTTCCGAATCACTCCGCCGTTGACGATGCGCGCAGATGAGCTGCTGGGCTTCCGCCGACCCTGATCTGTGACGCAGGAGCCGAACTCGGCTGCAAGGTCGAGTCGAGGGTAGGCAGCGAGCACCTCTTCCTGGAATGCGATCGGCAGCGCGTCGGGCCGCGCACCTGAGATGTCGAGCGCGGTAGCCGTTTCGAGCAGGTATCCTTCGA
>Ga0256789_1000154_pt1 | contig 15034 bp, 6 predicted proteins | sample MC6MC0940MT_FD_186351 | JGI IMG/M metagenome (GOLD analysis project Ga0256789, IMG submission 186351) | Metatranscriptome of enriched soil aggregate microbial communities from Iowa State University, Ames, United States - MC6-MC0940-MT... | ecosystem: Environmental > Terrestrial > Soil >...
ATGAATTTGGAACTAAAAGCAAAAACGCCGATCATTGATGCCGTTTACGACATACTGTACAACAATAAAGAACCTAAAAAAGTATTTAAAAAACTAACAGATAAATTAGATTAATACGCTATGAAAAATGATCATTTAATAAATCACCCGTGGCTAATTGGCGGTTTTGCAATTGCAGTTGTAATAATGCTTTTGCTTGATTTAGGTGTTTTCAATAAGAAAAGTCATACCATATCAAACAAAGAGGCACTTTCTTGGTCAATAGTGTGGATTGCCCTTTCTATGGTTTTCAGTGGCGTTGTTTATTGGGTTTTAGACAAACCTTACGGAATTACCGATAATTTTGCAAAGTACCAAGCAGCTTATTGGATAGAAAAAGCACTATCGGTTGATAACCTTTTTGTCTTTATTCTAGTCTTTAAATTTTTTAAGATACCGAAAGAATATCAGCACAAAGTACTTTTTTGGGGAATTTTAGGAGCCTTGTTTTTTAGAGCGATTTTTATTTTTGCGGGTGTAGAATTAATAAAACTAACCTATGTAACATTATCATTTTTGGGAATTGATGCCGAAACAGGCGAACCACGCCAATTAAACGTTGTATTATTTATTTTTGGTATATTCCTTATTATTGCAGGAATTAAATCATGGGCTTCTGATACTGATGAGGAAGAAGGAGCAGATATGTCTAAAAACATTGGTGTTCGTTTAGTACACAAGTTTTTTAAAGTAACCAAAGATTTTCATGGCGATAAATTCTTTACGGTAGAAAACGGCGTAAAAATGGTTACACCATTATTTGTTGCATTAGCTGTTATAGAAATTACCGATTTGGTTTTCGCAGTTGATAGTATTCCTGCAATTTTTGCTATTGCACCAGACGATCCGTTTATTCTTTACACATCAAACATATTTGCTATTTTAGGATTGCGTTCGCTTTACTTTTTATTGGCAAATTCAATGGATATGTTCTCTAAACTACACTACGGTTTAGCAATTATTTTGGCGTTCATCGGTGTAAAAATGATCATTATGCCATATTACCATTTCGATTCTTCTATATCGTTAGCCATCATAGGTTCGGTATTGGCAATATCGGTTATTTGGTCGTTAATATCAAACAGAAAACAAAAAGAAGCATAAAATAAACAAAAAGCCAGATTTTAAATCTGGCTTTTTGTTTCAATTAAAAAACTACATCATTGTATTCATACGGATACTCGCTTTAACCATTGCTAATGCAGTTATTTGTGATAAATGGATGTCTTTAGGTTGATGATGCTCGTTTTGACTTACCAATTTAATAAAATCCTTTTCTTCTTCTGATTTTTGCAAATATTTCACAGTTATATACTCTTCCCAATCATTTAACTGAATACTTAACAAATACATTTCGCCAAAGAAAATATTTTCAGCGGTTGTTTCTTTATATAAAATAATATCGCCGCTTTTAAGCAACGGGTACATGCTGTCTCCAATTACTTTTACTGCTCCGTCACATTTAGGTAAATTAGGTATTTTTATGGTATCTGTAATATTCTGCGGATTCTCTTTGCTGAAAAGTTCTTTTAAACCGGCAACAGCCTCTAAATTGTAAAGAGGTATTTCCTGATTCCCCCAAACGGAATCTGTCGTTTTTCTCGCATTATTTATAAGACTGATGTTATAATTATCTTGCTTCAACATTTTTCCGTTACCCGTTACTAGCCATTCAATGTTATATTTGGGATAATTTTCAACCAAACTTAAAAACCACTTTGCCTGTACATCGCTATTGTTTGCAATTGCTCTAGACAAAACTCCTTTACTTGCACCAATTGCTTTTTCAAGGTGAGTTATCTTAATGTTTTCATTTTCAGATACTTTTAAAAAAGCGTTTAAAATATTATTCATGAATATCGAAAATTATCTATATTAAAATTTATATGTTGAAAATTATCTTCTATATTTGTTCTTTGATTAAACAAATGTATAACAAAAAACATTTTTAATGATGACAATTTCACAAATAAAGAAAAATATGAAGCATGGAGATTATAATATTCTCCAAAAGCTGTTAAAACTTTCAACCGAAAGTGCTGCAAGACAAAAATTTTTACGTGGCGATAAAGATGCCGTAGAAGGAATGATAAAAATTCAGGAAAACAGATCTATTTTTTGCGATCTGCATGCTGATGAAGACTGTTCCTGTCACGACGATCTTAAAGGAGCTATAAACCAAAAGGCAGATATCAACCATACACATGATTGGAATGAAATTACAGGTAAACCAACAGAATTTCCGCCAACACATCATTCGCATAACATTAGAGATATTGAAGAATTAGACGATTTATTACATAATGTTGATGATCTTCGAAATCTTTCAAATCAAAAGCTTGATAGAGATGGATCTAATGCAACAGGTTCTTTAGCATCAACTATTGCAAATAATCACATGCATAGTAATAAAGCTATTCTAGATACTGTTACTGCGTCAAAAGTCAACGATTGGGACAATGCTGCTAGTAAAACACATAATGCGGTTACGTTAGGATCAAATGCTACGGGATTAACAATTACCAATCAGGTATTGCAATTTAGTAATGGTTACCAACTACCTACAACAATTAAAGTTAATGAGTGGGACGATGCCTATTTAAAAAGACATACACATAGTAATAAAGCGGTGTTGGATAATCTTACACAATCGGTAATAGATCAAACACACGTGCACTCAAATAAATCTGTGATTGATGGTATTACCGCACAAATGGTAAATAATTGGAATGGATCATTTGCGAATAATCATACCCATAATAACAAATCTACATTAGATGGAATTTCGGCTGCCGATGTTACAAATTGGGATACAGCACATGCAAATAACCACACGCATACAAACAAAGTTATTTTAGATGCAATTACGGCTGCTTATACTGTTGCAGAAAAAGACAAACTGGCTACTGTTCAGCCAAATGCGCAAGTAAATGTAAAAGCCGATTGGAATGCAACATCCGGAGATGCTGAGATTCTAAACAAACCGACCAGCTTTAATCCTAAATCTCACAATCATACAATCAGTGACGTTGCAGGTTTACAAATTGAATTAGATTCTAAATTAGAAACACCTCATTTAAATGGTTTTGTACACGATGTTGCTTATAACAGTAGTTTGCATACAATTACTTTTTACCAGCGTAACGAACCAAACATCGTAATTGATCTGCCTATTGAGCATTTAATTAAAGGCGTACAGTTACATGGGAACGATTTGGTATTTACGTTTGAAGATGGTTCAAATGTAACAATCCCAATGAATACCTTGCTTGTTGGTGTGGTGAAATCAGTTAATGGATTAGTAGCCAATTCTCAAGGCGAGGTTGTTTTAGATATTACTGATATCCCAGGACTGCAAAGCGCGTTGAATGCTAAAGCTAATACTAGTGGATATTATTCAGGGTTAAGTGTTGGAGATTCTACTCTATGGGCTGGTCAAAGATATGTAGAATTAGGAACAAATGGTAACATTAGTCATTTTATGACATTTGATCCTGATAATAATATCTGGAGAAAAGCGTCGATATCCCATACTCAAAATACTTTAGGTATAAACACAGCTTTAAATCTAAATTTACAACAGGTTACAAACAATGGAAATATAACTACAAATCAAATTGTAGTGAAAAATACAGGTTATGATGATTATACTATCATTGCAGGTCAAGATTTTAGATTTTTAACAAGTGGAGGTTCAGCTTTAAAGATTTTAACAGGAGGTGTATTAACTTCTGATAGTTATTCTGATGCTTCTTTAGTTCCTATTAATGGTGGATATTTTAAAGGAACAGTAGCTACATTAAATCATTTATCATCATTAGAATGGGCAACTGCTTATAATATAGCTATTGCATTACAAAATACTCAAGGAAATTATGTAAGTAAATTAAATGTAAATGAAAATGTAGATGGTCAAAAAAGATTTATAGGAGGTTACACAGATTGGGTTTTAAATAATGATGATGTTACAAATGGTAGAGGATTTGTACAATCTTTTCCAAATGCATTCCTTACAGGTACACTAAATGATGCAGATTATATTTTATATAGAAACGGACTTCAACATGTTTATTTACAATCTAATAGAACTTTGTTTTCTTTACCTGTGGAAAGTTCTCAATTTGTTGCCAACAGCGGTGGTTTAATTGTTCGTGGAAATGGAGGCGTAAATTCAAATACAACTAAAATGTTTTTTGAAAACAATACAGCTTCAATAGGTTGGGCTATATCACAAGGGGTAAACGGAGTAACGCAGGAGGGATTAAGTTTTGGAACTTGGGATGGTTCTACTTTTACAAATAAAATGTTTTTAGAGCCGGTAGGTAATTTAAACTTATACGCAAATATAGTAACAAGTAATTATGGAAGTGCTGATTTATGGAATCAAGGATATTTAAACAGTCAAACAGCATTAAGTTTAAGCTGGAATGATACTCTATTAAACAACCCTGTTACTACGAGTTTACCTATATTTAATAGAGGTCAAGGACAAAAATTTATATTAAAAAGTCAGTCAGCAGTTGGAGATAATTATTTTTCATTTTTCAATAATGCTGGTTCAGAAACCCATTATTTAGGGTTGGGTAGTACAGGTAATGATAATTTTGCATTTGTTAGTACTGCTAACACTTCTTTTAATTTTTACGCCAACAATAATCATATCTTACAAATACAAGATGGATATATAGAAGCTTACAGAGATTTGTATGTTTCAAATGGTGGTACTATACACACATCAAATGCAGGTAATTCCGACCAATGGTATAGAGCTTATACTTGGGGAATTTTAAGAGATAGTAGTGTAGGTTTAAATAACGCATCTGGAATTGGTTCTAATAACGGAATGGTTCAGAAATATTGGTTTGATTATAATTGGGCTAATATGGGCTATGCAGGTTCTACAATATCTTTTGGAGGGTTTTCAGGAAGTTATCAAACTGAAATTTTTGGAGAGTATGGTAACGGTGGGAATCGTTTAGGATTCAGAACTAGAAATGATGATGTTAACCAATGGAATCCTTCAAGATGGTTATGGCATGATGGTAATTTTGACCCAGATGGAAAAGCTAATGTATTTGGAAGTAATTTACAAAATATTCCTAATTGGCAATCGGTATTAGGTATAACAGGTTTAGGTACTAACAAAGCTAATATAGACGGAACTAACCTTACTAATATTGCTAATTGGCGTTCTGTTTTAAACATACCGACAGATAATAACCAATTAGGGAACGGAGCCGGATATATTACAGCAGCAAATTTACCAAATGTATCCAATGCAACTATTACCTATCAGGGAACCGGTGCAATTACGGGTGGTGGTTCACATACAATCAATCAATCAGGTAATAGCACTTACAATTTCGATTTAACAAATCAGACTAAAAATGAAATTTCTTTAGGTGTTATTGCGTATAATTCCTTGTCGTCTAAACAAGATACTTTAATTGCTGGTAGCGGAATATCTATTGTAGGAAATACAATTAGTGCTACAGGAAGTAGTGGTGGCGCAGGCGGTATTGAAAGAATATTTACTGATAATTCACAACAATCTGGACCAACAGCTTCTAATATGCCTTTGTTGTTTACATCACATGAAGCTTATGGGAAGCCTGAAACGCAAATAGATGACCAAGAGTATGGTAATTTAACTATGAAAGTTGAAACTGGAGATGTAGTTAGATTTTATGGATCTTTAGATAATGTGTTTACTGACATACAGCCTACAGGAAGTACCTATTATTTAGATATTGACGGATTAAGAAAACACATCTATAATATCATCTTTCAAAGCTCAGGTGGAGTAGGTGGTACTGTTAGATTTGATAAAGGTATCTATACAGGGGATCAAATTAATATTACAGTTCCAAAAGGGCAGCAGATTGTAATGCAATCTACGGCTAATATAGTATCTTCTTACGGTTCAGGTGGAGGTGTAGAAGTTTTAACTCATGCTAATTTAATTTGGGATGCTAAATTAGATTCCTGGATATTAGTTAGTTATGATTAATGTTTGAAAGTTATGAAAAAAGCAAGCAAAAAAATAATTGAATTTATAGCAAATTTTGAAGCCTTTAGAAGCAAACCTTATTTAGATGTTGCCGGAATACCAACTATTGGCTATGGAGCCACCTATTATGAAAATGGCGTAAAAGTGACTATGAACGATGCGCCTGTTACACATGAACGGGCATTACAGCTAAAAGCATTTCATATACAGGTTGCCGAAAAAGCAGTGCGACAATTTGTGAAGTCTACGGTTAATCAAAACCAGTTTGATGCTTTGGTAAGTTTTACTTATAATTTGGGAGCAACGGCATTAAAAAACTCCACGCTTCTAAAAAAGGTGAATGCAAATCCAAATGATAAAAGCATTGAAGCCGAGTTTAAAAAGTGGATAAATATCCGGAATCCAAAAACAGGTAGGTTAGAAAAAAGCAACGGTTTAATTCGCCGAAGGAATGAAGAAGCAGCTATTTATTTTAGTTAGATAAAAGAAAACGGAACTTATATAGTTCCGTTTTTTATAATTACAATTATAGAAATAAATCTATATTTATAAATTATTAAAATAGAAAAATAACTATATTTGTAAAATAAATTCTAAACATTTTTAAAATGAATACAATCATACAAGACATTGCATTAGTAGTAATTCCAACAGCAATAACCTGGTTTTTGGCTCGAAGAAAAAACAATGCAGATGTAAAAACTACCGAAATAGAAAACGAAGTAAAAGCAGCCGAATTCTACAAATTATTGTTAGATGACGCTATGAAAAGACTCGAAGTTGCTATAAACACTATTAATTCCCAAGATAAAAGAATTCAATTGCTTTTGGTTGAGGTTGAGAATTTAACCGAAGAATTAAAAAAATACAAACAGTTAAATGGTAAAACTTCCGAACGAATTCAAACACTAACAAACGGAAATAAAGTAATAGAAAAATAACTCAATTAAAAATTAAATACAAAATGAAACAAATACTAATCATATTACTATGTGCATGTACTGTTGGGTGTAAATGCAAAAAAAATAGCCAGCAGATTTTCGAAACCAGAACCGAAACTATAATGCAAAAAGATACCGTTTTTCGTATTCGGGCAGATACCTCTCAATACATAGGCAATTTAGCGGTAAAAGATAACAAAATCTATTTAGAAGAAATAAAGCATACCGCAGGAAAAGAAACACCCTTACAAAAACCACGCGTAAAGTTGCAAAACAACCAATTATTGGTAGATTGTTATTTAGATGAGCAAAAGCTGTATGCAAAATGGAAAGAAAAACACAGCACCAACCAAAAAACAATTATTAAAGAAGTAGCGGTTGCAAAACCTTTAGCCTTTTGGCAAAAGTTATTAATGTACACAGGCGGTATTTCTTTAGTAATTATCGCAGGTTGGTTGGTTAATAGATTATACTTAAGGAAAATTTAATTAAGAAGTATATAATCTTAAAATAAAAATATCGTCTAATTAGACGATATTTTTATTTTAAGATTATATACTTCTTAATTAAATTTTCCTTAAGTATAATCTATTAACCAACCAACCTGCGATAATTACTAAAGAAATACCGCCTGTGTACATTAATAACTTTTGCCAAAAGGCTAAAGGTTTTGCAACCGCTACTTCTTTAATAATTGTTTTTTGGTTGGTGCTGTGTTTTTCTTTCCATTTTGCATACAGCTTTTGCTCATCTAAATAACAATCTACCAATAATTGGTTGTTTTGCAACTTTACGCGTGGTTTTTGTAAGGGTGTTTCTTTTCCTGCGGTATGCTTTATTTCTTCTAAATAGATTTTGTTATCTTTTACCGCTAAATTGCCTATGTATTGAGAGGTATCTGCCCGAATACGAAAAACGGTATCTTTTTGCATTATAGTTTCGGTTCTGGTTTCGAAAATCTGCTGGCTATTTTTTTTGCATTTACACCCAACAGTACATGCACATAGTAATATGATTAGTATTTGTTTCATTTTGTATTTAATTTTTAATTGAGTTATTTTTCTATTACTTTATTTCCGTTTGTTAGTGTTTGAATTCGTTCGGAAGTTTTACCATTTAACTGTTTGTATTTTTTTAATTCTTCGGTTAAATTCTCAACCTCAACCAAAAGCAATTGAATTCTTTTATCTTGGGAATTAATAGTGTTTATAGCAACTTCGAGTCTTTTCATAGCGTCATCTAACAATAATTTGTAGAATTCGGCTGCTTTTACTTCGTTTTCTATTTCGGTAGTTTTTACATCTGCATTGTTTTTTCTTCGAGCCAAAAACCAGGTTATTGCTGTTGGAATTACTACTAATGCAATGTCTTGTATGATTGTATTCATTTTAAAAATGTTTAGAATTTATTTTACAAATATAGTTATTTTTCTATTTTAATAATTTATAAATATAGATTTATTTCTATAATTGTAATTATAAAAAACGGAACTATATAAGTTCCGTTTTCTTTTATCTAACTAAAATAAATAGCTGCTTCTTCATTCCTTCGGCGAATTAAACCGTTGCTTTTTTCTAACCTACCTGTTTTTGGATTCCGGATATTTATCCACTTTTTAAACTCGGCTTCAATGCTTTTATCATTTGGATTTGCATTCACCTTTTTTAGAAGCGTGGAGTTTTTTAATGCCGTTGCTCCCAAATTATAAGTAAAACTTACCAAAGCATCAAACTGGTTTTGATTAACCGTAGACTTCACAAATTGTCGCACTGCTTTTTCGGCAACCTGTATATGAAATGCTTTTAGCTGTAATGCCCGTTCATGTGTAACAGGCGCATCGTTCATAGTCACTTTTACGCCATTTTCATAATAGGTGGCTCCATAGCCAATAGTTGGTATTCCGGCAACATCTAAATAAGGTTTGCTTCTAAAGGCTTCAAAATTTGCTATAAATTCAATTATTTTTTTGCTTGCTTTTTTCATAACTTTCAAACATTAATCATAACTAACTAATATCCAGGAATCTAATTTAGCATCCCAAATTAAATTAGCATGAGTTAAAACTTCTACACCTCCACCTGAACCGTAAGAAGATACTATATTAGCCGTAGATTGCATTACAATCTGCTGCCCTTTTGGAACTGTAATATTAATTTGATCCCCTGTATAGATACCTTTATCAAATCTAACAGTACCACCTACTCCACCTGAGCTTTGAAAGATGATATTATAGATGTGTTTTCTTAATCCGTCAATATCTAAATAATAGGTACTTCCTGTAGGCTGTATGTCAGTAAACACATTATCTAAAGATCCATAAAATCTAACTACATCTCCAGTTTCAACTTTCATAGTTAAATTACCATACTCTTGGTCATCTATTTGCGTTTCAGGCTTCCCATAAGCTTCATGTGATGTAAACAACAAAGGCATATTAGAAGCTGTTGGTCCAGATTGTTGTGAATTATCAGTAAATATTCTTTCAATACCGCCTGCGCCACCACTACTTCCTGTAGCACTAATTGTATTTCCTACAATAGATATTCCGCTACCAGCAATTAAAGTATCTTGTTTAGACGACAAGGAATTATACGCAATAACACCTAAAGAAATTTCATTTTTAGTCTGATTTGTTAAATCGAAATTGTAAGTGCTATTACCTGATTGATTGATTGTATGTGAACCACCACCCGTAATTGCACCGGTTCCCTGATAGGTAATAGTTGCATTGGATACATTTGGTAAATTTGCTGCTGTAATATATCCGGCTCCGTTCCCTAATTGGTTATTATCTGTCGGTATGTTTAAAACAGAACGCCAATTAGCAATATTAGTAAGGTTAGTTCCGTCTATATTAGCTTTGTTAGTACCTAAACCTGTTATACCTAATACCGATTGCCAATTAGGAATATTTTGTAAATTACTTCCAAATACATTAGCTTTTCCATCTGGGTCAAAATTACCATCATGCCATAACCATCTTGAAGGATTCCATTGGTTAACATCATCATTTCTAGTTCTGAATCCTAAACGATTCCCACCGTTACCATACTCTCCAAAAATTTCAGTTTGATAACTTCCTGAAAACCCTCCAAAAGATATTGTAGAACCTGCATAGCCCATATTAGCCCAATTATAATCAAACCAATATTTCTGAACCATTCCGTTATTAGAACCAATTCCAGATGCGTTATTTAAACCTACACTACTATCTCTTAAAATTCCCCAAGTATAAGCTCTATACCATTGGTCGGAATTACCTGCATTTGATGTGTGTATAGTACCACCATTTGAAACATACAAATCTCTGTAAGCTTCTATATATCCATCTTGTATTTGTAAGATATGATTATTGTTGGCGTAAAAATTAAAAGAAGTGTTAGCAGTACTAACAAATGCAAAATTATCATTACCTGTACTACCCAACCCTAAATAATGGGTTTCTGAACCAGCATTATTGAAAAATGAAAAATAATTATCTCCAACTGCTGACTGACTTTTTAATATAAATTTTTGTCCTTGACCTCTATTAAATATAGGTAAACTCGTAGTAACAGGGTTGTTTAATAGAGTATCATTCCAGCTTAAACTTAATGCTGTTTGACTGTTTAAATATCCTTGATTCCATAAATCAGCACTTCCATAATTACTTGTTACTATATTTGCGTATAAGTTTAAATTACCTACCGGCTCTAAAAACATTTTATTTGTAAAAGTAGAACCATCCCAAGTTCCAAAACTTAATCCCTCCTGCGTTACTCCGTTTACCCCTTGTGATATAGCCCAACCTATTGAAGCTGTATTGTTTTCAAAAAACATTTTAGTTGTATTTGAATTTACGCCTCCATTTCCACGAACAATTAAACCACCGCTGTTGGCAACAAATTGAGAACTTTCCACAGGTAAAGAAAACAAAGTTCTATTAGATTGTAAATAAACATGTTGAAGTCCGTTTCTATATAAAATATAATCTGCATCATTTAGTGTACCTGTAAGGAATGCATTTGGAAAAGATTGTACAAATCCTCTACCATTTGTAACATCATCATTATTTAAAACCCAATCTGTGTAACCTCCTATAAATCTTTTTTGACCATCTACATTTTCATTTACATTTAATTTACTTACATAATTTCCTTGAGTATTTTGTAATGCAATAGCTATATTATAAGCAGTTGCCCATTCTAATGATGATAAATGATTTAATGTAGCTACTGTTCCTTTAAAATATCCACCATTAATAGGAACTAAAGAAGCATCAGAATAACTATCAGAAGTTAATACACCTCCTGTTAAAATCTTTAAAGCTGAACCTCCACTTGTTAAAAATCTAAAATCTTGACCTGCAATGATAGTATAATCATCATAACCTGTATTTTTCACTACAATTTGATTTGTAGTTATATTTCCATTGTTTGTAACCTGTTGTAAATTTAGATTTAAAGCTGTGTTTATACCTAAAGTATTTTGAGTATGGGATATCGACGCTTTTCTCCAGATATTATTATCAGGATCAAATGTCATAAAATGACTAATGTTACCATTTGTTCCTAATTCTACATATCTTTGACCAGCCCATAGAGTAGAATCTCCAACACTTAACCCTGAATAATATCCACTAGTATTAGCTTTAGCATTCAACGCGCTTTGCAGTCCTGGGATATCAGTAATATCTAAAACAACCTCGCCTTGAGAATTGGCTACTAATCCATTAACTGATTTCACCACACCAACAAGCAAGGTATTCATTGGGATTGTTACATTTGAACCATCTTCAAACGTAAATACCAAATCGTTCCCATGTAACTGTACGCCTTTAATTAAATGCTCAATAGGCAGATCAATTACGATGTTTGGTTCGTTACGCTGGTAAAAAGTAATTGTATGCAAACTACTGTTATAAGCAACATCGTGTACAAAACCATTTAAATGAGGTGTTTCTAATTTAGAATCTAATTCAATTTGTAAACCTGCAACGTCACTGATTGTATGATTGTGAGATTTAGGATTAAAGCTGGTCGGTTTGTTTAGAATCTCAGCATCTCCGGATGTTGCATTCCAATCGGCTTTTACATTTACTTGCGCATTTGGCTGAACAGTAGCCAGTTTGTCTTTTTCTGCAACAGTATAAGCAGCCGTAATTGCATCTAAAATAACTTTGTTTGTATGCGTGTGGTTATTTGCATGTGCTGTATCCCAATTTGTAACATCGGCAGCCGAAATTCCATCTAATGTAGATTTGTTATTATGGGTATGATTATTCGCAAATGATCCATTCCAATTATTTACCATTTGTGCGGTAATACCATCAATCACAGATTTATTTGAGTGCACGTGTGTTTGATCTATTACCGATTGTGTAAGATTATCCAACACCGCTTTATTACTATGTGTATGTCTTTTTAAATAGGCATCGTCCCACTCATTAACTTTAATTGTTGTAGGTAGTTGGTAACCATTACTAAATTGCAATACCTGATTGGTAATTGTTAATCCCGTAGCATTTGATCCTAACGTAACCGCATTATGTGTTTTACTAGCAGCATTGTCCCAATCGTTGACTTTTGACGCAGTAACAGTATCTAGAATAGCTTTATTACTATGCATGTGATTATTTGCAATAGTTGATGCTAAAGAACCTGTTGCATTAGATCCATCTCTATCAAGCTTTTGATTTGAAAGATTTCGAAGATCATCAACATTATGTAATAAATCGTCTAATTCTTCAATATCTCTAATGTTATGCGAATGATGTGTTGGCGGAAATTCTGTTGGTTTACCTGTAATTTCATTCCAATCATGTGTATGGTTGATATCTGCCTTTTGGTTTATAGCTCCTTTAAGATCGTCGTGACAGGAACAGTCTTCATCAGCATGCAGATCGCAAAAAATAGATCTGTTTTCCTGAATTTTTATCATTCCTTCTACGGCATCTTTATCGCCACGTAAAAATTTTTGTCTTGCAGCACTTTCGGTTGAAAGTTTTAACAGCTTTTGGAGAATATTATAATCTCCATGCTTCATATTTTTCTTTATTTGTGAAATTGTCATCATTAAAAATGTTTTTTGTTATACATTTGTTTAATCAAAGAACAAATATAGAAGATAATTTTCAACATATAAATTTTAATATAGATAATTTTCGATATTCATGAATAATATTTTAAACGCTTTTTTAAAAGTATCTGAAAATGAAAACATTAAGATAACTCACCTTGAAAAAGCAATTGGTGCAAGTAAAGGAGTTTTGTCTAGAGCAATTGCAAACAATAGCGATGTACAGGCAAAGTGGTTTTTAAGTTTGGTTGAAAATTATCCCAAATATAACATTGAATGGCTAGTAACGGGTAACGGAAAAATGTTGAAGCAAGATAATTATAACATCAGTCTTATAAATAATGCGAGAAAAACGACAGATTCCGTTTGGGGGAATCAGGAAATACCTCTTTACAATTTAGAGGCTGTTGCCGGTTTAAAAGAACTTTTCAGCAAAGAGAATCCGCAGAATATTACAGATACCATAAAAATACCTAATTTACCTAAATGTGACGGAGCAGTAAAAGTAATTGGAGACAGCATGTACCCGTTGCTTAAAAGCGGCGATATTATTTTATATAAAGAAACAACCGCTGAAAATATTTTCTTTGGCGAAATGTATTTGTTAAGTATTCAGTTAAATGATTGGGAAGAGTATATAACTGTGAAATATTTGCAAAAATCAGAAGAAGAAAAGGATTTTATTAAATTGGTAAGTCAAAACGAGCATCATCAACCTAAAGACATCCATTTATCACAAATAACTGCATTAGCAATGGTTAAAGCGAGTATCCGTATGAATACAATGATGTAGTTTTTTAATTGAAACAAAAAGCCAGATTTAAAATCTGGCTTTTTGTTTATTTTATGCTTCTTTTTGTTTTCTGTTTGATATTAACGACCAAATAACCGATATTGCCAATACCGAACCTATGATGGCTAACGATATAGAAGAATCGAAATGGTAATATGGCATAATGATCATTTTTACACCGATGAACGCCAAAATAATTGCTAAACCGTAGTGTAGTTTAGAGAACATATCCATTGAATTTGCCAATAAAAAGTAAAGCGAACGCAATCCTAAAATAGCAAATATGTTTGATGTGTAAAGAATAAACGGATCGTCTGGTGCAATAGCAAAAATTGCAGGAATACTATCAACTGCGAAAACCAAATCGGTAATTTCTATAACAGCTAATGCAACAAATAATGGTGTAACCATTTTTACGCCGTTTTCTACCGTAAAGAATTTATCGCCATGAAAATCTTTGGTTACTTTAAAAAACTTGTGTACTAAACGAACACCAATGTTTTTAGACATATCTGCTCCTTCTTCCTCATCAGTATCAGAAGCCCATGATTTAATTCCTGCAATAATAAGGAATATACCAAAAATAAATAATACAACGTTTAATTGGCGTGGTTCGCCTGTTTCGGCATCAATTCCCAAAAATGATAATGTTACATAGGTTAGTTTTATTAATTCTACACCCGCAAAAATAAAAATCGCTCTAAAAAACAAGGCTCCTAAAATTCCCCAAAAAAGTACTTTGTGCTGATATTCTTTCGGTATCTTAAAAAATTTAAAGACTAGAATAAAGACAAAAAGGTTATCAACCGATAGTGCTTTTTCTATCCAATAAGCTGCTTGGTACTTTGCAAAATTATCGGTAATTCCGTAAGGTTTGTCTAAAACCCAATAAACAACGCCACTGAAAACCATAGAAAGGGCAATCCACACTATTGACCAAGAAAGTGCCTCTTTGTTTGATATGGTATGACTTTTCTTATTGAAAACACCTAAATCAAGCAAAAGCATTATTACAACTGCAATTGCAAAACCGCCAATTAGCCACGGGTGATTTATTAAATGATCATTTTTCATAGCGTATTAATCTAATTTATCTGTTAGTTTTTTAAATACTTTTTTAGGTTCTTTATTGTTGTACAGTATGTCGTAAACGGCATCAATGATCGGCGTTTTTGCTTTTAGTTCCAAATTCAT
>Ga0256789_1000158_pt1 | contig 14998 bp, 21 predicted proteins | sample MC6MC0940MT_FD_186351 | JGI IMG/M metagenome (GOLD analysis project Ga0256789, IMG submission 186351) | Metatranscriptome of enriched soil aggregate microbial communities from Iowa State University, Ames, United States - MC6-MC0940-MT... | ecosystem: Environmental > Terrestrial > Soil >...
CGAAGGACGCCGACGAGGAGCCGAATGACCACACCATCCGCATCTACAACCTGGCCGCCGCCACGCGCAAAGCGCTGGAAGAGCCGGACCTTCGTTGCGTGCTGTACGCAGGCTACGCAGAAGAGGCGGGACCGCTGTTGATGGCCTCGGGCAGCGTGGTCTTTGCGTACACGAAATTCGAACAGCCCGACGTTGTGACGGAGTTGATTGTTAAGGACGGCTTTACGGAAGTTCGGGATACGGCCATTTCTATTGGCCAGGGGCCTGGCGCCCAGGCTAGCGCCATCATCCGGGACATTGCCCGCCAGATGGGCCTGCCCCTGGTCATGGCCGACGACGTGCCTGATCGGCGCTGGCAGCAGGGGTTCTCATTCTATGGCGCTGCGCGCACCGCGCTGCACAAGGTCACGCAGGGCACGGGCCTGGAATGGTCGATTCAGAATCAGCAGCTGCAGGTGGTTCAGCGCCGGGGAACGACACGGCGCCAGGCAGTGGTGCTGGCGGCCGACACGGGCATGCTGGGCTATCCAGAACGCACGCGCGAGGCCGCACGTGAAAAGGCAAAGGTCAAGGACAAAACAACCGGCGACGACGTCAATTTGGTCAGCGCGCGGCAGCAGCGTGATGGCTGGAGGGTGACGTCCTTACTCCTCCCGACGATCAACCCCGGCGACCTGGTGAAGCTGGAGAGCCGGTCGGTGGAGGCATTCCAGCGGGTTGAGGCCGTGCGCCACACGGGCGATAGCGAGGGCGGCGATTGGCAGACCGAGCTGGAGCTTGTGGACCGGTCGGCGCCGCCGAAGAAGAAGGGTACGTCATGAGCAATATGGTCAAGATAATGCGCGCCGTGATCGCGTCTGAGCTGGCCGATGTGTACACCACCCTGCCGGGCGAGGTGGTTGCCTACGATGGTACGTTCGTGACGGCGCGGCCGGCGCTGGCCAAGCGCCTGGCCAACGGCGAGGTCCTGGCGCCACCCCAGATCGTCCGCGTGCCGGTGTGCTGGCCCGTGGGCGATGTGAACGGCGCGCGGGCGCTCATCTCTGTGCCACTTAAGCCGGGTGACGCGGTGAAGCTGTCGTTTTCGGCCCGTGCGCTGGAGGGCTGGTTGGCAGGCGACAACGGGCCGCCGGACGATCCCCGGCAGTTTGATCTGTCGGACGCCTTTGCCTCGCCAATGGTGCGGCCTGGCACGATGGCGGCCGACACAGAAAACGTCAGCATTCAGTACGGACCGGCGACCATGAAAATATCGCCCTCCGGCGACTTAACGTTTCAGGTTAAGACTTGGACAGTGCAGGCTGAGCAGACGACTTTCAATACGCCGTTGACGGTGAACGGCCCGCTGCTCTACACGCAGGGCATGGCGGGCGAGGGTGGCGAAGGCGGCGCGTCTATGCGCATCCGGGGCGGCGTGGCCTACGAGGGCGGCGCCATTACGCACAACGGCAAGAACATCGGCGACACCCATCGCCACGCCTACGCGGGTGGCATTACGGAGAACCCAGTCTGATGGCACTCGATCTTGCGCTATCTACCGGACACGATCTGGATTTGGATCTGCTTGGCCGCGCGACCTTGCTGGATGGCGCCGAGCGCGTCGCGCAACAGGTAAAGGTGACGCTGCTGGCCTTCTTGGGCGAGTGGTTTCTTGATACGACGTTCGGGGTTCCGTACCTGGAGGACATTCTGGTCAAGGCGCCCGACCGCGCGAGTATCGAAGGAATTCTTCGCGCCAGAATCGGTGCGGTGCCCGGCGTGGAGAGGGTGCGCGCCTTGGACCTCCAGATCGAACGGCAGCTGCGCATTCTGCGTGTCGCCTTTGATGCCGACACAACCGAGGGGCGCCTACAGCGGGTTGTCGAGCTGGGCACCCTCTAAACCATTTCTATCGAGGTATCTATGGCCTACGGTGTAACGCCGGACGGGTTCGTACGCCCGCGGCTGCCCGAAATCCGGCAGGAGATCGTGGCGGATCTGCGCGCGCGAATGCAAGCCGCCGGCTTTGGCGGGACGGTCGAAACCCGCCCCGACAGTGTGATGGGGCTTTTGATCGACACCTTCGCCGAACGTGAAGCGGCCTTGTGGGAACAGGCCGAGGGCGTGTATTACGCCATGTACCCGGGTTCCGCCACGGGTGTGTCGTTGGACCGAGCGGTGTCTTTCACTGGCGTCTCGCGGTACCGCGACGAAGCGTCGCGGGCATACGTGGTCCTTTACGGTTCGGCGGGCACGACGGTGCCGGCGGGCGCGCAGATCCGCCACCGAGTAAGCCAAAACCTTTGGGCGGTCTCGGGTGCGACTCAAATCTTGCCGGGCGCGGCCGCGGATATCACCCTTCAGCCAGCTGTCGCCCCGAACACGGAGTACCGGGTCACCATTGACGGCGCTTCCTACGTCTACGCCACCGGGCCGACCACGAACCTACCGCAGGTGCTTGCTGCGCTTGTGGCCATGCTTTCTCCAAGCGGCCTTGATGTGTCAAGCGACGGTGCTGCCGTGCGGCTCCAAACCGACGGCCGCGTGCCGGCTGCCTTCAGTTGGTCGGCCTCGCTTGCATTGGTCCGATTGGGCTCGCCCGCGCTGGCTCAGACATTGCAGGCGTCCACGGAGGGCGCAGCCGTGGGCGACCTGGACGGAATCGTTTCTCAGGTGGACGGCTGGAGCGCAGTAGCCAACCTTCAGGCAGGCGTGGCGGGCCGACTGGCCGAGAACGGCGCCGAGCTGCGCGCGCGCTACCCGACCGGACTATTCCGGCTGGGCGCGGCGACGCTGCCCAGCATCGCGCCCAACGTGCGGGACCGAGTGGCGGGCGTGCGCACTGTGAAGGTGTTCATGAACAACGGCGACATTGCGGACCAGCTCGGGCGTCCGCCCCATAGCGTGCACGTCGTCGCAGATGGAGGCCTTGACGATGAAGTCGCCAACGCGATTTTTCGCGTGGTGGCGGCAGGGATCGACACATACGGCCAGCAGCTGGTGGTGGTTCAAGACGATGAGGGGGCCGAGCACGCCATCCGGTTTGACCGGCCGGAACGTGTTTACGTGTGGGTGCGCTGCGTGACCACGCTGCTCCCGCCTTCGGAGCAAGCGTTTCCACCGGGTGGATTCAAGGAGATCGCAGATAACGTGGCGGCCGCTGGTGAGGCGTTCACGATCGGCGAGGACGTCATTTTGCAGCGTCTGTACGGCGCCATTTTTCGCACCGCTGGCCTAGCTTCGGTCGACCTGCGGTTGGCGTTTTCCACCAGCCCCACCTTCGTTCCCCAGCCCTCGGACTACGCGGCGGCAAACATCAGCATCCAGGACTTCCAGGTCGCAGTCTTCGACCTGTCTCGAATCGAGGTGATCTGATGGACCTTCGCCAAGATCACGCCGGTGTCGCCTGGGGGCACTGGCTGGGGCAATTCCAGGAAAAGCCGCGGTTGCAGGCGCTGGTGAAAGCGCTACTCAAACCTGCCGAGGGACTCCAGGGCGCGCTACGGGCGCTGTACGAAGATCGCTGGCTCGATACGGCGGTTGGAAAGCAACTTGACGGCATTGGCGAAATCGTCGGGCTACCGCGTGTGATCGATGAAGCAATCTACATCCAATTCTTCGGATTCCAAGGGCAGCCGAATGTGGGGGGCTTCGCGCAGGCGCGGTTTCGCCGTGCCAACGAAAGGCCCGTGGCGGGTTCCGCCACGTTGCTTGACGCTGAGTATCGCAAGCTTCTGTACTGGAAGATTGCCCTGAACAACGGCCACGGCACGGCGCCTGAGATTGCCAGTTCGTTGAAGCCCATCTTCGACGTGACGCGCGTGATTGTGCAGAACGCGGGCAACGCAAAGATCCGAATCTGGGTTAGCCGTATACCCGGCCCCAATGACCCCCTCATGGCGAATCCCTACAAGTGGGTTCCGCAAGCCGCCGGCGTCGGCGTGCAACTTATCACCGGCTCAACGGAGAAGCCTTTCGGCTTTCGCGAGCAGGGTTTCTATGGCTTTGGCGTCGGCGTGCTGGCGCGAGGAATTTGACTATGGCTGATCCCACCTTCTTCGAACTATTTAAGGCTACCTGGGCACAAAATGGCCTGACTGAAGGCATTACCGACCTGCAATACAAGACCGGCTGGGCCTACATCGGGTCCGTTCCGCCGTCGGTTGAGCAGTTCAATAAGGTCCAGCAGACCACGGACGAGCGGCTAGCCTGGCTGTATCAGCAGCTTGAGAGCCTCGCGGCTGTAACGGGGCAGCCTCTGGTGGCCACGCGCACGGACGCTTTGAGCTACGCGCAGCAGAATCTGAACGCCTCCAACTTGAAGGCTGGCACGGTGCCGGTCGCGCGGTTGTCAGGTAGCGCCACGTCCCTGACCGCTGGCGCCGCGACCAAGTTGGCGACGACGCGTACGATCGCGGCGACGGGTGATGCGACGGGTTCGACCACGTTCGACGGCTCGGCCAATGCATCCGTAGCGTTGACCCTTGCCGCCAGTGGCGTCACGGCCGGCACCTATGGGAACGCCAACGCTTTGCCAACGTTCACCGTCGACGCCAAAGGGCGGCTGACGTCGGCCGGTACCGTCGCGGTGGGCAACGCGGCGACGGCGACCAAGCTGGCGACTGCACGCACCATCGCGACCACGGGCGATGCGACCGGCTCCGGCTCGTTCGATGGGTCTGCGAACCTGTCGATGGCCTTGACCTTGGCCGCGAGCGGCGTCACCGCGGGCAGCTACGGCAACGCCAACGCGGTGCCCACCTTCACCGTCGATGCGAAAGGCCGAGTGTCGGCCGCCGGCGAGGTGGCGCTGGGTAATGCGGCTACCGCGACGAAGCTGGCCACGACGCGCTTGTTCTCCGTCACCGGCGGGGCGACGGCTGGCGGCGTCAGTTTTGATGGCTCCGGGAACGTCGCGCTTAACGTAACGGCCCTGGACGTGTCCAAAGCCACCGCCGGCACGTTGCCGGTCGCGCGCGGCGGCACAGGCGTAGCGTCGGTCGCGGCGGGCGCGTACTTGATCGGCGCTGGCGCCGGCGCGCTTGTCTCGCGCTCGCCGTCCGAAGTTTTGGACGATATTCAAGCCTTGCCCAAGGCGGGAGGGACAGTCACCGGCCCCATCACGCTGGGCGTGGGCGCGGCCGTTGGGAGCCAATACGGCGTTAACAGCGCGTCGAGTCAGACTGCCCACATTGTGTTGCCAGATGGCGGCGGGTTCTCCACGCACATTGCCACGGTAACCGGCGCAATGAAGATCACGCTGCCGCCGGCCGCAATCGGTGTAAATACGATGCTTCGCCTTCGGGTGGAGATCTTCGAGTACTTGACCGACGTTCCGCCCGTGACGATTCTGATTCACGGCTACGTGCAGACCAGTAAGGCGTGGGGCCGGCAGGGCGCGACGGTCATCGCAGGTGCCGCGGGCTCGGACCTCGCCGTGCGCTTCGGGTCTGATGCGAGCGGCGCCCTGTGCATCTGGCTGGGCGAGTTGAACAAGGGTTGGGCCTACCCGACCGTGACCGTCAGCGAGGTGATGGCAAAGTACAACGCCGCCGGCGCGTCCGTGGCCAGCTGGGCTAGTGGTTGGAAAGTTGAGCCGGTCACAGCGTTTGATACTGTTTCGCAAACCGCCGCGGTCAGCAATCTGGCTTTCGCTCGTTCTGACATCCCCCGCGTGGCGGGGCTCCAGGCGGCGCTGGACACCCGCGTGCCTGTGGTGTCCCTGAACAGTTTGCCCACGACGAACATCGGGCCGGTTTTGGTCGCCGAAGTCGCCGAAGTTTGGATCTGGGTTTCTACGAGCTTCTATACCGGCTACCGCTCGCCCCTTTGCGGCCGCCCGCTGGACGGTCACACCGTGGCGCCACTCCCAAGCGAAGTTGACGCGGTGGGAGGGGTCCTTCAGAAGTCCGCCTATGCCGCCCTCTGGGGTTACGCGCAGGAAAATGGCCTGGTACTCACGCAGGCAAATTGGGAAGCGCGCAGGGGCGGTCACTACTTCGTCAACGTCGACGCGAACACCTTTCGCGTGCCCGATCTGCGCGACATGTTCCGCCGTTTCACCGGAACTGACGCTGACACTGCAAATGCAAGGGCGCTAGGATCACGCCAGCGCGACGCTATTCGAAACATGACCGGCTCCGCTGGGACGCTCTATCGCGCCGGGGAAACCGTCGCGAGCGGAGTGCTCACCGTAGCCGAGTGGGGGAATACTCCAGCGAAAATTGGGGTGCTAGGCGCAGACCCTGGAGACAATGGCACTGTCGCATTCGACGCGTCTAGGCAGGTCCCCACCTCGACCGAAAACCGCCCGGTGAATACCGCCTATTGCCCTCGGATTCACGCGTAATCTATGCATGGATGCGCGGGTGATATGCGGCGTTGACGGGACGGATTTCTCCGGTTTGATCTGTGGGTGGATAGGTCTTTGCATGGTTGAAAGCCTCAGAAGATCCGAAATTCTCGCCCGTGATTTTTATCCCTTGCCCCCCGCCGGGCTGCACGACGGAACCCGCGCCAGGACCGCCGCTAGCTTCTCGATGGAACCAGGCGACGTTGCTGTAAAAGCCAATCGGCACTTCGTGTATGTGCGCGGGGATTCTTCCAACTTGCACCGTTCCCATGCCCCTTGCATTTGCAGTGAGACGGACGCTACCAATGGAGGCGCGGGTAGTAAGCGGTGTTCATCGGGCGGGTTTCCGGCCCTCCTGTCGGGCCGGTGAGGCCCGCGCCGTAAAGCGCGTAGGAGCCGGCACCCGCGTTCAAAGAGCCATTTCCGATGCCGACCGCGAGGCTGGTGTGGATATGGCTTTGAAGCTGTTGGTCCTGTCGGCTCGCGAGCGGCCTCGCATTTGCAGTGAGACGGACGTCATGCGTGGATTCTCGGATGGAAGGCAGTGTTCAAAGAGCGGGTTTCGTCCGATGTGCGCGCGCCGGCCGATAGAGACATAACCACGTCCATGAACCTCAGATAGCCGGCCACTTGATTGACGGAATAGATGGTTCCGACGTCCCGGGTCTTGGTGAACACGCCGCTTGCTGCTCCGGTAGCTCCGGCGGCAATGTCGAAAAGCGTTCCGGTCACCCGCTGGATGGCATCCGTCTGCCGGCTACCCAGCGCCCTCGCATTTGCAGTGAAAGTGACGCTATGCATGGATGCGGGGGTGATAGGCGGCGTTCACAGGCCGAGTTTCCGTAAAGCCGCCACCCGTTGACATGCCACTGGTTGAAATCGTTCCAAAGTTGTCAGCGTTACGCGAAATGGCCCCGCCGGCTCCTTGAATATTGCGTTCCGCGGGCAAAAGGTGCGAGTGGTCCTGTGTGGCCCCGACCTGCCGTGAACCGAGCAGTCTCGCATTTGCAGTGCAAATTACATTTTGGAGAAATCTATATGCAGAAGACCGTATACCAGGCCAACGCCGATGGCCTGTTTTTGTACGAAACCGTCGCCAACGAGCTGGCATTGACGCCTGGCTCCTTCAATGTCCCTTATGGCGCCTACGAGGACGCGCCGCCCGCGCCGCCCGCGGGCAAATGGCCGCGACGGGTGGGAGAAGCCTGGGCCATGGTCGACGACTATCGCACCACGCCGTTATGGCTGGTGGAGACTGGCACGCCGTATTCAATCGGTGCCGACCATGATGGCGCCGGCGGCAATGTCAGCTACCCGGGGTGGGGCACGCTGCCGACGTGGCTAACCGCGGACGAGCCGCCTCGGCCGGCTGAAGGGGATTCGGACGAGGCCTAGGCTCTACGCCGCCAGGGGCAGGGCCTCCGACTCTATATCGCGCTCACGGCGCATTTCTTCCAGTTGTCGCCTTCCGAGTGGGCTGCGCACCAGCTTTTGGGCTAACTCTCGGCCGTGTGGGTGGTAGTAGCGCAGCAGCATTCGCGTGTCGACGTTGCCGTTGACCTTGGCCAGCTCATGAATCTGGAACACCGTCGCAAGTTGCGAGGTGCCTTCGTGTCTCAGGTCATGAAATCGCAGGTCACGGAAATAGGCGCCGTTCGGCCTGCGGCCGTATTGGCGGCACATCCGTTCGTAGGACAAGCGAGCGCGTCGACGTGCCCGAATGAATGCGCGCGTGACTGAGCCCGGCTGCATTTTGAAGATGCGGCCCCGCAGGGGCTTGCCGGTCACCCAGCGCCGCAGAGCCTCGCGTGCGCGCGGAGTCAGCGGCACGTTTCGCGCGCGACCGTTCTTCGTGTGGGGCAGGTGCACCACCCCGTGCATAAGGTCCAGGTGCTCGCGCAGGATGCCCACCACCTCGGACCGACGCATGCCGGTTTCTTTGGCCACCGTGAGGATAGTGGGCAGCTCGGCCGATCGGGTGGCACGGATGATCCATTCCAGTTCTTTACGGGGGCAGTCGTCGTCAGACACGCCGCGCAAGGTGATGCGGTCGAATAGCCGGCGGTCGCGCGCGTCGTCTACCGCTGGCCTTCGCACCAGCTGCACCGGATTGGCCAACTGGTCGAAGCCCCAGTCTTTCCGTATGACCGTGTAGACGTGGGACAGGAAAGCCATTCGCCGTACTACGGTGGCGGGCGCCCTGTCCTTCAGCCACTCGTCTCGCAGTTCAGTTAAGTCTGAGCTGCGAATCCGATCAACTGGCCGGATGGCCAGGCGCGTAGCGCGCCAGACGCGCGCGATGGACTGTTCCGCTGCATGGCCCTTCTTTGTGGATGAAACCTCGGCCAGATAGCGCGTCAGCGCTTCAGCCAAGGTGGGCGTGGATTTGCGGCGGGGCTGACGGCGGGACCAGGGTTTCATGGGCAAAAGCCCCGAGTTGTAACGCAGATCAGCTTCTCGTGTTTTTACCGGCCCGCACAAGCGGGCTTTTCTTCGTCTATAGGGGACGCGATTGAATATCCAAGATTTCGACGCCATTGCGGCCAAGTTCGCCGGCGTGCTGGGCGCGGCGGTATCCATGCGCTACCTGCAAGGTTCCTGGCCAGCCCGCGTCAGCATGGCCGTCAGTGGGTCGCTGGTCGCCTACTACGCCTCTCCGTACCTGTCGCTGGTGCTGGGTATCCCCGAGGGGCTGGCCGGGTTCTTGATGGGCATGTTCGGCATGGCCATCGTCTCGCGCGCATGGGAGGCAGTGCAAGCCGTGCCTATTCCCGCGCTCTGGCAGGCCGTCATCGACCGCGTGCGCGGCAAAGGGGTATGACATGGACAGCATCATCTATCTGACGTTGTGGGCAGTGCTGGCATTCATCTGCTGGCTCGTGGTCGCTGGCGGCGCCGTGCTGGCGGTGTTCTCTAAGTCGATCAATGACACGACGCTGGAGCGCGTCGGTTTGGCAGCCGTCTGCCTTACCGCAACCGGTGCGGCATGCCGCATCTTCGTGGCCGGCTGGGCCAGCGCCGGCGATGCCGCGCTCGCCGCTTCGGCCGCCTTCTATGTGGCCGCCGTGACGGCCAAGCACATCAGGACACCGAAGCCATGAACCCCTCTGAGATCATCAAAACGGGTATCGAACCGGCGCTGGCGTTGCTGCCCGCGAATATGGACTCGGCGGCAGCGCGCGTCATATTGCTGGCAATCGGCCTGCAGGAAAGCCGCTTTGTGCACCGGCGCCAGATTGGCGGCCCTGCGCGCGGCTTCTGGCAGTTTGAGAAGGGCACTCGCGCCAGCCGCGGCGGCGTGTGGGGCGTATGCCTGCACCCGGCGAGCAAGGGCAACCTGGCGGCATTGTGTGAGGCCCGCAGCGTGGCATTCGACCCTGACGCGATTTACGCAGCGCTGGAATACGACGATGTGCTGGCTGCCGGCGTCGCGCGGCTGCTGCTATGGACTGACCCCAAGGCGTTGCCCGGGGTCGGGGATGCTGACGCAGCCTGGGCGCTGTATCTGCGGACCTGGCGTCCGGGCAAGCCTCACCCGCGGACCTGGCCGGAGCTGTACCGCCAAGCTGCGGCTGGGGTAGGGCCGTGAGCGCGGTGACGCGGGCGGTCGGCGCGCTGTCGGGCTGGCGCGGCTATGCCGCAGCAGCGCTTGTGGGCGCGGTGTTGGGCTGGGGAGTGCAGGGCTGGCGCTTGGGTGAGCGGCTCGCAAACAACCGAGCGGATCAGGCCGAGAAGGTGGCGGATGGTCAGCGCCAAGCGCGCGAAATTCTGGAGAGGCGACACGCCGCGGTCGCCAATATCAATGAGAAAAACGCGCGGGCCGAGTGGGCCGCCTATGGAGGGATGCGAAATGCCCAAGTACAGGATGACCGCTTGCGCGCTGACGTGGATGCTGGCCGCAAGCGGCTGCACGTCACTGCAGCCTGCCCCGCCGCTGGCGGTGGAGTGCCCGACCCCGGAGCCGGCACCGGCATGGGTAATGGAGCCCGCGCCGAACTTGATCCAGCTGCTCGATCGGATTATTTCGCCCTCAGGGCAGGAATCCAGCAAGTGACTGCCCAGCTTGCTGCATGTCAAGCGACGCGCCGCTAATCCTTCTCTCCGCGGCATGCACCACCCGTGGGCCGAGCGTCTGCCACCCCACCCGCATCCACATGCCCGAACAGGTGGAGGGAACGCTTCCGGCCGTGCGTCGACAGCTGCGCGAGGGTGACAATATTTGGAAAAATCTCAGTGCTGAATCCTAAGTTTGTTGAGGAAGTGGCGCGGGCATACTAATTGCTAATGCGTACCTTACGTTGTGCTTCGGAGATTTAAAGTGCACGCCGTAGAGAGGGTTGCCAATTTCATGCGTGAGTTTGGATTAAAGCTCGTCACCGCGGAGTCGTGCACAGCCGGGTTGATTGCTGCGACGCTCGCCGATGTGCCGGGAGCCGGTGACCTTTTGGACTGTGCTTTTGTGACCTACTCCCCGGCTGCCAAGATGAACTGCCTGGGCGTCAACTCGAGAACGCTGCAAACGCATAACCTGACCAGCGAAGCCGTGGCAAGGGAGATGGCGCTTGGCGCAGCGCGTCGCAGCGCTGCCAATGTCTCGATATCGAACACTGGGGTCTCTGACTCGACTGATGCTGAGATCCCCGCAGGGACGCAGTGCTTCGCATGGGTGTTCAAGTCTGGAGCGGCCGACGCCGCGCCAGCCATCTATTCTGAGACAGTGCGCTTCTCGGGTGGACGAAATGCCGTGCGACGGTCAAGCGCCGAGTACGCGCTGACTCGGCTAATGAAGTATCACGAGCGATGGCGCGCGGGTTCTGGCTGAGGCGATATGGACATAACTGACATACAAAAAATCTTCGAGTTCCAGGCAGGTTTCATGGAAATGATCGTTCGTGGAACCACTATGTATTGGGTTCTGTATGCGCTGCTCCGGGTTTCCGGGCGACGGGACCTTGGATCGCTCGGTGTCGCCGATATGCTTGTACTTGTGCTGGTCGCCGACGCTGCGGGGAACGCGATGTCAGGGGATTCCTATTCGCTAGGTGACGGCATTATTGTGGTCGCCACAATAGTTGGCTGGAGCTATTTTCTCGATCGGGTCAGCTACTACGTACCTGCTTTACGCCGAATTCTCGAACCGCAAAAAGTGTGTCTGGTGCGAGACGGACAAATCATTGTGTCGGGGTTGCGGCGCGAGCACATCAGCCGCAGCGAGCTGATGGAGCAGCTGCGGCTGAAGGGCGTAGATAGCTTGGCTAAAGTTAGACGTGCATACCTTGAATCGACGGGAGAGTTCAGCGTGATCCACGCCGGCGACGTCGCAAACGAAAAGCTCTCAACGTTGGAGGAAGAGGGCAGCTCGAAACATGAAGTTCAATAGGCGCTCATCGCGAGCGCCTATGCAAGGGCTATATTTTTCCCAAGTGCTTCGTGACCGCGTCGGCCGAGACTCCGACCGTCTTCACCGCTTCCCGAAGCTGCGCCTCTGACACGCCCAATTTTTGGGTCCAATATCGAACTTCATGGGATTCATTCACATTGATACGCGCCCGATCTTGGGGGCCACGGTTGGATAGGTTGTCCGTCATTCCATCTCCTTGATGATGATTGTCGAGAGGGCGCCGCAGCGACGGGGGAGAGGGCCGGTCTCGCCATCCTGGAGTGAATGGCGCCCTGTCGCTGCGGCACCTACGGCCAGCAAGTCTTGTACCTACACGGGCGCCGCAGTGCTGACGTCGAGTGCGTGGATGGAGTGACTTAGGAGAGCGAAGCACAGTAGGCCACCGCAATTCCCACTTTGCCGTCGGGCAACCGATACTTTTTTCCGGCGAGCCAGGTCACCAGTTCGCCGGTAGGCAGCGTGCAGATGAACTGCGTGTGTAATGAGCCACGCCGACCTGGCCCCACCACCAAGCGGCGTTGAACGCGGCATGTCGAATGATCGGGCAGCTCGAGAACCACATCGGATAGCCGAGAGCGGGCGGGCATGATTGGTCGTTCCTTCGTTCCCCAGCGGGCTGAGTGGGTGCGCACCGTGCCAACCCATTACCTAGGATTGTCGGTTGGACTGCGAGCGTGCCGCTATCCGCCATCCGAAGGAAAACGGCCTTCACGTTTGAAAAAATGCACCTGCTGCGGAAGCAATGGGCGCGGGCGCGGGTACTCGAATTACACATTGGGTATCGACCGCGTCGCGCGACGCCCTGGGGGTTAATGCGTATCAGTCTATAGGCCGTTTGTGGGCCACTGCCACGGCGATGCAGCCGTTTGGCATTCGGTATTTTCCATCGCCAAGCCATATGACGGTTTCGCCTGTCGGGAGCGTGCACACGTACTGGTGGACCGGCGCGGAATCGGGGCTGCGCTTAACAACTAGCCGCCTTTCTACCCTACAAGTTGACCGGTCGGGCAGCTTGACGATGACATCGGACAAGCGGGAGCCGGAAGCCATAAATCTCCCCTCTATAGCTCGCGCGTTCGCATCGGGATGCGTTTCATAGGCCAGCGGCCGGCGCGATCTCCCTGGCCTTCACAGTAAGCACTGCCTACGCAGTTCGGCATATCCGCTATGTGGTGGAGGGCCACGCTGATACTAGGTCCGAGCAAGAAAAAAGCGCCCCATCTCTGGGGCGCCTGTCGGCCAGCGGGCCGCTTCGGGCATTTAAATTGCTGCTCTGTGCTCGGCTTGGAAATTGAGAGGTACTACCATGCTACGAGACGAATTACTTGCAAAAATGATTGTTCAATCCTCACCTAGTCGCAAGTTCGAAGACTGGGCAGAAGTACTGACAGAGTTCGCGAATTGTGTCGTCGAAGTCAGCCCGAAACTGAGCCAGGAAGAATGCGAACGGCTGATTGCCGTCGGGGCTTCGTTTTATCGCACGTTAGCCCGCGCCGAGGACTATCGACGGACTTCGGTGTTGGGCGACTAAGCGATGAGCCTGGCTCTTGACCGAAGACGGGCGGCTTCGCACCTCCTTGCGCCAACCAGCTTCCCAGGCCTCCACTTTTTCTCGCCACTCGGCAATCGACTCACCGCAGTGGCCTGGCATCTCCGAAGTACGCAAATAGGGACAATCCAACAGGGTAAGACCCTCTCGGGCGGCTTGCGCGCCGAGCTTCTGGATGTCATCGCGGTCCATTGCCATTTCCTCCAAAAGAATGATGATCGGGAATCCAGTATTGCCCATCTGAGATGACATTCGCAATAGTGTTGCAGGACTACCAGGGCAGTGTCGCCCGCATCAATTGCCGAGCCACTGCATCCACCAGCCCTGGTAGTAGCGCCTGCCATCGATCTCTTCGAAGCCGCAAACCATCATGCCGCGATCCGACCCGAAGGTAAGAAGTTCGGGCTGCAGCAAATCTGGGATCTCACCTTTCTGCGTGGCACCAAAGGTCTTCAATCCATCCATCGTCATGACGCGGATGTAGCGCTTCAGATCCTCCCGCATGATCGAGTACATGCGGACCACGCCGGTGACAGATGGGGCTGGATCGTTGTCGCGGCGCTTCTGGCCTAGATAATGCGTGCGTGTGACAGTGCAGAGCATGATGTGCTGCCAAATATACTGTATAAATGAACAGTATATTCCACGGAAACCGGGGTCATTTCATCGGCGTTGCGAGGAGCTTTGCGGGTGGGAAACGTACGAGGAAGTCGGGTAGCCTCGCGCGGCGCGGTCAGCCAGTCGCCGTATGCCCCCTCAGGCAAAGAAGACGCCCATGCGCTTTTCCTTGCCCGCCTAGTGGTTGTCGCGGACGAGGGGGATCATCGTAAAGTTCCTACATCGAGAGAGGCGCGAAGCGAAAAGCGCCTGTACTCATATAGCTAGGCCGCAACAAATACCCGCGCCGCAGTCCCGTTATTGTGATAGCTTCACGAAATCCCTCTATCAATTGGTTACACCATATGGGAGAAGGCGATGTTTCGTGCCAGAGATTGGACTAAAGCCGGCGAAGTGTGGGAGGAATGGGGAGAGGTCGCATTCCTCGTTTTCGCGTATTTACTTGTCGTCCATCAGGTCTTAGTGGGAACTGATGCTTATGAGCTGATCCGAAGTCTTGTAATTCAGCATGAGCGCTCTCAACTCGCCGAGGTCTTGCTTCTTTCGGCAATGGCGTTTCCCGTCGCCTGTATTGTGCTCTTCATCCAGATGCGCCGCCTCCAGTTAGAAACTCGGCGCCGAAGAGCGCTAGACGCGCGCATCACTGAGCTCGTTAAGCGGGTGCGGGATGCGAGGCTCGGCGAAATCAGCCGTAGTAGGCTCTAGTGCGGCGTCATGCCTTTGCATAGCGGTCGCGGACACACAAGCGTCCCAATTCAGGGCGCTGATCCATCTGCCGCCTGAGGGTGTGGGGTGTCACGTGGCAGGTAGCGGGCATGGCTGCTCGGCTGCCCGGATGAATAGCCCCGCCTTTGCCTCATCCACCCGGATTCCTACGCCTCAAGCTTTTCTCGCCATCCTGTTATCGACTCGCCCGTATGACCGGGCATTTCTGCCGGCTGCGCTTAGGCTCCGTCGCCGGCGCTCGGCGTTTCGGGGCTTGGCAGTGGCTGAACATCGAGAGCCCTGAGATCATCAGTCCACGAGCAAGCATAAAGGAATGAGGGTAGGAATAAGGGAAGGTTTGCGGTCTAAGAGCGCGGCGTCCCTTTTAAATCAA
>Ga0256789_1000164_pt1 | contig 14760 bp, 8 predicted proteins | sample MC6MC0940MT_FD_186351 | JGI IMG/M metagenome (GOLD analysis project Ga0256789, IMG submission 186351) | Metatranscriptome of enriched soil aggregate microbial communities from Iowa State University, Ames, United States - MC6-MC0940-MT... | ecosystem: Environmental > Terrestrial > Soil >...
CTGCAACGCCTGCTGGAATTGGGTGCGGCAGTAGAGGGCGATCCGCTCGATGAGTATGGCAACACGCCGCTGGCGGAAGCCGTCCAGGCCCGCAAGCCCGATGCCGTCAAGCTGCTGCTGGCGGCGGGGGCGGACCCGCGCGTCAAGCGTGACGGCTACGACGTGAAGTCGGCAGTGGATGTCGCGCTTGAGGCCGGCGACGCGGCCACCCTGCGGCAGTTCGCCGACGCCGGATTCGATTTGAAGTCATTGGGTGCGAACGCCATTCGTCGTGCGCTTGAGAACCGCGACACGGCGCTGGCCTTGATGCTGATCGACGCGGGGGCGTCCATCGAACTGCCGCGCGACAGCGCGGGTGACCCCACGCCACTGTTGGTATTGGCCGCCACCTCCGGCCAGGCGCCGGTCGTCGACGCCTTGCTGGCCAAGCGCGTCGACCCGGCGGGCTTGGCGCCCAATGGCGAAAGCGCCTTGTATTGGTTGATTGGCCGGCAGGACACCGCGATGCTGGATCGTCTGCTGCGCGCAGGCGCCAAGCTGGACGACCCGCGCCTGCCGCGCGCGCCCGCCCGGTATGCCTTGTTGAACGCAGCAGTGGCCTCGGGCGACATGGCGCTAGTGCAGCGAGTCAGTCAGGCCACGGGGCAACGCATCGCGGACGCGTGCGTGCCGGAACGGGGCGAGCTCAATCTATTGGATAAGCCGGAGGTCTTTGCGCAATTGCGGGCGGCGGGCTTTACGGGCGAGCAGGGCGCGTGCGCGCGCGACGCCACGCCGTTGCCGCAACGCATCGTGTCGCAGTTGCTGCACAGCCGGCAGTTGATCGTGGCGCGGCAGGGTGAAGTCGTGCCGATGCTGCAATGGGTGAACGCATCGAAGGGCGCATTGGACGCGGTGCTGGACAATGGCCAAACCCCCTTGATCGCCGCCATCCAGCTGGGCCGCGAAGACTTGGCCGATGCGATGTTGAGCGCGGGCGCGCAGCCGGATTTGGCTGACGCGGCGGGCCGCAGCCCCGCGTGGGTGGCGCTGGAAACGGGGCAGCCTGGCATGCTGGCCTTGCTTGCGCGTCACCATGCCCGTTTCGACAATGCGTCTGCGCCGCCTGGGCAAACGTTTTCGTACACACTGGCGTGCCAATCTGCGCCCGCGTTCGCAGAAGTCTTGCAAGACGCGGGCGTGTCATTGACCGCCAAGTGCGCGCCGCCTGCACCCGCGCCACGTGGCAGCGCCAAAGCCGCCAGCAAATCGGCCGACGCATCCGGGTTGCCCGGCCACTACTCACTGCGTGGCGTGCGGGAAGTGGGCAGCGAATTGTTGTTGTCGCAGGATGGCCGCTTCGACTACATCATGAGCTACGGCGCGGTCGATATATCGGCGCGCGGCACGTGGCGCAGCGACGGCAAGCAGGTGTTCCTGGACACCCCGCCGATACAACCGGATTCCCCCATCGCGGCGGTGCGCGGCGAGACGGGGGCGGCGAGCTCCGATCCCCTGACCGTGCGCGTGTACTACCGCGACCGTCCCGTCAAAATCGATGTCGCGATGTCGTCGTCGGACGCCGACTATGGCGGCGGGCCGCGCTCGTCGGAAGGCGCGGATGGCGTCACGGCGCCAATCGCGCCGGGTACGTTGAAGGCCTTGTCCGTGTTCCTGCCGTTGCCCTCGGGCGCGCGTTGGCATCAGGTTGATATCAGCAAGCTTGACGCCGGCGCACGCGCCATCCGCATCGATGTCGAGGTGCCTGAATCGGCCGCCGGCACGCCGATGCACAAGACGTTCACGCGCCACAAAGACGGCGCGCTGGTCGAGTCCAACGCGGGCAGGGAACTGCGATACGAGAAAGAGTAGCGTTTACAAAATCAATGTGCGCCATCGCATAAGCACATGCATCCGTTAACCCCGCACGGGCGCGGGTTTAACAAGGTATCCTCATTAGTTGCCGATACAATTGAACGGCTTGATCGTGCACTCAACAGAAGGAACCAACACATGGCACATACTCTTCCCCCCCTGCCTTACGAACTGGACGCGCTGGCTCCGCACATCTCCAAGGAAACGCTGGAGTTCCACTACGGTAAGCATCACCAGACGTACGTCACGAACCTGAACAACCTGATCCCGGGTACGGAATTCGAAACGCTGTCGCTGGAAGACATCGTGAAGAAGTCCTCGGGTGGCATTTTCAACAACGCCGCTCAAATCTGGAACCACACGTTCTACTGGAACAGCCTGGCCCCCAAGGCCGGCGGCGCACCCTCGGGCAAGCTGGCTGACGCCATCAACGCCAAGTGGGGCAGCTTCGACGCTTTCAAGGAAGCGTTCAACAAGTCGGCAGCCGGCAACTTCGGTTCGGGCTGGACCTGGCTGGTCAAGAAGGCCGATGGCTCGGTTGACATCGTCAACACCAGCAACGCCGCCACCCCGCTGACCACGGCCGACAAGCCGCTGCTCACCTGTGATGTCTGGGAACACGCCTACTACATCGATTACCGTAACGCGCGTCCCAAGTATCTGGAAAACTTCTGGGCCCTGGTGAACTGGGAGTTCGCCGCCAAGAACTTTGCCTGATCGGTAAAGCGGGGCGACGCCGCGGCTCTTGCGTCGCGGCCCCCGACGAAACCCCTTGCGCAATGCAAGGGGTTTTCTTTTGGCGTTCAGGAAAAATTCAGCTTTCATAAACCTGTCGATTGTCGAATTCATTGCGACGAAATGACGAAGAAACACCCTTTTCTTTAGGGTTCTCCCTAGGATTTCATCCCGCTATTGTTCCCATCGGTCTGAGACTGAACCACGGGGCCCAGGACTGCGGCTTGCCCGCCATAAACCGGGGTATCTACAGGGAAGGGAAGCATGTTGCGGTTATTTTCGGGCTTGCGCATTGGGGCGCGCCTGTCGGGCGCGTTTTTGCTTGTGGCATTGATCGGCGGCGCGATCGGGGCGTTTGGCGTTTGGGGGCTGTCTCGGATCAACGAATTGAACGATCGGCTATATGACACCGAGCTGCGTGGCATATCCGATCTGAAAGAAGCCAATATCAACCTGATCTACGCGGGCCGGGCCCGCAGCGGTTATCTGGCCGCCAGCACCGAGCAGGATCGTCAGGCGTTGAAGAAGCAGTTTGACGATGCGGTAAAGAACATGGACGTGCTGCGCGAGAAGGCTGCGAAGAACTTCCACGAGGAAGAGGGCAAGCGCCTGCTGGCCCAGTTCGTAGAGACCGAGCAGATCTGGAAGCGTGAGTCTGAGGCGTTCTTCGCAGCAGCGAAATCGCAGTCGTTGACGCAAACGGACCCGCGCGTGACCGAGATCGAAAAGCGCGTCATTGCGTCGTCGCAAAAGCTCGATGACTTGATGACCGACCTGGCCGTGGGCAAGGAAAAGTCCACGGCGCAGTCCGTCGACCAAGCCACGGATCTGTACGACACCGTGCGCCTGGTCATGATCGTGCTGGCCGTGATGGGCGTGGCGATTGGCATGCTGCTGGGCTGGCTGGTAACGCGCGGCATCGTGCGTCCGTTGCAGCAAGCGGTATCGGCCGCGCGCCAGGTTGCCGCTGGCGACCTCACAACAGACATCCAGGTCGCCACGCGCGACGAAACGGGCGACCTGATGAGCGCGCTCAAGGCCATGAAAGAAAGCCTGGCGCGCATCGTTGCCGATGTGCGTGACGGCTGTGAGAGCATCGCCTCGGCCTCGTCGCAGATCGCGCAAGGCAACTCCGACCTATCGCAACGCACGGAAGAGCAGGCGTCGTCGCTGGAAGAAACCGCCGCGTCGATGGAAGAGCTGACCAGCACCGTGCAGCAGAACGCCAACAACGCCAGCGAAGCCGACCGTCTGGTCACGCAGGCATCCAGCGTTGCCGTGCGCGGCGGTGAGGTGGTTGAAGGCGTGGTGCAGACCATGAGCGCCATTTCCGACAGCTCGCGCCGCATCGCGGATATCACGGGCGTGATCGACGGTATTGCGTTCCAGACCAACATCCTGGCGCTTAACGCCGCGGTGGAAGCCGCGCGTGCGGGCGAGCAGGGCCGTGGCTTTGCGGTGGTGGCAGGCGAAGTGCGCACCTTGGCGCAACGCTCGGCCGTGGCCGCCAAGGAAATCAAGGCCTTGATCGATGAGTCGGCCACGCGTGTTGAAGGCGGCACGCGTCAGGTCGATGAAGCCGGCCGCACCATGCGTGAGGTGGTCGACAGCGTGCGTCAGGTGGCGATTCTGGTGCGCGAAATCGCCAGCGCGTCGGAAGAGCAATCGTCCGGCATCGGCCAGGTGAACCAGGCCGTGGCGCAGATGGACACCGTGACGCAGCAGAACGCCGCGCTGGTGGAAGAAGCTGCCGCCGCAGCGGCCAGCATGCAGGAACAAGCCGGCCGTCTGGCGCAGGAAGTGCGCCGCTTCAAGGTCGATGCAAACGCCGGTTCGGCAAGCCATGCGCAAGCCCGCCTGGTGCAGGCCGTGCCCGTCGCGACGAGAAAGCCTGCCGTATCGGCGGCGCGTCCGGCACAAGCGCGCCCCGCGCTGGCCAACGCATCGGACGACGACTGGTCGACCTTCTAAGCCGGTGGCAGAACGCGCACGGCGGCAGATACGCCGTGCTCGTTTTGTCTCGGTTTTTGAGCTGCGGGTCAGGTTGGAATGGTAAGGTTAGCCACTTTCCGCCGCCTGCCAGCAGCCCATGAGCCTGACTGATACGTTCCGCCGCACCTCTGCCGGCGTCCGCCGCCTGATGCGCCGAAAGGTGCGCCAGATTAATCGCCTGTCTCGCAAAAGCCTGCAAATGGCGCTGTTGCTGGGCGGTGCGGGTTTGGTGGCGTTGATGTCGCTGGGCTTTACCTACCTGGCTGACAAGGCCTTGGACTGGAACCGCGAATGGGTCAGCTACAACGGCTGGCTTGCCTTGATCGTGCTGCCGTTCAGCCTGGCCGCCTTGCGCTGGCTGACCATGCGCTTCGCGCCCAACGCGTCAGGCAGCGGCATTCCCCAAGTCATCGGCGCGCTGTCATTGCCGCCCGGCGCCAGCCAGACGAGCTTGGTGTCGCTTGCCCAGACCCTCTGGAAAATTCCCCTTGCGTTCTTCGGCATGCTGGCCGGCGCCTCCATCGGCCGGGAAGGCCCATCGGTGCAAGTCGGTGCGGCGCTGATGCTCGCCTGGGGCGAATTCTGGAAGCGGCGCGGCGTGCAACTGCGCGGCTTTCATGCCAACGAGCTGATCGCCGCAGGGGCCGCAGGCGGCTTGGCCGCGGCATTCAACGCGCCGCTTGCCGGCGTCATTTTCGCTATTGAAGAGCTGGGCCGTGGCACGGTGCTGCGCTGGCAGCGGCTGGTGCTGATCGGCGTGCTGGCGGCGGGCTTTCTGGTGGTGGCCGTACAAGGCAACAACCCGTACTTCGGGGTGTTCGGCGGCGCGCCTTTGGCGCACGGCATGGTGATGTGGATTGTCGTGTGCGGCGCGCTCAATGGTGCGCTGGGCGGCATTTTCGCGCGCTTGCTGGGCAAGGGCGTGGCAGGCGCGGCGCCCGCCGTGTGGCGCGCCTGGATACGCACGCATCCCATCTGGACGGCGTTCATCATGGGGCTGATCCTGGCCGTGATCGGCCTGTGTACCGCTGGCACCGTGTACGGCACGGGCTATGGCGTGGCGGCCAATCTGCTGTCGGGCCAAGACACCGCGCCGGCGGGGTTCGGCCTGGCCAAATTGGCGGCGACCGTCGCGTCATATTGGGCAGGCATTCCGGGCGGCATCTTCACGCCCGCGTTGACCACGGGCGCGGGCATCGGCCAGCACATCTGGGAATTGGCAGGCGAGGGCGTGGACCAGCGCGTGCTGGTGCTGGTGTCGATGGCGGCATTCCTGGCCGCGGCCACCCAAGCGCCGCTGACCGCCAGCGTGGTGGTGATGGAAATGACGGGCAGCCAGCCGATGCTGTTCTGGCTGCTAGTGTGTTCGCTGCTGGCCTCGGGCGTGTCACGCCAGTTCTGCCCGCAACCGTTCTACCATCTGGCGGCAGGGCGCTTTCGCCGGCAAGCCATTGTTGAGGCCGGCCGGGCCGCGAAGGGCGATGCGGGCGCATCGCAAGCGAAGGCGCCGGCGGGTTGATGGTGCGTTGCTCAGCCCGCAGATTCAGCCACGCAACGACAGCCACGCACCTTCATTACGCACCGTAGCCGTGCATGCGCGGTGCACAATCAGGGTGAACACCTACTGGACACTGTCCGTGTGGCGGACATCCTGGTCGTGCACCAATATGGCGCGAAAAGCGCTGCGTTAAGATCGTCCGATCCCGTTTTTCTCACTTCACTCCGAGCTTCTCATGACCGTGAATGCCTTTATTTGTGATGCGATCCGCACTCCCTTCGGCCGCTACGGCGGCGCGCTGGCTTCGGTGCGCCCCGACGATCTGGCCGCTGTCGCCATCAAGGCGCTGGTAGCGCGCAACCCCGGCGTGCGCTGGGAAGAACTGGATGACGCGATCATGGGTTGCGCGAACCAGGCAGGCGAAGACAACCGCAACGTCGCCCGCATGGCCACGCTGCTGGCCGGTCTGCCGATCGAAGTGCCCGGCGCCACCGTCAACCGCCTGTGCGGTTCGGGCCTGGACGCCATTGGCACCGCCGCTCGCGCCATTCGCGCCGGCGAAGCCGGCCTGATGCTGGCTGGCGGCGTCGAAAGCATGAGCCGTGCGCCGTTCGTCATGGGCAAGGCCGACAGCGCGTTTTCGCGCAACGCCGCCATCTATGACACGACGATCGGCTGGCGCTTCATCAACAAGCTGATGAAGGCGCAGTACGGCGTGGACTCCATGCCGGAAACCGCCGAGAACGTTGCCGACGATTTCAAGATCAGCCGCGAAGATCAGGATTTGTTCGCGCTGGCCAGCCAGCAAAAGACGGCTCGCGCGCAGAAAGAAGGCGTGTTCGACGCTGAAATCGTGCCGGTCTCGATCGCACAAAAGAAGGGCGACGCCATTGTCGTTTCCAAGGACGAGCATCCGCGCGAAACCAGCCTGGAATCGCTGGCCAAGCTGAAGGGCGTGGTCCGTGAAGGCGGTTCCGTCACGGCCGGCAACGCGTCGGGCGTGAACGACGGCGCCGCTGCGCTGCTGCTGGCTGACGAAAAGGCTGCCGCCCGCCACGGCCTGACCCCACGTGCTCGCGTGGTTGGCATGGCGACCGCTGGCGTTGCGCCGCGCATCATGGGCATCGGCCCGGCGCCCGCCACGCTGAAGGTGCTGGCGCAAACCGGCCTCACGCTGGACCAGATGGACGTCATCGAACTGAACGAAGCTTTCGCCGCTCAAGGCCTGGCGGTGATGCGCCAACTGGGCCTGGCCGACAACGATCCGCGCGTGAACCCCAACGGCGGCGCGATCGCCCTGGGTCACCCGCTGGGCGCTTCCGGCGCGCGTCTGGCCACCACCGCGATCAACCAACTTCACCGCACCGGCGGCCGTTACGCGCTGTGCACGATGTGCATCGGCGTGGGTCAGGGCATTGCGCTGATCATCGAGCGCGTCTGATCTCTGAAGTGTTGTTTTTTCCGCCCCTTTGTTTGGGGTGGAAATGAAAAGGGAGCCCTGCGGGGCTCCCTTGCTGTATCTGGCGGGGGTGTGCCGCCTCTGAGCGGGCCGTTCAGGGCAGGCCGTCGATTTTCCGGCCGGCCTTGATGCCATGCTGGTCGAACCAGCCTTGGGCCATTTCCAGGGCGTAGCGCACGGGCTTCTTTGCGCAATGCGGGTCTTCGGTCTGGGGCGCCATGTCATCGATGTTGACGATCGTGCCGTCGTCGGCGATAAAGGCAATCGAGAGCGGCAACAGGGTGTTGCGCATCCAGAAGCACTGCACGTCGGGCTGCTCGAACACGAACAGCATGCCGTCGTTACCGGGCAGCTCTTTACGGAACATCAGTCCGCTTTGGCGGGTGGCGTCAGTATTGGCGACTTCTGCGCGGATAATATGGATGCCCGCCGACAGTTGCGTGGTGGGCAATTGCGGTTGCGGCCCGGTTTGTGCGTGGGCGCTGGCAGACAGTGCGAATGCGGCGGCGGCCAACGCCGCTGATAACGCTTTCAACCATGCGGGTTTAACGATTGAGGACGCTGTCTTAAGCAACGTACGACTGACAGGGAACGACTCGGTATTCTTCAGCATGGCCTGGCGCAGTAATTAGAAAATAACAAGGCGGGGCTCGAAAGCCCCGCCTGATAATGGTGCAACCTTACCGTTGCACTTTAAGGGTAACTCAGGCAGCCGTGATATTAAGTGCCTGTTTACCTTTGGGCCCCTGGATAATTTCGAAGGCCACTTTCTGGCCTTCTTTCAGGGTTTTAAAACCATTCATCTGGATGGACGAAAAGTGGGCGAACAGATCTTCACCGCCGTCGTCGGGCGTAATGAAGCCAAACCCCTTTGCATCGTTGAACCATTTGACGGTGCCCGTCGATTTGGGATTGTCCCCTTGGACGGCGGTTGCGGTCGGATCAGACATGCGGACTGCCTCATTGAATCGTATGTTGACAGAAGGGCATCGCGGTCTAGACCTCTGTCCCCCCCTCCGGCTTCCTGGCAGATTTTCGATGAGTTGAAAACCCCAGAATGCGCTGATAATGCGCCGCTTTTCTTCGTGTCGTCAAGTATGGAAACTACGTATTTCTGCGTGTAATTTTGCGTAAGTTGCGCGTTAGGCGTCCCCAGTTTAAATAGAATAGCCGCCCTATGAGTTCTACCTTGGATACCCAGCATGATTTGGCCGTCGAGAAGGCACCGGCACGCGCCGCGCCGCCTCCGATGTATCAAGTGCTGTTGCTGAATGACGACTACACGCCGATGGAATTCGTCGTGAAAGTCTTGCAGAAATTTTTCAATAAGAACCACGAAGAGGCCACGCGGATCATGCTGCAAGTGCATCACGAAGGGCGCGGAGTATGCGGGGTGTATCCCCGCGATCTCGCCGCGACCCGTATTGCGCAAGTGGGCCAGTATGCGCGGGCGCGTCAGCACCCGCTTCAATGCGTGATGGAACCCGTTTAATACTAAGAATGAAGACGCCGCCAGCGATGGCGGCGTTGTGCTGTCCATGATTTGAACAGCAGTATCCGCGCACCGGGAAGCGCGCGGATTGCGTTGGTCGGCAGCTCCGCCGCTAAGGAGCGTTGTGGTTGAGTAGGCGGAGGGGTTTGCCGTGAGTGGAAAGATCAGTAAGACCTGGCTGGCGGTGGCCGGCGTTGCGGTATTAGCGGGCGCGATTGGCGCGGGCTGGTGGATGGGCAAGGATCGCCAGGCGGCGAGTCCGACGCCGCCTGCTGCCGTGTCAGCCCCCGCGGCCGGTTCAGCAACGACAGCGACCCCGGCGACGCCGGCCGCTGGCGAAGCCAAGCCCGTGCTGCCTGCCAGCGCGACGGTGGGCGCGGCAGATCCTTTTGCGGCATTGACGTGCCAGCCGCGTCAATACAACGACGCCCTGGCGCTATCCGTCACCTTCACGCAGCCGGTTGACGCCAAAGGCAACCTGGACAATTTCCTGCAGGTGACCGACCTGGGTGCGTCCTCGGGCAAGGACGGCGAGAGCAGCGAGTCTGCCTCGCCCGACCAGCCCGCCTCAGTCAAGCCGGGCGACTCCGCGCCCAAAGGCAAGATCCTGAAAGGCAATTGGGTCGTGGGTGAAAACCCGCGCATGGTGTATTTCCCCTACATTCAGCCGCAACGCAAGTACGCGATCACGGTCCGCTCCGGTCTGGCCGGCGTGGGCGACAAGGTCGTGCTGGCGGAAACGACCAACTGCGAAGTGAACACGCAGGCCATGCCGCCTTCGTTCTACTTCGCCAGCCGCGGCGTGGTGCTGCCGGCCGGTCAGAACGGCGGTTTGCCCGTGGCAACCGTCAACGTGCCGGAAGTCGACGTGCAGTTCCTGCGCGTGTCGCCCGAGCGCGTGCCTGAACTCTTCGAAACCGTGTTGGGCATTGGCCGCAACACGGCCACCGAGTCCGAGGACGACGAGGGTGGCTACAACGAAGATGATGGCTGGCGCTATTCCGACAACCGCAGCCTGAAGGGTTCGGTCAGCAACTGGGATCTGGACCGCCTGAATTCGTTGACGACCAGCGTCTACCAAGGCCGCTTCCTGACGGACGACAAGCCCAACCGCCGCCATGTGACGTTCCTGCCTGTTGAAGGCGTGAAGGAACTGCAAGAGCCCGGCATCTACATCGCGGTGATGAGCCAGCCCGGCCGTTTCCGCTATGAATATCAGGTGACGTACTTCTACGTCAGCGACATCGGTCTGCATGCGCGCCGCTACAGCGACCGCATCGAAGCCTATTCCGTGTCGCTGAAGTCGGGCCAGGCCATCTCTGGCGCCGTGTTCGAACTGGTGGATGGCAGCGGCAAGTCGCTGGCCAAGGCGGCCGCCGACGGGCAGGGCCATGTCCGCTTTGAAGGCAGCTTCACCAATGCGCGCGTCATCCGCGCCTCGCGCGACAAGGAAATGACGGTGCTGGCGCTGGCCGAGCCGGCGTTGGACCTGTCGGAATTCGACACGGGCGGCCATACCTCGCGCCCGAACAACCTGTTTGTCTACGCCGGCCGTAACCTGTATCGCCCTGGCGAAACGTTCAACGTGTCGGTGCTGCCGCGCGATCTCGACGGCCGCATGCTGACCCCCGCGCCGCTCACCGCCACCATCAAACGCCCCGATGGCCGTGTAGTGCAAACCACGTTGTGGCAGCCGAATAAAGATCTGGTGGGCTATGTTGAACGCGCCATCGATCTGCCGCTGGATGCGCAGACCGGTTCGTGGCTGCTTGAGCTGCGTGTCGACCCCGCGTCGCGCGCGCCGGATGCGTCGTGGAAATTCCAGGTCGAGGAATTCCTGCCTGAGCGCATGAAGATGGCGCTGACGTCCGAACAGGAAGTGCTGTCGCCCGACGAAGAATTGACGGTGGATGTGCAGGGCGACTACCTGTACGGCGCACCTGCTGCCGGCAACCGCCTGCTGTCGACCTTCCAGGTCAAGCGCGACCGTTTCGCGCTGGCGCAGCAATGGCCGGGCTTCATCTTTGGCGACGTGGCCGATGATTCCCGCCGCACCTTTGGCGAACTGCCCGAAGCGGCGCTGGACGACAAGGGTTACGCGCAACTGGAAGTCAATCCGAACACGGCCGGCACGCATTCGCCCATGAAGGTGCGCGTGTCCGCCAGCCTGCTGGAATCGGGCGGCCGCCCGGTCGTGCGTTCGATCGAGCGCAGCGTCTGGCCCGCCGACAAGCTGATTGCCGTGCGTCCGCAGTTTGACAGCGACGTGGCCCGCGAAGGCGCGCCCGCCGGTTTCGAAGTGATCCGCGTCAACGCGCAAGGCAAGGTCGAACCGCTGGCCCAGGCCCAGATGCGTCTGTTCCGCGAAGAGCGTCAGTACTACTGGCGTTTCGACGACCAGCGTGGCTGGAACAGCGGCTATACCGAAACCGAAGAACTGCTCGATTCGCGCGAGATCGCGCTGAAAGATCGCAGCCAACTGACCGTGCCGGTCAAGTGGGGCCGTTACCGTCTGGAAATCGCCGACCCGGAAACGGGCGAGACGATGCGTTACCGCTTCTATGCGGGCTGGAACGCGCAGGACGCCGATTCGATGGGCAACCGCCCCGACCGCGTACAGATGAAGCTTGAAGGCGTGCCGGCCAAGCCGGGCGATACCGTCAAGGTCACGCTGACGCCGCCGCACGACGGCCAGGCGCTGGTCACCGTGGAAGGCGACCGCATGCTGTGGTCCAAGTGGGTGTCCGTGAAAGCGACGGGCACGGAAGTTGAAATTCCCGTCGACAAGGACTGGAAGCGTCACGACCTGTACGTGGCCGCCGCCGTGTTCCGCCCGGGTAGCGAAGGCGACCGCGTGACGCCGGCTCGCGCGTTGGGTCTGGCGTTCCTGCCGATCGCCAGCGCCGACCGCAAGCTGGACGTCAAGCTGACCGCACCGCCCAAGGCCGTGCCCGAAACCAAGACGACCGTGCGCGTCAAGGTGGATGGCGCCCAGGGCAAGCAGGCCACGGTGACGCTGTCTGCCGTGGACGTGGGCATCCTGAACATCAACCAGTACGCCACGCCGAATCCGCTGGATTATTTCTTCGGCAAGCACCGTTACGCGCCCGAGTTGCTGGACATGTACGGCAAGCTGATCGAAAAAATGGACGGCACCAAGGGCAAGCTGAAGTGGGGCGGTGACGCCGCCATGCGCGGCGACAGCAAGAGCCTGCCCAAGAAGGTGAAGCTCGTCGACCTGTTCTCGGGCCCGGTGACGCTGAACGCGCAAGGCGAGGCGGACATCCCGCTGGACCTGCCTGATTTCAACGGCACGCTGCGCCTGATGGCGGTGGCCTTCACGGCTGACAACTACGGCAGCACCGACACCGAAATGGTGGTGGCGGCGCCGATCGTGGCCGAGCTGAACACGCCGCGCTTCATCACCCCGGGCGACCAGGCCGCGATTGCGCTGGACGTATCCAACCTGAGCGGCTCCGATCAGAAGATCACGATCAAGCTGGAAGCGCTGGACCCGCTGGCCATTCCCGATGGCGTGCGCACGCTGACGCTGAAGGACAAGCAACGCACCACCTTGCGCTTTAACGCCACGACGACGGGTTCGTATGGCCTGGGCCTGATCCGCCTGACCGTCGATGGCCAGGGCGCAGGCAAGCCCGTGCACCTGGTGCGCGAATCGGTGCTGCAAGTGCAGCCGGCCTATGCCGGTGAACGTCAGGTGCGCCGCCTGCGCCTGAATCCGGGCGAGACGAACGCGGCGCAGGCGTCGTGGGTGTCTTCGTACTATCCGGATTCGGCGCTGGTCAGCGTGACCGTGTCCAACCGCCCGCCATTCAACGTCAACCGCCTGGTTGAAGGGCTGCTCGCGTATCCGTACGGATGCACCGAACAGACCATCAGCCGCGCCTTGCCGTGGGTGTTGATCGATGCAGACGTCGCCAAGCAATACGGCCTGAAGCCGCATTCGCAGGCCGAACGCGCGGCGCAAGTCTCGAACGCCATCGCGCGCTTGTCCGGCATGCGCAACGCCGTGGGTTCGTACAACCTCTGGAGCGGCTCGACGTCTCGCGATGTCTGGCTGACGGCCTATGCCGTGGGCTTCCTGCAGGATGCGCGTGACAAGGGCTTTGAAGTGCCTGAAGCCACGCTGGACCGTTCGCGCCAATGGCTGCTGGAGCAAGTGCAGCAGACGTCCAATGGCTTTGGCACGTGGTCGGTGAACCTGCGCCGCAACGTTGAAGCCGGCCGTATCGACGGCAGCGACGCCAATATCCTGCGCGAAGATCATCGCCGTTTCGCCGGTCTTGCCACCGCCGTGCTGGCATTGGCTCGCGACAAGAAGGCGCCGCTTGCTACCGTGCGCCAACTGTTCGACAACTACCAGGAACGTGCGCGTTCGCCGCTGCCGCTGATTCAGCTGGCCGCCGCATTCAAGCTGATGGGCGACGAAGGGCGCATGAAGTCCGCGCTGGACGCCGCCATGACGCGCGAGTACGGTTTCCCGCGCCGCGATTACAACGCCTATTACGACGAGTGGCTGGGCGACTACGGCAGCAGCGTGCGTGACTATTCGCTGGCCTATGCGCTGGCGAACCAGTACGGCCTGAAGCATGACCGCCTGGAAAACCTGCTGACGCAACTGACGGCGCGACTGGGCAACCGCTCGTACCTGTCGACCCAAGAGCGCATGTCGCTGTTGTTGGCCGCACGCGTCATGGGCGGCGACAAGAGCACGCCGTGGTCCGCAGCGTTGTTGGTCAATGGCGCTCGCAAGGAGCTCGATGGCGGCAAGAGCGATCAGATGGTTTCCGTGCCGGCGGCTGATCTGGCCAACACGCAAATCATCAATACGGGTTCGCAATCGCTGTTTGTTGAATACGACATCCAAGGCAGCCCGACGGTGGCGCCCAAGCCGCGCAACGACGTGATCCAGCTCAAGCGTGGCTGGTATCGCCCGGATGGCCGTCCGTGGGATGGCGGCAACCTGCAAACCGGCGACATGCTGGTGGTGTGGGTGCAGGCCAGCGCCAACCAGGTCATTCCTGATGCGTTGATCGAGGACCGCGTGCCGGCAGGTTTCGAAGTTGAAAACCTGAACCTGTCGCAAAGCCCCGAGATGCAGGAATGGACGATTGGCGGCCGCCGCGTGGCGGAAGCGATGTCGGATTCCAACATCAAGCATCGTGAATTCCGCGACGACCGTTACGTGGCCGCGGTGTCTTTGGGCCGTGGCAAGGTGGATGTGTTCTATCTGGTGCGCGTCGTGACGCCGGGCCGCTATGCGGTGCCGTCGACGGTGGCCGAGGATATGTACCGCCCCGAAATCCGCGGCGTGGGTGAGCAGTGGAGCACGGTCGACATCCGCGATCGCGGCGCCAAGCGTCCTTGAACGCCGCCGCTACCTCAACGCCAGGCGCCCAGCGCGCCCGGCGTTGGCGGCGGCGCGGCATCATCGCGGCCAGCGTGTTGTTTGCGCTGGCCGCGTTGTTATTCGTGCTCGACCGCTTGTATCCGCTTCCCCGCATCGACTCGGGCGGCGCGGCCGTGGTCGTCGCCGCCGACGGCACGCCGCTGCGCAACTATCCCAGCCGCGACGGCATCTGGCGTTATCCCGTCAAACCGGACCAGGTTTCCGACCGCTATCTGGAAACCCTGCTGACGTACGAAGACCGCTGGTTCTACTGGCATCCCGGCGTGAACCCGGTGGCGCTTGCGCGCGCCGGCTGGCAA
>Ga0256789_1000175_pt1 | contig 14129 bp, 11 predicted proteins | sample MC6MC0940MT_FD_186351 | JGI IMG/M metagenome (GOLD analysis project Ga0256789, IMG submission 186351) | Metatranscriptome of enriched soil aggregate microbial communities from Iowa State University, Ames, United States - MC6-MC0940-MT... | ecosystem: Environmental > Terrestrial > Soil >...
GGCGTTAGCGCGGATCGGCCCGTTTTCCATGGCCGCCTTGCTGCTGACGCTGGTTCTGCTGTTCGCATTCCAGGGTGAAGCCATCATTGGCCAGCCGCTGGTGATCGCCATGCTGGCGGTGCCAATTCTGATCCAGGTGCTGTTCAATTCTGGCTTGGCGTACTGGCTGAATCGTCGCGTGGGCGAAAAGCACAACATTGCTTGCCCGTCAGCGCTGATTGGCGCCTCCAACTTCTTCGAGCTTTCCGTCGCCGCCGCGATCAGCCTGTTCGGCTTCCAGTCGGGCGCCGCGTTGGCGACGGTGGTCGGCGTGTTGATCGAAGTGCCGGTGATGCTGCTGGTCGTGCGGGTGGTGAACCAGTCCAAAGGCTGGTACGACGCTGGCGCGAAACGGGGCTAAGGTCAGAGCGATAACGGACGACTACTCCAAGGCAGCCGCGCGCAGCGTGGCTTCCAGCGCCAGCACCGCCTCGGACACGACCGACGCACGGTCGATCACGAAGTCCAGTTCGCCCAGATCAGGCAAACCGGCATCCAGCCGCACCAAGCCATCTGGCACCACATAATCGGCGAAGGCGCTGATACCCAGCCCCGCAATGGCCGCCGACTTCAGAACCGCGATACTGCTGCTGACGGTGGCGATGCGGTATTCGCGGTTCGTCGCCTTCAAGGTTTCCAGCACCCGAGTGCGCGACACGCTGGGTTCCGGATGCAAAGCGAGCGGCAGCACAGACTCGCCACCGGTAATCCTGGATTGCGGACCCACGCACCAATACAGCCTTTCGGTACGCACGACCTGGCCGCGATGGCTGCCTGACAACCGCTTGGCGAACACCAGGTCGTGGCGGCCTTCGTCCAGTTCCCGAAAAAGATCACCGCTAAGTCCCGTGGCGATGACCAGTTCTACCTGGGGATTTCGCTGCAGAAAATTGGCCAGCGCGAGCGTCAGCCGGGTTGACGCGAAGTCTTCCGACAGGCCCAGGCGCACGGTGCCATTTAATGCCGGACCAGATATCGCGGTAAACGCGTCATCCATCAGTTCCAGAATGCGTTGAGCGTAGTCGTACAGGGTTTCGCCCTGGCGCGACAGCCGCACGTTGCGCGTGTTGCGCTCGAATAGTGGCTGACCCACGATGTCTTCAAGACGGCGTATGTGCTGGCTGACCGTCGATTGCGACAGGCTGACGCGCTCCGAGGCCGCAGTGAAGCTGCCGCTTTGGACGACCGCCACAAAACTGCGCAGCAACTCGGGAGATAAAGGACGCATTACGAAACCCTCTGAATGGCAGCAGATAACTTCATAAATCAAGGCCGCGACTGGCGTTAGGATTTTACGCAGACGGTTGCCGATCAACGGCGGCGGTACGGATCAACAGTGGAGAATGCCTGATGACGGCCTGGAATAGCGCCCGGCGCGCGAAAGAAGAACGGATAACGGCCGGAGCCCGGTACGCCCAGGGCAAGGAGGTGGCCGCGGACGACGCCACCGCCTTGCTGGAGGCGGTGATCCGGCCCGGCGACCGTGTCTGCCTGGAAGGCGACAATCAAAAGCAAGCGGATCTGCTGGCCGTGGCGCTGGCTGCCGCTAACAACCAGATTCTGTATGACCTGCACATGGTTCAGTCGGGCGTCGTGTTGCCCGAACATCTGGATGTGTTCGAAAGCGGTATCGCAAAGCGGCTGGATTTTGCGTACTCCGGTCCTCAATCGCAACGCATTGCCCAATTGTTGTTCGGCGGCAAGATTGCACTGGGCGCCGTCCATACGTATCTGGAGCTATTCGCGAGGTACTTCGTTGATTTGACGCCCCAAGTCGCCCTTATCGCTGCGGTCAGCGCCGACCGGGACGGCAATTTGTACACCGGGCCGAACACCGAAGACACGCCCACGGTCGTCGAGGCCACCGCGTTCAAGGACGGCATCGTCATTGCGCAGGTGAACCAGATCGTGGACAAGGTGCCGCGCGTGGACATCCCCGGAGACCGCGTGCATTTCGTGGTGCAGGCCAACAAGCCGTTTTATGTGGAACCGCTGTTCACGCGTGATCCAGCCGCCATCACCGAAACGCAGATTCTCACCGCCATGCTGGCGTTAAAGGGAATCTATGCGCCGTACGGCGTCCAGCGCCTGAATCACGGCATCGGCTTTAACACGGCGGCCATTGAATTGCTGCTGCCCACCTACGGCGAACGGCTGGGCTTGCGCGGCAAGGTCGCCACGCAATGGGCACTGAACCCGCATCCGACATTGATTCCGGCAATCGAATCGGGCTGGGTGCAGAACATTCATTGCTTTGGCTCCGAAGTCGGCATGGACGAATACATCCGTGCGCGCTCCGACATTTACTTCACTGGGCCGGACGGGTCGTTGCGGTCCAACCGCGCGTTCTGCCAGACGGCAGGTCTGTATGCCTGCGACATGTTCATTGGGTCCACGCTGCAGATTGATCTGCAGGGGCATTCGTCCACGGTGACGGCGGGTCGTATCGCCGGCTTTGGCGGCGCGCCCAATATGGGCAGCGATGCGCGGGGTCGCCGCCATTCCAGCGCACCCTGGCTGATTGCCGGCGAACAGGCGGACCCTGCTACCCCCGCCGCGCTGCGGCGCGGCCGCAAACTGGTCGTGCAAATCGGCGAGACCTTTGGCGACAAGAATGCACCGTTGTTCGTAGATCGTCTGGACGCGTTGACGCTGGCTGAAAGACTGCAGTTGGATCTGGCGCCCATCATGGTCTATGGCGACGACGTGACGCACATCGTGACCGAAGAAGGCATCGCCAACTTGCTACTGTGCCGCAACGCGGATGAACGCGAACACGCGATCCGCGGCGTTGCCGGCTACACGCCGGTTGGACGGCAACGCGACAAAAAACTGGTCGAACAGCTGCGTGAACGCAAGATCATTCAACGTCCGGAAGACCTGGGCATTGATCCGCTGGACGCCGACCGCAGCCTGCTGGCCGCACGCTCGGTCAAGGATCTAGTGCGCTGGTCGGGCGGTTTGTATTCGCCGCCCGCGCAATTCCGCAATTGGTAAAGGTGAACACATGGAACATTTGAATTATCGCCACAAGACGACGCGGCAAGCGTCGGGCACGCAGACTAGCGCGGTGGTGGGCGTCGTGGCATCGGGCAATCTGGAAGTGCTGGTCGAGCGCGCCCTTCCCCACCATGACTGCGAAGTCGACATACACAGTCAGGCCACGGGTTTTGGCGATGTGTGGAGTGCGGTGATCGCGGATTTCGTATCGCGCCGCGCCGTGGGCGGCCTGCGATTTTCGATCAACGATGGCGGGGCGCGCCCCGACACGGTGGCGCTGCGCCTGGCGCAAGCCGTGCGTGTCATGGAAGGAGGACAGCAATGAGCGCCCAACCACACGAGGTAACCACGCGGCCGCAGCCGGCCTTGGCGCCCATCCCGGCAAGCTGGTATGAATCCTCCGCGCGCAAACGCGTGACGGGGCTGTTGGACGAGGGAACGTTCATTGAATTCCTGGGTCCCGAGGCGCGCGCGGTCAGCCCGCACTTGCCGCTATTCGACCTGCCGCAACAATTCGACGACGGCATGATCGTGGGCAAAGGCCTGCTGGATGGCAAGCCCCTATTCGTCGCGGCGCAAGAAGGCCGTTACATGGGCGGGGCCGTGGGTGAAGTCCATGGCGCGAAGCTGACGGGGCTGCTGCGCGCCGCGCGCGACCTGGCCACCGTGCCCGTGCTGATTCTGTTCGACACCGGCGGCGTGCGGCTGCAGGAAGCCAACGCTGGCGAACTGGCTATCGCGGAAATCATGCGTGCCGTGGTGGACGCTCGCTTGGCGGGTGTGCCGGTGATCGGTCTGATCGGCGGACGCTCCGGATGTTATGGCGGCGGCGGGCTGATCGCCGGTTGTTGCTCGGCGTTGGCCGTTTCCGAATCTGGCCGCATCAGCGTGTCCGGCCCAGAAGTCATCGAGACCAATCGCGGCATTGAAGAATTCGATTCATCCGACCGGCCGCTCGTGTGGCGGACCATGGGCGGCAAACACCGGCGCTTGCTGGGCGGCGCGGATGCGTATGCCGACGACACGCTGGCCGGATTCCGCCAGGCCGCGTTGAACTTGCTGGCCACTGCCCTGCCCTTAAGTGCTTCGGTATTGCAGAACGAACAAACACGTCTGGAAGACCGGTTGACGCAATTCGGCGCCTGCGCCGACGCCCGGGATATCTGGGCGGCGCTGGGAGTTCCCTTACCTGCGGACGTACCCGATCTGGACTACGAGGCATTTTCGGAATTGGCGGATCGATTGCAGGAGGCGCGTCATGACGCTCGATGACATTCTGGGTTCGCTATTCGCGGACTCGCAGGGCTTGGTGCGGGAAAACGGCTTGTTGTGGGGCCGCGCTCGTCTGGCGGATGACGGCCAGGACCGCATGACAACCGTGATCGGTGTGGAAGGACGTGCGTTTGTCGGCGTGGACGATGCCATTGTGCTTGCGCGCGTGGTGCTGCAGACGATCGCCCAAGGCGCGGCGCAGGGCTCGCCAGAACCCATCCTGGTGCTGATCGACAGCAGCAGCCAGCGCATGAGTAAACGCGATGAATTGCTGGGCTTGAACGAGTTCCTGGCCCATCTGGCCAAAAGCCTGATCTACGCCCATGCGCGCGGTCATGCGACGGTGGGATTGTTATACGGCCATACGGCCGCCGGCGCATTCATCGCAACCGCCCTGGCAACCAGCACCTTGTTAGCGCTGCCCGGCGCGCATCCCGCCGTCATGGATCTGCCGTCGATGGCGCGTGTGACCAAGTTGCCGCTGACGGTGCTGGAAGAAAAGGCCAAATCCACGCCGGTGTTCGCGCCCGGCCTGGACAATCTGGCGCAAACCGGCGGCGTGGCGCACGTGTTGAATCCAGACCAGCCGTTGTCGGCGCAGGTGCGGGACGTCCTGGCTACGTTGACCACGGGCTTGACTCCGCACGAGCGCGCACAAGATCACCGCGACCGCTTGGGCAAAACGCGCGGCGGCCGGCCCGTGGCCGCGGATATCGCCGACCAGGTCTATGCGCTGGCTCGCGCCGCAATCTAAGGGGCGTCAATGACACGCGCCAGCCCGCCTTATCCCCGTCATAGCCTGGTATGGGTGCGGCCCGATGCGTGGCAGGCCGTGATGGCAAGCCGGCCCGATTTGGCGGCGCTGCCGCGCGTAGAACACTGGGCGTTACAAGGCTATCCGCTGATCGTGCGCCGTTATGGCCACGAGGACGCCCAGGCCACCGATGACCGGGTGCCACTGGGCCTGCCGCTGCCGCCCGCCGACGGCAAGCAGCGCCTGTTCCTGAGTATGTCGCGAGCCGATATCGTGACGCACGGCCCCTGCCCGTTGCTGCAGGACGTCCTGGACGTGGCGCCCGCGGCATGGTTGCCATCCCTGCGGCGCGTGCTGCATTGCGCCCAAGCGCATGCCGCAGAAGTCAGAGTGTTTGGCAGCCTGGCCTGGCAGCATCTGACCGGTCTTCCTTATCTGTCGCCACACTCCGATGTTGATCTGTTGTGGCGTTTGACCGCCAATTCCAAACAGATCCGTCAGTGGCTGGACGAGCTAGCCATGCTGGATGCGGCTGCGCCCATGCGGCTGGACGGCGAGCTGCTGCGTGCCGATGGCGCAGGGGTGAATTGGCGCGAACTACAGGGCGGCGCAGCCACGGTGCTGTTGAAAGCGCCGCACGAAGCACGCTTGCTGACGCCCATGGAGTTTTTCAGGACTGGACATGACTGCGCTGCTATCGCGTGAAATCTTCAACCGGCAAGCGAACGGTGGTGATGCGAATGCCAGCCCCACCCCTGAATCCTGCGGCTCGCCATGGTCGGCGCAGGGGCTGGGCGCGTTGGCGGCGCGAAGTTTGTGGCTAGAGGTCCATACCTGGCCCAAGCCCGGCCTTGTCAGTCATGTCGATGCAGGCAGTCACGACGACATGAATGCCGCCACGTTTGAACGCAGCGCCCTTGCGCTGCAACCCTTTTTCACGGAATTGGCGCAAGCGGGATCGGACAATGCCCCGATGAGCACGCTACGCAAGATCGGCCTGCGTGCTGAGACCGCCATGTTTGCCGCGACAGGCGGCATCAACACGCATCGCGGCGCCATTTTCGGACTGGGGCTGTTGTGCGCCGCGGCGGGCCTGCGCGCCAAGCAAGAAGGCGCATCGACCACACACGGTCCCGCGCTGGGCGACATTGTGCGCACGCGATGGGGCGCCGACATCCTGGGCGGCCCGCGCCTGCCCGGCAGCCATGGCGAAACCGTGGTGCGGCGTTATGGCGTGGGTGGCGCGCGTGCGGAGGCCGCTTGCGGATTTCCCTGCGTGTATGAACTGGGCTTGCCCGCATTGCGGCAGGCCCTTGCGGGTGCGTGCATGGATGACAACGCTGCGCGTGTGCATGCCTGTCTGGCGCTCGTGTCGCAAGTTCAAGACACCAATCTGCTGCATCGCGGTGGCGAGGCGGGATTGCAGTATGCGCAATTGCAGGCGCGGCGCTTCATGGCGGCGGGCGGCGTATTCCAAGCCGGGTGGCACGCCCGGGCGCAACGCATGCATCAGTCTTTCGTCCAACGCCGCTTAAGTCCCGGCGGCGCGGCGGATCTGCTGGCCATGACGCTGTTTGCGCATGCGGCTGGAGACTGACCATGGCCTTGGCTTTACTGTGCTCGGGTCAGGGGCGCCAGCACGCAGGCATGTTCGACCTGACAGGCGCGGCGCCCGCGGCACGCGGCGTGTTCGACCACGCCGCGTTGCTGCTGGGCGAAGATCCGAGGACCTGGGTCCGCCATGCCACTGACGAACAACGGTGCGTGAACCGCACGGCGCAAGTGCTGTGCGTTGTGCAGGCCATTGCCGCACACGCCGCATTGCGCTCCCTGTTGCCGCGCCGGTTGTGCGTGGCGGGATACAGCGTGGGAGAACTGGCGGCGTGGGCAGTGGCCGGGTTGCTGCCCGTTCAGGCTGCCTTGGACTTGGCCGTTACGCGTGCGCAGGCCATGGATGCCGCCAGCGGCGGCGCCCAAGGCATGTTGTTTGTGCGAGGGTTACCCCTGGCGGACATCCAAGCGTTGTGCCAGGGCCGGCAGGCTGCGGTGGCCATCGTGAACCCGGGCCAGGCCTGGGTGCTGGGCGGCCGCCTGACCGACCTGGCGGCCATTGCCGCCCAAGCGGAACATCACGGCGCCAATCGCGTGGCCAGCATTCCTGTGTCGGTCGCGTCGCATACCTTTTTGCTGGCCGACGCGGTGGCGCCCTTCGCCAACGCGTTGCATCAAGCGGCGCCTCCCACGGCGCGCACCACACCTGGTATCCGGCTATTCAGCGGCATCGATGCACAGGCCGTGCTGAACGTTGACGAAGGATTGAACAAACTGGCGCGGCAGATTGCCGAACCCATTCAGTGGGAACAGTGTCTGCAGGCCTGTGTCGAAGCAGGCGCCACCGCTTTTCTGGAACTGGGGCCTGGCAGAGCGTTGACCGACATGGCGGCAAGCGCCTTCCCCCGCGTTCCCGCAAGATCACTGGACGACTTTCGCACCTTGCAGGGGGTGAGCGACTGGTAGGCGCGCATTCCAGACTAACCATGACAGCGTGTGCCAGGCAGCGTGGGCAATCATCCGCATCAGTTTTGTTTTTTAATAATATTAAATGTGTCGATTCATTCCATTTTTATTATGCGGATGGTATCCAGATAACTAGTATTAAAAAATCGGTTGGTATCCAAATTTCCTAGTTATTTCAAAGGGATGGTATCTGTTAACCCGTATTTTGTGCTGTAAAAAAATTGGTATACATTGCGTCCTTTTTTCGACGGCGCGTTCCATTTATTCGCCTATTTCGCCGTAACGTAATTATACGTTTACAGCGATTTAGTAATGCGTGGGGCGCCGAGTTTAATAATCAGAAGATAAAGGACTCACGTTTTGATCAATGGCACGAAGAAGTGGCTGACAGCAACGCTCGCTTTGAGTAGCACGTACTACGGCGGCGTCATGGCGGCGGACATGACGGTTACGCAAGGTAATACCCAGGTGTTCGACGGCTCGGTGAATTATCCCGGCGGCGTCGACGTAAATGGCGGCACGCTGGTGATTGGCGGCAACGGCGGCGGCGCAGGCGTTGCCCTCACTGGCAACGTCAATGCCACATCGAACGGCACCGTCGCGGGCTTTGGCCGCATCAATGGCGACCTTAACGTGTCGGGTAACGCGCGCGTGGCGCCGGGCTATTCCGTCGGCACGCCGACCGGTGTTTCGAACGGCAATCTTGTCGTGAACGGCAACCTGTCGATGAACAATGCCGAGTTTGCATTTGAAACCGGCTATGCGGGCCTGCCCATTACGCAACCCGGCACCGGCGACAACATCACCGTCGGCGGCAACGCCGCCATCAACAACACCACGTTGAACGTCACGGTGAACACGCTGGGCGTGAACGCCGGCTACTACCGGATTCTGTCTTACGGCGGCACACTGAGCGGCAATGGATTTACGTTGGGCACGGTGACGGGCGACTCGCAGCCTGGCGCAACCATTCAGTCGCTGACCGGCGACAAGCAGATCAACCTGATTCTTGGCCCCAGCACGACCAACTTGTGGAACGGCAATGGCGCGGCGTCCGCGACCCGTTCGGGCGGCGGCGATGGCACCTGGACGGCGACCGGCACGAATTGGAACAGCCCCACCAACGCCACGGGCGCCCTGCCCGATGCCGGCTATGCCATTTTCACGGGCGCGGCCGGCACGGTTACCGTTGATGGCAGCGCCGGCCCGGTGCGCGTGTCGGGCATCCAGTTCGCCACCGACCGGTATCGCGTGCAAGGCGCGCCCATCACGCTCGTGGGCAGCGGCGGCAACCCGCCCGCCATTGTTGTGGGCGACGGCACGTATGCGTCGGGCCAGTTCGTCGACATCATCGACAACCCGCTGCAAGGCACGGAGGGCTTCGTCAAAACCGGCCCGGGCTCGGTCATCCTGACCGCCGACAGCAGCGGCCTGACCGGCCCCATCCTGATCGCCGACGGCGCGCTGGAAATCGACGGCAAGTTGAACGGCCCCATTGATATCGGCCGCGAAGTCGTGCTGGCGGGCGTGGGCCAAGTGGGCACCACCACGCTCTACCCCACCGCCGTGGTGTCGCCCGGCAACGATGGATCGCCCATCGGCACGCTGACCGTCAACGGCAACCTGAGCTTCGGCGAAAACACGATTTATCGCGTGCATGCCGACCCGGCCAGCAGCGCCAGCGACCGCATCCACGTCACGGGCGTCGCCTACCTGGATGGCACGGTGGCGCACGTGGGTCCCGACGGCAACTATGCGCCGCGCACCACCTACAACATCCTCACGGCCGACGGCGGCGTCCAAGGCACGTTCAAGGGCGCATCCAGCTCGTATGCGTTCCTGACGCCCACGCTCAGCTACGACGCAAAGAACGCGTTCATGACGCTGACGCGCAACGATGTGCCGATTGGCAGCATCGGCGGTTCGGATAACGCGAACAACGTCGGCAATGCGCTGGATCAGCAAGAGCCGCCCGCGACCGGCAACGGGTCGTCGTCAGCTGGAAACGGCTCGGCGCCTGCGGGGAATGGTTCGACGTCTACCGGAAACGGTTCCACTTCCACCGGTAGCGGGCAGACGACGACGGGTAACGGCTCGGCCACGACCGGGACGGGCACCACCACCGGCACCACTACGGGAACCACCACGGGAACGACCGCGGGGACCACCTCCCCCACCGCCCCGGCCGGATCATCCGTGGTCGCAAGCGGCAGCAACGCAGACAAGGCCTCTGGCGCCAGCCAGGTGACCGCGGCCGTCCTGACCATGACGCCTGGCGAAGCCCGTTCGGCGCTGTCGATGCTGTCCGGCGAAGCCTACGCCAGCACGACGAGCGTCTTGCAAAGCCAGGGCGACATGGTGCGCACGTTGCCGCTGTCGCACTTCCGCGGCAACCTCGACGCCCCGGTGCGCGCCGGGCGGCCGACGGCCCAATTGGGTGCGCCGTCTGCCGACGCGATGCCGCAAAGCAGCGCCTCGCCCGTCTGGGCGCAAGCCTTCGGCAACTGGAGCAAGTTCGGCGGTGATGGCAACGCGTCCAGCGTCAGCCAATCGGCCGGCGGCATTTTCATTGGCGGCGATGGCGCGGTGGGCAACGGCTGGCGCCTGGGCGGCGCGCTGGGCTACATCGGCAGCCACAACTCGATGGCCGACGTGTCTTCGCGTACGAATGTCGACAGCTACACCGCGGCGTTGTTCGGCGGACGCAACTTCGAAGCCGGCGCGGGCCACATCCGCTTCATGGCGGGCGCGGCCTACACCTGGCATGAGATCGACGGCAAGCGCGATGTGGTGGCGGGCAGCCTGAATCAGCAGCTCAAGTCGTCCTATAACGCATCGTCGACGCAGGTGTTCACCGAACTCGGCTACAACATGCCGCTGAACGACGTCACCAGCATCGAACCCTACGCCGGCCTGGCGTGGAACCAGTTGCGCACGCGTGACTTCAAGGAGTCCGGCGGCACGGCTGCGCTGCACGGGTCGGGCAGCACCGACGACGTCACCAGCACCACGCTGGGCCTGCGCGGCGCATGGCAGTTTGGGTCCGACTCGGCCCCGGGCCGTCTGACGGCGTCCTTGGGCTGGCGCCATGCCATGGGGGATGTGAAACCCAAGCAGGAGCTGGCGTTCGAAGGCGGCAGCACGTTCTCGGTGACGGGCGTACCCATCGCGCGCGATGCCGCCGTGGTCGGTTTGGGCGCCGAAGTGGCCCTGACGCGCAACACGACGGCGGGCGTTTCCTACGACGCGCAGTTCGGCGGCGGCAACCGCCAGCAATCCGGCGTGTTGAAGCTGGCAGTTCGTTTCTAAGCTGACGCCAGCTCGGAAGCAGGCGTCGTGATTGCGGCGCCTGCGTCGGCCAGCCCTTGTGAGGATAATGGCGGCTCTTCACATCAACTCGGACGTTCCGGATGCTGATTGCGCTGTTTGTCTTCGCTTACGGGCTGGCCGCTTACTTTTGGGGCGTGCCGCTGTGGGTCGGGCTGGCTTATGTGGCGCTTAGCCTGATCACGTTCGCCGTGTACGCCTATGACAAGTCCGCGGCCAGGGCGAAGCGCTGGCGGATATCGGAGCGGACGCTGCATGCATGGGCGCTCATCGGCGGTTGGCCGGGCGCATTGCTGGCGCAGCAATGGATACGGCACAAGTCCGTGAAGCCGGCCTTTCGTGCGTGGTTCTGGGTCACGGTCGGTCTGAACGTGGCGGCGTTTGCTTTCATGGCTTCGCCATGGGGCCGCTCGCTGTACCCGTTTCCCACAGCGTGACCTGGTTGCGGCCTGCTTCCTTAGAGGCATACAAGGCCATGTCCGCGCATTTGATAACGGCTTCGGCCGAATTTCCATGTTGCGGCCATAGCGCCACGCCCACCGACACCGTCACATGCCCCACGCCATCCGGCATCGGCTTGGCCGCGACATTTGCCCGGATGCGTTCGGCCGTACGCAGCACGACATCAGCCGAGGGCGCCTGAACGATCACCACGAATTCCTCGCCGCCCACGCGAAAGGGACGGTCCTCTTGGCGCACACTGCTGAGCAGCGTCTGCGCCAACGAAATCAGCACCTTGTCACCCACGGGGTGGCCATGGACATCGTTCACCTGCTTGAAATGGTCCAGGTCCAGCGCGATGACCCCAAAGGGCGTGGCGGCGGTCAGCAATTCGTCAAAGCGCTGATCCAGGGCGCGGCGGTTCATCAGCCCTGTCATGGGGTCCGTCATGGTTTGCGCGTTCAGCCGGCCTACCTCGCGCTGATGTTGCGCCAAGTTGGCGACCAACGCCTGGCGTAGTTGGTCGGCTTCGTCGTACCAAGTCTTCAGCATGCTGGCGCGCGGGCCATGCGCCCCCACGGCTTCGGCGCTGGCCAGGGCGCGCGTCAGCCGCGTCAAAGGGCGCGCGATGGCGTAGGCCAACGCACAGACCAGGGCCAAGGTCACGATGACGGCGGGTATGGCAAGCCGCAACGATTCGGCCAGCAACGACTTCACCGGCGACAAGGCGGAATCCAGCGGCCGCTGGATAACCACCGCCCATTTGCCCCTGGCGATAGGGGCATACCCAGTCAGCATGGTGCCGCCCGACGCCTCTTTCACTGGCGCGGAACCCGGGCCGGACGTCGGCGAGATATCCGCCTTGATCAGACTGAGCACCGAGGGGTCTGGCCCGCTTGTCTGATGGCTGTAGAGCACCTGACCTTCGACGTTCACCAAGTAAACATCGGTGTCGTCGGCATAGGCGTGTTCGCCCAGCAGCTTGTCCAGGCGGCCGCCGCGTTCCAGGACCAGAACAGCAGCAATAAAGCCGTCGATACCGCCCCCTTTACCCGTGATGGGTTCGACCAGCATCAGCGCCGCGCGTTGGTCTTCTTGCGAGCAGCAAGGCATGACCCAATCCGCCCGCCGGCGTTCTTTCATGCCGAGATCTTGCAGCGAGTTCTTGCCGGAAAGTAGCGCCGATGCCGGGCTTGAACGCGCCACGATCACGCCGCTGGCGTCCGCCAGCAAGGCAACGGTTGCGCCCTGGGTCTGAGTCGCCAGCCGCGACAGTTCCGCCGCGATGTCAGCCGGTGCGCCCTGGGATGCTGCCAGGCGGCCGGCGCTGGCGTTCAGTTGCCGGTGGACGGAATCGATATACAGGTTGATGAATTCGGCGAGCTTTTCCGAATAGGCCAGATTGGACTCCAGCGTATTCTTCACGACCTGCGCCTTCTGCACCTGATAGCCCGCGTAAAGCGCGTTGAAAAAGCCGATGGCCACGCTCAAGACGGCCAAGGCAATCAATACAGTCAACAGCCCTACTTTTCTTTTCATCGGGAAGCGTCCTGCCCGCTAGCTGCCAGCGTGCAGAATACCGAATCGAAGAAACGGGGTCCAGACGGGGGCATCCGCCCGGTTAGATGCCTCATCACTTGCCCGGATCAAACTCCATTGCCGCCATCGCCCGCCCCACCGCTTGCGGTGCGTAGCCGTCCCATGGCGCGTTGCCCGCGTCCAACCGCGTATGGATATTGCTGATGGTCCAGTGCGCGCTACTTTTCAAGTCGGCCAATTCGTCCCAGGCGACAGGCACCGACACACCCAAGCCCGGCCGGGCGCGCGCGGACCACGCCGCGACTGTCGTGGCGCCGAAGCCATTGCGCAGATAGTCGACGAAGATCTTTCCGACCCGGTTCTTCGGGCCGCTTTTGGCGACAAAGATCTGCGGCAAGGTGGCCGCCATATGCGCCACGATGCGCTGCGAGAACGCTTTGATGGTGTCCCAGTCATGCTGCCGGCGCAGCGGCACGACCACATGCAGTCCTTTGCCGCCACTGGTCTTCAGCCAGCCGTCCAGGCCTATCTCTTGCAGCATCGTGTGCATAAGCTGCGCCCCCTGTTGCACGGCCGGCCAGTCCACGCCTTCGCCCGGGTCCAGGTCGAACAGCATGCGGTCGGGTTTGTTGATGGCGGTTTTCACCGCATTCCAGGTGTGGAATTCCACCACGTTCATCTGCACGGCCGACATGATGGCTTCGGCCGTGGGAACCTCCAGCAAGGGAGGATGATCGGGGTCAAGCTTGGCCGGCAGGGATTTGACGCCGGGCATTGCCGCTTCCAGGTGCTTTTGGAAGAAGAATTGCGCGTTCAGGCCGCCGGGCGCGCGCAGGAAGGACACGGGGCGGTTTTTCAGGTGCGTCAGGAGTAAGGGCGCGACGAGTCCGTAGTAGCGGGCCAGGTCAAGCTTGGTGATTCCGGTGGACGGGTCGATCACCCTTTCCGGGTGCGTAAGCTTGGCTGGCTTGGCGCGCGGGGTGGCCGCCGTGCGAGGCTGCGCGGACGTTGCGGCTTTGCTGGTCTTGTCTGCGCGGCGGTTCTTGACCGCCTTGCTGGCTTCGCCCTGCGGGCCGGCGGCCGGCCGTTCGCGTGTGATCTGGCGTGCGGGCTTGTCGTCGCGCAGCCCCCGGAACACCGAGTGCCGGATATGGCCATCGCTGGTCCATTCGCCAAACGACACCTCGGCGACGCGCTCCGGCTTTACCCAGTGCACGCCCTTCGCCTGCCCGCCTGACAC
>Ga0256789_1000177_pt1 | contig 14092 bp, 3 predicted proteins | sample MC6MC0940MT_FD_186351 | JGI IMG/M metagenome (GOLD analysis project Ga0256789, IMG submission 186351) | Metatranscriptome of enriched soil aggregate microbial communities from Iowa State University, Ames, United States - MC6-MC0940-MT... | ecosystem: Environmental > Terrestrial > Soil >...
GCACAAGTGGATAAGTTGCGCCGGGTTTTGAAATTTGTTCCGGTTTTGGGATTTTTCGGACAAAAGAAAAAATTGCTGAAAAAAAAAATCATTTTTGGCATTTTTCTGGAGAATAATGATCGGATTTAATGGGGCTAGTCGGGGGTATATAGTATAGACATGGACAAGTATAATCAATCGGAAGCATTATCAACGCTGGATATTATATCAAGCGATCATATTTGATGGTTTCGGAGCTGTATAAGATTGAGAAACAAAATGAATTGTTGTTATCGAATCCAAATTTGTTCCCGCAAAATTTCAAAAATAATTCTTATTGCGGGAAATACTCGATAAACATGTTCATAAAAATTGGTTACCACATGTCAATCCCTAATCCTTCCAATTTTACCTTTCAATCAATCCCAAAACACCCCGATGTGCCCCATTTTTCACCCAAAACAGTTTCTGGTTCGTTTTTTTTGTGCTCAATTTCTCCACGTTGTAACCCTGCACTTGTATTGAATCATCGTTAACTGTTTTCATATCACCTCTCGAGTTGAATGACCATATGATAGATGAGCTCACGGTTATATTTAACTCGCGCCTAAGTTTGCGATTTTTTTTTGCGGATTTTTTGACGGATTTTTTGCGGATTTTTTCACCAATTTTTGTTATTCTTTTCTCTTTTCGTCTTCTCACACCAGAAATCCCCCCCCCCATCTCTCCATAAACAACAATAGGAATTTGATTTAGCTCAGCTCAATTAAACTTCTTGAATATTTTTTGACAAAAAAATTCCACATTTTTGACACAAAAAAGATTTAAAAAAAACCCCAAAAAAAAAACACCCCGAAGAAAAAAAAAGTAACTTTCACGCCCTTTTGTTTTAGTATGTCTGACCAGCCAGGTAATGGTCCAGGTGACCCAGGTGGATCTTTAAGTAGTTCACATTCTCAAACTACCACAAAGAATAAATCCACAGAAATTAATTCAAAAAATGTTACAGAAAATGTTACAAAAGTTGAAAATGAATTTGTGTTGAATAAAAGTGCTGCAAAAAATGCGCCGCTTTTTACTCCAAAGTCACAAATTAAGTGCTCTTAAAGCTAATGCCAAGGCAAACTTCACCCCAAATAAGGAAACTGTCGTTCAGTTTACTCCTAACGGGGCAAGTCTCGTTCCTTCTGGTCCATTTAGCCATCAAGAGCAACAACAATATGGTGAAAACAAAAATCACAACCACAACCACAATCACAATCACAATCACAATCAAAATCAAAATCACAATCAAAATAATAATTTTTTTACCAAAAACAATATTCACAAAGGTGATATTAATTCTCATCACAATCCAACTCCATTTTATCCAAAATCCATGCCAATTAATCCTAATAATTTCGGTGAACAATCCAAAATTGCTATTGAAAGTGGCCGGGTTAATAATGGGAATGGTCATGGTGATGATGGAAAAAATTTACCAAAAAATAAAAATAAAAAAAAGCAAATTATTTGTCGTTTTTTTAATACCCCTACTGGTTGTAAACTAGGAAATCAATGTCCACATATTCATCAAGCTGGTATTACTGGTGTTGATGGTGTCGATGGTGTCGATGGTGTCGATGGTATTAATAGTAACAAAAATAACAATAAAAGTGTTGATAATCAAAATAATCAAAATAATAACCAAATCGCTTCAAATTTGACCCCAACAGTCTTATCATCGCCATTTGGTACTAATAATACCCAATTAGACTCAAGACCTACCCAAAGACGTGGGAAATTGGAAAATTCACAAAATTTACAAAATAATAATTTACAAAACAAAACGCGCAATAACCTTCGTGTTATGCAATCTGATCTTACTCCATCTACTGGTGATCATTTAACCAACCTTTTGGCTAAACAGCGTCAAAGGGAAGTTATGAAGAAGGAGGATAATGCTAAGGATCAAAATGAGATTAAAAGTAACAACCAAAACAATCAAAAAAATAAAGGAAATATAAATAATGCCCAAAATGCCCAAAATGGTCAAAATAATGATGAACTTTTCCTTGATGAAAAAAGTGATGAAGATAGTGATTATAAAGATGATTTTACTACTATTTCTGACATTGAAAGTGATCATGATGATGATAATAAAGACCAAAATGATGGAAAACAATCGCAAGGAAATATTTCCCAAGTTGTTTCAGATATCACGAAAAATTCAACATTTTTATCAATTTTTGATTCTGGAAATAATTTAAATAATTTAAATAATTTAAATAATCCCCCAAACAATACCCAGAAACCTCCCACCTTAAATTCCACCACCAAATCAACTCAATATACTTATCGCTTCCAATCAATGATTGAAGAACTATTATCTAACCAATATCAATGCTTGGTTTGTATGGATGATGTTAATGAACAGTCTTATATATGGCAATGCAATCACTGTAATACCATCACACATTATGATTGTATGAAATCTATAGCGATCCCAACGAATGAAACTGATAGATTTAATCAGGTCCAAAAAGATTTTGCAAAAAGAAGAAGGGAAGATAAGGGGAATGAGGACAAAGTTGGGAAAAATGATAAAAATGGGGGAAATAACGGACAAGATCAAGACAATGACAGGGAAATGACAGATATGGAGAAAAAAATGCAAGTCGCATTGGAATTTAATTCACGTCAAGGTATGGTAACTAACATTGCTCCATCTAGTTTATCCAATACTGTTGGTATGACAAAATCAGCTTTACGTAAAGAAGAATTGTTCCAAAAAAACGAAAAAGCTCTTGATGCTGCTTATCAAAATTTTTCTCAAGAAAATAAAAAAACTCAGGAAGAATTTTTAAAAAGTGGTAAAAAAAATGAACGAATTTTTGATGACGATATTGATCAGGTCGACATTGATAGGTATTTCAATTATAGCAAAGATTTATCATTTGGGATTGATCATTTAACTCAACAACAACAACAACAACAACAATCACAACAGGTTGATGGGAAAGGTGATGGGAATAATGCAGGACAAAAAAAGTTTTCATTTTTGGAACAAAATAGTAATAAAAACGATCAACTTTTCTCACAAAAACAAATTTTTAGTGGTTTCGGTCATCAATTACAACATCCATTTTCATGTCCACATTGTTATTCTAATTTTAATTCATTTAATTTACTCCCATTATGTTTCTGCGGTTCAACTCATGATATTATATACAAGTCCACAATTACAATTGACCCCAAAACTGGAAAAAAAGTAAAAAAACGTCAATTACAGCATAAAAATGTTATGGCGCATAGTTGTGGTCAACCTTGTGAGAGATTACTCAGTGAAAGTCAACATTATTATCAAAAAAGTGGTAAAAGTGGTCAAAATGGTAAAAATGTGGGTAATTTTGGGAATAATGATGTTACATTGTTACCATTGTATCGTAATGGGATTGGACCAAGTTTGAAAAATAATGGGGATAATTATCCTGTTGTGAATACAAAACATACCCCAAATAAAGCGAATGTTAAACCAAATATTAAACCAAATATTAATCAAAATAATGAAGACAAAATTGACGAAAAAATTGACGAAAAACGAGGTTATTTCGAAAATACTAATTTGGTTACATTGGAAGATCTTTATGAATTGTTATATGATTTATATAAAAACAATGACCAAAACAATGACCAAAGTAATACCAAAAATGTTGAAAATTCCTCAGGAAATCTATCCCATGCATTATTTCCACCCCGTTATAAATGTGAGCATAAATGTTCATTATTATGTCATCCAGGTCCTCATCCGCCTTGTAATAGTACGTTAAGTTTGGTTGAAAAGGTTGGAAAGTTTGGAAAATTAGATTATCTACCCATTAAATGTGCTTGTGATACAACTTTAGCACTTCATTGTATTGATGTTCAACGCTCAACACAATTATTATTGTTGGAATTATTATCCCCATTTATTTATAAACAAAAAATGATGATTAATGATGGGTTTGAAAAAAATAATAAAATTGTTATTCCTGAACACATTTTGAACAAAATTTCACAATTAGATTTTTTACAAAAAGAAAATAAAAACGGTTCAAATCATGTTAGGGCGACACCATCTCTGACTTGTGGTCAATACTGTGGTAAAAGCTTATTATATAATTCTATTAGCTCCGTTGGGAGACTTAATGAGGGAGATTTCTCGAGTTTATTAAATGGAGGAACATTTTTTACTCCTGAAAAATTCGAAACATTTTTTACTCAAATTAGTCAAATTAGTCAAAATATTCAAAATATTCAAAACATTGAAAACATTGACAGATTACAATTATTTATTCAAAAAACAAATTTATTTCCATCATTTTATGATCATTCCATTACAGGTAACAAATTAAAAACTCAATTCCTTCATAGTTTTTCTAGTATTACGTATTCTAATATCGAAAATTTCAAAAATGCTCAAAAATTATACAATTTAAAAAAATTTGAAAAATTATTGACGTCTTCAATCACAATTTCGCCGTATTATTCCACCAGAACAACTCATCTTATTGCAAATAATAACCCATCAGATCGTGATAACCAATCTTTATTTGATACTGATGGCGTCGGTATGTCTCTTGCTGATAAGAAACAACAGAATAGTCTTGATAATACTTTGTTCCAAACTGTTAATAAATTACATGCAATAATACCATTATATCAATTATTATTACAATCATATCTTGGTACTACTTCTAGTAATATTTTTATACAATTTGTTAATGATGAAATTAACAATTTTGATCAAATTGACGCAAAATGTGTTCAAGATGTTAGGACAGATTTAAAACGTGACAAGATTTCACCACTTTTATCATTTTTAACCTTTCCTTATGAAATGTTATATCAAACAACTCTCCCATGCGAGCATGAATGCGAAAGGTCATGCCATTTTGGCCCATGTCCAAGCTGTACGTATGATATCGTTGCTAATGAAAGTAATAGTGTTATTTGTGTTGAAAAAAGTGTTGAAAAACAGACTGACAAAATGGCGAAAAATCTTGTTGAAAACAATCAAAATCCCCTCCAAGTTGAAGTCATAAATGAAGATAATGGTGACGATGAAAAGAATAATGGCAATGAAAATGATGAAAACGATGAAAAGGAAGACAATTATGATCAAAATGATGGGAAAAAAATTATTTTTGAAAAATCATATTTATTCCAATGTTTTTGTCAAAATAAAACATCATCAACTATCCCATGCGGTAAATCATCATATAGGATTCCACATTCTTCAAAGAATATTCAAAATATGCGTAATAATGGGAAAAATGTGGAAAATGTGGAAAATGGGACTCAAATCCAAGAATTGACCTTTTCCTGTGGCTCAACTTGTACACATACTCTTAACTGTGGTCATAAATGTACATATGATTGCCATAATGGCGACTGTCCACCTTGTATTTGGTGCCAAGACAATTCTGTTGGGTTATCCATTTGTTCTTGCACGCAAAGTGTGATTTTAAAACCGGAATTATTAATTGGGAATTTTACAAAAAATTTAATTACTTTTTTCGCAAACAAAATTTCAAATGTATTTAGAAATGATGGGAGCGACAATTTACAAAAATTTTTGGACTCATTTTCGTTTTTGGAAGTGAATAATGAGGTAGGATTAAACACACATCAATTCTTTACACAAATTTGGTCAGATTTACGTTTATTATCCCAATCTCAGCAGGTTAATACCGCATTACGTGTTGAAAAAATTGAATTAAACCTTTCTCAAAATTTGGAAAAAAGTATTTTTAAAAATTCAACAAATTTGGCACAAAATCTGGCACAAAATCTGACCCAAAACACTTCTTCTCAAGATGGTATGAATAACGAAACTGAAAAAGAGTCATATCGCAGCCCATTTCATCATTGTAGACAACAATGCAATGGCCTTCATCTTATTCAACGCGAAATTACCAATGAAAATAATAATTCTAAAAATGGCCTAAATTTTGATGAAAAAAATAAAATAAATAAAACAAATGAACAAAATTGCTGCGAAAAATATTATCAAATTGAACTCTTTTCAACCCAATATTCATGCCAACATAAATGCCCAGAAACATGTCACAGTGGTCAATGTGAGCCATGCATGTCGTCTAGTGATCGTTTATGTCGTTGTTCACGTAGTAATAAAGATGTTGAATGTTTTTTAACCGCGATTGATAAACAAGAACGGTTTTTTCAATATTATTTGAGATTAGAAAATTTTTACACAAAATTAAAAAATGTTCAGAATTATCAAAATAATGTCCAAAAGATGGAAACCTTCTTACGCGATGCACCGAAATCACCACATGGTATTATTAATCCTGAACAGAATTCAATTAATACTTACCAAGGTTATGTACAACTAAATTCTCTTAGTGAAGAAGGTGATGTATTACATATTGAACCAAAAACAATGTTAAAATTCCGTCAATTATTTTTATTTTTAGAACTGAACAAAAATATGGAAAAAAACTTTTCAACTTCTCGAAAAAAATTCCCACAAATTTCCCCACAATTTTCTTTCCCGGATTCACTCCCAATTCCATTTTGCGATGAAAAAGAAAAAAAAATTATTTTTAAGGATTCGGTTGAAAATAGCGTTTCGACCTATTTAACCAACTTTGAACATTTCCTACGCGAAAAGTGGCCAGAATTTGGTCAAGGTTGGTTTGTGGTGGGTAAAGACAGGTCATTTAAACGGGGTGATTTATCCTTTGCGTTATCAACTCAGACGTATTTTATTAACAATGATAATAATATTGAGTATAAAGAATATATTGCATCACAAGAATCACAAGATGCGAGGTTAGAACGTCGACAACAAGAAAGAAGGGCTGAAATGCAAAGGGCTATGGGGATTGTTGATAGTAATACTCAAAATGATACTCATAATAGCTCAATTAATGATAAAATTACGGCCTCCCCAACACAAAAGACTTCAAGTGAATTAAATAGTATTAATTTAAATGATGGGATTATTATTGATTCGAATTTAAACCCAACATTTACCAGTTTTGATCAAAATTTGGACAATTTATTCAAAAAAGCTCAAAATAATTCATTCCAGGAGCAATTCCGTGATGATATATTGATTAATTTTCGAGGAAAAACATTCCAACAAGAATATAAAGGCAGACAAATATCTACAAAAAATATGTATCTTTATTTGTTATTACCAAGTGGTGAAAATAGTGAATTTTTACTCCAAAATAGTAAAAAATTAACAAAAAACCAAAAAATGGATCCAAATTTTCAAAAAAATCTAACCCTGACTCTACAATTACAATCCCTCTGTCAACGTTCTTGTAAGCAAAAGCTCAGTTGCGGTAATCATATCTGTGGTACTTATTGTTGTTCAAGCACTTCGCATCAATGCCCTCAACGATGTAGTTTAGCATTGAAGTGCGGCCATGTCCATGACTCCCCATGTCATTCTGGGCCTTGTGGGACATGTTCTGAACCCCTATACCATTCCCCGGTTTCATGTGAATGTGGGTGTAGTACTAATCAGGATTCACATAATAAAGCCGAATATAAGGCTAGTTATGGCCGGATTGTATGCGGGAGTGGGGAAGTGCAAAGAATGGCTCAAAAGTGTCCAAAAATGAAGTGTGTTCGGGGGGATAGTAAATCTAAACTTGCATCTTGGTGCGGACTTGATTATGGGGTTTTAATGGCGGTTAATGAAGGTATTTTGAAGGAATTTAGGGTAGTTAATGGGAGGGGGAAATTTGATAAAAGTTTAAAAGTTGGGAAAAGAATTATTGAGGGAAGAAGGGAAAGCAGGGAAAGCGGGGAAAGCGGCAATTGCGATGGGAAAAATTTGAATGATTTGGATGGAATTTTTGGAAATAGTTCTCATAATAATATGAATATTATTAATTCAAATAATCAATTATCAATCTCATTAACTTCTGAAATTAATGCTGATATTAATGTATACCATGATCAAAATTTATATCAAACTTTACTCGACAAGATTAATTCTTTTATCCCACCAAAAAATAAAAAAAATCAACACAGCGGTAAAAATGATGAAAAAAGTGAAAAAAATAAAGAAAAAATCGATCTTCATACAACAATTCTTGATGGAAAAATGATTACATCGTTAAAGCTTAGGTATATCCATACATTGGTATTATCTGATGATAATGGTCAATTTGTGAATATGTTAGAATTTTGTGAATCTAAACAACCCCAATGGGCTCATTTAACACAACATGTTCAACAAAATGAACAAAATGAACACAAAAACCAAAAAAATCAAAATAATCAAAATACTCAACATGCAATTGTTCAAAATCCCCCCCAAATTGATAATTCACAAATAAAATCTGATGGATCTAATTCCAATCAACGTTATAGTAATCAAAAAAAATCAAACCGCCTTCAACAACGTTTAGACATTGAAAAAAATGAAAAAAATTTATTACAAAAATTAAAATTTCAAAACTTAATCATCCCAACTTCCCTTTTTGATGCTTCGTGGTTCCCACCAGGCCATGCATATGCCTTCCTTAATCATAGCTTTATTGAACCTTATCTTCAGAACTCTCAATATAACAATCTATTAAGACATAGTACAAAAATACAAAAAGAACAACGTTCCCATCGCCAAACCCATGATATTTCATCAACAACATCATCAAAATACGGTCCATTACGCCCACAATATCAGCACCATTATTATCCCACTGTTAGTAGTAATGGGGGTAAAAATATTAAAAATTTCTTCGCTTCTCGTGATAACGGTGAGGCCCTCTTTCGTTCTGTGGTTGAATTATTCCCATTCGGTTTATGTTCTGGTGAAGACGGTACATTTATTGGTAATATTAATGCCATTCCTAGTAAAGAATACGCCGAACAAATTGCGGCTGAAATGAAAAATGAATTTTTAAAAATATTAACAAATGAAGAGTTAGAAGAGGAGAGAAATGGGTTTGAAACTATTGGGTTTATTCCGTTGGATGAAGATTGTGATGATGGTGATGATGGTGACAAAAGTGACAAAAGTGACAAAAGTGAAAAAAAATGACAAAAATAATAAAAGTGTTAATTTTGAGGATTACTCTGATACTTCTATTCATGCTAAGAAGACTTATGATCCATTTTCTGGTAATTTTGATATTAAATCGATAAGTTTATATCGAGCATCACCATTCAATGAATTAATCAACAAATATAAACAAAATGATTCCAATCTGTACTCAGAAAATGGGCAAAATACGACCACAACAACAACTACAACAACTTCATTATTATCAAATGATCCTAATGGTTCAAAACACACCCCAAAACGTGCTAAAAATAATGACAAATCGCCATTTTTAACAAAAAAACATAAAGAAAATTTAGAAAATTTCCCACAATATAACATTACACTCGTATTCCACCCATATGCTTGTACTCATTCATGTCCACAAAATAAATGTCACGGGTCTGGCTGTAATGCCTGCTACCAAAGTGTCAATCCACGTTGTACTAAACATTTTAACATTACAAACTATCTTTCTTGTTATTCAGTCCAAGCTGATTATTATACCAATGGCGATGTCCGCCCAGCTAATTGTAATCAAGAATGTGGGGGCAAATTAAGATGTCTTCAACATCAATGTAGTTTACTTTGCCATAGTGGTCAATGTTTACATTTTACAAAACATTTGACGTTATTACAGCCATATGCTCATCATCGTATGTTACAATTAACACAAATAAGTAATTATCCCATGACTAGTTTGGGATATTATTTGGGCAAATTTGGACAAGCTTTGAAAGGTTTTGATGGGGTGAAATTTGATGAATTTTTAATTAAATTGAAACATTGTGGGAGTTTTCAAAATGGGATTGATAAAGATTGGAAAAATAACCAAAATTTAATCGGACACAAAAATGGGCTTCAATTTTTAAAAATTTTACAAATGTTATTCCTTTCTAGTGTTATTGAACCGGTGTATGAATTTGAACCAGAATATTTATTAAATATCCATGCTTCTAGTATGGGGGTTACCCCAATGTTAAAGGGTAATAATGAAAGGGTATTTTCGTATTCAATTTTGGATCACAATAGTCCCCAAAATGAAACCAATAATAGTAATGAAAAAAATACCGAAAAAAATACCGAAAACGCTCACACATCACCATTTTTAACAAAACTTTTTACACCAACATTACCACTTGATGATATCCCATTATTGGTATCCCAACTCCGCCCTCTACCTTACATTACTTCTCTCTCAACTAATGACCCAACTAACCCAACAAACCCCACAAACAGTTCTCTTTTTACAACCCCAATTTCTACCACCCCACTACCCCCAATTGCTACCGAATTAGTCACCCTAACTAATGCAAATAAAACGTTATTTACTACACAATATCAAATGTATATATATGCGTTACGCGTGGTTCGGGAATTATTAACAATTGTAAATTTCCCGCTATACATTTCAATTGATCGTTTTGTATATACACCTAATAATTCCATTATTAATTATCCATCTTTGGTATCAGCAATTTACCCCAATGGGGTCAATGATATGGGGATTGGAATTGATGAAGGAAAAAAATCGTTAAATATTGGTAGTATTAATTATCAATTACCGTCATTTCCATCAACGTTTATATTTGAACATCCAAATAGCGGGGTTGGGGTTATGATGACTAGTTTACCGGAATTGGTCGATATTATTTGCGGGCTTTTTCAAAATTCGGCACAAAACTCATCAAAATCGACCGGGTTTGATGTTAATTCAACTACACCAATTCTAGCCGCGAATATTTTGATTATTTATCTTAATATTGTACATGGATATTATTTTGATAAGGTTGACGATGTTAAAAAAAATAATAAAAATAAAAATAATAATAATATTTTTGCGATTCCAATTTCATTGTTTGCAATTATTGTTGGTCAAAATTGCGGAAATATTTGCAAAAAAATTACTCATAAATTTCATCAACCAAATATTTATCTAGATAAAACCCCTCCATCAAGTACTTCTGCTATAGCGTGGAATAAGAATAATACCACTCCCAATCCATATAATATTGGGAATACGTATCATCGTTGCGGGCTTAAATGTCATAATGATGAAGTTTTAAAAAAATATTTCAAAAATATTTTGGGTCAAATTTCCGGTTATTTATCTGGACAATTTGTGAAAACTGAGCGGAATATCTCGCAAAATATCTCACAATTAATCCCTCATGTTGATTATTCTATTAATCATGTTAATCAACACTTGTTGAGCAATGATGATTATATTCATGTCCCATTATCTCAAGTTTTCGTCAAATATGCCTCAAATTTGAGCCAAAAAATCAAAAAAACGCTTCAAAATGAGTGGTGTGGTCAAGAAGCACAATATAGCACTGCTTATATTGAATACGAACATGTTAAACGCGTTGTTGTTGAGGAAAACTTTGAGGTTATTTTCGATGCGGTTGAATCTGATGAATTTAATGGAGAACAAATTGAAAATGCTGAAAAAATCCAACACAATGTTGAAGAAACCCAGCAAAATGTCGGTGATAATAGTGATAAAGAACAAATCGCTCCAGGAGATATCCAAACTCAAATCATTGAATCAAAGATTGAAACCAAAAAGGATCAATTTGATGAAAACAACAGAGATATTAATCAAACAACAAAATCCACCAAAAAAGTTGAAATAAAAATTGAAAAAAGACAAGTTGAGAAAAATATCCCAACAACAAAACATCAAAATATCACAATTTGTAACAAAATTCCGATCTTTTTTACCAATATTTCTCAATTATTTATTTTAGGGACGTTATTAAATCTAAACGTTCCAACATTCCCACAAAAGTTACAAAATAAAAAATCTCTTGTTGATATTTTTAATTTTGGCTTGGATTGTTTGTGTTGTGAAAAGGATAGTGGTGAAAAACATGGCGAAAATAATAATACTCAAAATGATCCAAATTTGATTCTATTTGGGAATAAAATTGAAAGATATTATACCCCATCATTATATTCCACCGATACGATTACTGGTAATAATGATATCCTATTAGCTTCTATTTGTATCCACCAATTTCAAAAATTAAATTTGATTTTGGCAAATTTTGGTGCAAATTTTGTCAATTTTTCATCAAAAAAAGACAAAGATGGGGGCAAATTATCAAATGGGTTGGAATTAACTCACCATAATGAGCTATCCGTCAGCCCAGTTACTATTATTAATCAATATCCACACTTGTCTACTTATATTGATGTTCTTAATAATCAAAACCGTGGTCTTTGCGGTGAAAACTGCGATGAAATACAAAATAACCAAAATAAAATTGATCTCACCACTATTGCTCCTTTCCTTATTGATACATACTCGCTCACCCCAACCAATCTCTTTAACTCCATCATGATCACTTCTTTACTCCCTGATACGATTCCAAAAAAGGAAATTTCTCTTCTTCGTCAAAATGATAAAAAAGCTGAAAATACTTCCCAAAAGTCCAAAAATTCAAACCTTTTAACCAATTTAACTCTCATTTTTTCACTCCCAACATTTTTCCAACATGTTCCATTACAATTCCACACGAAATTAGAATCAATTTCTATTATTGTCAAAGCTTCTTATCACTCTCTGTTATCAAAATGGTTAAATTTAAGTAATTTGACACTTCTTGCTGCACATCCGAGCGCACTTTCTCTATCATTTACACTCCTCTATGCCATGCACCGTTATTACAATCCAATCCATACAGATCATAAACAAAATAATAAGGTAACTGATATTGATGGTAAATCTTCTACGCAATGGATTTATCACCCTTTTGAATATAGATTTGATAATTTAAAAATTGCTGGGAGTTATTATCATAATAAAGATTCATCCCTTTTTAATCCAAATAATCAATTCTATGCACCAAAATCATCATCTGCATTACTAAATGTCTCTCAAGTTATGAATAATGTTAATATATTCCCATTTCATTATACTCCCGGTTTAGATAATATTATAATTATGGATAATTACCATAGTTATCAAAACCCGAGACAAAATAATGAAAATTTGATCCAAAAATTGTCATCTCATTCCACTTCACCTTCCAATTCGGTTCTTTATCACCCACCAATCGCATCCTTCTCGCTTTGTTCAATTTTCCCATGTCAATCATCCATTGTTACTGGTTGTGAATGTGGGGGGATTAATCATGTTAGTCAATGTCAAAGTGGTTTGGTTTCTTCATTAAAGTATTTAAAACGTGCTTTATTACTATCCCTCCATAATACTACTACATCGCCCGTTATTATTCAGATCAACGGGACTGTAACAAAAGTATCTCGACGTACTGGGGGTGAATTGGATGGGAAGGATGATGGAGAAATCGAAGCAAATGATGATAACAAATCCCAAGAAATGTGTAAAAGTGATGATGATGATGATGATGATGATGATGATGATGGTGAAAAAATGAATTTATTCCAAAAATCAATTCAAAAAACAACTCTTCATCCATTTACATTTCCAAAATTATCACAATTATTAAATGAGAGTGATAATATATTTATTATTGATACTAATGCTGTTAAAAATATCAATTACGCCAATTTCAATCAGGATAGACCTCCTTTTATTTCTCAAAACCCGCCCCTTCTAACAGCATTTCTTCAACAACCACCATATCGTACGAATCAACCAACTATTTCCGAAATTGAATTCTTTACGTCTTTATATGTACCTAGCATTATTGATGGACGAAATCAAAATCAAAATCAAAATAAAGGTCAAAACAATCAACACAATTTTGTTTCTAATTTTGTTAATACTACAACATTACCAATTAACCAATCTCTTCATCTTTCACGTCTATTACATAATTGTTCAACTTTATCTTGTCAAAGACAACGCAAAATACACACAATTTCACGCATTTTAAACATTTCCCGTTTTGATCACAAAAATTTAACAAATATTTTGGATTATGTTAGCGGTGTTCAATCATTCGTAATTGATAAATTCACAGTACAATTTTGGTCACAATTTTATACAAACTTTCAAGGTGGGAAATATTCAACAAATAATATCCTAACTTTCCCAACTTTGAATAATAATATTACCACTAAAACCGATATAAA
>Ga0256789_1000178_pt1 | contig 14089 bp, 10 predicted proteins | sample MC6MC0940MT_FD_186351 | JGI IMG/M metagenome (GOLD analysis project Ga0256789, IMG submission 186351) | Metatranscriptome of enriched soil aggregate microbial communities from Iowa State University, Ames, United States - MC6-MC0940-MT... | ecosystem: Environmental > Terrestrial > Soil >...
AGCGTGCGGACGACGGACTGGGAGCCCGTCAGGACTTCGGGCGACGCCTTACCTGGCGTAGCTGACGGCAACACGGTGTGTGGATCCGAGGACATGAATGGGCGAGTCCCTTACGTACGAAACGGATGGTGCAGTGAGCGCAAGCTACCCCGTGACCGCGCCCTCCGCGGCGGAGTGCACGAGCTTGGAGTACTTTGCGAGAACGCCACGGGTATAGCGCGGAGGCAGCGGCGCCCAACCTTCACGGCGGGCGGTCAGCTCGGACTCGTCGACAAGTAGGTCGAGTGAGCGAGCCGCGATATCGACCCGTATCAGATCACCATCGCGCACGAAGGCGATTGGACCTGCGTCCACCGCTTCGGGTGCTATGTGGCCGATGCAGAGGCCGGTTGTGCCGCCTGAGAATCGTCCGTCTGTCAAGAGTAGTACATCTTTGCCGAGGCCTGCGCCCTTGATGGCGGCGGTGATGGCCAGCATCTCCCGCATTCCCGGTCCGCCCTTGGGTCCCTCGTACCGGATGATCACGACGTCTCCGGCATTGATCGTGCCCTCGGTGAGCGCATCCATGGCGGCGCGTTCGCGTTCGAAGACGCGAGCGGGTCCTTCGAAGATGTCGGCGTCGAAGCCTGCGGTCTTCACGACGGCGCCCTCCGGGGCGAACGTGCCCTTGAGCACGGTGATGCCGCCGGTCTTGTGGATGGGGTTGTCGAGGGTGCGCATGACCTCGCCGTCCGGAGCGGGCGGGTTGATCTCGGCGAGGTTCTCCGCGACGGTCTTACCGGTCACGGTGAGGCAGTCTCCGTGCAGCAGGCCGGCGTCGAGCAGCGCCTTCATGACGACGGGGACGCCGCCGTGACGGTCGACGTCGTTCATGACGTACTTGCCGAACGGCTTGAGGTCGCCGATGTGGGGAACCTTGTCGCCGATGCGGTTGAAGTCGTCGATGGTGAGGTCGACCTCGGCTTCCCGGGCGATGGCGAGCAGGTGCAGCACGACGTTCGTGGAGCCGCCGAACGCCATGGCGACCGCGATGGCGTTCTCGAACGCCTTCTTGGTCATGATGTCGCGGGCGGTGATGCCGAGCTTCAGAAGGTTGACGACCGCCTCGCCCGAGCGGTGGGCGAAGTAGTCGCGACGGCGGTCCGCCGAGGGCGGTGCGGCCGAACCCGGGAGGCTCATTCCGAGAGCCTCGGCGACGGAGGCCATGGTGTTGGCGGTGTACATGCCGCCGCAGGCGCCCTCACCCGGCGCGATCGCACACTCGATTCGCTTGAGGTCTTCTTCGCTCATCTTGCCCGCCTTGCAGGCACCGACGGCCTCGAACGAGTCGATGATCGTGACGTCTTTCTCCGTGCCGTCGGAGAGCTTCACCCAGCCGGGCGCGATGGATCCGGCGTAGAGGAAGACCGCCGAGAGATCGAGGCGTGCCGCCGCCATGAGCATGCCCGGCAGCGATTTGTCGCAGCCGGCCAGGAGGACCGTGCCGTCGAGGCGTTCCGCCATCATGACGGTCTCGACGGAGTCTGCGATGACCTCACGTGAGACGAGCGAGAAGTGCATGCCCTCGTGCCCCATCGAGATGCCGTCGGAGACCGAGATCGTGCCGAACTGGAGCGGGTAGCCGCCTCCCGAGTGGACGCCCTCTTTGGCGCCCTGTGCAAGACGGTCGAGCGACAGATTGCACGGCGTGATCTCGTTCCACGAGCTCGCGATGCCGATCTGCGGCTTCTCCCAGTCTTCGTCACCCATCCCGACCGCGCGGAGCATGCCGCGGCTGGTGGTGGCTTCGATTCCGTCGGTGACAACGCGCGATCGCGGTTTCCAATCGATGTCAGGCATGTGACAACTCTAGAACGCCGCGGATGCCCTTCCGTTCATGCGACGGCCGCCGATGGAGAAGCGGCCGTGATCGCAGGCTGTGGAGGACGCTCGCGGCGTCCGGAGTCAGCGCTCAGCGGCGCGACGCCCGGGCTTCGGCGAGCATCTCCAGCATGGTGGCGACGGCCTTCTCGTCCGAGACGCGGAACTGCGCCGCCGTCTCCCCCGGCCCCACCTTGACGCCGACATCGCCGGCTTGCTGGCGGAGCACACGGAACCCGTCTTCGTCGGTGACGTCGTCTCCGGCGAAGAGCACGGCGGTCGCCTTCGTGTAGTCGCGAAGTCGCTCGATCCCATCACCTTTGTCGGCGCCTCGCACCGAGAACTCGATGATGTCCTTTCCGTCGCGGATGGTCAGCTCGTCGCTGACCGCGGCCGCTGCGGCATACGCGGCGGCGACCACGTCCTTTCCTTCGCCCGACTCCAGGTTGCGGTAGTGGACTCCGTAGCCGACGGGTTTCGTCTCCAGACGGGTGCCCGGATTCGCTTCGACGAGAGCACGGAGCTCCTCACCCAGTCGCGCGAGCTTGTCCTGTTCGTCGACCGTGAGATCGAGCGAGACCCCATCGCGTCCGAAACGGATCTCGACCCCGTGCGAGCCGATCAGGAGGGCGTCCGCATCAGCCTCGGTGACGATCTCGAGACTCGACAGCGGACGACCGGAAACGTAGGCGACCCAGGTGTCGGGCAGCTTCTCGAGCTTCTCGAGGGCGGCCTTGGCCTCCGGCAGCGCGCGCGCAGACTTCGGCGTGTCCACGAAAGGGGCGAGGGTTCCGTCGAAGTCGAGTGCGAGGAGCAGGCGGTCGGCTGCCGCGAGCTGCTTGATCGCGCCGACGAGGGCGAGGGCGGAGTCGAGAGGGGCGGCGGGTGCGGTTTCGGTCATGCTTCTTTCTCTGGGTCTGTTCGAAGCTCTGGGGCTGTTCGAAAGCGGTTCGATCGGATGCGCGGTGCGGCGTCCGACGCGTGCAGGGTCTCAGCGCCTGTTGACGGGCGGGTTCTGAAGCGGATGGTCGCCGTGGGCGCTGCGGGTGAGCGCGTCGAGGAACGAGGCCGACCACTTCGCGACGTCGTTGGTGAGGACGCGCTTGCGCAGCGACCGCATCCGTCTGGTGCGTTCCCGTCTCGGCATGGCGATCGCCTGCAGGATGGTCTCCTTCAGGCCTTCGATGTCGTGTGGGTTGATGAGGAGGGCCTGTCGCAGCTCGTCGCTCGCCCCCGTGAACTCACTGAGCACCAGGACGCCGTCGTCGTCGACCCGTGTGGCCACGTACTCCTTGGCCACGAGGTTCATCCCGTCCCTCAGGGCGGTGACGAGCATCACGTCGGCTGCGAGATACAGCGCGACCATCTCTTCGCGCGGGTATCCGTGGTGGAGGTAGGAGATCGCGGTGTGGCCGAGCGTCGAGTAGTCGCCGTTGATGCGTCCGACCGTCAGCTCGATCTCATCGCGCAGCTGCCGATACGTCTCGACGCGTTCGCGACTCGGGCTCGCCACCTGGATGAGTGCGACGTCTTCGACAGCCACGCTCCCCTCTGCGAGCAGCTCGCCGAACGCCTTCAGACGGTGCCCGATGCCCTTCGTGTAATCGAGCCTGTCGACGCCGAGCATGATCGTGCTCGGATTGCCGAGCTCCTCGCGGATCTGCCTGGCCCGCTCGCGGATCTCGGGCCGCTGCGCCATGGACTGATACTGCTCGGCGTCGATCGAGATCGGGAACTGTCGGGCGAGCACCGTGCGCACGAGACCGCCATGACGGTTCATGGTCACGTGACGGTGGGATCCGGCCTCGGGATCGTCCGTGTCGATCGGCACCTCGATGATGGGGCCGCGTGTCTCGTAACCCTTCAGACGACGCACGGCCCTCGAGAAATTGCCGGCGTCGGCGACACGCTGAAAACCGATGACGTCGGCTCCGAGGAGGCCGTCGATGATCTGACGTCGCCACGGAAGCTGCGAATAGATGCCGTACGGCGGGAATGGGATGTGGTTGAAGAATCCGATCACGAGATCCGGTCGCGCGGCACGCAGCATCGCGGGCACCAGCTGCAGCTGGTAGTCGTGCACCCACACCACGGCCCCCTTGGCCGAGGTGGCGGCGGCGGCGTCCGCGAACCGCTGGTTGACCTTCACGTAGCTGTCCCACCATTCGCGGTGGTAGGTGGGCGGCGCGATCACATCGTGATAGAGCGGCCAGAGCGTGTCGTTCGAGAAACCCTCGTAGAACTCCTGCAGCTCCTGCTCGCTGAGGCGGACCGGATGGATGCTGATGCCGTCGGCCTCGAACGGCTCGATCTCCTCGTCGGCGACGCCCGCCCAGCCGATCCACACTCCCTCTTCGGCACGCATCACCGGTTCGAGCGCTGCCACCAGGCCGCCAGGGGAAGGCCGCCACGATGCGCTGCCATCGTCGTCGGTCACTCGGTCGACCGGAAGACGGTTCGACACGATCACCAGCTCGGACCGGTCGTCCCCGTTCTGCGCGGACTCAGTGGGCTCGATGGATTGCGGATGTGCTGAAATGGTTGGTCCAATCACTCGCTTGCGGCGGGTTTTCACCCATCTCCCAGGGTACCAGCGTCGTCCAAACGGGGGCCGGACGACCGTTCTTCCGCCGGACACGCCTCGTTCAGCCGGCACGGATAGAGTGCGCCCGTGATGCGAATCGGGATGAGCACGTCCTGCGTTTACCCGCTGCCGACCGATGCGGCGTTCCGTCTCGCACGCGAGGTGGGTTTCGACGGCGTCGAGGTCATGGTGACGCGCGACGAGACCACGCAGTCCGCCGCCCCGCTGCTCGAGCTGTCCGAACGCTACGACATGCAGATCCTCTCCATCCATGCTCCGGTGCTCCTGCTGACGCATTTCGTGTGGGGCAGGGATCCTCGGGTGAAGCTCGAGCGTGCCGCGCAGCTGGCCGCCGACGTCGGTGCCGCCACCGTCGTGGTCCACCCGCCCTTCCGCTGGCAGTCCGGCTACGCCGAGGGCTTCCTCCGCATAGTTCGAGAGACGGCCGCCGTCAGCGGGGTCGAGATCGCCGTGGAGAACATGTTCCCGTGGAAGATCGGCGGCCGGGCGCTCGCCGCATACTCTCCGGGCTGGAACCCGGCGGAATGGGACAGCGATGCGGTGACGCTCGACTTCTCGCATGCCGCGCTCAGCGGCGTCGACTCGCTCGAACTCACGCATCTGCTCGGGCAGCGTCTCCGCCATGTGCATCTGTGCGACGGATCCGGAGCGCTCGACGAAGGCCGCATCTTCGACGAGCACCTTCTCCCCGGCCGAGGCAGCCAGCCGGTCGCCGAGGTGCTCAGACTCCTGTGTACGACAGGCTGGTCGGGCAGCGTCGTGGCCGAGGTGAACACGCGCAAGGCGCGAACGGAGAAGGAACGGATCGCGATGCTGGAGGAGACGCTCGCATTCGCCGAGAAGGAGCGTTCGGCCGGGGCGCCGGCCGCGCATCCCGAGTGACCGCATTGCACGGCTAGCTCAGTTGACGGCCGTCCCGAGTCTGCTCACGAGCTCGCGGGAGTACTCGCGATACCCCGCCGCGGTCGGGTGGAAAGCCGTGTAGCCGGTCGTATTGACCCACGGATGCTTCGTGCCGATGCCGTGGCCGTCGAAATCGACGCTGACGAACGTGATCGGCATCCCCTTCGCCCTCTGATCGTCGACGGCGTCCTTGATGACCTCGTTCAGGCCGATGGTCGCGGCGTTGAGCGCGGCAGCCACGCCGAAGTCCGACGCCGTCGGATCGGAGGCGTCGTAGAGCGTCGCATAGCCGGTGACGACGATCCGTGCGTTGGGCGCAGCCTTGGCGATGGCCGTATAGACCGCATCCAGTCGCTCGGGAAGAACGTTCAGCAGGCTGAGACCCGCCGACAGCTCGTTTCGGCAGGGAACCGACTTTCCGGCCGCGCAGTCACTCGCGATGGTGGCGACGCCGAGGTCGTTGCCTCCGACGCTCACGGTCACGAGGTCGGTGTTCTCGTCGAGGGGAAGCAACTGCCGCTTGAGCAGATCGCTCGTGGTCGCGCCGCTGCACGCCGCGTTCGCCACGAGGTCGATGCCGGAGGCCTTGGCGAAGACGTCGGGATACGCGTTGTCGCTCATCACGCATCGACCGCTCTCGTCTCCCCCGCCCATGCCAGCTGCGAACGAGTCGCCGAGTGCCACATACCGGGTCTCGGCGGTCAGCGGTCGGCGAGGGAACGGGTCGACCGTGGGTGTCGGGGTGGGAGTGGCTTCGGCCGTGGCCACTGTCCGTGATGTGCTCTGCCCGTTCGAGTTCGCGGCCCAAGCGATCGCTCCGACGCCGGCGAGCGCACCGACGACCACGACGGCGACGATGGGGATCACGATTGTTCTGCGTCGCATCCGGCTCACTCTACCGACGCATCCTCGGTGTCAGCTTGAAGGGGCCGGGCGGTCCGAGACTCAGGTCCGTTCGGTGAGAGCCAGCAGGATGGCGGGGACGCTCGATGACAGCCGTTCCGAGAACCTGCGTTCGTCGCCTGAGAGGAGCGCTCGCGCTTCGGCGTTGGCGCACAGTTCCGCGATCACTCTCACGGCCTCTTCGGGATCGATCGTGAAACGACGGGATGCGGAGGTGAGCGCCGCGACGACGACCTCCGTCAGGTCGCGGAAGAACCCGTCCTGATACTCGAGGAATCCTGCGGCTATGGCCTCGTCGCGCATGGCGAGGAGGAGGAACTCGGACTGCACGAGCCACCAGCGCCTGTCATCCGACTGGAGTTCGAGCACCTTGGTGATGATCTCCACCACGTCGTCGTCGCCGATCTGCCGTCCGTCGCCGACGAGCGGGGTGAGGAACTGTGCGACACCAGAGTTCAGCTGCTCGAGGCGCAGTGCCTTCTCACGCTCCATGAGGGCGAAGAAGAGCTCCTCCTTCGTGGAGAAGTTCGAGTAGAACGCGCCGCGTGTGAAGCCGGCGGCCTCGGTGATCATCTCGACGCTCGCGGCGTGGACGCCGTGTTCGGCGAACACCTCGAACGCCGCGTCGAGGAGACGGGTGCGGGTCTTCTGCCGCCGCGCCGACTCTGTCGGCACGTCTTCTCTGAGAACTGACGTTTCCAAGCTGAAACCTTCCTGAATCCGGTTCGCATACACAAGTGTATTCGATACATTCGAGTATCGGATACGACGGTGTATCGAAACCCCTTGATCGCGCTGTCTGTGCGCCACCGATAAGTAGGAGAACGCGTGTCCTCGATTCTGTATTCGATCGGCCGCTGGGCTTTCCGCGCCCGCAAGCTCGTCGTCTCCCTCTGGATCGTCCTCCTCGTGGCTCTCGGCGGCGGCGCCGCACTGTTCAATCAGGGCACTGACAACTCCTTCAGCATTCCGGGTACCGAGTCGCAGGAAGCGCTCGACACGCTCAGCCGCACCTTCCCGCAGGTGAGCGGAACCTCCGCCCAACTCGTCATCGTGGCGCCGAAGGGCGATACGGTTCGCGAGTCGAGCATCCAGCAGCCCGTGAAGGATGCGGTCTCCGACCTGAAGAATCTGGACGGCGTCTCCGGTGTGACCTCCCCCTACGACGTCAGCGTGAAGGGGTCGATCTCAGACGATGGTTCGGCCGCCATCGTCACGGTACAGCTCAAGGGCCAGATGACGACAGTGCCGGCGTCGACCAAGACCGCGCTCACGGATGCGGGAGACGCGCTTCAGAAGCAGCTGCCCGGCGGCTCCCGGGTCGCTGTCGGCGGGGCCCTCTTCTCGCAGAGCCTGCCCACGCTCAGCGTCACCGAACTGCTCGGGGTGGGCATCGCACTCGTCGTGCTCGTGCTGACCTTCGGGTCCTTCCTCGCAGCAGGAATGCCCCTGCTGACCGCTCTTCTTGGTGTCGGCCTCTCGATGGCCCTCATCTTCATCGCGACCCTGTTCGGACCGATCTCCTCGACCACACCGCTGCTCGCACTGATGCTGGGACTCGCCGTCGGCATCGACTACTCGCTGTTCATCATCTCGCGACATCAGAGTCAGTTGAAAGCGGGGGTGTCACCGGAGGAGTCGACAGCGCGTTCCGTCGCGACAGCCGGATCGGCAGTGCTCTTCGCCGGGATAACCGTGATCATCGCGCTCGTCGGACTGTCCGTTGCGAACATCCCGTTCCTCACGACGATGGGTATCGCCGCCTCTGCCGCTGTCGCCATCGCGGTGCTCATCTCACTCACCCTGACGCCCGCTCTGCTCGGTTTCGCGGGCGCGCGCATCACACCCGGCCGTCGAGCAGCCAAGCGTGCCGCGAAGCGGGCGGCAGACGACGGTGACACCGCAGTGGAGGCGGCACCGCGCACGGCGCCGACGCTCGCACACGCCGCCAAGGCCGATGTGCCGCCCGGGTTCTTCCGCGGCTGGGTCCGTGCGGTCACCCGCTTTCCGATCGTGACCATCGTCGCCGTGATCGCGGTGCTGGGAATCGCAGCGATCCCCGCGGCACAGCTGCGTCTCGCCCTGCCGGACGCCGGTTCGCACGCGGCGGGCGATCCGGCCCGCGTCACCTACGACCTCATCTCGGAGCACTTCGGTCCCGGATACAACGGACCGCTGATCGTGACCGGCTCGATCATCGCGAGCAAAGACCCGGTCGGTCTCATGACGAAGATCGGCGACGAACTCGCAGATCTCCCCGGCGTCGCGGCGGTGCCTTTGGCCACACCCAACAAGACGGCAGACACCGGAATCGTGCAGGTCATCCCGACAACGGGACCGGACTCGGAGAAGACGGCGGACCTCGTTTCCGAGATCCGCGGCATGCACCAGCATTTCCTCGACCGCTACGGCGTCGACCTCAAGGTGACGGGCAACACGGCGGCGCAGATCGACGTCTCCTCGCGACTGGGCGGTGCGCTGCTCCCCTTCGGCCTTCTCGTCGTCGGACTCTCGCTCGTGCTGCTCACGATGGTGTTCCGATCGATCGCGGTACCGATCAAGGCGGCACTGGGCTACCTGCTCTCGGTCGGAGCGGCCTTCGGCGCCGTCACGGTCGTCTTCGAGTGGGGCTGGCTCGGGGATGCGCTGAACGTCGCGAAGGAAGGCCCGGTGATCAGCTTCATGCCGATCATCCTCATGGGCGTGCTGTTCGGCCTGGCCATGGACTACGAAGTGTTCCTCGTCAGCAGGATCCGCGAGGACTACGTGCACGGCGGCAACGCGCGGCGCGCGGTGCAGAGCGGGTTCGTGGGCTCGGCCAAGGTCGTCACCGCGGCCGCGGTCATCATGATCTCCGTGTTCGCGGCATTCGTGCCAGAAGGCGACACGTCGATCAAACCGATCGCCCTCGGTCTCGCGGTGGGCGTCTTCGTCGACGCGTTCATCGTGCGCATGACGCTCGTACCCGCTGTTCTGCAGCTTCTCGGCGACAAGGCGTGGTGGATGCCACGCTGGCTCGACCGCATCCTCCCCTCCTTCGATGTCGAGGGTGACGGGCTCCAGAAGGAGCTCGACCTCGCCGACTGGCCAGAACCCGACTCGCCGTTCGTGGCAGCGGCGGAGGGCCTCTCTGTCACCGCCAAGAAGCGCACTGTCTTCTCCGACGTGAGTTTCCGGCTCGCCGACGGCGGCGTTCTGGTCGTGCACGGCGAGGACCGCCTGGCGACGACCGCGCTGCTCATGGCGATCACGGGACGGACCAAGGCCGACAAAGGATTGCTCAAGGTGGCCGATCTCGTGCTCCCGACACGCAGTGCGGCCGTCAGATCCCGCACGGCCGTCGTGCAGCTCGGTACCTCCGAGACACCGCTCGAAGACGTACGCAGGGCGCTCGAGGGCGACCCGGTTCTGCTGGCCATCGATGCGGTCGACACCGTCACCGACCCGGTGGACCGTCGCCGGATCCGGTTCGAGCTGACCGACGCCATCGGCAGGGCGCATGCGGACGGCAGGCCGTTCGCGATCGCGGTCGGCTGCGTCCAGCCCGACGACCTCGACGGAATCGTTCCCGACAGCATCGAACCGCGGTCGCTCCACGTCGGCGAATCGATCGCCGCGCTCCCTACCCGCACCCACCACTCGTCCGAGAAGGCCACCGTCTGATGCCCACCTCCTCCTCTCCCCTGCGCCGTCCGCGGTCGATCTTCTCGCTGGAGCGCATCCGAACCGAGAAGCGCGTCACCTGGCTCACGGTCGTGGGAATCCTGCTCGTCCCGCTCGTCATCGGCGGTCTCCTGGTCTGGGCGCTGTGGAATCCGACAGAACGTCTCAGCGATGTGAAAGCCGCGGTCGTCAATCTCGACCAGCCCGTCGAGGTCAACGGTCAGACGGTGCCTCTGGGACGCCAGCTCTCGGCCGGTCTGCTGGACCGCAGAGACGACAACTTCGACTGGGTGCTGACGGATGCGAAGGGTGCCGCGAGCGGGCTCTCGGACGGTTCGTACGTTGCTGTGGTCACCATCCCGAAGAGCTTCTCGGCAGCGGCGACGTCGCAAGCGGGAAAGCCGGCCGACGTCACCCAGGCGACGATCGACGTGCAGACGAGTGCCGCATCCAAGCTCGTCGATCCGGCGATCAGCCAGGCCGTCACGACGACGGCGACATCGGTACTGAACAAGCAGCTGACGTCCACCTATCTCGAGAATTTGTACGTCGGCTTCAACACGCTTCACGATCAGATCGCGAAAGCGTCGTCGGGCGCATCCCAGCTCTCCTCCGGTGCGGCGCAGCTCGCATCGGGCACTCACCAGGTCGCGGATGCCGGCGCTCAACTCGCAACCGGCGCCTCCGGACTGTCGTCGGGGGTCTCCCAGCTGTCGAGCGGGGTCTCCGGGCTTTCCAGCGGACTCACACAGCTGTCGGGCGGAGCGACCTCCCTCTCCGGCGGGCTCTCGCAGCTCGAATCGAGCACGGCGCAACTGCCCGCCCAGACGAGTCAGCTTTCCACGCTGATCGGCGGCGTCGGCGGAGAACTCGCCGACCTGTCGAGTGAGTGCGCGACCGCCGGAGGCAGCACCGACTTCTGCACGCGACTCGCTCGCCAAGCGGCCACGGTGAACGGCGTCACGGGGCAACCCGGCATCGCAGCAGGCGCCGCCCAGCTCGCCGCAGGCATGCCCCAGCTCACCGCAGGCATCTCGCAAAGCGCATCCGGAGCCCAGCAACTGGCGTCCGGACTCTCGCAGAGCGCCACCGGCGCCCAGAAGCTCGCGGGAGGTGCGGCACAGACCGCCTCGGGCGCGTCCGGACTGTCCGACGGTGCGGCACAGTTGAGCGCCGGCCTCCCATCGCTCGCCTCGGGCGCGGACCAGACGGCCTCCGGCGCCTCCGGCCTTGCTGCAGGTCTCCAGCAAGCGGTCAAACAGCTTCCGAGCTACTCCGAGAGCGAGCGCAAGAACCTTGCATCCGTTGCTGCGGAGCCCGTCAAACAGGATGCTGCGACGCAGAGCGGATTCGGACAGACGAGCATCCCGCTGTTCGCCGCCGTCGCCCTCTGGCTGGGTGCGCTGGCGACCTTCCTGGTGCTGCAGGCCGTCTCACGCCGATCCATGCTCACGACACGCGCATCGGGTCGCATCGCCTGGGACGGGTTCGTTCCCGCCGCCGTCGTCGGTGCGCTTCAGGGCGCGCTTGTCGCGGGGATCATGCAGTTCGCACTCTCACTCGACGCCGGCCACTGGTTCGGGTTCGCCGGGGTCGCCGCGCTCGCGGGCGTCGCATTCGCCGCGGTGAACCACGGCCTCGTCGCGCTGCTCGGAGGGATCGGACGCTTCATCTCGATGCTGGTCGTGGTCATCACACTCGCATCCGGCATCGTCTCGACCGTTCCGGCGTTCTTCAACTCCGCCATGCAGCTGCTGCCTACATCCACGGCCATCACGGCCTTCCGGGGCGTCGTCGAGTCGTCGGACGACGTCTGGCGAGGGATCGGCGGTCTCCTGCTCTGGACGGCCTTCGGTTTCGTGCTGGCGCTGGTCGCGGTGGCTCGTAAACGGATCGTACGGATAGCGCAGTTGCTCCCCGCGGAGTAGCCGCCGCTCGAGGCGAACGGAACATCGGCTCTTAGTGGACCGTCAGAGCGAGTGCCAGGGTGGCGAGAGCCACGGTGACGGGCGCGACGACGAGACCGAGCAGCATGTAGCGGCGCCACGATATCTCGACGTCGAGAGCGCTGAGCCGCTGATGCCACAGCAGTGTCGCGAGTGACGCCCATGGTGTGATCAGTGGCCCGGCGTTGACACCGATGAGGAGCGCGACGAGACGCACCGGGCTTCCCGCGACCGGTTCGAGCGCCAGATAGGCGGGCAGGTTGTCGAAGGCATTGGCGCCGATCATCCCCGTACCGGCCAGCCGCAGCAGAGCGAGCGGCGACTCCCCCGATCCGGCGACGGTCGCCAGCACTGTGGCCAGACCCACCGCGTGCAACGCCTCGATGAACAGGAACAGCCCGGACGCGAGCACGATGAGCTGCCAGGGGATCATCCCGAACCGCAGGACGGACGGGCGTCGCAGGGCGAAGAGGATGATCAGCACGATCGCCGCAGCGCTGGCCGGAAGCCACACCGGAAGCCCCGAGATGAGCGCGGGCAGCAGCGCGATCACGACGGCTGCGCTGCACCAGAACAGCACGTCGTCTTCGATGGGATCGCGCGCATCCGGCGTGTAGCGCTGCAGAAGCGGCTTGCGGAACACGAGGAACACGACGACGGCCGGCACGACGATCGCGACGGCGGCCGGGGCAGCCGTGAGTGCGGCGAACTCGAGCGGGCTGGGCGAGCCCATCGCATGCTGCGCGAGCAGGTTGGTGAGGTTCGAGACCGGAAGCAGCAACGAGGCGGTGTTCGCGAGCCACACGGTCGTCAACGCGAACGGCAGAGGACTGAGACCCGCGTGACGCGCGAGCACCACGACCACGGGCGTGAGGAGGACGGCGGTCGTGTCGAGCGACAGGAACACCGTGCTGACGGTCGCGACGACGACGACGAGCAGCCAGAGCAGCCAGGCGCGTCCGCGACCCCAGCGAGCCGTCTGCTGCGCGAGCGCTGTGAAGACGCCGGCTTCGGCAGCGAGCTCCGTCACCACGGTGACGGCGACGACGAAGAGCAGAATCGGCCAGACGCGATCCCAGAGCACGCCGACATCGGAGAGGGGAAGGATCCCTGTGACGACGGCGATTCCGCCGAGCACGAGAAGACCGGCACCGATCAGTGCCGTCTTCATCCGATCGTCACCGGTTCGATTCGCACGGCGCCGGACATCATGTCTCCGATCGGTCGAGTTCGTGGAGCGTGTCGGTCAGGCTCCGGAGGAAGGTGGTCACAGCAGTGGCTTGCCTCTCATCGAGGCTCGCAGCGACCGCGAGCATGCGCGCGTGCATCTCTCCCAGAGTCAACCTGACCTCTTCATCAGCGCCCGGTGTGGCGGTGATGACGAGACTGCGGCGATCGGTCGGATGCGGGCCGCGCCGGACGTGTCCGGATGCGGTCAGCCTGTCGAGCATAACCGTCACCGATGACGACTTGATGCCGAGGGCGGAGGCGAGGTCTGCGGGTGTCACCGGCCGCCCTTCCGATTCCCTCCGGAGCAGGAAGCGCAGAGCTCGAAGGTCGGCCTCTCCCATGCGCATCGATTCGCGTGTGCGGCGCCTCATCGCTTGCTCGGCGGCCTGATAGTCGCTCATGGCCTCGATGACCCGCACGGCGTCGGGCGAGGTGTCGCGCCTATTCACCGCGAGTCGAACGATCGGTGGGCGTCGTCACCGGTGCGTCGATGCCGTCGACGGCCGCTCGCAGACGATCCATGAACCGCACGACGGCGTCGGCCGCCTCGGGTTCGAGTGCGCCCGCCACCTCGAGCAGCTCGGCCCTCGTGTCGCTCAGTATCGCTTTCTGCAGTTCACCGACCGGCACGGTCGGCTCGATGATGAGCGCGCGTCTGTCGAACGGGCTCGGCTCGCGACGGACATGTCCCGCCCTTTCCAACCGGTCGAGAAGAACCGTGATCGACGAGCTCTGCAGACCGAGATAGTCGGCGATCTCCTTGGGACCGACACTGATTCCGCGCTCCTTGGCACGGAGCAGGTAGCGCAGAGCGGAGATGTCGTTCTCGGACATCCGCATGACTCGCTCCGAACGCCGACGCATGGCCGCATCGGCTTCGCCGTAAGCGCGTACCGCCTCCAGAACGACCACTGCGCGCTGCCTGTCGGCCTCTGACCCGTACCAATAATGGGGCTCTGAGCTCGTCTCCCTGGGTCGC
>Ga0256789_1000186_pt1 | contig 13724 bp, 9 predicted proteins | sample MC6MC0940MT_FD_186351 | JGI IMG/M metagenome (GOLD analysis project Ga0256789, IMG submission 186351) | Metatranscriptome of enriched soil aggregate microbial communities from Iowa State University, Ames, United States - MC6-MC0940-MT... | ecosystem: Environmental > Terrestrial > Soil >...
CCGGCAGCCAGCGAACCCAACGACGTTTCATACCTTCGAGGGTACGCCGCTCGCAGACCGCTGCACCCGCGAGTTGCTGTCAACTCCGTGAGAACCGGAGGGCGAACGCACGACGGCCCCCGATCTCTCGGGGGCCGTCGAACCGAATCCGGTGCTACAGAACGTCTCCGACGCGGTGCACACGGATGTCGTTGGTCGTTCCGGGGATTCCGGGAGGGGAACCGGAGATGATGATGACCTTGTCGCCGTTCACGGCGCGACCGGTCGACTTGAGTGCCTCGTCGACCTGCGCGACCATCTGGTCGGTGTGGGTGACGCGCGACACGACGAACGACTCGACACCCCAGTTGAGCGCCATCCGACGCCGCACCGACTCCTCGGGCGTGAACGCGAGGATCGGGATCTTGTTGCGGATCCGCGACATGCGACGCGCCGACTCACCGGACTCGGTGAACACGCAGAGGTACTTGGCCTCCACGAACTCGGCGACCTCGACGGCAGCCAGCGTGATCGCGCCGCTCTGCGTGCGTGGGCGCGTGCCGAGCGGGGCGATGCGGTCGAGACCGTGCTCCTCGGTCGACTCGACGATGCGTGCCATGGTCTGGACCGTGATCACGGGATACTCGCCCACGCTGGTCTCACCGCTCAGCATGACCGCGTCGGCGCCGTCGAGCACGGCGTTGGCAACGTCCGACGTCTCCGCGCGTGTCGGCACGGGGCTCGAGATCATCGATTCGAGCATCTGGGTCGCGACGATGACCGGCTTGGCCGCACGCCGAGCGAGCTCGACGGCGCGCTTCTGCACGATGGGAACCGCTTCGAGCGGAAGCTCGACACCCAGGTCGCCGCGGGCGACCATGATGGCGTCGAACGCCTCGATGATGCCCTCGAGGGCATCGACAGCCTGCGGCTTCTCGATCTTGGCGACCACAGGGACCTTGCGGCCCTCTTCCGCCATGATCTCGTGGACGCGCTCGATGTCGGCGGCGCTGCGCACGAAGGAGAGCGCGATGAGGTCTGCGCCGAGCTTCAGGCCCCAACGGAGATCCGCTTCGTCCTTGTCGGAAAGGGCGGGCACGTTGACGGCGACACCCGGAAGGTTGATCCCCTTGTTGTTGGAGACCGGTCCGGCGACGATGACCTCGGTGGTCACGACTGTCCCATCCGTCTCGAGCACCTTGACGCGCACCTTGCCGTCGTCGATGAGCAGGAAGTCTCCGGCCTTGACGTCGTTGGGGAGCCCCTTGAACGTCGTCGAGGAGATCTCCTTCGTTCCGATGATGTCCTCGGTCGTGATCTTGAAGATGTCGCCCTCGGCCAGCTCGTACGGACCTGCCTCGAACTTGCCGAGACGGATCTTCGGACCCTGGAGGTCGACGAGCACGGCGACCGGCTTCTGGGCGTCGTCGGCGGCCTTGCGCACGTTGGCGTAGACGCCTTCGTGAACGTCGTAGCTGCCGTGGCTGAGATTCATGCGGGCTACGTCCACACCCGCGTCGATGATCGCGCGGATGTTCTCATAGCTCGAGGTCGCCGGCCCGAGGGTGGCGACGATTTTGGCCCGTCTCATACTTTTCTTATAGCTCCGTGATTCTGCGCCCCTGACGGCGCTCGATTCAATGGTGACGTCACGCGGCGGTTCCGCGCAGCACGTCCGAATGGCTCAGACGAGGATGCCCCGGTCGGTCGGTCGGACCGGGAACGGCAATTGCGTCTCCCCCTCAAGATACCGGTCAACGGCGGATGCCGCTGCACGGCCTTCTGCGATAGCCCACACGATGAGGGACTGGCCGCGGCCCGCATCCCCCGCCACGAAGACCCCCGGCTCGCTGGTCTGGTACTGGCTGTCGCGCTGCACGTTGCCCCGCTCGTCGAACGGGACGCCGAGCTGAGACGAGAGGTCCTCCGACTCCGGGCCGGTGAATCCGAGGGCGAGCAGCACGAGATCCGCCGGGATCTCGCGCTCGGTGCCGGCCTTCGGAACGCGGCGTCCGTCGAGGTACTCGGTCTCGGCGACGCGGATCGCCCGCACCTCGCCGTACTCGTTGGACAGGAACTCGACGGTGGAGGCGAGGAACTCGCGGTGGCCGCCCTCCTCGTGCGCGCTCGACACCTCGAACAGCGTCGGGGTCATCGGCCACGGCTGGTGTCCCGGACGCTCGCTGGGCGGCTGCTTGCCGATCGCGAGGTTGGTGACGGAGGCCGCACCCTGACGGTGAGCCGTGCCGATGCAGTCCGCACCGGTGTCTCCTCCACCGAGGACCACGACGTGCTTGCCCTCGGCCGTGATCTGCGCGGCGACCTGGTCGCCCGCGCCGGCCTTGTTCTGCTGCACGAGGTACTCCATGGCGAAGTGCACACCACTGAGGTCGCGACCCGGGATGGGCAGATCGCGCGGCACCATGGCGCCGGTGGCGACGACCACGGAGTCGTAGCGGGCCCGAAGGTCTTCCCAGGTGATGTCGACACCGATGTTGACGCCCGCGCGGAAGCGGGTGCCCTCGGCCATCATCTGGTTCAGACGGGCCTCGAGGTGCTTCTTCTCCATCTTGAAGTCCGGGATGCCGTACCGCAGGAGTCCGCCGATACGGTCGTCGCGCTCGTACACGGCGACGGTGTGACCGGCACGCGTGAGCTGCTGCGCCGCTGCCAGACCGGCGGGTCCCGAGCCGACGACGGCGACCGTCTTGCCGGTGAGACGCTCCGGCGGGTGCGGCTGCACCCAGCCATTCTGCCAGGCCTGGTCGATGATCGACACCTCGACCTGCTTGATCGTGACGGCGGGCTGGTTGATGCCGAGCACGCAGGACGACTCGCAGGGCGCCGGGCAGAGACGACCGGTGAACTCCGGGAAGTTGTTCGTCTCGTGCAGCCGTTCGATGGCCTGTCGGCCCTCACCCCGCCACATCAGGTCGTTCCATTCGGGGATCAGGTTGCCGAGCGGGCATCCCTGATGGCAGAAGGGCACGCCGCAGTCCATGCAGCGGCCGGCCTGACGGCGCAACTGCGCCGGATCGCCCGCTTCGTAGACCTCTTTCCAATCCATCAGCCGCACGGAGACCGGGCGACGCTTGGGGAGCTCTCGCTCCGTAACCTTGAGGAAGCCCTTCGGGTCAGCCACCAGTTACCTCCAGGATTCTGTTCCAGACGATGTCGCCGTCGGGGTCGAGACCCTCGTCCACGGCGTCTTGACGTGTTTGCAGCACGGCCGCGTAGTCGCGCGGCAGCACCTTGACGAACTTCGACACGGTGATATCGAAGTCGTCCAGCAGGCGCGTGGCGAGAACCGATTCGGTCTCGGCGACATGACGTTCGAGCAGATCGCGGACGATCTCGATGTCCGCGCTCCCCAGGGGCAGCAGTTCGAGTTCACCGCTGGCGAGCGAGTCGCGGTTGACGCGCTCCTCCTTCAGCTCGTAGACGTAGGCGGTTCCACCCGACATCCCGGCGCCGAGGTTGCGGCCCGTGCTGCCGAGGATCACGGCGAGACCGCCGGTCATGTACTCGAGCGCGTGGTCGCCGACGCCTTCGACGACAGCGGTGGCTCCCGAGTTGCGCACCAGGAATCGTTCGCCCACGATGCCGCGGATGAACATGCTCCCCTGTGTGGCGCCGTACCCGATGACGTTGCCCGCGATGACGTTCTCCTCCGCCGCGAACACGCTCCCGCGATCCGGGCGGACGACGATCTGGCCGCCGGACAGACCCTTGCCGACGTAGTCGTTCGTGTCGCCTTCCAGCCGCAGCGTGATCCCGCTCGGAAGGAAGGCTCCGAGCGACTGACCGGCCGAACCCGTGAGCGTGATCTCGATCGATCCCGTCGGCAGGCCGTTCTCGCCGTGCCGCACGGTGACCTCGTGACCCAGCATGGTGCCGACGGCACGTTCGGTGTTCCGGATCGGGAGATCGATCGACACGTGTCCACCGGTCGCGAGCACATCCGCGCTTGCGGCCAGGAGCTGGTTGTCGAAGTGCTTGTCCAGCTCGTGATCCTGCTGACGCGCGTTCTTGCGCGGGGCGCTCTCCGGGAAGTCGGGACCGCTCAGGATGGGCGACAGATCGAGACCGGACGCCTTCCAGTGGTCGATGGCGCCGTTCACGTCGAGGATCTCGGTGTGACCGATCGCCTCGTCGAGGCTGCGGAATCCGAGCTCGGCCAGATACTCGCGCACCTCCTGGGCGATGAACTCGAAGAAGTTCACGACGAACTCGGGCTTGCCGGAGAACCGTGACCGGAGCTCCGGGTTCTGCGTGGCGACGCCGACGGGGCAGGTGTCCAAATGGCAGACGCGCATCATGATGCAGCCGGAGACGACGAGCGGGGCTGTCGCGAATCCGAACTCCTCGGCACCCAACAGCGCGCCGACGATGACGTCGCGCCCGGTCTTGAGCTGACCGTCGACCTGCACGACCACACGGTCACGCATCCCATTGAGCATGAGGGTCTGCTGCGTCTCCGCCAGACCGAGCTCCCACGGTGTTCCCGCGTGCTTGAGCGAGTTGACCGGGGATGCGCCCGTTCCCCCGTCGTGACCCGACACGAGCACCACGTCGGCCAGTGCCTTCGCGACACCCGCGGCGACCGCCCCGATGCCGGACTCGCTGACGAGCTTGACGTGCACACGCGCATCCGGGTTCGCGCGCTTGAGGTCGAAGATGAGCTGCTTGAGGTCTTCGATCGAGTAGATGTCGTGGTGCGGGGGCGGCGAGATGAGCCCGACTCCCGCGGTCGCGTGCCGCGTGCGCGCGACCCACGGGTACACCTTGGTCGGCGGAAGCTGACCTCCCTCACCGGGCTTTGCACCCTGCGCGAGCTTGATCTGGATGTCGTCCGCGTGCGTCAGGTACATGCTCGTGACGCCGAAGCGTCCCGAGGCGACCTGTTTGATCGCGCTGCGACGCTCGGGATCGAGCAGACGGTCGAGGTCTTCGCCGCCCTCACCCGTGTTCGACTTGCCGCCGAGCCGGTTCATCGCGATCGCGAGGTTCTCGTGGGCTTCCTTCGAGATGGAGCCGTAGCTCATCGCACCCGTCGAGAAGCGCTTCACGATGCTCTCCACGGACTCGACCTCATCGAGCGGAACCGGTGCCCGCAGACCCGACTGCAGCCGGAACATCCCGCGCAGGGTCATCAGAGACTCCGCCTGGTTGTCGACCAGCTCGGTGTACTCCTTGAAGATGTCGTACCGGCGGGTGCGCGTCGAGTGCTGCAGACGGAACACCGTCTCCGGGTTGAAGAGGTGCGGAGCACCGTCGCGACGCCACTGGTACTCGCCACCCGTGGCCAGTCGCTCGTGTGCGAGGGCCGCCCCCTCGGTGCGGTACGCGCTGTCGTGACGGGCCTGGTTCTCGGCCGCGAGCACGTCGATGCCGACTCCGCCGAGCTTCGTGGTGGTTCCGGTGAAGTAGAGGTCGACCAGTTCCTGGCTCAGTCCCACGGCTTCGAACGCCTGGGCTCCCGCGTAGGAGGAGACGGTCGAGATACCCATCTTCGACATGATCTTCAGTACGCCCTTGCCGAGCGCCTTGATCACGTTCTTCACGGCCTTCTCGGGCGTGATTCCCGTGATCAGTCCGCTGCGGACAAGCTGCTCGCAGGTCTCCATCGCAAGATACGGGTTGATCGCCGAAGCGCCGTACCCGATGAGAAGTGCCACGTGATGCACCTCGCGCACATCGCCGGCCTCGACGATGATGCCCACCTTCATCCGGTTCTCAGCCCGGATCAGGTGGTGGTGCACCGCCGACAGCATCAGAAGCGATGGAATCGGCGCAAGGTCGGCCGTCGAATCGCGGTCGCTCAGCACGAGGAACTGCGCGCCCGCCTCGATCGCCTCGTCGACCTCGTCGCACATTTCGGCGAGTCGCCGTTCCATGGCGTCCGGTCCCGACTCGAACCGATAGAGGCCCTTGATCGTCGTGGTCAGCCTGCTGCCCGGTGCGGGATCGATGTGCTGGATCTTCGCGAGCTCGTCGTTGTCGATCACCGGGAAGTCGAGCACGACCTGACGCGCGTGCTCGGGACCCGACGAGAGCAGGTTCCGCTCCGGACCGAGTCCGAGTTTGAGCGACGTCACGACCTCTTCGCGGATGGAGTCGAGGGGCGGGTTCGTCACCTGGGCGAACTGCTGCGTGAAGTAGTCGAAGAGAAGACGCGGCCGGGCGGACAGCACGGCGACCGGTGTGTCGGAGCCCATGGCTCCGAGCGGTTCCGCTCCCGTCGTCGCCATCGGCTGCAGCAGGATGCGCACCTCCTCCTCCGTGTAGCCGAAGGTGCGCTGACGGCGGGTGATGGATGCGGGAGTGTGCACGATGTGCTCGCGCTCGGGAAGGTCTTTGAGGTTGATGCGACCCTCGTCGAGCCACTCGCCGAACGGCTCACTCGCAGCGAGCTCGGCCTTGATCTCGTCGTCTTCGATCAGGCGTCCTGCGGCGGTGTCGACCAGGAACATGCGGCCCGGCTGGAGCCTGCCCTTGCGCACGACCCGGCTCGGCTCGATGTCGAGCACGCCGATCTCGCTCGCCAGCACGACCAGACCGTCGTTGGTGACGACGTAACGGCCCGGACGGAGCCCGTTGCGGTCGAGGGTGGCGCCGACGAGGGATCCGTCGGTGAACACGATGGCGGCCGGACCGTCCCACGGCTCCATGAGCATCGAGTGGTACTCGTAGAAGGCGCGCCGATTCTCGTCGATCTCCGCCTGGTTCTCCCAGGCCTCGGGGACCATCATCATGACGGCATGCGGGAGCGAACGTCCGGACAGCGAGAGCAGTTCCACGACCTCGTCGAAGGAGGCGGAGTCGCTGGCACCGGGCGTCACGATCGGGAGCACGGGAGACACGTCGCCGAGCAGCTCGCTCTCGAGCTGCGACTGACGGGCGCGCATCCAGTTGCGGTTGCCCTGCACCGTGTTGATCTCGCCGTTGTGCGCGATCATGCGGAACGGCTGCGCGAGCGGCCACGACGGGAACGTGTTCGTCGAGTAGCGCGAGTGGACCAGCGCGAGCTTGGAGGCGAAACGCTGGTCGGAGAGGTCGGGGTAGAACGGCTCCAGCTGCAGCGTCGTCACCATTCCCTTGTAGACGAGCGTGCGGCTCGACAGAGAGGTGAAGTAGACGTCGAGCTCGCGCTCGACGCGCTTGCGGAGGAAGAAGGTCTGGCGGTCGAGGAGGATGCCACCGACCGGCTCGCCCGATTCGCCCGTGCGCGTACTCGAGACGAAGAGCTGCTCGATCGCCGGCATCGCGTCGCGGGCCAGGTTGCCGATCTCGTCGGCGTTCACGGGCACATCGCGCCAGCCGAGCACGACCAGCTCCTGCTCGACGGCGATGGCCTCGATCGACCGCTTGACGGCCTCACGCTCGGCGGGAACGACAGGAAGGAACGCGTTGCCGACCGCATACCGTCCGGCGGCGGGGAGTTCGAGTCCGGAGACGGCGCGCAGGAACGCATCCGGAACCTGGGTGATGATGCCCGCACCGTCGCCGGTACCGGCGTCGGAGCCGACCGCACCGCGGTGCTCGAGGTTGCGCAGAGCGTTCAGCGCAGCGTCGATGATGTCGTGCCCGGCGGTTCCCCGAAGGGTCGCGACCATCGCGAGGCCACAGGCGTCCTTCTCCATGGCGGGGTCGTAGAGACCCTGCTTCACGGGGAAAGAGCCGAAGCGGGAGTGGGGAGGCGTAAGCGCCATGTCGACCGTCCTCACGTCTAGACGTTTCTTACGGAGGGACGCCATCGGCCCGTGAACAAGGGGAAGGTTCGCCGCTCATTCCACCAGGTGCGGTGCGGGAGACGGTTCTGTCCCGAGATTATTTTCGGGGTTCCTCGGCTGCGAGACTTACGAGCCGAGAGAGCTTGTGGCTTTGGCTGCGCCCGATCCGTTCGGTGCAGCGGCGTCGTCGCCACTGACCTCATCGTCGGAATCGGTGTCGTCAGAGTCTACCTCAGCATTCTTGGGAACCCATTCACGACCCGGGCGGTACACGCTCGGCTCGAGACCAGGGTGCCGACGGCTCTGCACGATGAAGAGCACAACACCGAGCACAACCGCTGCGAAGGCGGCCCAGACGTTGCTCTGAAGTCCAAGGAAGTTGAACTCGCTCGGATCGATGCGGATCGACTCCAGGTAGGAACGGCCGAGCCCATACCAGATGAGGTACACGGCGAACGCCTTGCCCCAGCGCAGCTGGAAGCGGCGTTCGAGCCAGAGGATCACGACGATTCCGATGATGTTCCAGATGATCTCGTACAGGAAGAGCGGCTGGAACAGCGTGTTCTCCGGAAGACCGACGGGAATGGCCTTGTTTCCGGAGTCGATCTGCAGACCCCACGGGAGGTTGGTCGGCAGACCGAACAACTCCTGGTTGAAGTAGTTGCCGAGACGGCCGAGAGCCTGGGCCAGAAGCATCGCCGGAGCGAGTGCATCCGCGAACGACCAGAAGCGGACGCCCGACCACCGGCAGCCGATGTACGCGCCGACGGCACCGCCGATGAGCGCTCCGAAGATGGCGTTCCCGCCTTCCCAGATGTACAGCGTCTTCCAGAGGTCGGCACCCGCGAAGAAGTAGTCGGCGGGGTGGGTGATCACGTGGTAGAAACGGGCGCCGATGATGCCGAGTGGAACCGCCCACAGGATGATGTCGAGCACGACACCCGGCTCGCCGCCGCGCTTCGAGAGCCGGCGTGAGGTCCACATGGCCGAGGCGACGATGCCGATCAGGATGCAGATCGCATACGTCTGGATGCGCCAGTGCAGACCGAAGAGATCGATCGGGATCTGCTGCCACTCGGGTCCCGGACTGGGAATGCTCGCGTACCAGCTGCTCATCGTCGCAAACACCCGATGACTCACCTTTCAAGTTGGGGAACCGCACGAAACCTGCGCGCGGCCACCATAGTCTATTTGGCTTTGGCGGTGCCCTCGGACAGCGCGGCCGCCACGTGGGCGACGCTCTCGACACCGCCGTCGGCGAGTGCCTTCACCAGTGCGGAGCCGACGATCGCGCCGTCCGCATAGCCGAGGACCTCGGCGACCTGGTCGGCGGTCGAGATGCCCACTCCGACGCACGCGCTCGTGGCGCCCACATCACGAAGTCGGGCGATGAGCTTTCTGGCGGCGGAGTCCACATCCGCTCGTGCGCCCGTGATGCCCATCGTGGAGACGGCGTAGACGAAGCCACGACTCGCCTCGACCGCCTGACGCAGTCGCGCCTCCGTCGACGACGGTGCGGCGAGGAAGACCCGATCCAACCCGACGCGCTCGGAGGCGGCGAGCCAGTCGGCGCCTTCGTCGGGGATGAGGTCGGGTGTGATGAGTCCCGCTCCCCCGGCGGCCGCGAGGTCGTCGGCGAATCGGTCGACGCCGTACTGCACGACCGGGTTCCAGTACGTCATCACCAGCACCGGGACGTCGACACGCGATGTGATCTCACGCACGGCGGTGAAACCGTCACGCAAGCGGAATCCGTTGGACAACGCCTTCTGGGTCGCCGCCTGGATGACCGTGCCATCCATCACCGGATCGGAATACGGCAGACCCAGCTCGATGACGTCGACACCGCTCTCCGCGATGGCCACCGCTGCGTCGATGCTGGTCTGCAGATCGGGGAAGCCGGCCGGAAGGTAGCCGATCAGCGCGCCGCCCGCCTCACGGTTGCGACGGGCGATCGTGTCGGCGACCCGGCTGGTGGCGGTCGTGCCGCTCACGACTGCACCGCGCTGTCGTCGATGAGCTCGAAGTACCGGCCTGCGGTCTCCATGTCTTTGTCGCCGCGGCCGCTGAGGTTCACCAGGATGATCGCATCCGGGCCGAGCTGCTTTCCGAGGTCGAGTGCGCCGGCGAGAGCGTGCGACGACTCGATGGCGGGGATGATCCCCTCCGTACGGCTGAGCAGTCGAAGTGCGTCCATGGCGCGCGCGTCGGAGATCGGCAGATAGCTCGCGCGTCCGATGCTCGCGAGCCACGCGTGCTCCGGACCGACGCCCGGATAGTCGAGTCCCGCTGAGATCGAGTGCGACTCGATCGTCTGGCCGTCCTCGTCTTGCAGGAGCATGCTCCGCGCACCGTGCAGCACTCCGGGACGCCCCTTCGTGATGGTCGCGGCATGGCGATCGGTATCGGCGCCCTCTCCGCCGGCCTCGTAGCCGATCAGGCGCACGTCTTCGTCGTCGAGGAAGGCGTGGAAGATGCCGATCGCGTTCGATCCGCCACCGACACAGGCGACGACCGCATCCGGGAGCCTGCCCGTGAGGTCGAGAACCTGCTGTCGTGCTTCTTCGCCGATGATCTTCTGGAGGTCGCGCACCATCGCCGGGAACGGATGGGGACCGGCGACCGTGCCGAAGATGTAGTTGGTGGTCTCGACATTCGTGACCCAGTCGCGCATCGCGTCGTTGATCGCGTCTTTCAAGGTGCGCGAACCCGTCTTGACCGCGACGACCTCGGCTCCGAGCAGACGCATGCGCGCCACGTTCAGAGCCTGCCGCTCGGTGTCGACCTCGCCCATGTAGATCGTGCAGTCGAGCCCGAAGAGCGCTGCGGCGGTGGCAGTGGCCACGCCGTGCTGCCCCGCTCCGGTCTCGGCGATGACGCGCGTCTTGCCGATGCGCTTGGTGAGGATCGCCTGTCCGAGGACGTTGTTGATCTTGTGCGAACCCGTGTGATTCAGGTCTTCGCGTTTGAGGATGACCCGCGCGCCACCGGCGTGCTCGGCGAACCTCGGCACCTCGGTGATCACGGATGGACGGCCCGTGTAGGTGCGGTTGAGCTCGTCGAGCTCGGCGATGAACGCAGGATCGGCCTTCGCCTCCTCCCACGCCGCGGACAGCTCGTCGAGTGCAGCGATGAGCGACTCGGGCACGAATCGGCCACCGAAATCACCGAAGTACGGACCGGCTTCGGAACGAAGAGACATCAGACCACCAGGAATTCCTCGAGCGTGGCGATGGGATCGCTCGTGACGAGAGCCTCGCCCACGAGCACCACGTCGGCGCCGGCCGCTCGGTAGTGCGCCACATCGTCCGCCGTCTTGACGGCGGACTCCGCGACGCGGATGACGCCGGACGGGATGCTGTCGGCGAGAGAGCCGAACAGATCGCGGTCCAGCTCGAAAGTGGAGAGGTTGCGCGCGTTGACGCCGACGAGACCGGCTCCCGTGTCGAGCGCTCGATCGAGTTCCTCGACCGAATGGGCCTCCACGAGCGCTGTCATGCCCAAGGAGGTGATCAGCTCGTAGAGCGACACCAGTTTCTTCTGATCGAGCGCGGCCACGATGAGCAGAACGAGATCAGCGCCCGCGGCCCGAGCCTCGAACACCTGGTAGGGATCGGCGATGAACTCCTTGCGGAGCACCGGAATCGACACGGCCGCACGAACGGCCTCGAGGTCGGCGAGCGATCCGTTGAAGCGGCGTTCTTCCGTGAGCACGCTGATGGCACTCGCGCCACCGGTCTCATAGGAGACCGCGAGTGCGGCCGGATCGGCGATCTCAGCCAAGGCGCCGCGCGACGGGCTCGAACGCTTGACCTCGGCGATGATCTTGACCCGGTCCGCGGGTTCCAGCGCCTTCAGAGCGTCGAGTGCCGGCTCCCGTGCGGCTGCGGCAGCCTCCACGGAGGAGAACGGACGCTCAGCCCGACGCCGCTCGGCGTCTTGGAGAGCGCCGGCGACGAGGTCGTCCAGCACGCGTCAGTGGCCCTTCGGCTGCGACTTGTCGCCGCCGACGCCGTAGCCGGCGCGCTTCATGATCCAGCCGACGATGAGTCCGACGATCGCGAGTCCGGCTGCCGACCAGACGACGATCGGCAGCTCGTAGAAGAAGGCGATCGCACCGATGGTGAAGGCGGCAAGCATGATGATGACGGCCGTCCAGGCCGCCGGCGAGTGACCGTGACCCGGCTCGGCTGACTCGGTGCTGCTCATGGGACTCCTGCTCGTGAGGTGCGCGGCGACCGCCGCGCACGGGTGTTTCAAAAGGGGTACGGCCCAAGTGTAGCGAAGGACCCGAGCCCGATGGATCAGCGCGTCGGGTCGTCGCCGCGGCTGAGCTCATCCCAGCTGTCGATGGCCTGATCGCGCTCGATCGGGCCGGCCGACGGTGACTCCTGACGCCCTTCCCCTGTCGCCTCCGCCACGGCGCGGGCCTCGTCGTCGTCGCCCGCGAACAGTTCGTCGGCCGCGTTCCCGCCCTCGTCGACGAACCGCGTCTGATAACGCTTGGACGGTCCCGGCCAGAGGCGGAACGTGACCAGGGCCGCGGCATTCGCCACGACGAGCACGACTCCCCCAGCGATGGCGATGGCCGGCCAGAGCTGCGTGTCCACCCGTGCGACCAGTCGGGCGACGGATGCCTCACCAGCGACCCCGGTTGCGGCGGTGATCGCCGCCGATGCGCCCTGGACCGCATTCCCCAGGGCTCCGATAGCGGAGATGAGCACGCTGACGCCGAGAAGAACGCCCAGCAGGGACAGCACGATCCGGAACACCGGACCGGCGATCGCCAGAGCGGCGGTCAGAGCCAGTCCGGCGAGTGCCAGAGCAGTCAATGCCGGTGCAGCTGCGGAGCCCTGAACGGTGATGGCCCCGGAATGTCCGGAACCCGCAACCAGCAACACGGAGAACCACGGCTGCGTCGATGCGAGAAGCGTGAGGCCGCTTCCGACGACGACGAGGAGCAGGATCAGGTACTTGGCTCCCCGCGACACGCGCCGACCGCTCCGAGGTTCGGACGGCTGCTCGACGGGGTCACTCGGCATGGCCACCGCGCACCCTCCGCATCCCGTTCGCCACGGCTACCGCGCGCAACGGTGCGGCCGCCTTGTTCTGTGACTCCTGGAACTCGCTCTCGGGGATCGAGTCCGCCACCAGTCCGCCGCCCGCCTGGACGCGGGCCACGCCGTCCATGATGGTGGCCGTGCGGATGGCGATCGCGAGGTCGGCGTCACCGGCGAACCCGAAGTAGCCGATCACGCCGCCGTACACGCCGCGTTGCGCCGGTTCGAGCTCGTCGATGATCTCCAGAGCGCGGGGTTTCGGAGCACCGGAGAGCGTACCGGCCGGGAACGTCGCCCGAAAGACGTCGATCGCGGTCGCCGTCGGGAGCAGGTCGCCCTCGACCGACGAGACGATGTGCATGATGTGACTGAATCGTTCGACGCGCATGAACTCGGTGACCTCGACGGAACCCGCCTCGCACACCTTCAGGAGGTCGTTGCGGGCCAGGTCCACCAGCATCAGGTGCTCCGCCCGCTCCTTCTCGTCTCCCAGCAGACTGGTCTCGAGCTCCAGGTCTTCCTCCGGTGTGGCTCCGCGCGGTTTCGATCCGGCGATCGGATGCGTGAAAGCACGCCCGTTCTGCACCTTGACCAGCGCCTCGGGCGACGAGCCGACGATCGAGTACTGGCCGCCGTCCGGTCTCTCCAGGGCCAGCAGGTACATGTACGGGCTCGGGTTCAGAGCCCGAAGCACCCGGTAGACGTCCAACGGATGCGCCGTGCACTCGAGTTCGAAGCGCTGCGAGATGACGACCTGGAAGATGTCACCGTCGACGATCCGTTCCTTCGCGGTGACCACGGCAGCCAGGAAGTCGTCGCGCTCGGTTCGCGACACGGGGTCCGCGGGTGCGGACAGGTCCACCTCGGCGAGCCACGCCTCCGACGGCTGTGCGAGGCCGTCCTGCATCGCGTCGAGTCGCGACTGCGCAGCGCGCCAGAGGGCGTCCTCGTC
>Ga0256789_1000190_pt1 | contig 13530 bp, 16 predicted proteins | sample MC6MC0940MT_FD_186351 | JGI IMG/M metagenome (GOLD analysis project Ga0256789, IMG submission 186351) | Metatranscriptome of enriched soil aggregate microbial communities from Iowa State University, Ames, United States - MC6-MC0940-MT... | ecosystem: Environmental > Terrestrial > Soil >...
GACTCGACGTCACTCAGGGGCACGACCCGCGCATCCACCTCGAACGTCCCGGCGGTGATCGCTTCGGCGATCGCCGGCAGCTCGGCGAGTATCTCCTGGGTACTCACCGACCCCTGACCGCTCCCCACGATCGCGAGACGCGCGGCCCGGAGCGCCGCCGACGGGATGGTGGCGGCAGGCCCGGCGACCGATCCGATCTCGATCCACGTGAGAGGGCGGCCGCGGTCGGCACGGTCGGTGACCACAGCCACCATCGCAGCTGCGGTGGTCTCTCCCCAGAGGTAGTCGATGACCACATCCACGTCGGCGGCGGCAGTACCCAGTCGCCGTGCGACGTCTGCGGGTGAGCCCGTCAGGTTCACAGTGTCGGTGGCGCCGAGTGCACGAAGGGAGGCGAGTTTCGAGGAGTCTCGACCGGCGGCCACGATACGGCCGGCTCCGAAGAGCTTGGCCACCTGCACGGCCATCCTTCCTGCGTTCCCCGTGGCTCCGAGGATGAGCACATTCTGCCCCGACTGGAACTCGATCCTCCGGCGGAGTGCGACCCACGATGACATGGCCGGGTTCATCGCGGCGGCGACGGTCACGGCGTCGGTTCCGGCGGGCAGGACCACGCTGCGGCGAACGTCGATGAGTGTTCGCTGCGCCATCGAGCCGAGCGTGGTGTCCGGGAGGATGAAGTACCGCAGCTCGCCATCCGGCCCGCGACCCACGCCGTCGATGCCCGGGATGAGGGGAAGCTCATCCGTACTCGCATAGTGCGAGCCGTCGGCTTGGGACAGCACTCGCGGATGCAGACCCGCGGCGACGACATCGACGATCTGCTCGTTCCCTCCCTGCGGTTGCGGCGCGGTGAACTCCTCATAGCGGGGCGCGGTGTCGAAAGAGGACACGACTGCGGCTTTCATGACGACTCCTTAGTTTGTGATACGAACTAAATTAGTTGGTATTACGAACCGAGTCAAGCTACCCTCAGAGCATGACGCCGTCGCCTTCATCACCCCAGGAGTCACTCGTCGACGCTCTCGCGCAAACGGCGTTCATGACGATGGCGGAGCTCACCCGCATCAGCGCCGAGAACGACCTCTCTCTGACGCAACTGCGCATGCTGGCGATCCTGCGCGACCGCCGTCCGAGGATGGCTGCGCTGGCCGAGTACCTCGGGCTCGAGAAGTCGACCCTCAGCGGCTTGATCGACCGGGCGCAGAAACGCGGGCTCGTGCAACGGGAGGCCAGCGCCCAAGACGGCCGAGCCGTCGACGTGTTCCTCAGCCCGGCCGGTCACCGGCTCGCCGAGCAGGTCTCGTCGCACATCGCGGATGCGCTCGCCCCCGGAACCGCGGCCCTCTCCTCCGACGAGCAACGGACGCTGCAGTCGCTGCTGGAACGGATGCTCGACGCCCGATCGTAAGCGACCAGCCCGCGATCAGCCCGCAATCGCGTTGAGCTCCTCCACCGCATCCACCGGAAGCTGGATGCCCGCACCCGCGACGTTCTCGCGCAAGTGCGCGACCGATGAGGTGCCCGGAATGAGAAGGATGTTGGGCGAGCGCTGCAGCAGCCAGGCGAGCGCGACAGCCATCGGCGATTCTCCGAGACCTTCGGCCACCCGGTTCAGAGTCTCGGACTGCAACGGCGAGAACCCGCCGAGCGGGAAGTACGGCACGTAGGCGATCCCCTGGGCCGCGAGTTCGTCGATGAGGTCGTCGTCCTGCCGGTTGGCGATGTTGTAGAAGTTCTGCACAGTGACGATCGGAGCGATCGCTTGCGCTTCCGCGATCTGTTCTGCATTCACCGTGCTCAGTCCGAGGTGCTTGACCAGCCCTTCCTGCTGGAGTTCCGCCAGGAGGGTGAACGGTTCCGCGATGGAGCCGGGAGTCGGGCTGTCGAAGCCGGGCGACCGGAGGTTGACGACGTCGAGGCTGTCCACGCCCAGGTTCCTCAGGTTGTCGTGGACGCTCTTCCGCAATGTGTCGCCGCTGAGGTCGTGCACCCAGGCGCCGTCCGCATCCCGGGTCGCCCCGATCTTGGTAACGATGCGCAACGATTCGGGATAAGGATGCAGGGCCTCGCGGATGAGCTGGTTGGTGATGTGCGGACCGTAGAAGTCGGCGGTGTCGATGTGGGTGATTCCCTGTTCGACCACCTCCCGCAGCACGGCGAGGGCGGCGGAGCGATCGGCTGGCGGACCGAACACGTTCGGTCCGGCGAGCTGCATCGCACCATATCCGGTGCGGGTCAGTATGAGGTCGTCGGCGAGCGCGTACGTGCCGCCGGGCAGAGTCGTGGTTGCCATGCGTGTCCTTTCGGGGTCTGCGTCCACTCTGCTCTCGTGCCGAGATCGCATGCAGTACCCGGGTGTTCCTAGGAGTGACGGGGACAGCCACTCGGCCGATAGGGAGGGCTAGCGTGCTGGTATGGACGATGTGAACGCGCTCGGCGACTATCTCAAAGCGCGCCGCGAGCTCGTGCAGCCCGAGGATGTGGGCATCCAGGTGAGCGGCCTGCGACGCGTCGCGGGACTGCGGCGGGAGGAGGTCGCGATGCTCGCAGGGATCAGCTCCGACTACTACCTGCGTCTCGAACAGGGCCGCGACCGCAACCCCTCGGTGCAGGTTCTCGAAGCCATCGCCCGCGTGCTGAACCTCGACTCGCCGGCCACGGCCTATCTCGTGGGGCTGACCCGTCCACAGCCGCGCAAGCCAGTCCGGCAGCGACGAGAGGTCGTTCCGCCGGGAATCCTGCAACTGCTCGACACGATCGGGCTCCCCGCACTCGTCGAGGGGCGGTACTTCGATGTACTCGCATCGAACGACCTCGCGAAAGCCCTCTCGCCCCGGCTCTCCCCCGGATCGAACCGTTTGCGGGCGATCTTCCTCGACGACGCCGAGCGGGAGCTGTACCCGGACTGGGACCAGGCGACGGTGCAGCTCGTCGCCGCGTTCCGGGGCTCGGTCGGCACCGACACGAAGGATCCACGATTCGTGCAGCTGGTCGGTGAGCTGTCCCTCGAGAGCGAGACCTTCCGGCGACTCTGGGCGCGCCATGATGTGCACAGCCGTCACGGGGCGTCCGTGCGGATGCGCCACCCCGAGGTCGGCGACCTCACCCTGCAACGGGAGAAGCTCGAGATCGGTGGAACAGACGGCCAGCTGCTCGTGATCTACCACGCCGCTCCGGGCTCGGAGACCGCAGGTCTGCTGCGGCTGCTCGGAAGCGTCTCCGAATCGTCGGCGCGATCCGTGCCGGAGGCGGACGCCGACCGGCACACCGCGCGGTAGCCGGTCTGAGCGGCCCGCCTACTTGTTCTTCCCGGGCTTGCCGGGACCGGTCGGCTTGTCCGGCTTCCCCGGGCCCGCGGGCTTGTCCTTGCCCTTTCCGTCGTCACTGTTCGACGGAGCCGGCGCCACAGGATCCTCTGTGGCGGTCGGCTGCGGAGACGGCACCGTGCTCGAGACCGGCGCCACGGTCGACGAGTCGGACGGCTTGGGCGTCTGCACGACCCCCTTGCCTCCCCCGGACGCGGTCAGGGCGATCGCGACGACGACGATGACGAGCCCTCCCGCAGCTGCCGACACGATCGCCGCAAGCCGCCGTCGCCGGCGCGCGCCGGGTGGATCGTCCACGGATCGAGCGGGCGCGGCATCCGGCGACTCGGGATGCATCCGTTCGGTCGGGGCGTCGACGGCTGCCATGCGGACGGTCGGTACCGCCACAGCCGCTGACGGGGTCCATCCCACCAGATCGGCCACGGCCTCCCGCGCCCTCACCGCCACGTCGACGGCCTCGGGGCGTGCCTGCGGTTCCCTGGCCGTCATCTCACGGAGCAGCTGCGCCCAGACCTCGGGGAGCCCGGGCGGAATCTCCGGATCGATCACCAGGCGGGCGCCCACGGACTCCGCCGCCGTGCCCGAGAAGGGGCGCTCGCCCGTCAGGGATTCGAGAACGATCAGACCCAGAGCGTAGATGTCCGCCGGCGGTCCGGGCTCGTCGCCCCGAGCCTGCTCAGGACTCAGATACGCGGCGGTGCCGACCACGATGCCGTCGGTCGTGATCCTGTCGGCTCCCACAAGGTGGGCGATGCCGAAATCGGCGAGCTTGCCACGATACGGCTGCGACGGAAGCCCGGTGAGGGTCAGAAGGATGTTCGCCGGCTTCAGATCGCGATGCACGATGCCGGCCGAATGCACGGCGACGAGCGCTTCGGCGAGTTCGGCGGTCAGCACGGCGACCTCGTCAGCCGGAAGCGGGCCCCGATCGAGCTCGTCGCGAAGGCTGGGGCCCTCCACCAGCTCCATCACGATGTAGCTCGGCTCGTCGGTGCCCGCAGGCGCCAGGTGCGCATCGAGCAAGGTAACGAGGTTCGGGTGATTGAGCCGTGCGAGTGTCTGCGCCTCCGCTTCTCGACGAGCGCTGTCGCTCGCTTCGCCGGCGGGGAACACCTTGACGGCGACGACACGATCGAGCTGCAGATCCTGGGCACGCCAGACCGCGGCCATTCCCCCACGACCGATCACATGGAGGAGCTCGAAACGTCCGCCTAGGGTTGCCCCGCTCGTGTCGTCGATGGCCTGCTCCATTTGCTGATCGGCACCAGGTTCGATGCGCCGTCCACACTAATCGCAGAGCCCCAACCTGACCACCCGCTCAGAATGCCTAGATTAACTAGGCATTCGGTGGTCTGAATGAATGTTATGAGCGACGCTCCTCGCAGCCATGACCGTGATCCGGCGACCGAACAGGTCCCGGATTCCGACATGGTGCTCAACGCGCTCCGGTCGTATCGAGCGGCCGAAGCAGCCATGCGGCGGCGTCGAGGTGTCGCGATGAACATCAGCGAGAACGACTTCCTGGCTCTGCGATTCATCCTCGCCAACGACGATGCCGGACGAGTCACCAACGCGAAGGACATCGCGCACTATCTCGGTGTGTCGAGCGCATCCACGACGGCATTGATCGCGCGGTTGGTACGCGACGGCTACGTGCAGAAGCGGGCGAGCTCCACCGACCGCCGATCTGTGGAGATCATTCCGCTTCGGCTCACCGAACCCTCGGTGCGGGATGCCGTCGGCGACACCCACGAACAAGTCGTGCTCGCTGCGCAATCGCTGAGTCCGGAGGAAATGCGGACCATCACGCAGTTCCTCCGCCGCCTGCAGTCGGCCGTCGACGGTATCGACCACTGACGTACGCAGGCCGGATGCGGTGCGCTCCGGCTCACGCTCAATACCCGCATATTGCTCACAATTCAACGCCCGAAGCCACTTGTTAGTTTCGTGAACTAGTTGTTGTGTGGGTCCCGCCAAGGTTCGCAACCGCGATCCTGTTTGGAAGGAGCGTCACCCGCAATGAACATCCTCTTGATCATCATCGCCATCATCGCCATCGTCCTGTTGCTCACCGGCGGATTCGTTCAGTCGCTGAACTTCCTGCTGTGGGTCGGGATCATCCTGCTCGTGCTCGCCGTCATCGTCTGGCTGGTGCGTCTGCTCACCGGTAGTCGCCGAGTCTGATCGATCCCCCACCTAACGGAAGGAATTCCATGAGCCTGGGAACAGGAATCGTTCTGCTCGTCATCGGCGCAATCCTGGCGTTCGCAGTGAACGTCCAGATCGCGTGGGTGGACCTGCACCTGGTCGGGTACATCCTCATGGCCGCCGGCCTGGTGGGGATCATCCTCGGAATCGTGCTCATCACACGACGTCGTACCTCCGTCTCCACCAGCCGCACGGCGGTCGACCCCGCCACCGGCGAGCGCGTCAGCCGCCGTACGACGGACGTCGACGACGGTCAGCTCTGACGCACTGAACCGAACGACGAGAGGGGGTGGGCCGCGCATCGCGGCTCACCCCCTCTTTCTCGTCCGTCCGCTACCCCGTCAACGGGCCGTAACACGGTCAGACAGGGCGAAGAACGATCAAGGGCGTCACGTAGTCCTCGGTGACGCTTCCGCCCAGTTCTCGCACCGCTTCGGATGCCTGCTCCGCCTCGACCGGGGACCAGTCGCTGAACGTGGTGAACAGATCTCGGATCTGACGGTCGTCGAGCATGATGCTCCAGCGGAACTCCTCGGTGCACTCGACCTCGAAATGACCCCCAGCCTCCAGACGACTCGCCCATTCCTCTGTCTGCGATTCGCCGGGACCGGGACGCGGCGGCGCATCCCTGCGGGAGGCGATCTCCTGAACGCGCTCCCGAAACGGAGTCACAGGCGCGCTCGGATCGCCGAAGGCGTTGCGCCACACCGCGAACTTCCCACGCGACGTCAGCGCTCCGCGGATCTTGGGCAGGGCCACGTCGAGATCGAACCAGTGCACTGAGGTCGCAGCGACTGCCAGGTCGAACGAGCGCGCCGGGATGTCCGCCTCCTCGACCGTCGAACGGATCACCCGCGCCTGGGGAAACCGCGCACCCACTAGCTCCGCGAGTCTCGCGCCAGGCTCGACGGCCGTGACATCGAGTCCGGCGGCGACCAACGGACCGGTGGCCTGCCCTGTGCCCGCGCCGAGGTCGAGCGCCCGACGACCCGGTTCGAGCACGCCGAGAGCCGCGAGTCGTCGCCAGAGCGCATCCGGATACGGCGGCCGTGCCCGCTCATAGAGCTCGGCGAGCCGCTCGAAGTGCATCGGATCCGCCACGGCGACGACTCTATCCGCGAACGATCATGCCCGCGAGCACTCGCAACGGCGTCAGCTCACTTGGTCGAGGGGGTGCGGTTCTCCGCGCCGACCATCCAGGCGTACTGCTCGAGGGTGGCGATGATCTCGTGCAGGATGTCGGCGGTCGTCGGGTCCTCCTCGTCGACGTCGTCGTGGACATCCCGCATCGTCGCGACCGTGGCCTCGAGGCGCTCGACGATGAGATCGACCGTGTCGGCCGTGTCGACCTCGCCGTTCGGGTACTCCGGCAGGCTCGTGCTCGCGGCCACCGTGCTGCTCCGGCCGTCAGGCGCAGCGTGCAGCGCCCGAAGACGTTCCGCGACGACATCGCTGAACTCACGGGCGGACTCGACGATCTCGTCGAGCTGCAGGTGGAGATCCCGGAAGTTCTTTCCGACCACGTTCCAGTGCGCTTGCTTGCCCTGAAGGTGCAACTCGATCAGATCGACGTGCACGCGCTGGAGATTGGCGGCGAGTTCGGCGGATGCGACGAATCCGTGTTCGGCATGCTCACGACGTGTGGAGGCGACACCCTCCGACTTTGCTGCCCCCGAGGTTCGTGCCGACTTGCGTGCGGTGGACTTTGTTGCTGTGGCGGTGGCCATGAAGATCCTTTCGACTCGATCGTCTGGACCACGCACAGTACCCCCCGACAAGCGTTTCCGCCCGGGGGTTGACCTCAGGGAGCTGACAGCGCGCCGACCACGAGCAACGTCGGTGCGGCGGGGTTGGTGCAGGCGGTGACGTCCGCATCCTTGACGAACAGGGACTCCTTGGATCCTGGCGGATAGACACGGAACCCGTCCGCTTGCTGAGGCGTGCAATCCGCCGTGGGGTAGTTGAGTGCCTGCGTGATCTTGAGGGGAGCCTGAGCGGTGCCGCCCGGAGCGAGCGTCACCGTGGGGTGAGCCGTGGTGCGATCGAAGTCGGCGGCTTTGCCCAATTGCGTGCCGTTGCCATCGCCGACGAACGAAACCCCGGGCCAGCCCTGCAGCGCGCACTCCGTCGAACCGTTGTTCGTGAGCACGAGGGTCACCTCGACACTTCCCGCCGCGCCGCCGCCCCCCTTACCGATCGAACCGGTGAGCTTCGCCGTGTCGCACTGACCGTCCACCGGCACGGCCGTCGTGGTCCCGGTCGGCCGAGGCGTAGTGGTACCGGATGCCGACGGCGAGGGCGAGGCCGGCGGGGACGTCGTCGGCGATGAAGGACCGCCGCATCCCGAGAGCATCAGGGCGACCGCAGCCACGGTCGCGGCGAGCAGGGCGGTTCTCGTGTTCCGGGAGACGGTCATGGCCCTATCCGACCATGACCGGCACCGAAATCCGGAGTGGAAACGCCACATATCCCGATGCGACCGGCGCCCGGCCGGCAATCATTTCGGCGAAATCCCAATCCGTTCCGCGCATGGTGTCGAACCCCAGATGCAAGGCCGCCTCGCAGCTGCGGCCGACACCACACAAAAGGAGCAGTTCTCATGCGAGTACAGAAGCGTCACATCATCGCCGTTCTGGGTCTCGCCGCAGCGGCCACCCTCGGTCTCTCGGCTTGTTCTTCAGGAACCGGATCGAGTTCGTCCAGCGACTCCTCGATGACCTCCAAGACCCCGGCGCCCAGCGCGTCGACCATGGACCCCGCCTCCGACCTCGTCGGCAGCGGATGCGCCGCGTATGCGGACGCCGTTCCGAGCGGCGCCGGCTCGGTCAGCGGCATGGCTCAGGACCCGGTGGCGACCGCCGCCTCCAACAACCCGCTGCTGAAGACGCTCGTGGCCGCCGTCTCCGGCAAGCTCAACCCCGACGTGAACCTGGTGGACACCCTCAACGGCAGTGAGTTCACCGTCTTCGCCCCTGTCGATGACGCGTTCGGCAAGATCGACGCCGCCACGATCGACACGCTCAAGACTCCTGCCGGTGCGGCAACGCTGACGAAGATCCTGACATACCACGTGGTGCCCGGTCAGATCGCCCCTGACAAGATCGACGGCACCCACAAGACCGTCGAGGGTGGCGACGTGAAGGTCACCGGCACCGGCGACAACATCATGGTGAACGACGCGAAGGTCATCTGTGGCGGCGTCCACACCGCCAATGCCACGGTGTACCTCATCGACACCGTGCTGATGCCGCCGGCCAACTGATCCCTCCGTCTGACCGACGCATCGCCGAATGGCCCGTCCCGTTTCTCGGGGCGGGCCATTCGTGCGTCGAGCCGTCTTCGCGCGACGGTACCGACGGTGGCGGAAACCGGCGCAGCGGAGCAAGCTGGTCGAGGAGGTGACGGGACATGACCACAGAACGTGAACGCATCGAATTCCCCGATGAAGCAGGGTACCCGGATGGCGCGGGCTACCTCGATGAGGGAACCGGTCGCGGTGAGCAGGCTCCACCGCTCGACGACGTCGCAGAGTTCGCGATGACCGACGAAGAGGACGAGCAGTCCGACCTGTGAGCCGGACCGTCAGTCGGCAGCGGCGGCCACAGCGGCATCCCACAGGGTCTCGGCTGCGAGCGCGGCCGCTCGGGGAGTTCCGCCGCACATCGCTGCACTTGCCGACGCCCCGTCGAAGAGCAATGTCAGCTGAACGGCGAGGACGTGCGGCGACGCGACGCCTGCTGCCTCGGCCTGCCGTTCGAAGAAGTCCGTCAGCTCGAGTTTGAATTGCTGGGCGACGAGAGCAGCAGGATGCTCGCGATCGCGGAGCTCGGTGGCCACGTTCACGAACGGGCAGCCGAAGAAGTCGTCGGCTTGGGCCGCTTCATGCAGCGTCTCGTACACGCGGAGCACGCGCTCCTTCGGTGGCAGCCCTTCTCCGGCCTCCACATATGTGGCCGAGACGCGAGGACCGTATTCGCGCAGCATATCGGCGACGATCGCATCCTTGTTCTCGAAGTGCTGATAGATGGAGCGCTTCGAGACGTTCGCCTCGAGGGCGAGCCTGTCCACGCCGACGGCGTGGATGCCGTCACGCACGAAGAGCCTGGCCGCAGCGCCGAGCACGCGTTCACGCGGTTTCGGCTTGGTCGGGAGGGCAGCGGTCTCGGTGGTCATGGACCGATTCTACGAACTGGATTGCGAAAAGTAAACCGATCTGTGTATTCTCGGTACACAGATCAGTTTACTTTGAGAGGATCCCCCATGACAGACATCAGCGGACAGACCGCACTCGTCACCGGCGCCAACCGAGGACTCGGAGCGGCTTTCGTCGCCGACCTCCTCGCTCGCGGCGCGGCCAAGGTCTACGCGGCAGCCCGCAACCCGGAGACAATCGACACCAGCGACTCGCGAGTCGTGCCGATCGCCCTCGATGTGACGGATGAGGCCAGCATCGTAGCCGCTGCCCAGCAGGCCACCGACGTGACAGTGCTGGTGAACAACGCCGGCATCGCCGTGGGGCAGCAGCTCGTCAGCGGAGATCTGGATGCGATGCGCCGCGAGTTCGACACGAACTTCTGGGGACCTGTTCTCGTCACCCGTGCTTTCGCTCCGGTCATCGCCGGGAACGGCGGAGGAGCCATCGTCAACATGCACTCGGCCCTGAGCTGGGTCGGAGTCGGCTCCTACAGCGCCACGAAGGCCGCACTGTGGTCGGCCAGCAACTCGACCCGTGTCGAGCTCGCACCGCAGAACATCCAGGTCGTCGGTGTGCACGTCGGCTGGGTCGACACCGACATGGCTGCGCACACCACCGACCCCAAGGTGGCTCCCGAGCAGGTCGTGACCGAAGCACTCGACGCCGTGGAAGCAGGGGATGCCGAGGCGATCGTCGGCGACTTCGCGCAGCTCGTCAAGTCGAAGCTCAGTGACGACGTGCGCGTTCTGTACCCGCAGCTCGTCGGCTGACGACCGAGTCACCGCTCAGTCGCGCCGAATCGACCCTCCCGAGCATCGAGAGGGTCGGTTCGGCGCGACTCACGCCGTTTCGAGCGGCAGCGCGGCGTGACGGCCGCGTGCACGCGAGCCCACCAGATGACCGTCGTGAAGTTCCAGGATGCGGTCAGCTCGCGCCATGAGCACGGGGTCGTGCGTCGTCACGACAGCCGAGACCCCGGTTCCGTGCACCAGCTCGACGAGCAGGTCCATCATCGCTGCGCCGGTCACGCTGTCCAGCTGGCCGGTCGGCTCATCGGCGAAGAGCACCCGCGGTCGTGCCGCGAGCGCGCGTGCGATACCGACCCGCTGCTGCTGGCCGCCGGAGAGCTCGGCCGGTCGCTGACGCGCGTGCTCGCCGAGGCCGACGAGTCCGAGCAGCTCTGCGACGCGCTCGTCACGTTCGGTCGCAGGAGTGCCGAGGAGACGCAGCGGAACCTCGACGTTCTCGGCGGCCGAGAGCACGGGCACGAGACCGAACGCCTGGAACACGAATCCGATGCGCGAGCGTCTGATCGCCACGAGCTCGGCTTCGCTCGCTGCCGTCAGTTCGACGCCCTCCAGCCACACGCGGCCCTCCGTCGGCGCATCCAGACCGCCGAGGATGTTGAGCAGAGTGGTCTTGCCCGATCCCGAACGACCTCGGATGACGAGCAGCTCGCCCGCGTGCACCTCGAGCGAGACGTCGTCGACGGCGGTCACCTCTCCGGCCGACGACCCGAACACACGTCTGACATGCTCGGCCCGGAGCACGGGTTCCGGCTCGGCCGCAAGGGCGTCGCGAATGGATGCGCTCTCGGTCTCAGCTGCAGTCCCGCTCTCGGTCTCGGTCTCGGTCTCGCTCTCAGCGGGCGTCATCGTGCTCCTCCTCCTGCGGCCAGACGCCGACGTGATCCGTCTCGAGCGCGAGTCGAACCCGTTCGCGCATCCCGAGACTGGACAGGTATTCGGGCGGCAGCTGCAGCCGTCCGACGCGATCGAGCACCGCGAACTCTTCGGCGACGGTGTGCTCGTCGCCCGTCTCGCTGATCCCTGTGCGTCGGAGCACTTCGGTCGAGGTGCGGCCGTCTCTGATCTGGACCGTGCGCGCCACGTGCTCGGAGACCGCAGGGTCGTGCGTAACGATGAGCGTCGTGACGCCGAGCTCGCGATTGACCCCGCGCATGGCCTCGAGCACCTCGGCCGAGGTCGCCTCATCGAGCTCGCCCGTCGGTTCGTCGGCGAGCAGCACCCGCGGATCATTGGCGAGACCGACGGCGATGGCGACCCGCTGCTGTTCGCCTCCGGACATCTCCGTCGGTCGCCGGTCGGCGCAGTGGGAGACCTCGAGCAGGTCGAGCAGCTCCCTCGACCTGCTCTCTCGTCCCGGTGTCTTGGCGAGCGACATCGTCAGCGCGATGTTCTCGCGGGCGGTGAGATATGGGAGCAGGTTGCGTGAGGTCTGCTGCCAGACGAACCCGACGGTACGCCTGCGGTAGTCGACGCGCTGCTGTGCCGTCAACGCCAGCAGATCGCGCCCGGCAACGCTTGCGGCGCCGGCCGTCGGCTTGTCCAACCCGGAGAGTATGCCGAGCAGGGTGGACTTGCCCGATCCGGATGCGCCGACGATCGCGACGAGCTCACCGCTCCGCACCCGCAGGTTGAGGCCCTGAAGCGCCTGCACCTCCACTCCCTCTGCGGTGAAGATGCGCACCAGATCCGAGCACAGGATGCTCGCATCCACCGGGGAGACGGGTGCCGTGGGTGTCATGTCTGTCATTCTGTCCCTCCTGCACGGAGAACGGTCGCCGGCGATCGACGCCGGGCTCCCGCCAGCGCGACGAGCGTTGCGAGTGCCGTGATCACGAGGAAACCGGCCGCGGCGAGTGCCACCAGGACCGGGTCGATCACGACCGACGGTTTCACGGGTCCGCCCGTGAAACCGGACAGGTCGATCGGCGCGAGCACGATCGTCGGCAGGACGAGGCCGACGAGGATCCCGGCCACCAGTCCTACCACGAGTACCGGACCGAGCTCCCAGGCGAGCAGCGCCGCACTCTGCCGACCCGTGAACCCGATCGTGCGAAGCGTTGCGACGAGCCGCGTCCTCGCCGCCGTGTTCATGACGAGGGTGAGCAGCAGAGCGCCGACGCACATGACGGCAGCCAGCGCTATCGCCAGCAGCACGACCAGCTCGAGACCCGAGACGAGCGGCGTCTGGCGTGCCGCTGCCTCCTCACGGACGGCGTCACCGACGATGGCGCCCTTTCCTCCGATGTCGGCCAATGCGGCGTGCACGGCTGCGGCATCGGCGCCGGGAGCGAGCGACACGAGCACGGTCGCCGGGGTGCCGGTCACACCGGATGCGCGAGGCAGCGTGGTCTTGTCGATGATCGCCCACTGCTCGTCCCAGATGTAGACACCGGGCGCGTAGTGGAATTGCGTGACGGCCAGGTGGACCGTGCCCGCGCCGTACAGGATGGCGCTCGTCACCGGGATCTGGGTGTTCCAGCCGCCGATCACGGCCCCTGTGCGTCCGGCGATGCCGGAGGCGAGCGCCGTGGACACGCGCGCGGCCTCGGGGATGCCCTGCTGCACTTTCGCGAGTTCGGCTGGGTCGACGAGATACACGGACGGCGTTCCGCCGATGCTCCCCGCGAGGATTCTCGCACCACCGGCCCACTCGACGACGGCCGTGTGCGCGACACCCGGCACACGTTTCACCGCTGCGACCTGCTCGTCGGTGAGTGTCGTCGCGGCCGTCACGCTGAGATCGGCGCCGACCCGGGCACGAGCCCCCTCCTCGATGCCGGTCCGTTCCGTCGACAGGATGCTCACCGAGAACACGGTGATGCTCACACCGACCACGATGGCGAACACCGGCCACAACCCTCCCGCTCGGGAGCGCACCGCACTGACCGCCCCCAGGTAGGCGACGGCGCCGGTCCGTCGATGCAGGCTGCGCGCCAACAGCGACAGCGGGTATGCGTACACGCGCAGAACGATGACGCACGCCGCGAGC
>Ga0256789_1000202_pt1 | contig 13088 bp, 11 predicted proteins | sample MC6MC0940MT_FD_186351 | JGI IMG/M metagenome (GOLD analysis project Ga0256789, IMG submission 186351) | Metatranscriptome of enriched soil aggregate microbial communities from Iowa State University, Ames, United States - MC6-MC0940-MT... | ecosystem: Environmental > Terrestrial > Soil >...
CCGTCATCCAAGGCCGAAGCCTCGGGGAAAGATGCTGTGGTCTCCTCCAGGATGTCCACGAGCGTGCGCTCGGCTGGTGCCGCGGCGCCGCCCGGCAACTGGGGGCGGTAGGTGGTCAGGGCAGGCGCCGGCCCGGCCCCCACGGGATGTTCTGTGCTCACAGGCCTAGCTTTGCGCAGAAAGGTGAACAAAAGGTGTCTGACGTTTCCTGTTCGTCACATTTTCTTGCACCACTGTTTGCCTGTAGGTCGCCAGTTGTTCGGGAGCCGGGCTGTGGAGTTACGGCAGAAGCAGGACTTTGCCGGTGGTCCGGCGGCCTTCCAGGTCACGGTGGGCCTGTGCTGCTTCGGCCAGGGGGTAGGTTGCCCCGACTCTGACGGCGAGGGTTCCGTTGGCGGCGGCGTCGAAAATTTCGGCTGAGCGCCACCGGCGTTCGTGCGTGTTCTGCACAAAGTGCGCCATGGTGGGCCTGGTCAGTGTCAAGGAACCACCGGCGTTCAGGCGCTGGGGATCGAACGGTGGCACAGGGCCGGAGGCGGCACCGAAGAGCACCATGGCACCCCGGATGCGGAGGCTTCGGAGGGATTCGTCGAAGGTGTCCTTGCCGACGCCGTCGTACACCACGTTGACGCCTTCGCCGTCGGTCAGTTCCCGGACCTTGTCGGCGAAACCCTCGTAGCGAAGGACTTCGTCAGCTCCGGCCAACGCGGACAGCTTGGCCTTCTCGTCGGAGGAAACGGTGGTGATGACACGTGCCCCGCGGGCCTTCAGGAGCTGGGTCAGCAGGAGGCCGACGCCCCCGGCTCCCGCGTGCAGCAGGACGGTGTGTCCTGGCTCGACGCGGAAGGATGAATTCATCAGGTAGTGCGCTGTGATGCCCTGCAGTGGAAGGGCAGCTGCAGTGTGGTCGTCGACGCCGTCCGGAACCGGAAGCGCTTTCGCTGCATCCACGAGAGTGTAGTCGGCGTAGGTGCGTGACCCTTCAGCCGTGGCAATACGGTCGCCAACGGCAATGTCCTCCACGCCCTCACCCACCGCCTCCACCGTGCCGGCGGCTTCTGCGCCGGGGGTGAAGGGGTAGTCAACCTTGTAGGTTCCGTTGCGCTGATAGGTTTCGATGAAGTTCACCCCGGCAGCTGCGACCTTGATCAGCAACTGGCCGGGACCGGGGGCTGGTGCTTCCACGGAGGCGTATTCGAGGACTTCAGGTCCTCCGGGCTGCTTTGCGACAATGGCGTGCGTCATGGTGGCTCCTCACTCCGGGGCGGTCCTTCCGGTGCCCGGTTTCAGAATCCATCCTAGGGAGGTTGGGGCCTCCCATGTCGAACGGCTAGCGGCGTCCGTGCGTCGACGCCACAGGGCAATCGAATCCGCGGCCCGCTGCCAGGCCGACGTCGTTGAGGTACCGGACCACGATGCCGTAGGACTGAATCAGCGTGGTTTCGGTGTAGGAAATCGAATGCTTGGCGCAGAATTCACGGACGATCTTCGTGGCCTTGTGAAGGTGCGGACGTGCCATGTCCGGGAACAAGTGGTGCTCTACCTGACGGTTGAGTCCGCCCAGGAGGAAGTCCATGAAGATGCCGCCGGAGATGTTGCGCGAGGTCAGGATCTGGCGGTTGAGGAAGTCCACGCGGCTGTCCTTGGGGAGAACGGGCATGCCCTTGTGGTTGGGGGCGAAGGATGCGCCCATGTAAAAGCCGTAGACCATGATCTGGACGGCAAGGAAAGCGAATGCCATTCCGATGGGCAGGAAGGTGAAAGCCAGCACAGGCAGTGCTGTCAGGCGTGCCACGAGAATGGGGGTTTCCACCCAGCGGTGCCGGACCTTCTGCTTGCCGAAGACAAAGCGGATCGAATCGAATTGAAGGCTCAGGCCGAGCAGGGTCAACAGGGGGAAGAAGAACCATCCCTGCTTCTTTGTCAGGAACGCCAGGCGGCCCTTGCGTTCCGCAGCTGCGTCTTCGTAGAAGACCAAGGCGTTGTTCCGGATGTCGGGGTCTTTGGAAATGACGTTGGGGTGGTTGTGGTGGGCCCCGTGTTTCTGCTCCCACCAGGAGTAGCTGATGCCGGCGATGCCCGTGGCCAGGAGACGCGCCGACCAATCGTTGGCGCGGCGGGAGGCAAAGATCTGCTTGTGTCCGGCTTCGTGGGCCAGGAAGCTCAACTGCGTGCAGAGAATGCCGACGGCTGCGGCAATGAGGAGCTGGTACCAGGATTCGCCAATGAGGGCGAATCCGAGCCAGGTGCCGGCCATGAGCAGTATCAGGGCTACGAAAACCCAGATATAGAAGCCGCTGCGGCGCTCAAGGAGTCCTGCGGACTTGACGCTCTTGAGGAGCTCTGAGTAGCTCTGAACGACGGGATTTGGCTGAATTGCGCGTGCTTTGGGGCGCTCAGCGGTGGACGTGGGTGCCATTTATATGCCCCGTATCACTAACTGGCAACGCTGCAGCCGACGTTCGCACTGCACGGTCTGGATCACCCTCCACTAAGCATACGCGCAATGTCCTAACAAATGTGACAGCTCACATTGGGCATGCATAAATATCGGACGGCATGAATATTCTTGCTGTATAGTGGAGTCATGACTATTTCTGTTGCCGTCTCCGGTGCCAGCGGCTACGCCGGGGGAGAAGTGCTGCGCTTGCTCGCGGGCCATCCGAACGTCACCATCGGTGCGATCACGGCGCACAGCAACGCCGGTTCCAGACTAGGGGAGTTGCAGCCGCATCTCCATGGTTTGGCCAGCCGGATTCTTGAAGACACCACGGTGGAAAACCTGTCCGGCCACGATGTGGTGTTCCTGGCCCTGCCCCATGGCGCTTCCGCCGAGATCGCTGCCCAGTTGCCCGAAGGCACTGTAGTGATCGACGCCGGCGCGGACCACCGCCTCCAGGACGCCGCAGCCTGGGAAAAGTTCTACGGCTCAGCTCATGCAGGCACTTGGCCTTACGGCCTGCCCGAACTGCCGGGCCAGCGCGAGGCGCTCAAGGGCGCCACCCGCATCGCTGTCCCCGGCTGCTACCCGACGTCGGCCCTGCTCGCGTTGACACCCGGGTTCGCCAAGAATCTCCTCCTGACGGACGACGTCGTGATTGTTGCCGCCTCAGGTACCTCAGGCGCCGGCAAGGCAGCCAAGGTCAACCTGATTGGCAGTGAAGTCATGGGTTCCATGAGCCCCTACGGCGTGGGTGGCGGTCATCGCCACACGCCGGAAATCGAACAGGGCCTGTCCAATGCTGCGGGGGAGCCGGTGACCGTGTCCTTCACGCCCACGTTGGTGCCGATGAGTCGCGGCATTCTCACGACCGCCACGGCCAAAGTTGCCCACGGCGTGACCGAAGCTGAACTTCGGCAGGCGTGGGCAGACGCGTACGACGACGAGCCATTCGTGCACTTGCTGCCGGAAGGCCAGTGGCCCACCACCAAATCGGTGCAGGCATCCAACCATGCCGTCATGCAGTTGGCGTTCGACCAGCACACAGGCCGCGTGATCGTGACCTGCGCCATCGACAACCTCACCAAGGGGACCGCCGGCGGCGCCGTGCAGTCCATGAACATTGCCCTCGGCCTGGACGAAACCGCCGGCCTGAACCTGCAGGGAGTTGCACCGTGACCATTACCGCCCCCAAGGGATTCCGCGCCGCAGGCGTCAAAGCCGGCATCAAGGCATCAGGCAACCCGGACCTCGCCCTGGTCGTGAACGACGGACCGTCCAAGGCCGCCGCTGCAGTGTTCACGTCCAACCGCGTGGCGGCCGCTCCCGTGCATTGGTCGCGCCAAGTGGTCAGCGACGGCCGCGTGGACGCCGTGGTCCTCAACTCCGGCGGCGCCAACGCCTGCACCGGTCCACAGGGTTTCCAGAACACCCACGCCACTGCCGAGAAGGTGGCAGAGGTGCTGGGGGTCTCAGCTTCCGACGTCGTGGTTTGCTCTACTGGCCTGATCGGCGAGCAACTGCCCATGGACAAGATCCTCCCCGGCGTCGAGGCTGCTGCTTCCGGGCTTTCAGAAAACGGCGGTTCCGCAGCTGCCACGGCCATCATGACCACCGACAGCGTCTCCAAGGAAGCAGTCTTCACGGGAACCGATGCTGAAGGTAAGCAGTTCACCGTAGGTGGTATTGCCAAAGGTGCCGGCATGCTGGCACCAGGCCTGGCAACCATGCTGGTGGTCCTGACAACGGACGCCGAAGTGCCTGCCGACGAGCTCGACGTCGTCCTCCGCGACGCCACGCGCGTCACCTTTGACCGCGCCGACTCGGACGGCTGTATGTCCACCAACGACACTGTTGTGCTGCTGGCATCAGGTGCCTCTGAAGCCCTGCCTTCAACTGCCCAGTTGAGCGACGCAGTGACCAGGGTCTGCGCTGAACTGGCCCGCAAGCTCATCGGGGACGCGGAGGGCGCCAGCCACGACATCGCCATTCGGACGTTCAACGCCGCCAGCGAACGGGACGCCGAGATCGTTAGCCGGTCCGTTGCCCGGTCCAACCTTTTCAAGGCCGCCATCTTTGGCAAGGACCCCAACTGGGGCCGTGTCCTCTCCGCTGTGGGAACCACGGACGCCGTGTTCGAAGCCGATCAACTCAACGTCGCCATGAACGGGGTCCAGATCTGCCGCAACGGCAGCATCGGCGAGGACCGTAATCTGGTGGACCTTGAGCCGCGCGAAGTGCTGGTCGAAATCGACCTGCAGGCCGGCGACGCCGAGGCGACCATCTGGACGAATGACCTCACGCACGATTACGTGCATGAGAACAGCGCCTACTCAAGCTGAGCGGAAGACGATGACTGCCAACACGCGGGAAACTACCTCCATGGGCCACGTCTCAGCCGAGACAGCCCAGGATAAAGCCGGAACCTTGATTGAGGCTCTGCCGTGGATCCAGCGCTTTGCCGGCACCACCATGGTGATCAAGTACGGCGGCAACGCCATGGTCAACGATGACCTTCGCCGTGCCTTCGCGGAGGACATCGTGTTCCTCCACCACGTGGGCATCCATCCCGTGGTGGTTCACGGCGGCGGCCCGCAGATCAACTCCATGCTCAGCCGCCTCGGCATCGAATCCGAGTTCAAGGGAGGCCTCAGGGTCACCACGCCCGAGGCCATGGACGTGGTCCGCATGGTCCTCACCGGCCAGGTGGGCCGTGAACTTGTTGGCCTCATCAACTCCCACGGACCGTACGCCGTGGGCATGTCCGGCGAGGACGGCGGCCTGTTGCGCGCCGTGCGCACCGGCACTGTTGTTGACGGCGAGGAAGTGGACCTCGGCCTGGTGGGCGAGGTTGTCGGCGTTGATCCCGCAGGTATTACGGACATTCTCGACGCCGGTCGCATCCCCGTGATTTCCACCGTCGCCCCGGAAATCCTGGACGCGGGGGATGGAACCGGCTCCACCACCGGGCAGGTGCTCAACGTCAATGCGGACACTGCCGCTGCAGCTGTTGCTTCTGCCCTGGGCGCCACCAAGCTCGTCATTCTGACCGACGTCGAGGGCCTCTACGCCAACTGGCCGGACAAGTCCTCGCTGATCTCCTCGCTGACCGCCACCGAGCTCCGTGAAATGCTGCCTCGCCTGGAGTCCGGAATGATCCCTAAAATGGCCGCCTGCCTCAAAGCAATCGACGAAGGCGTGCAGCGCGCCCACATCGTGGACGGGCGCCTCGCGCACTCGATGCTGCTGGAAACCTTCACGACAGCGGGCATCGGCACCCAGGTAGTACCCGACGAGGAAGTGAACGCATGAGCACCGAACTGAGCCATACCGCCGAAAGCCGCAGCAGCGATGGGGGGCCGGGTGTGGTCGGGCACCGCGAAGCGGGCGGGGCCCCCATCGCGGCGGAGGCTGCCGCAACCACGCTCGTTTCACAGAGCTCAGGCGCTGACTGGCTTGCCCGCTACAACTCCTCGCTCATGGGTGTCTTTGGCACTCCGCAGCGTGTCCTTGTCCGGGGGGCGGGTTGCCTGGTATGGGACGCCGATGGCAAGGAATACCTGGACCTGCTGGGCGGCATCGCCGTCAACGCGCTGGGCCACGCCCACCCGTTCGTCACGTCGGTCATATCCAGCCAGCTCGCCACGCTCGGCCACGTTTCGAACTTCTTCACGAGCCCCACGCAGATCGCACTCGCTGAAAAGCTCCTTGCGATCAGCAAGGCACCGGCTGGTTCCAAGGTGTTCTTCGCAAACTCGGGCACGGAGGCCAACGAAGCCGCATTCAAGCTCGCCCGCCGGAACAACTCCGACGGCAAGCGCACCAAGGTCATCGCCCTCGAAGGTGCCTTCCACGGCCGCACCATGGGCGCGTTGGCGCTCACCGCGAAGGAAGCGTATCGGGCCCCGTTCGAACCACTGCCCGGTGGCGTGGTCCACATACCGTTCGACGACATCGACGCCCTGCGTGCCGCCGTCGACGATTCCACCGCAGCTGTTTTCCTGGAACCCATCCAGGGCGAAGCGGGCGTACGTCCGCTCAGTGCCGCATACCTGCAGGCGGCCCGCGAGGCCACCACGGCGGCAGGGGCGTTGCTCATCCTGGATGAGGTCCAGACCGGCATCGGCCGCACCGGCAAGTGGCTGGCCAGCGAGGACGCCGGAATTGTGCCCGACGCCGTCACGCTCGCCAAGGGCCTCGGCGGCGGCTTCCCGGTGGGAGCGTTAATTACTTTCGGGAGCACGACGTCGGCCCTGCTCACCGCAGGACAGCACGGCACCACTTTCGGTGGGAACCCGGTGGCCACGGCCGCCGCGCTTGCCACGCTGCACGCCATCGAAAGCCAGGGCGTCCTGCAGAACGTGCTGGCCGTCGGGGCACACCTGCGCGAGGGCCTTGCCGCTGTGGAGGCCGTCACCGAAGTCCGTGGCGAAGGCCTGCTGATCGGCTTCGACGTCAATGCCGACGTTGCCCCGGCCATGGTGACCGCGGCCCTGGAAGCTGGTTTCATCATCAACAGCCCCGGGCCGCGGACCATCCGGCTCGCCCCGCCGCTGATCCTGACCATCGAGCAGGCGGACCGTTTCCTGGCCGCCCTACCCGCCTTGATCGCCACGGCTACAGCCAATACAGCTAAGGACGCACAGTGAGTACTCCCACCACCCGTCACTTCCTCAAGGACACGGACCTGAGCCCGGCCGAGCAAGCCGAGGTCCTGGACCTCGCTGTCCGGATGAAAGTCGCCCCGTACAGCGTGCAGCCGTTCGCCGCCGACGGAAACGGCCGCAAGACCGTCGCCGTGATCTTCGACAAGACCTCCACCCGGACGCGTGTCTCCTTTGCCACCGGCATTGCGGACATGGGTGGCAACGCCCTGATCATCAACCCGGGCGAAGCGCAGATTGGCCACAAGGAATCCGTGGAAGACACCGCGAAGGTCCTGGAGCGCATGGTCTCCACCATCGTGTGGCGCACCGGCGCCCATTCCGGTCTCGTGGCCATGGCGGAAAACTCCAAGGTCCCCGTGATCAACGCCCTCTGCGACGATTACCACCCGTGCCAGCTCCTTGCCGATCTTCTGGCAGTGAAGGAGCACAAGGGCGAACTGGCCGGACTGACCATGGCCTACTTGGGGGACGCGGCCAACAACATGGCCAACTCCTACCTTCTGGCTGGCGTGACCGCCGGCATGCATGTTCGCATCTCAGGCCCTGAAGGCTACCTGCCGGCGCCGGAAATCGTTGCTGCCGCTGAGGAGCGCGCCGCAGAGACCGGCGGTTCCGTTCTGATCACCAGCGAGGCCGCCGAAGCCCTCAAAGGTGCAGACGTCGTGGCAACGGACACGTGGGTTTCCATGGGCCAGGAGTCCGAAAAGGAAGCCCGGTTGCAGCTGTTCCGCGACTACTCCGTGGATGAAGCCGCCATGGCGCAGGCCGCCCCGGATGCCGTGGTCCTGCACTGCCTGCCGGCGTACCGGGGCTACGAGATTTCCGCCGGTGTCATTGACGGCCCGCAGTCGATTGTTTGGGACGAGGCCGAGAACCGCCTCCACGCCCAGAAAGCGCTGATGGCGTGGCTGATGCACCAGTCCGGGCTCGCGTTCGTGGAGGGGCTTTCCCCCATCGAGGGCACCGGGGAGAGCACGTTCTAGTGTCCACCAATCCGTCCGTGCCAGGTGCAAGCCCGGCCACCAAGACTGCCCGCCAGGCGCGTATCACCGCGATCCTGACGGGTGAGTCCGTGCGTTCCCAGGCAGAGCTTGCAGCTCTATTGGCGGACGACGGCGTCCAGGTCACCCAGGCCACCCTGTCCCGCGACCTCGTGGAACTGGGCGCGGTGCGGGTACGTGGCAAGGAAGGCGCACTGGTTTACGCTGTGCCGGGCGAAGGCGGCGACCGCAACGCCAAGAGCGGGGTCACCCAGGAAATCCTGGACGCACGGCTCTCCAGGCTCTGCGGCGAACTGCTGGTGACGGCGGAAGCATCGGGAAACATCGTCGTGTTGCGGACGCCTCCGGGCGCGGCGAACTTCCTGGCACTGGCCGTCGACCACTCCGTGATGCCCTCCGTATTGGGTACGATCGCAGGCGACGACACTTTGTTGCTGGTGGCGCGGGACCCCGACGGCGGGGCAGAACTGGCAGCCAGGTTCCTGCGGATGGCCGAAGAAGCCGGCCCGGGCAACTAACTGCTTTACACAGTATTGATTCAGCAGCATCTAATTCACACAGTATTGATTCGAATGAACCAAGCAACAACAAAGGAGCACTCTCGTGACTGAGCGCATTGTTCTGGCCTACTCCGGTGGCCTTGATACGTCCGTAGCCATCGGCTGGATCGGTGAAGCCACCGGCGCCGAGGTCATCGCTGTGGCCGTCGACGTCGGACAGGGCGGCGAGTCCCTGGAGACCATCCGCCAGCGCGCCCTCGGTTGCGGCGCCGTCGAGGCTTACGTCGCTGATGCACGTGACGAGTTCGCCAACGAGTACGCCATGCCGACCCTGAAGGCCAACGCGCTCTACCAAGGCCACTACCCGCTGGTATCGGCTATTTCCCGCCCGGTCATCGTCAAGCACCTCGTGAAGGCTGCCCGCGAGTTCGGCGCCACCACCGTTGCCCACGGCTGCACCGGCAAGGGCAACGACCAGGTCCGCTTCGAAGTGGGCATCCAGACCCTCGGCCCGGACCTGAAGTGCATCGCACCCGTCCGCGACCTCGCCCTGACCCGCGACAAGGCCATTGCCTTCGCCGAGGAAAAGGGCCTGCCGATCGAGACCACCAAGAAGAACCCGTACTCGATCGACCAGAACGTCTGGGGACGCGCCGTCGAGACCGGTTACCTCGAGGACATCTGGAACGCTCCCACCAAGGACATCTACGACTACACCGCCACCCCGGAATTCCCGCCGGCACCGGACGAGGTCACCATCTCCTTCCAGGCCGGCGTGCCGGTAGCCATCGACGGAGTCAAGGTCACCCCGCTGCAGGCAATCCAGGAACTGAACCGCCGTGCAGGCGCCCAGGGTGTCGGCCGGATCGACGTCGTCGAGGACCGCCTTGTGGGCATCAAGTCCCGCGAAATCTACGAAGCCCCGGGTGCCATGGCGCTGATCACCGCGCACAAGCACCTCGAGGACATCACCATCGAGCGCGAGCAGGCCCGCTTCAAGGCCACCGTTGGCCAGCGCTGGGCAGAACTCGTGTACGACGGACAGTGGTTCTCCCCGCTGAAGCGCTCCCTGGATGCGTTCATCGAGGACACCCAGAAATACGTTTCCGGCGACATCCGCATGGTCCTCCACGGCGGCCAGGCCATCGTCAACGGTCGCCGCTCCGAGACTTCCCTGTACGACTTCGACCTCGCCACCTACGACACCGGCGACACCTTCGACCAGTCCATGGCACGCGGCTTCATCGAACTGTGGGGCATGTCCTCCAAGGTTGCCTCCGGCCGTGACCTCCGGGTTGCAGGGGAATAATGACGTCGGCAACAAACGAAGGTGCACTGTGGGGCGGCCGGTTCGCCGGTGGTCCCGCAGATGCGCTGGCCGCGCTGAGCAAGTCCACGCACTTTGACTGGCGGCTGGCCCGCTATGACATCGCCGGTTCCAAGGCCCACGCCCGCGTGCTGGCCAAGGCCGGACTGCTGGATGACGCTGAGCTTGAAGGCATGCTCGCCGCCCTCTCCCAGTTGGACGAGGACGTCGCCAGCGGCGCCTACCTCCCGGCTGATAGCGACGAGGACGTGCACGGTTCACTGGAACGTGGACTGATCGAGCGTGCCGGCACCCAGCTGGGTGGCAAGCTCCGTGCGGGCCGTTCCCGCAACGACCAAGTGGCCACCCTTGGCCGCATGTTCCTGCGCGATCACGCCCGCATCATCGCCGGCGGTGTCCTTGCCACCATCGATGCTCTCGTGGAGCAGGCCAAGGCGCACCACGGTGTGGCCATGCCGGGCCGCACCCACCTGCAGCACGCCCAGCCAGTCCTCCTGAGCCATCACCTGCTGGCCCACGCCTGGGCGCTGCTACGCGATGTGCAGCGGCTCCAGGACTGGGACAAGCGCGCCGGTGTTTCGCCGTATGGTTCGGGTGCCCTTGCCGGTTCGTCGCTGGGACTGGATCCCGAGGCTGTTGCCGCGGACCTGGGTTTCTTCTCCGCCGTCCACAACTCGATCGATGGCACTGCTTCGCGCGACGTCTTCGCCGAGTTCGCGTGGGTGTGCTCCATGATCGGCGTGGACCTTTCCCGGATCTCCGAAGAAGTCATCTTCTGGGCCACCAAGGAGTTCTCCTTCGTCACGCTGCATGACTCGTACTCCACCGGGTCATCGATCATGCCGCAGAAGAAGAACCCGGACGTTGCCGAGCTCGCACGTGGCAAGGCCGGACGCCTCATCGGCAACCTGACCGGGTTGCTGGCGACGCTCAAGGGCCTGCCTCTTGCGTACAACCGTGACCTTCAGGAGGACAAGGAGCCGGTGTTCGACGCCGCCGACACCCTGGAGCTGCTGCTCCCGGCCGTGTCCGGCATGATCGCCACGCTCACGTTCAACACCGAACGCATGGAATCGCTGGCTCCGCAGGGCTTTGCCCTGGCAACCGACATAGCCGAATGGCTGGTCCGGCAGGGCGTGCCCTTCCGTGAAGCCCACGAGCTGTCCGGCGCTGCCGTCAAGCAGGCCGAAGGACGTGGCGTGGAGCTGTGGGACCTGACGGACGAGGAATACGCGGCGATCTCTGAGCACCTCACTCCTGAGGTCCGCAGCGTGCTCAGCACCGAGGGTTCGCTCAACAGCCGCAACTCCCAGGGCGGAACGGCACCAGCCGCTGTCGAACGCCAATTGGCTGCCCTGGAAGCGGAACTGGACGCAGCGCGTTCTTACGCAGGCTAGACACTGAACACTGCTGTGGGATGGCACATCATGTGCTGTCCCACAGGTGTTTAAGCGTGCGTTAGCATGGCGCTATGACTCAGATCACCCCTGGGGCGTTGCCCGCAGAGCTTCACAAAGCCGCCGGCACCGTCACCCGTCTCCTTGCCAAACTCGACGATAGCTCGGTCGCTGGGCCGTCCCAACTCCCCGGTTGGACCCGCGGCCACGTGCTGGCCCACATCGAAGGAATTTCGAACGCGATGGCCCGGCAGCTGGAGTACGCGCGCCGAGGCGAGACCGTGGAACTGTACGACGGCGGCATGGACGGCCGTACGAAGGCGATCGAACTTGCCGCAGGACACAGCCTCGCGGAACATACAGAGGCTGTTACTGCTGCCGTGGGCGCGGCCATCGCCGCTTTTGACGCGTTGGGGCCGGAGGATTGGCAAGCGCGCATCGCCTATAGGGACGGAACAGTATTTGACGGCGGCCTGGCGCTGTGGCGCGAACTCACCATCCATGCCTCGGACCTCGGTTTGGGCTTCGGTCCCGAGACGTGGAGCCGGCCGTTCTGCGAGCACCTCATCGGGTTCCTGGCAGCACGGGTTCCGGATTCCTACAAATTTGTTCTGCAGCCCACTGGCCTTCCCCAAATGAGCATCGGAACCGGCGGCACCTCGATCGCCATCACTGGCATGCTGACAGACATAGCCGCCTGGCTGGCTGGCCGCGAGCCCAGCCTCGGAAGCCTGCGTGCCACTGCAGCGGCCGACGGAGTCGAGCTGCCCCAACTCCTGCCCTGGCCCGCAGCACAGCCGGCAGCCCGCTAACCGCTGACGCTCTCTCACGTTCCGCCCGCTAACCGCTGACGCTCGCTCACTTCCCGGCGGCTGAAACAGGACGCTTGGCTGCGGCCCGCCACAGATGCATGGTCGCGTAGGAGCGCCACGGGCTGACTTCGCTGAAATCGGTGCTGAGCCCCGAGCGAGTCGGCAGGACTTTCAAACCGTTCCGCACGGCGGCGTCGTTGGCAAGGAAGACATTGGGGGCGCCAAGCACGCGCATGGCAACATACCCGACCGTCCATGGCCCCACGCCCGGCAGGGGGAGCAGTTTGCGTTCGAGGCTTTCAAAGTCGTCGCCATACCCGAAATCAAGTTTCCCCGTGGCCATTGCTTCGCTGGCTGCCATGATCGAGTCGATCCGGCGCTGGGGTCCGCGAAGCAGTGCCCGACCTTTTTCGGCGAGTTCCGCCGTCGTCGGAAACAGCCTCTCCAGCCCCGGCCGGGACCCTTCCGCGGTGGAGCCCGCGGCCGAGAGTTGGGTCAGTGCGGTGCGGGCGGCGGCCACGGTGATCTGTTGGCCGATCATGGCCCTTACCAGCAGTTCCTGGGGGTCCACAGCTCCGGGCACCCGGATTCCCGGGATCGTAGTGACACTTGCCGCGAGACGGGGGTCCGCGGCGAGGGCGTCATCGATCGCCTGCGGATCAGCGTCCAGGTCGAACAGCCTCCGGACGCGGCTCAAGAGGGTGGGGAGGTCGTGCAGGTCCACGGTGCTCGCCTTAAGCTGCAAAAATCCGCCAGGCGAGGAGGGCTTGTAGGAAACCGAGAACGACGCGGTACTCCGGGGGAGACGCAGCGTCCTCGCATAGGTCCTGGTTCCGTCCTCTAAGGTGGCCGCATCTTCGATGCCTGGAATGGCGCGAACGGCGAGGAAATCGAAAATCCCGGAATCGAACGGTTCTCTGTAGGGCAGGTTCAGTGTCAGCGCC
>Ga0256789_1000213_pt1 | contig 12649 bp, 13 predicted proteins | sample MC6MC0940MT_FD_186351 | JGI IMG/M metagenome (GOLD analysis project Ga0256789, IMG submission 186351) | Metatranscriptome of enriched soil aggregate microbial communities from Iowa State University, Ames, United States - MC6-MC0940-MT... | ecosystem: Environmental > Terrestrial > Soil >...
CAGCAAGACCTGCGCAGCCTCCGCGTGCTCGCGCATCCTCTCCGACTCCGCCTTCTGTCGCTGCTGGGTGCGCGAGCGCTCAGCGCGGCCGAAGCGGCACGCGAGCTCGACGACACGCAGGCGAACATCAGCTATCACCTTCGCCGGCTCCATGAGGCGGGGCTCGTGGAAGTGGCCGAAGAGGTCGCCATTCGCGGTGGCCGAGCGAAGCGGTATCGGCACGACCCAATGAGCGGCGAAGGGCTCGGCCAGGGGGAAGAGGGCGTGTCCGCCTTCATGGGCGCGATGGCGGCGGAGCTCGTGCGTCGAGCCGCGTTCTACTCGCCCGGAACCCCCACAGCTTTCACCGACGCCGAATTCTGGGTGTCGGAGGACGCTTGGCGCCGAGCCATGACACTGGCTCGCGAGGTGGGCGTGGTTCTGGCGGATGCGGCGCGCGCTCCCCACACGCACGCAACACGGCCGGTCAGCGCCAGCGTCGCCCTGTTCGAGCTCGCGCCGGAGACCGCGGAAACGCGTCATGAGTGAGCGATACCTGGATGTGCTGCGTCTGCCCCACGCGGCACGCCTGTTCTCGACGGCCCTGCTCGGGCGGCTCTCGTTCGCGACGGTGACCCTGTCGCTCTTGCTGAGCGTGCAGTCCGCCACCGGCTCCTTCGCCGCTGCGGGTGCGGCGACAGGGGCGTTCGGTGTGGTCAATGTGGTCGCATCCCCGTTCCGGGCACGTTGCGTCGATCGATTCGGCGCGAGCGGGGCGCTGCTCGTCATGGGCGTGCTCTATGCAGCCGCACTCTTCGGGACCTCGCTCGCCTGCCTCGGTTCCGCGAATCCGCTGACCCTCGTCGCTCTCGCCGGTGTCGCCGGACTCTTCGCACCGCCGCTCGGATCCACGATGCGCGTCATCTGGGCATCCGTCGCCCCCAACCCGCGCATGCTCACGAAGGCCTACAGCCTTGATGCCGTCGCTGAGGAGCTGCTCTTCACCACCGGACCGCTGCTGGTCGGTCTGCTCGTCGTCGTCGCGACCCCGGTCGCCGCACTCATCGCGACGGCCGGCATCGCACTCGTGGGAACCGCATCCTTCGCACTCGCGAAAGCCGTTCGGGACAGGCCCGGCAGCACGACGCCACCGCACGCACACGACCGCCCTCTGCGGCAGAAGGGATTCTGGGTGGTGCTCGTGGCGCTCGCGGGCGTGGGCGTCGTGCTCGGAACCGTCGAGACCGCGGTGCCGGCGTTCGCCGCTGAACGCTCCTCCGCTGCCCTGGCGGGAGTGCTCCTCGCTCTCCTGTCAGCAGGGAGCGGCGTGGCTGGCCTCGTCTACGGCCATCGCACGTGGCGCTCGCGACTGGCTCCCCGCCTGGTGGTCTTGAGCGTGGCTCTCACCGCCGTGAGCTCGCTCGCCGCGTTCGCGACGAACGAGATCGTCATGGGGGTGATCCTGGTCGGCATCGGGGTCTTCCTCGCGCCCACCGTCGTCACCGGCTATCTGTTGGCAGACGCTCTCACGGCCGAGCACGTGCGCAACGAGGCGTCGACGTGGATCAACACCGCCGTCAACTCCGGCGCCGCAGCGGGTGCGGCCCTTGCCGGGCTGTTGGTCGACCGCACCACCACATCCGTGGCCTTCGCCGTCGGTGCGGGTATCGCCGTGCTCGCGGCACTGACGGCAGCCGCCAGAGTGCGGTTCATGAATCACGCCGTGCACGATCAAGCCCTCCCCGAAGGGAGGGCTTGATCGAGTGCCGTCGCGCGCGGTACCGGGTACGCCGCCGTCAGGCCGCGTACCGTGCGCCGTCGCGGCGCTGGTCCCGACCGGAGTGCTGCGCCGGGCGGAGCGGCGCCGAGAGCGCTGCACGCGCAGCGGCGGCTCCTCGCAGCTCGACGACAGTGCCGTCGGCCAGCCGCAGGTCGCGCTCGATGCGCGCACCGTTTCCGACCATCACATTCTGACCGAGCTTGGCATTGCTGCCGATGCGCACTCCGCTGCCGATCACACTGCCCGCGCCGACGTGCACATTGGCGCCCACGAACGTGCGGTCACCGATGGTGACTCCGCGGTCGATCCAGCTGCCGGCACCCACATAGGCGTCGAGTCCGACCCGGGCGTCCGCCTCGACGTACGCCGTCGCATCGATGTGCGCCGACTCGGCCACACGGGCACTCGGGGCCACGAGGCCTCGTCCGTTGGCGTGCCTCTTGTACTTGATCACGGCGCCGGTCTCGTCTTCGAGCTCTTCGATCATCCTTGCCATCGCGTCCTCCTCGAGATCGTCGCAGAAAGGTTCATTGGGATAACACCTAGCCCGGAAAGATAATTCCCTGGCTGCCATACAGAACCGGGACTGTACACGTCGTATTCGTACCAGCCAGAGGGTTCGGATGGGAGCATGATCGGAGTATGGCCGAGCATGAGACGATCTACCCCGAGAGCGCCGCGCACTGGCGCGAGTGGCTGCAGCAGCATCACGGTGATCGGGCGGGCGTGCGATTGGCCCTCGCCAAGAAGGGAACCGGGCTCCCGAGTCCCGATTGGGACGAGGCGGTTCGGGTCGCGCTGTGCTTCGGATGGATCGACGGACGGCGGAACGCGCTCGACGAGACGCACTTTCTGCAGAGCTTCACGCCCCGAAAGCCGCGCAGCACCTGGTCACAACGCAATCGGGACCTGGTCGCCGAGCTCATCGCATCCGGAGACATGACCGAGGCGGGAATGCTCGAGGTGGACAGGGCCAAGGCCGACGGTCGGTGGGATGCGGCCTATCAGCGCGTGTCGGACAAGTCCCTTCCCGACGATCTCGCCGCCGCGATCGCCGCGAATCCCGAAGCCACCGCGTTCTTCGAGAAGCTCACCAGCCAGAACAGGTTCGCCATCGTGTTTCGCACGAGCAATGCCCGGCGCCCCGAGACGCGGGCTCGTCGCATCGCCGATTTCGTGGCGATGCTGGAACGCCACGAGACCGTGTACCCGCAGAAGTCCTGACCGGGCCGCCCCGCTCCGCTCGCCCCGCCCCGCCCTGCCTTGCCCCAGGCCATCGACTCCCCACTTGTGCACGCGATTCGACTCGCGATAAGTGAACAAGTGGGGAGTCGATGGCTGAGGGAGGTGGGGGTCAGGGGAGAAGGTGGGCGCGGTGGATGAGCGCCGCCGCGCCGATGAGCGGACCCTCCGAGGAGAGAGCGCTCGGAACGATGCGCACCTTGCGCACGTACGGGAAGTAGTGGTCGTGGATGACCTTGCGCATGTGATCGAACAGGTCGGGCGTCGAGTGCGAGAAGCCGCCCCCGATGGCGACGAGCTCGAGATCGAGGAGCGCCGTCGCGGAGGCGATCGCGCGCCCAACGGCTTCGCCGGTGCGGGCGATCGCCTCGTGGGCGATCGGATCGCCTGCGGCGTAGGCGGCGGCGAGCTCTTCGCCCGTCGTGCCCGTGAAGCCCTGTCCGCGTGCCCACGCGACGGTGTGCGGACCGGATGCGATCGCTTCGAGCGCGTCCGGGTTGCCGAACGTGTTCTCACCGACGATGTCGCCCACCTCGACGTGGCCGATGTGGCCGGCATTTCCCGTCGGTCCGGTTATCACGCGTCCGCCGAGGATGAGACCGCCGCCGACTCCCGTTGAGACGACCATCCCCATCACGTTGTCGACACCCTGGGCGGCACCGATCCAGTGCTCCGCCATCACGATGGCAACGCCGTCCATCTCGAGCACGACAGGGATGTCCAGACCGGCATCGGCGACGACTCCGGCGATGAAGTCCCGCATCGGGTAGTCGCGCCAGTGGGGCACGTTGAGAGGCGACACGAGTCCTCGTACGCGATCGATCGGACCGGCGCAGCCGATTCCGGTCCCGATCAGCTCGGCGCCGTCGGGAAGCGACGCGATGGCGTCTCGCACCACACCGCCGACGGAGGCCTCGAGATCGGGCACGGTGGCGTTGCGGCCGGTCAGCCGGCGGTGGCGGGAGCCGTCGACGAGTCGTCCGTCACCGTCGACGAGGGCTGCTTCGACCTTTGTTCCGCCGAAGTCGACGGCGAGCGCGAGGGGAGTGGGCACGACCATTACCCTAAACGAAACGGCCGGTGCTCATATGAGCATCGTGCGCGCAAGCGTTGCTGGGAGCGGGCGCGCTTCCTAAGCTGGGGGAGTGGCCCTGAACGACACCGATGAGATCCTCGCCGTCAAAGCCGCCGAGTTGTATTACGAGGCGGGCAAGACGCAAGACGAGATCGGTCTCGCACTCTCGGTGAGCCGGTGGAAGGTGGGACGCCTTCTCGTCGCCGCCCGGGAGCACGGATTCGTGCGCATCGAGATCGTGCATCCGAGCGCTCGACGGTTCTCCCTCGAACGCGAGCTCTGCGGCTTCTACGATCTCGCCGACGCCGTCGTGGTGCCGGCGACCGACAGCGAGTCGGATGTGCAGGGTCGCGTCGCTCAGGCCGCGGCCGACTACCTCACCACGTTCCGTCCCGTCCCCCGAACGCTCGGCGTGAGCTGGGGCCGAACCCTGCACGCCGTCGCTGCGAGGCTTCGTCCCGGATGGGCGGTGGGGGTCAACCCGGTGCAGATCAACGGCAGCGTCTCGAGCACGCGGCAGGCCACAGCGGCCGCCGACACGGCCGTCGTCATCGCACGCAAAGCCCAGGGCACAGCCACGCTGCTGCCGAGTCCGGCCATCTTCGAGCAGTCGGCGACCCGCCGGGCCATCGAAGCCGACCGATCGGTGCAGAGCGTGCTCGAGCTGGCCCGCAACGCATCCGCCTACCTGTTCAGCGCGGGTGTGGTCGACGCGAGCTCGGTCCACGTCGACAGTGGATACCTCACTCAGGACGACGTGGCATCCCTGGCCGACAAGGGTGCCGTGGGCGACGTGGTCGGACGGTTCATCACCGAGTCCGGGCAGGTCGCCGACGACGAGCTCAACAGCCGCACCCTCGGGATCTCGCTCGACGACCTGCGAGCTGCTCGGACGAGCATCGCGGTGATCGCGGGGGCCACGAAGCACCGTGTCGCCCACGCCGTCGTGTCGAGCGGACTCTGCACGACGCTCATCACCGATGAGACCACAGCTAACTATCTGCTCGGCCACGGGCGAGCAGACAACCCGCCCGGTGGCACCGCTCCGGGCAGAGATCAAGGAGAGACGTGACCATCGAAACGACGTCGCCCGTGCGAACCCTCGCACCGGCGGCCCGGGCAGTGGAAGTGCTGGGAGGCGACCTGACCGAGGCGAGCCTCCGGCGGTATCTGAACGGCATCCCCGGGGTCGACGCGGTCGGCCTCGAACAGCGTGCCGCCGGTCTCGGCACACGCTCGATCAAGACCACGAGCAAGGCGTGGGCGCTCGACAAGATCATCGAGCTGATCGACCTCACCACTCTCGAGGGCGCAGACACCCCCGGCAAGGTTCGTTCGCTGGCGGCCAAGGCGCTGACCCCCGATCCCAGCGATCTCAGCACGCCGCGACCGGCTGCCGTCTGCGTCTACGGCGACATGGTGCCGTACGCCGTCGAGGCGCTCGGCGCGTCACATGCGGCACGACTTCCCGGAGGCGTCAACGTCGCCGCGGTCGCCACGGCGTTCCCGAGCGGACGCGCATCCCTCGCCGTCAAGCTGGCGGACACGGCGGATGCCGTCGCTGCGGGAGCGGACGAGATCGACATGGTCATCGACAGGGGGGCCTTCCTCTCGGGACGCTTCGGTCTGGTCTTCGACGAGATCGTGGCCGTGAAGGAGGCCTGCCGCCGTGCCGACGGCAGCTACGCGCACCTCAAGGTGATCCTCGAGACGGGCGAGCTGAACACGTACGACAACGTGCGCCGAGCATCGTGGCTCGCGATCCTCGCGGGCGGGGACTTCATCAAGACCTCCACCGGCAAGGTCGCCCCCGCGGCCACGCTGCCGGTGACCCTGCTGATGCTGGAGGTCGTTCGCGACTGGCACAAGCTGACCGGAGAGCGGATCGGCGTGAAACCCGCCGGCGGCATCCGTTCGTCGAAGGATGCGATCAAGTACCTCGTCACCGTCGCAGAGACTGCGGGAGAGGAATGGCTTCAGCCGCATCTCTTCCGGTTCGGCGCCTCGAGCCTCCTGAACGACGTGCTCCTGCAGCGGCAGAAGCTGAAGACCGGTCACTACTCCGGCGCCGACTACGTCACGATCGACTGAACGAAAGCACTGAACACATGAGTTTTCTCGAATACGCACCGGCGCCGGAATCGCGCTCGATCCTGAATCTGCGCGACCAGTACGGACTCTTCATCGACGGCGAGTTCGTCGACGGCGACGGCACACCGTTCCAGACCATCTCGCCCGCGACGGAGGAGCGGATCGCGACCATCGCGACAGCCGGCACGGCCGATGTCGACAAGGCGGTGGCGGCAGCACGTCGTGCCTATGAGCGCACCTGGTCACGGATGAGCGGAAGGGACAGAGGCAAGTACCTCTTCCGTATCGCACGCCTCGTGCAGGAGCGCGCGCGCGAGCTCGCCGTCGCGGAGAGCCTCGACAACGGCAAACCGATCAAGGAGAGCAGGGACGTCGACGTTCCCCTCGTGGCCGCCTGGTTCTTCTACTACGCGGGATGGGCCGACAAGCTCGACCACGCCGGTCTCGGCCCCGCGCCCCGTGCGCTTGGTGTCGCAGCACAGGTCATCCCCTGGAACTTCCCGCTTCTGATGCTGGCGTGGAAGATCGCCCCGGCCCTCGCCGCGGGCAACACCGTGGTGCTGAAGCCGGCGGAGACGACTCCGCTGACGGCACTGCTCTTCGCCGAGATCGTGCAGCAGGCGGGTCTCCCCGCGGGCGTCGTCAACATCGTCACGGGCGCGGGCGAGACCGGCCGCGATCTCGTGAACCACCCGGATGTGAACAAGGTCGCGTTCACCGGTTCGACGGCTGTCGGCCGCGAGATCGCCCGCTCCGTCGCGGGCACCGACAAGAAGCTGACGCTCGAACTCGGCGGCAAGGCGGCGAACATCGTGTTCGACGACGCTCCGATCGATCAGGCCGTGGAAGGCATCGTCAACGGCATCTTCTTCAACCAGGGCCACGTGTGCTGCGCCGGCTCCCGCCTTCTCGTGCAGGAGAGCATCCATGACGAGGTCGTCGACCGGCTGAAGACCCGGCTGTCGACGCTGCGCATGGGCGACCCCCTCGACAAGAACACCGACATCGGAGCGATCAACAGCGCCGAACAGCTTCAGCGCATCCGCGAGCTGTCCGACATCGGGGAGGCAGAAGGCGCCGAGCGCTGGAGTCCCGCGTGCGAGATCCCGGAGAACGGGTTCTGGTTCCCGCCGACCCTGTTCGACAACGTGTCGACGAGTCATCGCATCGCACGCGAGGAGATCTTCGGACCGGTGCTCTCCATCCTCACCTTCCGCACGCCCGCCGAGGCGATCGCCAAGGCCAACAACACGCCATACGGCCTGTCCGCCGGTATCTGGTCCGACAAGGGGAGCCGTATCCTCGCCGTGGCCGACAAGCTCCGTGCGGGTGTCGTGTGGGCCAACACCTTCAATCGATTCGACCCGGCGAGCCCGTTCGGCGGATACAAGGAGTCCGGGTACGGCCGCGAGGGCGGCCGTCACGGACTCGGCGCATACCTCAAGCCGGGACGCGAGCTGCCTGCGGCCCTGCGGGCCTCGGGCGCCGATTCCACCGCATCCGTCACCAAGGCCCGTAAGGGAGCCGCGAAATGAGCCGACTGACCGTGCCGAAGACCTACAAGCTCTACATCGGCGGAAAGTTCCCGCGCAGCGAATCCGGACGCACATACGAGGTCGTGTCGTCGACGGGCGCCTTCCTCGCCAACGCGGCGAAGGGGTCGCGCAAGGATGCCCGCGACGCCGTCGTGGCCGCACGCTCGGCCCTCAACGGCTGGGCGGGCGCCACCGCCTACAACCGCGGTCAGGTGCTCTACCGCATCGCGGAGCTGCTTGAAGGCCGTCGAGCCCAGTTCGTCGACGAGATCGTCCAGGCGGAGGGCGTCTCGGCCGCCACCGCCGGCGCGCAGGTCGACGAAGCGATCGACCGATGGGTCTGGTACGCCGGATGGGCGGACAAGTTCGCCCAGGTCGTCGGCAACGCGAACCCCGTCGCGGGGCCGTACTTCAACATCTCTGTGCCGGAGCCGACCGGTGTGGTCGCGATCGTCGCCCCGCAGGGCGACAGCCTTCTGGGGTTCGTCAGTGCCGTCGCTCCGGCCCTGGTGGCCGGCAACACCGTGGTCGTGGTGGCGAGCGAGCGGTTCCCGCTGTCGGCGATCAGCCTGAGCGAGGTGCTCGCGACGAGCGATGTGCCCGGCGGCGTAGTGAACATCCTCACCGGGTCGCCGGCGGAGATCGCACCCTGGCTGGCCTCGCACGCCGACGTCAACGCCCTCGACCTCGTCGGAGCCGGCGACCTCGAGTGGGTCGACCTTCAGATCGCAGCCGCAGACACCCTCAAGCGGGTCCTGCAGCCGGAGAACGGTCGGGATGCGGCCGCTCCCTCGCTCGACCGCATCTCGTTCTTCACCGAGACGAAGACGGTCTGGCACACCAAGTCACTGATCTGACGTCAGGTCGGCCTCCCCAGGGACGGTGATCGGGCGCGCACTGGCGCGCAACGCCGTCCCGGGGGAGGATGGGGGGACAACTTGAGGAGGTGCGATGTCGGATCTAGGACCGACGGCCCTCGTCGGAGACAGTCTCGTGCAGGGCGGAGACTGGCAGGCGTGGCTACCGGGGGAGACAATCTACAACTTCGGCGTCGGTGGGGACACCACCGACGACGTGGTCGCCCGGCTCGGGGATGTGATCGACTCGCAGCCGGCGGTCGTCGTTCTGCTGATCGGAACGAACGATCTTGCGTGGCGGCGTTCCGTCGAGCACGTGGTGCGTAATGTGGAGACGATTCTGGTCACGATCCGGCGGGAGCTTCCGGAGACGCGCATCCTCGTGCAGTCCGTTCTGCCGAGGGGGCACGAGTTCGCCGACCAGCTGCGCGACATCAACAGGCACCTGTGGCAGTTCGCTCCGACGGTGCACGCCCAATGGCTCGATCTGTGGCCCGCGCTGGCGCTGGAAGACGGAGAGCTCAACCCGGCGTTCACCGAGGACAGGCTGCATCTCAACGAGGCGGGCTACCGGGTGTGGGTGGATGAGCTCGTGCCGGCCTTGGAGAGGCTTCGACAGCAACCGCCGTCGAGTCGGGCGATCACGCTTCCGGATCTGCGTCGCTAGTCGCCGGCCGCTGCCCGGAAAGCCGCCAGGGCGTCGTCTGAGAACAGCACGAAGCGCACGCGTTCGACGGGACCGAACGATGCCGCGAGCACGGCCCGCACGGTGCTGACGGCTACGCGCGCGGCATCCTCCATCGGCCACCCGTAGACGCCGGCGGAGATCGCCGGGAACGCGACGTCGACGGCACCGAGTTCCCGTGCGACGCGCAGCGACGAACGGTAGGCGTTCTGCAGCAGCGTCGTCCTGTCCTCTGTGGCCGAATACACGGGTCCGACCGTGTGGATCACCCAGGTCGCCGGAAGGTCGCCGGCGGTGGTGGCCACGGCGTCTCCGGTCGGCAGACCGTCGGGCAGCGTCGTGGCTCGCAGTTCGCGCGTGGCCGCGAGGATCGCGGGGCCTCCCGCACGATGGATCGCGCCGTCGACCCCGCCACCGCCCAGGAGGGAGTTGTTCGCGGCGTTGACGATCGCGTCGACCTGCTCCTGTGTGATGTCTCCGCGGACGATCTCGATCGGGTCGTCCACGGTCAGCCCCTGTTGTTCGACAGCTCGTAGACCTTCAGAAGCTCGACGATCGCGTCGTCGCGCTGACTGCCGCCCTCCTCGAACATCTCCGAGACGTGGGTCTTGAGGTGGTTCTCGACGAGCAGCTTGTTCAGAGATCCGAGAGATTTCTGAATGGCCAGGGACTGGGTGATGATGTCGATGCAGTAGTCCTCGTTCTCGATCATCTTCTCCAGGCCGCGCAACTGGCCTTCGAGGATGCGCGCGCGGTGCATGGCACGTTTCTTGATGTCAGCGATCACGCATCCAGGATAACCCTTCGATCCCACATACCCCTATGGGGTACGTGCTACGGTGGATGGCATGGAGACGACCTACGACATGACGACCTACGACATTCAGGGCATGACCTGCGCACACTGCGCTCGAGCCGTTACCGAAGAACTGCAATCCGTCACGGGGGTCGTGTCGGTGTCGGTGGATGTCGAGGCCGGCACCGCCACGGTCGCCAGCTCGTCCGTTCTGGACGAGACGGATGTGCGAGCGGCCGTCGAAGAGGCCGGCTACGTGCTCGCGCGACCCGGCATGCTGCCGCTGGTATGAGCGCACCTGGCACAGGTGCCGGCGGCCTGGCGGAGTCGGATGCGGACACGGCGCTCGTCGACCTCGCGATCGAGGGTATGACCTGCGCCAGCTGTGTCGCTCGCGTCGAGAAGCGTTTGGGGCGGCTCGACGGAGTCACCGCCAGTGTCAACCTCGCGACGGAGAAGGCGAGGGTTCGGTATCCGGCGGGGCTCGACACAGCGACCCTCGTCGCGGAGGTGGAACGCGCCGGTTATGGCGCCACGGTCATCGACCACCGTTCGGCCACTCCGTCATCGGCACCCGATCCACGCCGACTGCGGGTCCGGCTGCTCGTGAGTGCGGTGCTGACTGTTCCCGTCCTCCTGCTCGCGATGATCCCGGCATGGCAGTTCTGGGGATGGCAGTGGGTCTCCCTCGCCCTCACGACACCGGTCGTGCTGTGGGGCGGCTGGCCGTTCCACCGTTCGACTGCGATGAACCTCCGGCACGCGGCGGTCACAATGGACACGCTCGTGACGGTGGGCACCGCGGCGGCCTACCTGTGGTCGGTGTGGGCGCTCGTCTTCGGCACGGCGGGCGAGCTCGGGATGCGCCATGGCTTCACGCTGCTCGCCGAGCCCGGTTCCGCATCCGGTGCGCTGTACTTCGAGGTCGCGGCAGCGGTGACGACGTTCTTGCTGCTCGGACGGGTGATCGAGGACAGGGCGAGACGTGCATCCGGCGCCGCCCTCCGATCCCTGTTGGAGGCGGGTGCGAAAGTCGTCGCCCGCATCGGCGCCGACGGTCGGGAAGAGCGTGTGCCGGCAGAGGCTCTCAGAGTCGGCGACCGTTTCATCGTGCGTCCGGGAGAGGCCATCGCCGCCGACGGAACCGTCGTCGACGGCGCGGCCGCCATCGATGCGAGCGCGATGACGGGGGAGTCCGTACCGGTCGAGGTATCGCCGGGTTCGGCGGTGGACGGCGGCACGATCGCGCACGGCGGCTCGATCGTCGTGCAGGCGACCAGGGTCGGCGAGGACACGCAGCTCGCCCGGACTGTAGCGCTCGTGGAGCAGGCGCAACTCGGCAAGGCTGACATTCAGCGTCTCGCCGACCGGATCTCGGGTGTCTTCGTACCGATCGTCATCGCGATCGCCGCGGTGACGTTCGTCGTCTGGCTGACGGCGGGCGGGGGAGCATCCGCCGCGATCACAGCGTCGGTGGCCGTCCTCATCGTCGCGTGTCCGTGCGCGCTGGGGCTCGCCACTCCGACCGCCCTCGTCGTCGGCACCGGACGTGCCGCGCAGCTCGGCATCCTCATCGCCGGTCCCGAAGTGCTGGAGCGCAGCGGACGCGTCGACACCGTCGTCTTCGACAAGACGGGCACCCTCACGACGGGACGGATGACGGTCACGGGTGTCGAGACGGCGGAAGGCTGGAACCGCGACGACGTTCTCGACTTTGCGGGAGCGCTCGAAGCGCGTTCCGAGCATCCCATCGGCCGTGCCATCGCGAACGCCCGACCTGCACGAACCGGCGGTGCGTTCGCCTCCGGCGCCGAGGTGACGGAGTTCCGCGCCGTCGCGGGCTTCGGAGTGAGCGGACGGGTCGGCGGTCGTTCGGTCGCGGTCGGTGCGGCCGACCACGACAACGCGCTGCACGTCGACGCCCCGGAGAGCGCTCGTGCGCTGGACCGGATTCGCGCCTCTGGTGCCACCGCTGTCGCGGTGCGCGTCGATGGCGAGACTGTCGCCATCGTCGGCGTCTCCGATCCGCTCCGCGACGACTCGCTGAGGGCGGTCGATCGCGTGCGTGCGCTCGGGATCGAGCCGGTCGTCGTGAGTGGGGACCATGAGGCGACGGTTCTCTCCGTCGTCGCACCTCTGGGCATCCACCGTGTGGTGGGCGGAACGACACCGGTGGGCAAGGCGGACGCTGTCCGACGGATGCAGGCCGAGGGCCGATCGGTCGCGATGGTCGGCGACGGCGTCAACGATGCGGCCGCTCTGGCTGCAGCGGACCTCGGGATCGCCATGGGCTCCGGTTCGGACGCGGCGATCGAAGCGGCCGATCTGACTCTCCTCCGCTCGGACCCTCTCGCAATCGCGGATGCGATCGAACTCTCACGCGCGACCCTCGGTGTGATCCGCGGCAACCTCTTCTGGGCCTTCGCCTACAACGTTGCCGCGGTGCCGGTGGCGGCGCTCGGACTCCTGAATCCGATGATCGCCGGTGCGGCCATGGCATTCTCAAGCGTCTTCGTGGTGCTCAACAGTCTTCGTCTGAGGAGCTTCGGAACTGACGGGGGCAGCCCTTCGCAGCGTCGCACCGGCTGACAGAGGCAGGTGTCCTTAAC
>Ga0256789_1000231_pt1 | contig 12274 bp, 15 predicted proteins | sample MC6MC0940MT_FD_186351 | JGI IMG/M metagenome (GOLD analysis project Ga0256789, IMG submission 186351) | Metatranscriptome of enriched soil aggregate microbial communities from Iowa State University, Ames, United States - MC6-MC0940-MT... | ecosystem: Environmental > Terrestrial > Soil >...
CCTCCCAATTTCATTTACATTTCTTTCCTTTGTTTTTCAACAATCCCTATATTAGCAAAACTAATAACACAGCTTATGATCTCTAAAGAAACCATCGAAAAAATCCTCCAGTTCCGAAACGACAGAGATTGGGAACAGTTCCACAATTCCAAAGATTTATCGCTGGCATTATCGGTAGAAGCATCAGAGCTGTTAGAGCTTTTCCTGTGGAAAGGCAACGAAGACGTTTCTCCCGAAAGATTAAAAGAAGAACTGGCAGATGTCTTAATGTACGCCATACTCCTGGCAGAAAAGCACCAGTTAAATCTCGATGAAGTAATTCAGGAAAAATTAAGCAAGAACAATCAAAAGTATCCCGTACAAAAGGCTAGGGGAAACGCAACCAAATACGATAAACTGTAAACGTTGGGAAAGAATTTTACAATCAGCAGTTTTAGTGCGCAAGACAATTTCGAAGTCAAATTAAAAACAGAACACGGCAGTTACCTCAACTGGCCGTTGGTCTATCTGTTAAAAGACGATGCTTCCAAAACAGCCTATGTAGGCGAAACAACCGATGTCGTTACACGCCTCACAACCCATAAAAACACACCCAAGAAAAAAGTATTAAGCAGCGTAAACATTATTTTAAGCGAGCTGTTCTTCACAATTGGTTTGCGCGGCTACATTAAAGCTTATATGTACTAATAACAGTAAAACGATTTTTTTCATAATTTTTTCAGTTTTTAATGGTTTACTAATTGGTTATTGTATTTGTTACATATCAATTTGCAATAAATACAGTAATCAGCTGCCCGTCCAATTCAATATATCCAGAAAGTTCGTTGCTGCTAAAACCAATCAGTATTCGGTTGCCTTCTTTTACAGTTTTAGAATCATATGTCAACAACTGGTAGGCAGAAAGCTGTTGTAGTTTTTTAAGAGTTTTATCTTCTGCAATTTCTGAAACAAAAGTACCTTCTTTGTCTGCTGTAATGTGGTAAAGCCTGTCATTGTAAACAAAACTGTAAAGGCACGATGTCTGGTATTGCTTAATAATAGTTTCTGCACCTAATGTACCTACATCCTCAAAAAACTTTCGTAGCATGTCCTCAGTTGTGGCAGACCTGAGTTTCTCCGGATTTCTAATCTCCAGTATTTCAGTAAATGCCGACAAATGGTGTAGCGTATTGGTTACATAATATACATCATTAAACCTGTTAATAGTAACAGGACAGGTAGCTTCACAAATGTATTTATTACCCGATTGCTTGTTTTCAAAAATAACCACACCGCCCCATTCACCTCTGCATTTTCTGTAAACGATGTAATGCCCGTCTTCATAAAAAGCAGTTTCTTTTGTTTGGCTGTATAGTAGTTCTTTTACTTCCGCTACTTGTTCTTTCGTTGTATAATTGGTACGAATATTAAATATACCGTCTTGCGCAAAGCAATTAAGTGTAAAGAGCAGGGTTAGGACTAAAAGTTTTGGAAAATAGAAGTGTTTTTTTACAGACATTTTTTTTCAATTTAGAAACTTATATATGTAGATATATTAACGGTAATTCTTTATTTTTTTTACAATTCGTTTTTCAAATTCACGTATTGTTTTTGTACGATAGTCTTTATCACTGTATAAAGGAACGGTTTTATACACCGTTAAAAGCTTCAGTTCAGATTTGCGATCGTCTCCCGTTATCATAATATCAGCAACCGATGTTTTAAGCCTTATGGTGTCGTTATTTATGTTTCTGTAATCTAGCAGTAGGGCAAGTGTATCGGCTGATCCTTGAAAATAAAAAATATTCGAATCTTCATTAAAATCTACCTTTCCGCTCCCTTTGTTTATTTTATGTATGTGTTCAACCTGTACCATATTAAGTCTGGAAACAAGCTCTCTTTTAGAAATATCAAACGTATATACTTTATCAATTTGCGTAAACGTTCTGTTTTCGCGTGGCGGCATACTGGTTGCTGCAAATGCTAGGCACGAAACTACTACTATTGCTTTTTGTAGAATAGGCTTTAGGTTTAGGTTAAAACTGCTTTTAAGGGTAAAGTAGGAGAGGGGTAATGATACTAAAGCAACATTATCTGTAAAGTCAATGGTTCTGCTTACCGGTATCTTTAAGCTGTTTGCAAGTGCAATCAGAGGTTCGACTAATTCACTTTTCCACACAATAAAAAGCAAACCTGTCCACACATGAATCTTTAATGTATGTTTTGGCAGTAGCGAACTTAACAGATAAGGTAATGCAAAAAGCCCTGCAAAGTCCGAAAGTTTTCCCGTTAGTGTATTGTGAAACACCGGTTTTAAGTACCAGTCGTTCAATATAAGTACGATTATGCAGATTATAAATAGCGGATGCCCCGTTTTGTTTGCTGCTGTCATAAGATTTCTCGGCATGTTTCAATACACCTGCAATATAGTATTTATATAAAAATTACGGAAATGTTGAGTCGTTAATTGTAAAAGTTACTTTTTCTTGTCTAACTTTAATTGAAGTCACATCATCTTATCTATTCCATGACTTATACGCTATCATTTATCGTTTAAATTTTTTAATCGGTTTTAAGGTCTAATGGAAAACTGTATGACGTAACAATAAATTTACCGTCCTTTTTTGCGGGAATTATTTTTGGCATTTTATTCAGAATCCTGATAATTTCTTTTTCCAGTTCACCCGTTGAATCGTTACTTTTCAGAAAAGATATATCTTCAATAATGCCGTCACTGTTTATTGTAAATTTAATAATGAGGCTGATTTCTCCACTTCCAATCTTTTTGCGGTTAGGGCGTAGCTTTTTGCGGAATTGTTCGTAAAATGTTTCTAAAAAACACTTTTGTCTTTCGTCTTGGGTTTTTAAATAGTCACATTTTTTAAAATAAGGCGACACTACGTCATTCTTTGGTTTTATCAAACTAAAACTATCTGCGGGCTTAATAAAATTTCCAAAATAACGCCCTTGTAAAGTATCATTTGTATATGTCATCAGAATCGTTGTAAATGTCCCTTAAAAGAAATTCTTCATTCTTATCTTGCCTAAATTCGTTTATGCCCATATTAAACAGGATCTGACCAAACCGTTGGTCTGGGTGCTCTTTCAAATAGTCGGTTATAAGTTTTAAAATCTTTTCGTGTGTCAAATTCATAATTCCGTAAAAATAAAGTCTATTAGTTAACAGTAAGTAATTGTCTCCTTCATTATCCATAGTTATTTATATTGTTACCATTCAATTGTATCTGTGTATTGCTGATCTCTGTAATCAGGAAAATCCCGGATTTTCATAAGATCTAATGTGGAGGTATTTAAATGCCATATTGCAGATCTTGCATACCAGGGATCGGTTAAAATTTCAACTGTATTTTTTGAATTGGTTCGCAACGAATGAATCCACTGAAATTCATCTGATTTTATAATACTAATTCTTTCTTTAGTCCAAATTGTTAAATGTTCACCTCCAATTAATACCCACTTATTTTCACTGTCAATCAAACCACAGCTGGCATTCCCGTAAAATTCTTCTTCGTACAAAATGCTGTTTAATTTATCAGTCAAAAAAACACGTTCATGCTGATAGGTGAGGGCAAGTTCGGAATTTTTATAAAGAATGTTCATTTAATTTATGCTTAAAAATATTCATTACAGTATTGTTTATATTTCTGTTGCTTACTATTCTTTTAAATGTGTATTAATTATTTTCAAGTAGCTGTTCTATAATTTTGTCACTGATTTTTCGAGCATTCGTGATTGATTTTTTACTTTTTAATTCCAGGTAGTATGCACCATAAATTAATTGTTGATCAATGTTTACTAAATTTAAAACAATTATTGTGATATAGTTTGGTTGTGAAGGAAACTGTTTCATTAAGAAAATTGCTGTTTGACATCTGTCACTTATTTTGTATTTGTCTAGCAATAAAAATTCTCTTGGCTTCAAAAACGAATGATCTACTTGAATATTTTCCCACGCTTCATGAACGGTCATCTTTTGTATTTTGAGCTTTTCTGTCTGAATGTTCAAGATTTCTTCTAGATCAGAATCTTCAATCACTATTTTTCGATCATCTTTTCTTGAATATATAACAAAATAATCTTGCAGATTTTCTTTGTTATTTTCAAAATTATCAATTGTCATAGATTCAGGAAAATAAGCTGCATGCAGTTCAGTAAGGCTGTCAATAGATACCTGTCTTAACCACCTTAATACACTTGGATGATCTTTTAACTCATTACGCTTATCAAGTACGGGAATTGTTAGTTCAATATCCCTAACTATTTCTTTCTGGCTTCCTTTTAGTTCATTTTTAGTAGTACATGTTGTAAAACAAAGAAACAACATTATTAATGGATAGTATTTTTTCACTGATAAATTTTATATAGTTTTTTTAAATTAGGTAAACTTATAATTTCTTAATTAAAATTAATACATAGCTATCATTAGTCAAAAAGTAATTCTTTAACGTAAGATATTTCTTCAGCTGAAAGGTCGAAATTTAGGACTGTGCTTTTATACAGCGGACTATCAATACCTGACACCATGTTATTCTGAAATTTTTTCAAATGAAGTACGTTGAATTCGTTCCTAAAAAGGGTCAGTGTTTGGTTATTTATGTCTAGTATGCAAATTTGTTGCTTCCTGTTCCGTGTCCACACTGGTAAAGCAATGCAGTCTCCCGCTTCATTCCATATAATCGGTCCGCCGGCATGGTCACATATTTTTATTTTTCTGCTTCCCAAAATCAAATAACATATACCCTTAAGGGGTGCTCCCATGGCAATTTCAGAAAGTTCGCTGAAGGTTACACTGTATTTCCCGTTGGGTGCTACCATATTTTTATCTGTATTGGAAAAGTTCCAAGGATCCGGGTACGTATTATTCATAGTTGGGTGTCTTTTATAAATTTGTAATTTCGCTATAATTTATTCAATACTCTTCATAAATATAGATTTCGGTTACCTTCTGTTTTGGAATTTCAACTTTCCAGTTCGCGCTGGTGTATGTTGAAGAATCTACTTCAAAACACAGTCCTTTTAGGTTAGAAAATACTAACTGGTCTTCGTCACCCTCAACCATATCGCCGAAAACTGTTTCAAAATCTTTTACCACACTTCCCAATCCAAGTTCATTGTAAACAGTTCCTTTATAATTATTAAGTAAACCTATCTGCGTAAGTTGGTCTTGCTCAAAAAATAGAATTACTTCATCGGTGTAATACTTGTAAAGGTGAGTGCCTTTTACATACTCGTTAACAATTTCAGTAACGGTGAATAAATTAAGAACTTCCTTACTCACATCATTTTTATGCATGCCTAGCATAAAACCTGCTGCACTTTTACCTGCAACTATAGGCGCATTCAGATCTATTTTATGTACTTTTCCACTCATACATGATAAGGTTTTAAAACGGTAGGTTAAAAAATCTATTAGCAGTTATATCTCTAATCTTGGTATTCTTTTAATGGCTTGTAATTGCTGTATCTAATATAAATGTTGTCAGGATCAATTATTTCTTTTGTAATTAGTTTTTCGTTTCCATCAGCATCTGTTTCATATATTGTTCTATGGCTGTCATTATGTACGCTTGCAAATTGTATCAGACTGTCTTTTTTAATTTTTGCAAAAACGGTCGATGTTCCTCCATGAACTAAAAAGGCATCAATACAGTCCAATTCTTTATTATAGCGCATGTTGGGATAATTTTCTGAATTTAAAATCGAAATCAGTTCCTGTTTGTAGTCATCATAAATAAAAAGCCTCCTAACTTCGTTAGCACCTCGTGCAGCTTGTGCCGAGATAAACGTAACATCGTTTAAACCGTCATTGTTGTAGTCAGAAATGTCCGGCATCATACTCATTAATGCATTACATTCATACAAATAGGTGTTTTGCAGATACCAGCGGTACGGAGCTTTTGTATAGAATTTCACAATTACGTATGTGTCTTCAAAAACGCGGTGCTTTATAAGTTCCAGCTTGTTTTTACCTTTTACGCCTATAGTCAAACTGTCCGTAAAAATTTCTATAAGTTCTGTTTTCAAATTTACAGTATCTGCAGCTGCGGCATTATTGTAAGTATTTTCCAAAAAAGAGTCTTTCTCTAGTACGTTGTTTGATATGCGTGGCGAACATGAAACCATGACTAATAAAAATAATCCAATAATTACCTTCATAAAGATTTATTTTAATATTTGTGGTATTACTTTAAAAATGCTTTCTACAGCTCCTTCAATAACTGTTGTATATTGTTGTTCGATTTTCCGTAACTGACAATCCTAACATCCAAAGGAACATTTTTGAATTTTTTAAAAGCTTTCTGCATCGATTCTATAATCCAGTACTCCTCATTGCCGAATGCGCCGCCTCCTACAAGGGTAAGGTAAACAATGTTAGATTGGTGTTCTATCATATTCAGCATTCCTGCATAAAGGGTCGATTCGTAAAGTGCTTCCAAAATAACCCTTGCAAAACTTTCCCAGTATATAGGTTCGGTTTGGCAGTAGGCAACAGGCAGTGCTGAACAGAATATTTGTGAAACCCTCTGTTTGGTTGCTGCCAATGTAACTTCCGTATTCCACTGTATGCCTGTCTTTAATTTTCCTTTTAAATCTTCGCGGTCGTCTGCGCTTAACTGTGCAATCTTTTTATTTATTGTTAGCAATCCCCTTTCACTTATCATTGCATATCCGTTTCGCATCTTCCAAAGATCCAAACGTTCATTATCCAGTTCCTTTGCAATTAAATCCAGACAGTTAATCTGGTTGTGTTCTGTCTGTCCGATTTGCCCATTTGTTTCTGCAAAGTAATTTCTGAATAGGGTACCCGCACCACATGCAATGGCGCAAACAGGTCCTTGGGTATGGTCATTTTCATACCGGTCTATTCCTTGTTCGGGAATAATATTTGGACTTATCATTTCAAGCAGGTTAAATTGAGATGCAACCTGAAACAACGCATTGGCATTTTCCGGTTGGCAGTGTAAATCTTGTGCATCCGCTACAACTTCTGTAATCTTAATGGCATCGTTATAACCTTCTAAAAGACCGTTGTTTTGTCGTAAGTCAGCTAATGTTGCTATTTCCAGTTTTCCAAAATGATATCTTTTATTGTTTACGAGCGAAATTAGTTCCGTACCCTCAATCACTATGTTTTTCCTTACATTTTCAGGAGAATCTTCTTTAAAGCCTGTTAATCGTTCAAACCACATTTTATGTAAATTATAAGATTTCTAGTCAAGTTAAATTTCTGTTTCTAATTTTACATTGTTTACTTCAACAGAATATTTTAGTACATAGCACCATAGGTTTATATTCAAAATTAATCATCGCTGAATTTGTAGATATTGCTGCCTCTGGTCTTAGGTTTTTTAAAATGCCCTGCAATATCGTCATAGATAGGTTTGATCTTAAGTTTCCCTCTGCGGTTGATAAAACCCCATTTTCCATTAATTTTTACTGGAGCAAGACCATAGGCAAAACCCCTTGCATCATCATATACAAAATCTATAACAATTGTTCCTGATTTGTTTATATAGCCATACTTGCCATTCCTTTTTGCAGCCGCTAGCCCGTTTGTACTAAAGTATTCAAGTTCATCGTAGATCGGCTCTATCAAAATAAGCCCGGTTGTATCTGCCAGTCCGTATTTTTTTCCATCGTAATAACGCATATATTTTTCTTGAACATAACCAAACGACCTGTATTTAGGTTTCATGATCGTATCTCCTCGGCTGTTTATCCTTCCCAGTGTATTTGCATTTGCGTAACCAATTAGCGGAAATTTTCTTTTCCTTTGTTTGTATTCAATAGTATCGATAATTTTTCCTGATTGGTCTATGTTGTAATCAATATATTGCGTTTCCAAAAGTGTGTAATTTTCATTACCTCTTATCGTGTCAAAAGATTCTATGGTTACTTCTGCAATACCTTTTTTAAATTCGTACGCAAGATAGAATATCGTATCTATTTTTAAATTGCCCTTTATATCAATATATCCCCACTTGCCGTTTTTATTAAACTTAACAGCAGCAAATCCTTCCGAAAAATACTCTGCATCAGCAACGGGTAATTTCAATATCAAATTTCCTAGTAAGTCAGAGAAATTACACGAATTATCTTTCATCACCAATACTCTATTATCTTCAACAGTACCTATAAAATCATATTCGCAGTCAAGTATAACCTTTCCCTTGGTATTTATAAGCCCTTCTTTACCATTTTTATAAATATCGGCATATCCGTTGTAGAAGCTGTCCAAAGAGTCAAATGTAGGTTTAATTAACCATTTACCCCTTGTGTTTATAGTACCGTATTTTCCGTTGTATTTGGCTGGTACCGTAAGGTTTCTTTGCAGCGAACAGTTTAATAGTAACAGTACTATAGGTAAATAAATTATATTTTTTATAGATCGCATAGATCTTGCTGATTATTATGTGGTTATACAAAATAAAAATTTAAGCCTTTTCATTATATAGCTAACAATATTAATCGGTTTGTGGGAACTGCTCGTTATAAGCTTTTACGTGATGCGGAAATTCTTCTTCAAAGAAGGGATAAGGTACCCCTTCTAAAATTACTTCAAATTCATCGCCATCCATTCCGCTAATCTGGTTTCCTAATCCTTTAACTTCAATTCCGTTTTCGTTTGTAATTTTTAAACCCGCAATTGTTCTAGTTGCTATTAATTTGTCTTCTGGGTAGTCATATGCTAATTCTATATTGTTGTCAAAGCAGTATTTCTTAAAGAATTTATAGCCTAAATTATTGTCCGTAAAATTTATTAGCCCAAATACAACCCCCATAGGCACATCTGCTTTATCAAGTTCAGTCGTTCCTATTAGTTTACCATCAAGATATATGTTATAAAACTTCGTTGTCATTAATATATTTTTTTTGGTTAAAGCTCAATCAATGTAGAAACAGCAGTACCGCTACCGTTACTATTCTTCATAATAATAAGTTCGTGTCAGTCCGTATCCTGTTTGTTTTTTGTTTTCCATTCCCCATTTTTCGAAATCAGAATGTCCGGAAGCTTTCCAGTCAATATAGTTTCTTACAAGCTCTAAATCTTCTTCCAGTTCGTTCATCCAATATTCTCTTAGTTGCGCAGCAGATAATTTCTGTATTTCCGCTTTTATTTTTTCTCCAAGTTTAATATCTTCAAGTGGTTCTCCAATATATCCCTCTGGTAAATGATGAACCGAATAATAAATGTTGTAAGTCCACCAGCTTAATAGTGTCTGCCTTGCTAAGTCGTCCGTTGGGTTTATTTCTAATGCTTTAAATAAATGGTCTTCACTTCGGTAATACTTTCCATACCAACGAAACGGATTGTTGTCTGCGTCTTCATTGTCACACCACTTTATTAAAGTAGGTTTTATCAGCCTGTCACTTAATGGCTGTGGAAAACACCCATAGTCTGCATACTGAACATTCTCAAAAAACGGAAATAGAAATTTCAAAAATTCAATTTTCTTATCAAATGTCCAAGCTTCAGTTGATTTAATAAATTTTTCAAGGTGCTTAAAGGCATCCTTTCTCAACCCTTTTTCTCTGTCAAAACAATAATTCGCATAGTCTGTCCAGTCAGCATTTTTCAAAGCTGCTTTTCCAACTGTTAACAAGGCTGTGTTTTGATCTTTTGCTATCATTGGTACTATCGTGTTGGAATTGACTTTAACTTATATTATTTACGAATATAATAACTTTTCCCAATTCTCTAATTCCCCATTCCCTAACAAAAACACAATAAACCAACCCACACGAATCAAACAGAGGTATTTAAGCTTTAGGTAGCCTGTTCCGATCACTATCGGAAAGTGTCAAAACGGTGCAGTTGTCGTTAAAACACATCGGGTCGCGTAAGCGATCGTTCGGATGGGTAGACAACAAACAAGATTTTGACCGTTTAAAGCTTGACCGCAACAAAAAGACTTTTGGTTCTTTTAGTCATAAAAGAACAGAAAAACCAAAATCGAACTCTTACTCAAATGGAGATCTCAAAGCTGGATATAAATACCACTCCAAATCAATGTCAGTTCCAGCCCAGTCGAGAACCCATTCACCCCTTGCTTGACAAGGGGTCGTACAAGAGTAACACATGCTGCATAAATTACCTCAAGTAAGTAGATATCCAAAGAATCAATCAAAATAACTGAATGTACCACATTCAGCCATCCGTGAAAATTTAGCACATTGTGAAAGTAAATTGTATTAAAAGCAGTTGACCAATTTCAAACTAACGATGGGAAATTCAGCTCAATGAAGAACAACAATCTCACGAACGAATTTTACGATAACTTTTTTACCTAAATAAAAACGGATTCTAAATTTAGAATCCGTTTTAGGTGTTTATTTTACGACTACTTTTTTGGTTGCTTTACCTTTATCTGTTATAAGCTGAACATGGTAAATACCTTTAGCAAAACTGCTTACATTAACTGTTTTTTCAGTTGTTTCTTTAATCAATTGCCCGCTTGTATTGTAGATCAAAATTTTCTCTAATATCAAACCGTTATCCAACTCAATATTTAAAATATCGGTTGTAGGGTTTGGATAGACCTTGAAGTTCTCTAACACAAAGGTGTCAGATGATAAAATACCTGATAAATTGAAAACTTGCACAGAACCCGGAAATGTGCCTTTTGCGTGATAATTATTCTTTTGCAATAAGTTGTCGCTAACATTTTGTTTATCAATAGTCAATGATTTGCCTCCTACACTGTTCGCTCCGGGATTTCCAACAGCTAAACTGTATCCGTCTTTAGAGAGTGCAATAGATGATCCTACCCTGTCACCAGTATTAGCTCCAATTACACTTCCTTTTTCAAGCCAGCTACTTTGAATGTTTTCAAAGATGCGAACTTTACCGCTGTCTGTTCCATTTGTTGTATCAGCACCAGTGCTACCAATAGTTATGGCATTCCCATTAGCTGAAACTGCTAAGCCTGAACCGCAGTAATCACCTGCAGCTTCACCCGTAATATTGTTTCCTACCTTTAACCAGTTATTAGCTTGATTTTTATAAACTTCAACATGTCCAGAGTTTAATCCATTAATATTTGAACTACCAGCAATAGCTAAAGTGCCACCATCCGAAGATAGAACCAATCTATACCCGTAATTTTCATTTTGGTTATTTCCGGATAAAGTATTTCCTACTTTAACCCAGGTGCCCAGCTGATATTTATATACATATACAAGTCCGCTATCAAAATTCCCCCCAGTTGGTTTACCTTCTATATCACTGAAAGCTAATATCGTACCATCTCCAGATAAGGAAACATTATGCCCGTAACGTAAGGATAAAATATCGTTAGTTGAATTATTATTTTTACTAAATCCACCAATTTTTTGCCACGTCCCAGCTATATTTTTATAAACTTGTACTTGTTCAAAAAATGTAGCACTATTAGTAGGACTGCCAATCGCAACAGTAGAACCGTCGCTTGATAAGGAGATTGCTAATCCAAAAAGTACATCAGCAGTAGTATCAACTATATCCTGACCAACCTTTGTCCATGAATTATTTAAATTTTTGTAAACACTTACAAAACCTCTGCTAGTAATATTATTGTTAGTACGTTTAGCATCAAAAGCAGAAAATGCTAACGTAGTTCCATCATCAGAAAGTGCTATTTTATACCCTATTTGGTCATTGAATATAGCTCCTTCAATATCTTGCCCAATTTGTGTCCAAGCGCCAGCAACTTTAGTGTAAACCTTAATATGTCCTGCGTCAGTACCATTATTATCGTTTCCGGGAGCCGATACTGCCATAACATTTCCATCAGCAGATAGGGCAACACCATGTCCAAATTTATCATCGGACATATCGCCTATAATATCTTGTCCAATTTGTGTTTGAGACATCCCTATTAAAGGAGTCAGTAAAAAGAAAAGTAGTTTTTTTATCATTCTTTGGTTATTTATTAATTATTGGGTAATAATTTTTAATTATCTACCAAATTTAATTAAATTTATGATTAGTTATAAATTTTAATAAAATACTTTCGTTCCCAATTCCCTTATTCCCTCATTCCGGCCAGTGAGCCTGCGGTTGCTGAGCCCGTCGAAGCATCCAGCACCCAACACATAAACGATTCAACAAATCAACAGATCTTGTCCCGAGCCATCGGGATCAACATTTTTTCCAAATTGTGCCTTTCCCCCTCCCAATTTCATTTACATTTCTTTCCTTTGTTTTTCAACAATCCCTATATTAGCAAAACTAATAACACAGCTTATGATCTCTAAAGAAACCATCGAAAAAATCCTCCAGTTCCGAAACGAC
>Ga0256789_1000241_pt1 | contig 11946 bp, 10 predicted proteins | sample MC6MC0940MT_FD_186351 | JGI IMG/M metagenome (GOLD analysis project Ga0256789, IMG submission 186351) | Metatranscriptome of enriched soil aggregate microbial communities from Iowa State University, Ames, United States - MC6-MC0940-MT... | ecosystem: Environmental > Terrestrial > Soil >...
AACGGGCCGCGTTCCTCGATGTCCAGCCGATGCATGTGGCGCACTGGATGCTTGGCCTGGCATTGCGATGACCGGAAGCTGGAGAAATCATGCTCGCCCAACAGCGCCTGCGCGGCGGTGCGCATGGCCTCGACATCAAGCGGCTGAAAGCACCAGCCGGCCCGCCCCGCCCACAACGCCGGCCGCACGCGGCCACGCCATAGCAGATACACATACGTGCGGGCGCGCGCCGAGAAACGCGCATGGAATTCGTCTGACACCCCCTGCGCCCACTGCACGGATACGCTGGGCGGCAAAAACGCATTCACGCCCCGCACCCAGGATTCCATGCGCCGGTCCAGGTCCGTATCCAGATGAACCACTTGCATGGCTCCATGCACGCCAGTGTCGGTACGCCCCGCGCAAATCGTGGGTACTGCGCCCTTCACCCCACAGAAGCTTGCCAAGGCAGACTCCAGCGTGTCCTGCACCGTTTGCCGATGCGGCTGTGTCTGCCAACCCTGCCAAGCGGAGCCGTCATACGCCAGCCCCAATGCAACTCTAGACATTATTCAAACTCGAGGTCCGCTGACTCGGCGCGGTTCGTCCGTGGGCGGTTCGTCCAGGTCGAGATTGATCGTATCGAGCTTGCGATTCAGCGCTGCCGTGTCCAGCGCCGGCTCGTTAAAGGCGTACGTTTCCTCATCATCGTCGTCACGCCGGGCGCCGGCACGGCGCAGCAGCCAGGCAATGGCGAATGCAATCAGCGCCAACACGGCGGTGACGATGACAAGCAAATTGTCGGCAAGCCAACTGGGCATGCCGGAGGTGAGATCTTTACTGTTTGAGGGCGGCGTGCCCGTGACGGCCTTGTCGGTAGACGATGGGGCGGCAACGCCGGGAGCGCCTGCTGCGCCAGGGGTGCCTGCTGCACCTGGAGTGCCTGCTGCACCCGGTGTTCCTGCTGCACCTGGAGTGCCTGCTGCGCCCGGTGTTCCTGCTGCGCCCGGTGTTCCTGCTGCGCCCGGAGTGCCTGCTGCGCCCGGAGTGCCTGCGGCGCTCGGTGAACCTGCTGCACCCGGTGCGCTTGCTGCGCCCGGTGTTCCTGCTGCGCCCGGTGTTCCTGCTGCGCCCGGTGTTCCTGCTGCGCTCGGAGTGCCTGCGGCGCTCGGTGTTCCTGCGGCGTTCGGCGCGCCTGCTGCACCCGGCGTGCCTGCCGCACCCGGCGTGCCTGCTGCGCCCGGCGAACCTGCTGCACCCGGTGTACCTGCTGCGCCCGGTGTACCTGCTGCGCCCGGCGTACCTGCTGCGCCCGGCGTACCTGCTGCGCCCGGTGCAGCTGCTGCGCCCGACGTGCCAGTTGCACCCGGTGTACCTGCTGCGCCCGATGTACCCGAAGCCCCCGTTGCACCCGTTGCGCCTGCACCGCCCGATGCTCCCTGCTGCGCAACCGCTTTATTCAATTCATCCACATTGCTTTGCAGCTGATTGACGCGGCCTTCGACGTCTTTCATCGCGCGCTCGTTCGACGTCCTGGCATCCGCCTGCGCGTCGGCTTGCGCGGACGGGTTGTTCGATGCCTCGCCAGAAGACAAGCGCACACGATCCTGCGTCGGCGCAGCACTGGCGACACCGGTGTCGCCCGGGCGGGCGACGGTGCCGGATGCGGCGTCCTGACCCTTCACCACCGACGGATTCGCACCCGCGGCCGCACCAAGACGGGCGCGATACTTGGCGAAGGCTTCGGCGTGTTCATTGAAAATGCGGCGCGCTTCGGCCGGGTCAATCGCCCGCACCGTTGCCGCATCAGGAATTTTCAGCTTCTGTCCCGCGCGCACCAGATTCATATTGTTCTGGATGAACGCCTCGGGATTGGCGCGCCACAAGGCCACCAGCATTTGATAAACGGACGCGTTGGGCACCGCGTTGCGCTGCGCGATGGCGAACAGGTTGTCGCCCGATTTGACGTTGACCGAGCCCGTTGTGCCCCCTGCTCGCGGGGTGCCGACCGTGGCGGGCGTCACGTCAGCGCCGGTTCCGCGCAACGGCACCAGAATACTGACCTGCACTTGGCGCTGCCCCGAACTGGAGCTGATATCCAGCAGCAGATCTACCGCGCCGCTTGCGGGCGGTTGCGTGCCGCGAATGCGCAAATTCTTGCGCGTGGCGTCCATGCCGTCTTCGACGCGGACAACCATGCTGCCCAACGGCACCGGCGGCTTCAGGCCGGCGCGTTGCCAGGCCGCATCATCCGCCACCGATACTTTCAGCGACGCGACTTCATCCGGCGTCAGTTCCTGCAAGCCCACGACCGCCTGCAACGGCGCGCCCGGCACGGACACGACACGCGAATGCCCCACGCGCATGGCCAGCGCCGAACTGCACATGCTCGACCCGATCGCCAAGGCGATCGCCCATTGAAGGGCTTTCAAACGGCGGGCATGCTTCACGTGGCGCGAACGCTGGGTCATAAGCTGGAATTCCGTTCTTGTAGTCGAATTACGGGCTAGAGCCCGTCCGCACCAAATCAGTGAGAACAGGCCTCAATTCACCGGAAAAGTGTAATGGATGACGAGCATTTCACAAACCTGAAAGGCGCATCGGCATTGACTCGCGGGCGCATCCGCCACACCTTTTCCCTATCGCTCAAACGTCAAGGGCACCCGAAGGTGCCCTTGCTTCACTTGCTACACGATCAGGCCCCGCCGCGCGGCGCCCAAACCGGCATCAGGCTTCGGCCAGCGCAATGCGCAACATGCGGCGCAGCGGTTCGGCGGCGCCCCACAGCAGTTGGTCGCCCACGGTGAAGGCGCCCAGATACTGCGAGCCCATCGACAGCTTGCGCAGGCGGCCCACCGGAATATCCAGCGTGCCGGTCACGGCCACGGGGGTCAGCGCGGAGACGGTGGCTTCCTTGGTGTTCGGAACCACCTTCGCCCACTGCGTGCCTTGCGCGATCAGCGCTTCGATTTCGTCCAGCGGCACATCGCGCTTGAGCTTGATGGTCAAAGCCTGGCTGTGGCAGCGCATGGCGCCGATGCGCACGCACAGGCCGTCGATCGGGGTGGCCGGCGTGCCGAAAGCCGCGCCGCGGCCCAGGATCTTGTTGGTTTCGACTTCAGCCTTCCACTCTTCCTTCGACATCCCATCGCCCAGGTCCTTGTCGATCCAGGGAATCAGGTTGCCGCCCAGCGGCACGCCGAAGTGTTCGTGGGGCAGCGCCGGATCTTTCTGCTTGGCCAGCACACCGCGGTCGATCGCCAGGATGGCCGACGCGGGGTCGTCCAGCAGCGGCTTGACGGCTTGGTTGATCTCGCCGAACTGGGTCAGCAGTTCGCGCATGTGTTGCGCGCCGCCGCCGGATGCGGCCTGGTACGTCATGGAGGTCATCCATTCCACCAGGTCGTTGTTGAACAGGCCGGCCAGACCCATCAGCATGCAGCTGACCGTGCAGTTGCCGCCGATGAAATTACGCACGCCGCGCTTGAGCGCTGCGTCGATGACCGGGCGGTTGACCGGGTCCAGAACGATGATGGCGTCGTCAGCCATACGCAGCGTGCTGGCCGCATCGATCCAGATGCCGTTCCAGCCCGCGCCGCGCAGCTTCGGGTAAACCTCGGACGTGTAGTCGCCGCCTTGTGCCGTCAGAATGATCGGCAGTTTTTTCAGAGCATCAATATCGTAGGCATTTTGCAACGGGCCCGCGCCTTCGGCCCACGTGGGCGCAGCGCCGCCAGCATTGCTGGTGGAAAAGAACACCGGTTCGATCAGTGCGAAGTCGTTCTCGTCGCGCATGCGTTGCATGAGCACCGAGCCGACCATTCCGCGCCAGCCGACAAGGCCTACTGCTTGATTCATTTCAATCGCTCTATAAAGGTGGAGACAAGGTCCGGGAATAAAAAAACGTGCAATTCAACAATTTATCAGAATGCACGGGGAGATGTTGCGGCGCAGCTAGAAAAAATCGGGGCCACAAGATAAGGCCTGGCTTTCGCGGCGCCCTCACAACAGGGCCGCATCGGGTCAATGGCAAGCCCACCGGCGGCCCAAGGCTTGGCCGCAAAAAGGGCCGCCTTGCGGGCGGCCCTTCAAAATCTTGGGGCTGCGCCGCAAGGGCGCGCCCCTTGCATGACGATCAGGCCAGGGCTTTCAGCACTGCGTCGCCCATGCCTGCCGTGCTGACTTTGGTCGTGCCCGGTTCGAAGATGTCGGCGGTGCGCAGGCCGTCGGCCAGCACGCGGCGCACGGCGGCCTCGATACGGTCAGCCTGGGGCGCCAGGTTCAGCGAGTAACGCAGCAGCATGGCGGCCGATAGAATCGTCGCCAACGGATTGGCGATGCCTTGGCCGGCGATGTCCGGCGCCGAACCGTGGCTGGGTTCGTACAAGCCCTGGCCGCTGGCATTCAGCGAGGCCGACGGCAGCATGCCGATCGAGCCCGTCAGCATGGCCGCTTCGTCCGACAGGATGTCGCCGAACAGGTTGCCCGTGACGATGACGTCAAACTGGCGCGGGTTGCGCACCAACTGCATGGCGGCGTTGTCGACATACATGTGCGACAGCTCGACGTCCGGATATTCACGCGCCACTTCAATGACGATATCGCGCCAGAACTGCGACGTTTCCAGCACGTTGGCCTTGTCCACGCTGCACAGCTTCTTGTTGCGCTTGCGGGCCGATTCGAAGCCGATGCGCGCGATGCGGCGCACTTCGGATTCGGCGTAGCGCATCGTGTCGTAGCCCTCGCGTTCGCCCGTGAAGACGCCGTCCGGCGACGAGCGCACACCGCGCGGCGTGCCGAAATAAATGTCGCCGGTCAGTTCGCGGATGATCAGGATGTCCAGGCCGGACACGATCTCGGGCTTCAGCGACGAAGCGCTTGCCAGCTCGGGATACAGAATGGCCGGACGCAGGTTCGCAAACAGGCCCAGCGCCTTGCGCAGGCCCAGAATGGCTTGTTCCGGACGGAATTCACGCGGCAGGCTGTCGTACTTCCAGTCGCCGACGGCGCCAAACAGAATGGCGTCCGATTCCTTGGCCAGGTTCAGCGTGGCCGGCGGCAGCGGGTGTTCGAACTGGTCGAACGCGGCGCCGCCCACGGGGGCCTGCTTGATGTCAAAGGAAACGTCCAGCGCCTTCAGGACGCGCACGGCCTGTTCGACGATTTCCGGGCCGATGCCGTCACCCGGCAAGACTGCAATGTTGTGAGTCATTTAAGAAGCGATCCTGTGATCAGAATAGGGTTCAGGCGATGGGGCGGCTTTCCAGCCAGGGATGGCGGGCCAGGCGTTCGGCTTCAAAGGCGCGGATCTTGTCGGCGTGACGCAAGGTCAGGCCGATATCGTCAAAGCCATTGAGCAGGCAGTACTTGCGGAAGGGTTCGATATCGAAGCCCATCGCGCGGCCGTCCGGGGCGATCACAACCTGGCGGTCCAGGTCGATGTTCAGCTTGTAGTTCGGGAAGGCTTTGACCTCATCGAACAAACGCGCCACTTCCAATTCAGACAGCACGATCGGCAGCAAGCCGTTCTTGAAGCTGTTGTTGAAGAAGATGTCGGCGTACGACGGCGCGATGATGGCGCGAAAGCCATACTGCGTCAGCGCCCAGGGCGCGTGTTCGCGGCTGGAACCGCAACCGAAGTTCTTGCGGGCCAGCAGCACCGAAGCGCCCTGGTAACGCGGCTGGTTCAGCACAAAATCCGGATTCAGCGGACGCTTGCTGTTGTCCATGCCCGGCTCGCCGTGGTCCAGATAACGCAGCTCGTCAAAGAGGTTAGGCCCAAAACCCGTGCGCTGGATGGACTTCAGAAACTGCTTGGGGATGATGAGGTCCGTGTCGACGTTTTCGCGATCGAGCGGAGCCACCAGGCCTTCGTGAGTGGTAAATGCTTGCATGATGTCGGTACTCGGAGCTGTGATCGCTTAACGGAACGTGCGGACGTCGACGAAGTGGCCGGCCACGGCGGCGGCGGCGGCCATCGCGGGGCTGACCAGGTGCGTGCGGCCGCCCTGGCCTTGGCGGCCTTCGAAGTTGCGGTTCGACGTGGAGGCGCAACGCTCGCCCGGCTCAAGGCGGTCGGCGTTCATGGCCAGGCACATCGAGCAGCCCGGTTCGCGCCATTCAAAGCCGGCTTCGATGAAGATCTTGTCCAGCCCTTCGCGCTCGGCCTGCTGTTTGACCAAGCCCGAACCCGGCACCACCATCGCCTGGCGCACATTGGATGCGACGCGCTTGCCACGGGCCACGACGGCCGCAGCGCGCAAGTCTTCAATACGCGAGTTGGTGCACGAGCCAATGAACACGCGGTCCACGCGGATATCGGTAAGCGGCGTGTTGGGCTTCAAGCCCATGTATTCCAGCGCGCGCTCCATGCCGCTGCGGCGCACATCGTCTTTTTCACGATCGGGGTCCGGCACGCGGGAGTCCACCGGCAACACCATTTCGGGCGACGTGCCCCAGGTGACTTGCGGCTTGATGTCGCGCGCATTGACTTCCACCACGGTGTCGAACTTGGCGCCTTCGTCGGTGTGCAGCGTGCGCCAGTACTTGACGGCCTGATCCCAGACCACGCCGTGGGGCGCAAACGGACGGCCGCGGAAATACTCGACCGTCTTGTCGTCCACCGCGACCATGCCCGAACGGGCGCCGGCTTCGATGGCCATGTTGCAGACCGTCATGCGGCCTTCCACGGACAGCGCGCGGATCGTGCTGCCGGCGAATTCGATGGCGTGGCCCGTACCGCCCGCCGTACCGATGATGCCGATGATGTGGAGCACCACATCCTTGGCCGTACAGCCGAAGGGCAATTCGCCTTCAACCTTGATCAGCATGCTCTTGGCTTTTTTCATCAAGAGCGTTTGCGTAGCCAGCACGTGCTCGACTTCGGACGTGCCAATGCCGAAAGCCAACGCGCCCAGCGCGCCGTGCGTGCTGGTGTGCGAGTCGCCACAGACGACCGTCATGCCGGGCAGCGTTGCGCCCTGCTCCGGCCCGATCACGTGCACGATGCCCTGGCGCAGGTCATTCATGCGGAATTCGGTAATGCCGTACTTATCGCAATTGGTGTCCAGCGTATCCACTTGCAGGCGGGAGACCGGGTCATCAATACCCTGGGCGCGATTGATCGTCGGCACGTTGTGGTCCGCCACCGCCAGGTTGGCGCCCGTGCGCCACGGCTTGCGGCCGGCAATAGCCAAGCCCTCGAACGCCTGCGGGCTGGTCACTTCGTGCAGCAGGTGGCGGTCGATATAGAGCAGACAGGTGCCGTCTGATTCCTGGTGGACGATGTGGGCGTCCCAGAGTTTGTCGTAAAGGGTTTGGGCCATGGATGCGCTCTGCAAATAGACAATCCGGCTCGTGCCTCACGCGGTTGAAAAGCAAGTCGCTCCCGCGCCGGCCACTGCGGCATGGAGGAATTATGCACACGGTCTGAACCTAGTACAAGCACACCATAGATACTAGTACCACCACTACCATGATCGGCATAAAACGCACCCTTATCGCCTCACTCCGCACCACCTCCTGAAAAGCTGGCGAAGGATTGTGGAAAATTAATCACATAGAAAAACTTTGTTAAAGAAAATAGATTCAGAATTATCTAGCCGATATAATCCGGTTTCACTACGGTTGCGTCTTTTTCGAAATAATGCGAAATAAAACGTATTAATCAAACCGAGAATTTCAGCTACTGTGAAGATCGTGCAAATTCAGCAAAGTTGAGTGATGTTGCGCGACGAAACGTTTTGGCCAGTCGTATCTGCCCGCCACGATTTAACAAATCTTGACTCGGAAGATATGACATTTTCATACAAGATGTCGGCCATTCAATCTCAACCTGACTCGCGAATAATCACTATGGCTTCGTTTTTGCTTAAGAGCACGACTTCGATCCTCGCCCTGGCCTTTGTTCCCGCAGCATTTGCACAGTCCGCCGCACCCGCCGTATCGCCTGCGGCCACCGGCGCCCCATCCGCCGTGACGCTGAACCAGATTGTTGAACAGACGCTGCTCAGCAATCCCGAAATCCAAGCCAAGTACCACGACTTCCAAGCGTCGCTCGAAGGCCAGTCGGTCGCCCGCGCCGCGTACTTTCCGCAGATCAATGCCCAGGGTTACGTAGGCCGCGAATATCGCAGCAATGTGCCGGCCGTGGGCTCGCAGAACTGGAGCCGCCCGGGCTACAACGTCGAACTGCGCCAGCTGATTTTTGACGGCTTCCGTACCAACAACGACGTCAAGCAAGCGGGTTTCGACAAGCTCGCACGTTTCTATGATGTGCTGGCCACCAGCGACAGCACCGCGTTTTCCGCCGTGCAGGCCTATATCGACCTGCAACGCTATCGCGATATGGAGCTGCTGGCCCGCCAGAACTATTCCTTGCACGAAGAAACGCTCAAGCAGATTGGCGAGCGCACCGAATCCGGCGTTGGCCGCCGGGTCGACCTGGAACAGGCAGGTGGCCGTTTGTCGCTGGCCCAGACCAACCTGATGACGGAAACCGCCAACCTGCTGGACGTGCAGCAGCGCTTCCAGCGTGTCACGGGCGCCTTCCCGCCCGAAGCCATGCAGCCCCCGCCCGACATTGGCGACAAGCTTCCTGTGAAACCGGGCGACTTCAATGAGTCGCTGCGCCGCAACCCCAGCTTCCTGTCCAAGCAAGCCGGCCTGCAAGCCGCGCAAGCGGGCGTGGCCTCGTCCAAGGGCGCGTTCTCGCCGAAGTTTGAATTCGTGGCTTCCACCGGCCGCGACCAGAACGACCCCACGCCGCAAACCCGCGACATCCAGAGCTCCAGCGTGCAAGTCGTGATGAGCTACAACCTGTACCGCGGCGGCGCCGATTCGGCCCGCGTCCGCCAGACGGCTGCGCAGTCATACGCCGCACGCGACATCCGCGACTACACCTGCCGCAATGTGCAGCAGGACTTGGCCGTGGCCTGGAATAACATCCAGAGCCTGAGCCAGAAGCTGCCGTTCCTGCGTGACCACGAAGTGGCCACCACCAAAGTCCGTGACGCGTATCGCCAACAATTCCAGATTGGCCAACGTTCGCTGCTGGACTTGCTGGACACCGAAAACGAGTTGTTTGAGTCACGCCGCGCATTGACCAACGGCCTGTATGACCTCAAGCTTGCGCAATATCGCTGGCTGGCGCTGTCGCATGCACTGCTGCCTGCGTTGTCGCTGCAACCCGCGCGCAATGAGATGCCCGAGGAAAACGGCAAGCTGGAAGTATCCGACGAAGTGATCAAGCTTTGCAATTCGACGGTTCCCGACGCAGCCCGCCTCGCGCCAGTGCGCGTTCAATACAACGAAGGCACGCTGCCGCCCACGCTCGTGCCGCTGAACGCACCCAACGCCAAGCCCTGACCGGTGTTGGGTCGCAAGGAGGCCATATGACCCCCCAGGGCAAAGAATTTTCTCAGCTGGACGCGGACTTTGTCCGCGTCCTGGAAGACTTGATCGACGCCTTGATCGCCAATGGCACCTTGCGCATGACGGACCTGCCTATTCAGGCGCAGCAAAAACTTTCACAGCGCAAGCAGCAACGCGCGCGCCTGTCCGAACACCTCGACCTCTTGGATGACGAAGATGGACAAGTTATCTGAAAAGGCCGCTCGGGAATGGCGTGCCGATGCCCGCGCGGCGCACGACGACCCGCTGCTGGACTGCCTGGTTGAAATCACGCGCCTGCACGGCGTGACCGCCACGGCGCAGGCGCTGTCGTCCGGCTTGCCGCTGGAAGAACACCGCCTGACCCCTGCCCTGCTGCCTCGCGCCGCCGCGCGCGCGCAACTTTCCGCGCGCGTCGTCAAACGCACGCTGGACAGCATTTCTCAAGACCTGTTGCCCGCGATTCTGCTGCTGCAAGGCGAACGCGCCTGCCTGCTGCTCAAGAAAGAAGACGGTAAATACATCGTCAGCCACCCTGAATTGGGCGGCAGCTCGGTCGAGATGACGCCCGAAGCGCTGGCCGCGCAGTACACCGGCCTGGTGTGCTTTGTGCGCCCGCAGTTCCGCTTTGACGCGCGCGCGCCAGAAGTCGCCAAGGTGCGCGAGCGCCATTGGTTCTGGGCCGCCATCATGGAAAACCGGCGCCTGTATCGCGATGCGCTCATCGCCGCCCTGCTGATCAACATCTTCGCCATGGCGATGCCGTTGTTCACCATGAACGTGTACGACCGCGTCGTACCCAACAACGCCGTCGAGACGCTGTGGGTGCTGGCCATCGGCATCACGCTGGTCGTGGTCTTCAACATGATTTTGTCCACGGCGCGCTCGCACGTGGTGGACAGCGCCAGCAAACGGGTCGATGTGCGCCTGTCTGCGCAGATCATGGAACGCGTGCTGGACTTGCGCCTGGAAGGCCGGCCGGTGTCGGTGGGTTCCTTTGCGGCGAACCTGCGTTCATTCGAATCCATCCGCGACTTCATCGCGTCAGCCACCATCACCACGCTGGTCGATCTGCCCTTCATCGTGCTGTTTCTGGCCGCCTTGGCCTGGATCTCGCCGTGGATGATTCTGCCGCCGCTGGTGGCAATCGTGCTGATTCTGCTGGTGTCGCTTGCCGCGCAGGCGCGCATGGAAGCGCTGACGATGGCGTCTTTCCAGGCCAGCTCGCAACGCAACGCCACCTTGGTTGAAGCGCTGACCGGCCTGGAAGCCGTGAAGACGCTCAACGCCCAGGGCGCCATCCAGCGCAACTGGGAACGCGCCACCGAATTCATCGCGCAAACGGGCGGCAAGCTCAAGCTGATTTCGTCGTCCACCGTGGGCTTCGTGCAGGCCATTCAACAGCTGGTGTCGATCGCCGTTGTGATCATCGGCGTGTACCAGGCACAGGAATCGGCCATGTCCATGGGCGGCATCATCGCCGCATCCATGATTGCTGGCCGCTGCCTGGCGCCGCTGGGCCAGGTCGCCGGCCTGCTGATGCAATATCAAAACGCCCGCACCTCGCTGGGTTCCATCGACAACTATATGAAGCTGCCGATCGAACGCCCCGCCGAAGCCGAGTTCCTGCATCGTCCGGTGTTCCACGGCGGCCTGGAATTCCGCGACGTCACGTTCTCGTATCCCGGCAGCACGCAGCCGGTGCTGAAGAAGGTGTCGTTCAAGCTCAAGCCCGGTGAAAAGGTCGGCATCATCGGCCGCATCGGTTCGGGCAAGACCACGCTGGAGAAGCTGGCGCTGGCGCTGTATCAGCCTACCGAAGGCGCCGTGCTGCTGGACGGCGTGGACGTCCGCCAGATCGACCCGGCCGACGTGCGCCGCGCCATCGGCCACGTGCCGCAAGACCCGACGCTGTTCTACGGCAGCCTGAAGCACAACCTGGCCATGGGCGCGCCCTATGCCGACGACGCCAGCATCCTGGCCGCCGCCAATCTGGCCGGCGTCACCGACTTCGCCAACCTGCATCCCAACGGGTTCGACATGATCATTGGCGAACGCGGTGAATCGTTGTCAGGCGGCCAGCGGCAGTCCGTTGCCGTGGCCCGCGCCCTGATCAACGACCCGCCCATCCTGCTGCTGGATGAACCCAGCAGCAACATGGACCACCAAAGCGAAGCCCAACTGCGCAAGCGGCTGGGCGAGGCCAGCGCGACCAAGACGATTCTTCTGGTCACGCACCGGACCGCGTTGCTGGACCTGGTCGACCGCCTGATCGTGATCGACAACGGTCACATCGTGGCCGACGGTCCCAAGGAGCAAGTTGTGGAAGCACTGCGTCAGGGACGCGTTGGACGCGGGAGTTAAGAGCGCCATGCAGACAAATCCTGGAGAGACCAAGCACGGCCTGTTGGGCGGCTTGTGGCGCAAATTGCGCAACGTCTTCGTATTCTTTTTCGACCGGCTGCTGGACGGCACGGAAAAAGGCAAAGTCGAAAAGCGGTCTGACTATGTCGGCAATGCCGAATGGGTGATCCACGAATCGCAGGCCCGCAGTTCGCGCGTGCTGCTGTGGGTGGC
>Ga0256789_1000242_pt1 | contig 11938 bp, 10 predicted proteins | sample MC6MC0940MT_FD_186351 | JGI IMG/M metagenome (GOLD analysis project Ga0256789, IMG submission 186351) | Metatranscriptome of enriched soil aggregate microbial communities from Iowa State University, Ames, United States - MC6-MC0940-MT... | ecosystem: Environmental > Terrestrial > Soil >...
GCGATCACAGCAGTCAGGGCTGAACACCCCCCGCACGACTTCCCGATTCCAGCAGCGGATTTCGAAGCCATCTGAACACCAGCGCGTATCTGGCTTAAGGGTCACGACGTTGCCGGTATGACACTGCAGGATCTCTTTGAGAACGGAAAAATGCCCTGGAGGATGAGAGAAAATAATGAATAGTGATCTTTAAATATCTCTCTTATTGAGAGGATACTTGTTGTTCATGCTATCGTGTTATCTCACTATACCCGGAAGATAAGCGCTTAGATAACTTCATGAGACTTGACCATTTTATTTAAATGGCCGGAACCCTATGCCCGGAGCGTGATTTGACCAATTTTCTTACTCAGGTAATTCAAGGTGTAATAGCCCCCTTTTAAACCGGACACTTCACCACTAAGACATAGTCACAGATCTATGTTTAAGGAGTGTCCTGTGCAAAGAATCGAAGTGATCACTGGCGAGCAAAAGCGCCGTCGTTATACTCCCGAAGAGAAAGCCCGTTTTGTTGCGCTCGCCATGCAACCCGGCTACACCGTTTCACTCGTTGCCCGGCTATGGCATCACACCCAGTCTTCTGTTTAAGTGGAAACCTTAAGAGCAGCTATAATTCGTTAGCGATAGTTTTGTAGCAAAATTTTCTAACGTTAAAGATCAACCTGACCGGCCCAGAAGCTTCTCCGGCTACTGAAGTAAAATTACCACTCACAACCTAAAGGAGGACCTGACTTTGTGAAAGGATTCAATCCCATATCAAGGCAGTAAAGTAATTACTACTCGTTCAGCAATGTAATTTCTAACCCGGTAACATTTAGCCATGCAGAATTATCCGAATTCCAGTCGAGTCTGACTGGAGAACATCTATACCATCTGATTTTCTTCCCGCCTTTAAAAAGGACATCCCTTATATAATTATGGGCACTATATTGCAAAAGAACAACATTTATGCACGGACAATATCATTCATAATCGAATTTTGACATTCTCCGTAGAGCCTTATTGAATAAGCATTAATGCAAAATATCTCGAATTGTATATTGGAAAAACAGCCAGCTAAGTTAAACAAATTCTCAACCGAATATCAGGCTCGGATACTCTGACTCCATTAACAACGTTATATTTCATAAAAAAGTTTAGATAAAGGCCCTACATCAGAAGGTGATTTAAACTTGCATCACCTCCATGAATCAGCACAGAATCGGACAATGCTCTCAACGATTGTATTCCGATTAAAAAAATAACAGTTCGTTGTTTATAAAGCCGCACGATATTTATCGTGCCATAAGTGTAAAGACTACGGATGAAATTTCCAATACCACCACCTGAAAGTAGTGTTACTTTAATGAAAGTATATGATACATAAAACACTAAAACCCTTTGTGAATTAATCGCAAAATTTGCACATAAATTATATTTGTTTATATAAAACCATTCTGGCATCAGTTACATCCCTGAAATTGATTCCACCTTTACTACCGTCTTCCTGAACAATAAGGCTACCAATGTTAACCCCGCAAAGAATCACCGCTTCCCCTGCCCCAATAGACAAAGCACTTATTTCCGGAAAATCGCCCTTTATAGATATTATCGGATGTCGGGCCGGAGGCTCATATCATCTCAGAAGTAATTTGGCTCAAAATGCCTTTGATTGTGTAGTTGCTAATCAACCTAAAAATCGTATAGAGATTAATTTCCTTACTCCTGCTCCTCCTTTACCTGTAGTGGGCATTAAAAATAATCTTAGCGATTTATCTAACAGACTAATGGAGCACACGCACAAAAAAGAAAACCTCGTATTAATGGCAGACGCTAATTTACAACTAAAGAGTCTGGATAATGTTGCCATAGCTATTAATAAATCACAACAGCATAAAATAACGCATTTCAATCGCACCCTCCAGGACGTTAAATCGAGATTTGACGAACACACAATTAATATCAAACTTCATTCATCTCTTGCTTATGAAAAATTTGGCGTGACTTTCTTGATTGTGCAAAAAACTTAGATGAAAAATGGCTGAAGAATTTATTCCTTAAAGTCTGGCTGACTATTTGCCCGCAGAACGGAGAACGGAGAACGGAGAATGGAGAATGGAGAATGGAGAATGGAGAATGGAGAACTATCTGAAGATTTATCAAAGGTTTTAAAGAAAATAAAAGCAATCATGCGAGCCAATGATAATAGCACAACTAAATTTTACCTTCCAATATGGGAATCCATTTTATCCTGTGAAGCCATAGAAATGCAGATGAAAATCACGGAGCAATGGGAAGCACGCAAAGAACAAATCAGAGCATTCATTCGTGATAGTAAGTACAAATGTGACGAATGGTCAGAAACTGAGAGTGCCTGGCTGGATGAAATAGAGACGCTATGCACACCTGCAAATTATCTTCATGGATATGACCTGTGCAGATTTAAAGGGCTTGATGTTAATCATAAATCAGACCGCAATGTTGTGAGCCACCTGATTTCAAACTCTGCTGTTGAGCGGAAGTTAAACAGAACCAGATATGGTCAACACCTGTGGCTGAGCCTAAGATTCGTAGATGTCATTTTTACTTTGTTCGAGAAAATTGAAAAAACAAATAATGAAGATAATCAGATTCCCAGACGCAAATCTTCTTTATTCAAAAAATGCTTCCCCAGTTTTCCCTCAAAACACGATAAAGACCCGAACAGTGAAGTCTGGCATAATGAAAGGCTCTTGTGTAACTTCAGTTTTTTTCCACCGCTTGTTAACATGAGGGATAAAAGTGTATACGAAATTTTTCGCACAATTATAGACACAAATGACCCCTTTGCAGGTGCAATTGCTAGCGCAATCAATCTGGACGATACCGCTGCAAATGTCACACCGCTAATGTTAATGAAGAAAAATTCCTGTATTGAGGCAATTGAGCTGGCGTCAATTCAGTATGTTGCCTGGACTGCACAGGGCTATTATAAAGCGCTTCAAAATGGTTACAGTGTGAACCTTAATGACCTTCCCATACCTGAAATCCCCTACCTCAAAAAATATTTCTCAGCATCAAAGTTTAATCCGCTTAGCGCCCATAAAGTTTGTGTGCTTTTCGCCCTCAGCTGCGTGCCCCTCACGCTTCCTCAGGAATCATGGAAGGATTTACTGGAGGCGTTTGAATTATTCTTAGCTTCTAAAAAGGTTAATCCTTTTAATCCCGTTGATTTACTTGACCACTCTATGGGAGATATTTATGAGTCAGAAAGAAAGGCCTTAGAGTCAAAAATAAATGTTATCTCATTAATAAAAAAATTTGATTGTGAAGAGCTAATTGATAAACATTTTGCAAAACGGAATGGTATTGACGATCGAACAATCATAAATTTAAGAAATTTGTGTGAACAGTTTCTGAAATCAGAGGGAGATTTTTCATGCCCTCAGACTAAAGGAAGTTATCTTAAAGTCAGAATTGCTGAAAATCTGGGCTTATCCACCCAGAAGTTTTATGGGGATCTTACGAAATTAAATCTAACTCCATCCCACTTTCAAACATTTCATAAGGATGATAAAAGCAATCTGATAAGTAGTGAGGGTTGATCATCTCCATCTCATTTCTAAAGGCATTGAAAATTGTCTGATTAATATTTTCGAGGTCGCTCAGGCGGTAACCGGATTCGCCAAATTTTTTTATAACCCTCAACATTCTGAATCATTTCAGGTTGAACTGTATTACAAACTCCTCAGCATTCAGGATCTGTATCTTAAACAGGTATAGTACGGTAAAGAAAATATTCCTCAGATACGTCATATTCGGTCTGAAACCCCCACAAGGCATGACATGCTTACATACTTCAACACAACTTACCCTCAGGGCTGAAATGAACTTACTGAAATCCATTCTCTTTTAAACGCCAGTTACGACGTTTTTGAAAAACTACTTAAATGTAAAGTCGACACCTTGCCAGGAATTATCAATCTTCCAGGAATCAAGAGACGCGAAGAAGCAGATTCCCTGATGGCCAGAGAGCTCAATACGTTATTAGATCAAAAAAAAAATTTTTTTTAGAGTGCAGGACAAAGGTAGTTTCTCAACTACTTTCATATTTTTTTGAGAATCAGCGTTCTAACCCTTTACCAGAATGCGTAGACGAAAAAATTGCCACCATGAAGTATGGGATTCTTGATCGGGTAACTGAGAGTATACTCGTTAACATTCATAAATTCGCTATGAATGAAACTGAAAAAATGCTTAAGCCGTATTATCATCACCAGAATATTCATCAGACTGCCATTAAGAATTACTGTTTGCTAATGAAGGAATCGGATACAGTGTATCAAAGGATTCGGGAGAACAGACGAGAGCTCCAGCAGACGTTAAAAAACCACGCCCGAGAAACTCGGTTTAATGATGAGCAATTCCAGTTTCTCTGCCAGCAAATCACTGCCCGCATAGTCTTAAGAGACCCGGACATTAATGACCATGCTCACCTGAAAAGGGTGTTTGCATCATTACGCCAAAAGTCTCTGACTGCGATGTCAGACCATTATGTTGCCTTCCATGAATATTATAAGCTTTTTAAGAATTATTCTGATTCCCCGAATAATTATTCCTATGAAGATATGCTAAGTTAAATAATTAATTTAATAGGAAAGCATAAAGTTTCTGATCAAGATACGTCATCGGATTTGATTAATGATCTTAATCAGACATTGCTGGCAACACTTCATGATTCAACCACACAAGATGGTAAGGCGATACTTAAAGCATTTATTAACCGTGTTGATAAAAAACATGGCATTTCGACTTCTACAGAAAGCGACATTCTTTACCTTTCACAGCTCCTGCCTGAAGCCGTTCAGATTTTCAATGCTGAGCGCAGTGCACTCATCAGGAAGAATCACAATCAGTTCTTCTCAGATCAATGTTTAGCGGAGTTCACAAGTGAAAAGGAAAGACAACGGCTACTTTACAAATTCCATTGTGAAGCGGAGGATGCGGGAAAATTATTTCATCATGCCCAACAAACAGTCCATGTCGAAGCAATATCGGAGTGTATGAAACATTACGCTGACTATATGCATGCACTTTCAACTGAATTTGCTAACAGTCATCGTAAGATGAACCAATATGTGTGAATATACTATCATCAGGTAAGTGATGATATCACAGATATAAAACTGGACCTTGCTAATGGTGAAGAAGCGATTTCAAGAACCAGTCAGCCGCATATCAGCGGCACAAATATGCTGAAAGTCAGGTTGAGAGATATTATCACTTTAAAAGGCGGGGTCGATGGTAATAAAGTTATAAATTGTATAAAACGTGCAAATCCATCACTTCAGTGCAAACCATCCACATCACGCTTCATAAGCAATAATTTGTCTTCTCCATAATCTGGGATGTCAATCACAAACATCAGTGAAGTCAAATCTCTCCTAAACCAGCTGGAATATGACATTGTTAACGTAAATTCAGTTCACGGGATCCCAAGCAAAACGCCGACATTCAAGGTATACCCTTCTTTCAAATCAAACCATATGCTCAGAAGATTTGATCTCGAAACATCTAAAGAATATATAAAATATCCTCAAACTTACCTGAATGTGTATCCTTCATCTGGAAAATACAGTGTTTTCGATACTGAGGCAGAAACAGAGTTGTTTATGAAACTGGCCGGTCTGAAGGACGAGAAATCCAACGACAGCAATAAATCGATGTGCATAGTGACCAGATTACAACGAGCACTTCTCACAATAGTAGCCAATGCCTGGCACAGGAATATCTTGATTATCGACCCGCGAAGCAGTACCAGCAATTTTTATTGTGCCGAGCCTCTGGATAAACGGCACATTGATATATCTGACGAGGAAAGCTTCATCCTGCCTGAGAAGTTTGTTTATGACCCCTCAAACCACCCGGATTTACTCAAAGAAGTATCTGAGGGTAAGTCTCTGATGCTGGTCCGTAACCCTGATGATTCCTTTACAAGTTTATTAGTTGACCCCGGTATTTCGATTCAGGAGACGCAAAACAGTAAGACGTCATCCGGATTTGAACGGGCTGATAAGGCAACCTCTCCCGTTGTAACCAGCTCCAGTTCCAACCTTATATCCGCGTATAATCCTGCACCCAGCTCATCATCAGCTTCAGCTTGCTCTTTCAAACCAACGTCAGATAAGGGCGTTAATGAGATAATGTCATTTCTGAAAATAACCGTTGATAATGCCAGCCAGCATCGCATTTTTTTAGCTCAGAATCACGATTTTCGTGAACCCTTTGTGCATCCTTTGTTTTCAAAAGATTCACTACAGCTGAGTGAGACCGATGAACTCTGTAAGGCACTGACATCTTCATTTGCAGGTCAGGTTAAGCTTGATGAAAATGGCGGTGTGCCCAAACATGATTTGAGTTCCCGCCCCCTTAAAACGTTCATCGTAGATCTTTTGTAAAACGCGAACAATCTGACATCGCCAGCGCCTGACCCGAATGATGAGCGTAGCGGGATAAAATTTTGTTAACGTCACTCATTAGAATATAAGCTCTAACCCGGAGCACGAGGTGTGCCTGTATGCGGATTTCCCAGGATGCGTTACTATGCCTCTGTCTGCCTTCAGAGGCTGAAAGGGGGCTCCGGCAGTTACACCTCCATTGCCGTCAGTTAACAGTCATGACACCAATGCGATACAGCGTAATTTGATCGTCTGCGGAATAACGTTTTAACCGTCATCGTCGCCCAGGTAATCAATTACTGTCCCCAGCTATGGATAAGCACACAGCTATATTTTCTGTTTCAGGGCCCTTATTGCAAGGGCGTGGAGATCACCGGAAATCATATATCCAGGAGGACTCAGACGCGTGTGGCGCTTCATCCCCCATAACGTTTCCGGTCAGGGAGCAACGACCGTATCACGCAGTGCCCAGCCCCTCTTTCAGAGAACAGGAGAGTAATGTGTCGTAGGGTGAGATCCAGATTGCCATTGTGTGCCCGTTTTAATACGGAATGCTTGCCCTAATTTAACTCAGAGTGAAGACGCATGCATAACGAGAAAAAGCTCTCGATCAGCAACTCCAGTTCGGGAATATTTTGAAAACACTGCTCCTCAACCAGTACCTTTAACTCATAACCTTCATCGCCACGTCCCAACACCGGTTGTCCCGTGACAACTCCCGGAAGGGCATCCTGTAGCAAAGACCATAGCTCGCCGCCCCGTATCATTAATGTATCATTACTCATCCACGTTAGCCGACTCCATAACCAGATACGCTCATCAATGATGCTGACGAAGAGACTTGGGATATCTTTAAGAGCGATCTCAATCGTCGAGTGAGCATCAAACTCAGAGCGACTCCCCTCGTACCCCAGATTCTTTAAGGCTTGGAAGAGTTGTTCAGCCACATCAAAATTCATTCAGTTTCCTTTTAATCATTTACTGTTAAAATATTATCCGAAGAAGACGCCTGACACACCGCGCTTCAACTTATAGCCACTTTGTACCCGAAAGTCATCTGACTGCATCGCGAATAAAAATCTGTAATGTCGTTTTATGATAGTTTTGAACATAATCCAATTTATTCCAGGCACATCAGAGACAAACAGATGCTTATTCTTCCATCCAGTGTGTCTGAAATGCCCCCGATTTGTGGAATAATGAAGACGCCCCTGTCAGGCTCCCGCTGGTTAATTATTCATCTCCGAAAGACTATTGCCTGTACCGTTGAATAAATGCAGGACTGTTATCAACTTCTGAAATCCGGAGTTCATCCTCATTAATTTGCCGTCTTACTGACCCGGAGCCATTAATTAGCTAATCAGTGAAAACTACGTACTTATTACGACGCAGACCTCACACCTTTTCAATTGTTATCTGACCCTGCTTTTCGATTTATGCCTGTCATATGGGATATTGTCGGGATCACTGATTCTGAGCCCGGAATATTCGACCTATACGCAATATCAGCGGTCATATTTTTTTGGAATCAGTGAACACGTTACAGTAATGCCGCACATTTCATCTAAAAAATTGTTTACAATTTCTCCCTCTAACACATCTCCAGGAAGATGATCACCCTGTCCTGACTGAAATGCCTTCCGCTGTCCTACAGACTCACACAACCAGCTTGAGTTCTTGTTATGCCGTAAATTCCAGACGACAGACGTGCCGGCCCCGATATCATCAGCGACCTGATGAAGCGTCCGGTTTTAGGGCGGCATCAGCAACATGATAACCCGCTCTTTCAGCTCCGCGGCGACAGGATGTCTGGGCATCATAAGCTCTCAGGCCCTCTGTTTAATAAAGTGAGGTAACCACTACCCTGGCACAGAGGGGTAATACCTGTCTGATATCGGGCTCTGCCATCAGGAGCGGCACAGAAAGGACATGACAAGACTGCTGTGAGGGTTACATACCCACACGATGAGCCCGATAGCTCCCTGATTACACCCGGTTTTGCGAACACTGCCGCTACAGGGAAAAGTATCAACAGCGCAACACCCGGCGTCTTGCACAGGGCGGTGACTAGCGTTTCATGGACAATTTGCACCACGCCACCCGTGGTGAATTCAGTAACCGCCGTCATCCGCCATGCCCTGGCGTCAAACTGTAAGTAGCCTGATACAGGGTATGCAGGGTTTAGAGCTGGCTGATAGCGCGGGTACGGCCAGAGGCCTCAGGGATATTCTGGCAGGGTGTTGCCGTTGCGTGTTTGTGCATGACCGCCGTCACCCTCCTCCAGGGGACGGGGGGCGCGTTCGCTATGGCGCAGCAGGCCGGAGCGTCGACCCGACCGGCATGCGCGGCACTTTCGTGTTCAGGTGCCTTAACCCCGGCTTCCGGCTCCGCTCTCTGGCACGCGCGCTTTTCTGCGCTGCACCCGAACTTCTTGCTCAGCAGCTTACCCGGCCGGGCGGTCAGGTGGAGATTTCGCGTTCACGGGTCGCCAGTTTTTCTTCGGCCAGCGCAAGCGCCTGCTGCAGACCTGCGTCTCGTCGCGCAGCCTGAGCCGGGCTTCCGGCTAACGCAGCGGGTTTGTATGTTCTTTGCACACAACCTCATTGTTTATAGGGCTGTGCGCTTTTTTACAACATGGTCAGGGACTTAAGGAGCCCTCCAGGCTGCCGCCAGTCGATGCTTTCTGACGGCCCTGGCCGGCTGCGACGGGGTCAGGAAAACTTTCCTGTCGCCCGCCGACGCGCAGGTGAAGCGTCCGCGCGCCCGTCGCATTATCAACAGACACGGGCCGTCGCCATCGCACCAGAGCGGTCTGTCCTGGCAGACCGGGCGGCAGCAGAAGATGAAGATGTGCCCCGACATGGGATCGTCTTTCAGCGCGATCTGGCCTTTAGCGGCCAGGCAGTTGAAGCCATTGCGCATGCCGGTAATGTCGCCGACCAGCCAGATCCGGGTGCCGGAGGGCAGGCCGATTACAGTGCTTCTCCTTTCATGATTTCACGAGGCAACACGCCGAGCAGTTCGTTGCCGCAGGCGGATGTAGGAGGTGGTGGAGCTGGTTACACAAGCCTCCGCTGGCAACGGCAGGAAGCAGAGCGGTACCGGTAAAAGCGCCTGAGCGGAAGCCTTGTTGTAGATTTACGTGGCAGGGATACGCGGCCCTCACGCTGCCAGAGCCGCAGCCAGTTGAAGAGGAGAATGTGGTTAAGCCCGTGCTTACGGGCGATGGCAGCGTTGTTCGCGTCCCCAGGCCGCGCGAGTTTAACCATCTGAAGTCCAGGAGAATAATCTCTTCGGAGGCGCTACGTCAGCCATGGGTGTCAGGTATTAACAGATATCCGTCTGCGAAAGAGAAGGATATCTGCATTACAGGTCAGAAAGCCGTCACAGGTGACGGTTCAGGATGTACGCTTACACAAAGGATGCCCAACGGCCGTTTGAAACAACCCTTCAATTCTCTGCTTTGTCAAAAGCCCACGCGCGTCAGACATTACAGTGAACAGATACTTAGTTTGCCGGGCAAGCTCATGAATGTCACCCTGCGGATTGGAGCCCAGCTTGTTCATGACAAATCTGAACAAGTTCATTTACGGTAAGATCCGTTGTTATCCTCGATTCCGGAACAACATAACCCGCCTCTTCCAGACGCATTAACAAATCAATCATTTCAACAGAATCCATTAAGAGATCTGCGATGAGCCGCATATTTACGTCAATCTTTTTGAGATGCCATCCCGTAACTCCGCTAATTTGATTGCGTATTTTCAGCAGCAATTCTTCATCATTATTCACCGGCACAAGCTTTCCTGTTTTTGGATATGAATGGATATCATCATTTCGAGCGTGCATTTTTGTTAAAAACTCGCTCAGTAGTATCAATCAAATGTAATGGATATGTCTGCTCATAATGGGCACCATGCCGTGGCCGCACTCGCGAAAATTTAGGTGACAGATCCCCGGTCCACTTCTGGCGCAATTTTTCAAATTCTGATTTATCGCCATCAGTGGCGGATGAATTTATCTCCGCAGGGGGAAGGGCATCCTGAACGGCGCGACTTTTAGTCTCATTAATTGCCTCGCTCAGGTTGCCATCACCGGTGTTCAGGGGCGCTTCATCAGACGGCCCCGGCGCAGACGTCACCGGCTTTCCTCTCTCTGTTTCCGTCTCCTGATTCAGCGTGATGATTCCAGTAGATGCCGCACTGCTTCGTGAAGGGCGGCCGCTGACAGTCACATCATTTTCAGCTTGCTTCACGTCCGTATTTAGGTCGGTGTCGTGTTCGAAAATATCATCTGTGCTCGTTTCAGACGTTAAGCTCCTTGAATCCTCCGGCTGAATCGGACCCCTGAACCGCTTACCGGTCCCCACAGCGGCAACACGGCCGGGCTTTACGTTTTCCGGCACGTTTCCAGTAGGATTGGCCATATTATTATATTTTTGGATTAGTTCTCTGACGTTTACTGTCTCAGACACTTTGGCATCACTTGCAGGTTTGCGCTTCTTTGCGGGGGCTTCAGTTAGTGTCTCAGAATTCACGTTTAAGTTGTCGTTCTTATTATCACTGACAGATTCATGATAAGCCCGCTTATCTGACTTAATTACGTCTGTATCCTGCTCGGGAATACGGTACAGATTATAAGAGTCAGGCGTGTGCCCGGCAGCCTGTGTCGCCGATATTCTCTCAACGGAGTCAAGTAATTTTGATACTGACGCAATCAGATTCGGAATGCTTTTAATAACCCTGGCATTCTGTTCACATTGCTTAGCCATCTGGGCAATCAGCGCTTCCAGGCCCGGGCTATATTGCCCCCCCGGTGCGTTGGTCACCGTCGCGGTTGCCCCATGAACCTGGATGTTCATCCCCCCATTTCCACCAAAAGGCGTTATAGAAGAGGGTTTGCCCGGTTCAGCCGTTGCAGTCGACGGGTGGGCGGCAGGGGCTGTTTCAGGCTGCGCGCTGCTGTTCTTACCTGGCTTCAGCGTTTTATTAACCGCTGCTATGACATCTTTGATGCCTGCCGAATACGCATTGATCAGATTCCAGTCGCCATCCCCCATCCCCTCATAGTGACCTTTTTCCAGAACCGCTGAGAGATTGGCCATTTTCTGCTCAAAGATACTTCTGACAACGTTCAACAGGCCCTGATGACATGTCGCGTTGCCGTTACCGTCCTCAGTTCGCATTAAGTCGCCCGCCCTCTGGGTCAGGCTAATGAATTGCTGCATCAAAACGTCTGCGCGTGGCAAAAAAAACTTATTCAGTAGTATTCTGATCTTCGGTATCAAATCTGCGCGTTGTGTAGTCTTGACGCCTTCCGGTCCCCTGAATTGACTGAAATTTTTTGAAGACATCTGGTCCCTGATGTACTGGAGCCGATTTTTATCTTCAGCGGAACCCTTCTTTTCCACCTCCCCGGCAATCACATTGAGTGCGAAACCAATGCCCTTGTCATGCTCTGTTAATCCCGGCATATCAGGTTGTTCAAGAAGCGCATTGATCGCAGGCTCTGTCAGCTCAAAC
>Ga0256789_1000251_pt1 | contig 11733 bp, 9 predicted proteins | sample MC6MC0940MT_FD_186351 | JGI IMG/M metagenome (GOLD analysis project Ga0256789, IMG submission 186351) | Metatranscriptome of enriched soil aggregate microbial communities from Iowa State University, Ames, United States - MC6-MC0940-MT... | ecosystem: Environmental > Terrestrial > Soil >...
GCGGCACCGGCTCCGGCGGTTCCGTCGCCAGCGGTGGAGGTGCTGGAATGGGCGTCGGCATGGCTGTTGCCGGCCCGGGCGCGCCGAGCCAACCCGAGGAGGGCGGCACTCCGACAGGAACGTTGAGCTGCGCCGTCCCGTCCGGCCAGCAAGTCTTCCCCGGATTGGGAGCCACTATGACAGTCAGCGCGGGCGTCGCGCCGGATGTGGTCACTGTTCCGTTGACCTCGGTCAAGGGGAGCGTGAAGGACGGGATCGTCTGGATCGCAGGGCCGGGTGGGGCAGGTGCCGCACCCGAACAGCGCACGGTCCAGTTGGGGCTAAATGACGGCTCGGTGGTGGAAGTGACCTCGGGCCTGGCCGAAGGCGAGCAGGTTCTTGAATTCGTACCCGGCGCACCGGCTGTCCAAGGGCCTATGGGTCCCGGACAGGTTGCTTTCGCCCCTGCGGGTTAGCAGCAATGGATCAACTCAAGGAAACACTCGTCAGTCTCCGGTCAGTCACCCGATCCGTCACCTTGCCGGATGAACAACAACTTCACATCCTCAAGGGCATCGACTTGGAGGTCCACAGCGGAGACCACACAGCGATCGTGGGCCGTTCAGGGTGCGGCAAATCCACCTTGCTCAACCTTCTGGGCCTGTTGGACGTTCCGACGTCCGGGGAGCTGGAGTTCCTGGGCCAGCCCGCTGATCGGCTGGGCAACAACGCGCGGGCCCGCCTCCGGGGATCCACCGTAGGTTTCGTGTTCCAGCAGTTCAACCTACTGCCGGGGCGGACCGCGTTGGACAACGTGATCACGCCGCTGTTTTACGCCAATGGGCGGGAGTTCTGGCGTCGACGGGAATTGGCCATGGACATGTTGGACCGGGTGGGCCTCGCGGCACGGGCCAACACCATGCCCAACATGCTCTCCGGCGGTGAGCAGCAGCGCGTTGCCATTGCTCGGGCCTTGGTCCGCCGGCCCCGGCTCATCCTTGCCGACGAGCCGACGGGTGCCCTTGACGTTGAGACCGGCCAGTCCGTCATGGCGCTGCTGGACACCGTCGCCACGGAAACCGCCGCGGCCCTGGTCACCATCACCCACGACACCAACGTGGTGGCGCTGGCCCGGGCTTGCTACCGCCTGGATGCAGGGGTTCTCAGCCCGCTCACGCTCGCTGAAGCGGGGGTGTCCGCATGACGGGCGTCATCTCCACGTTGGTTGAAGCGTGGCAGGAACTCCGGATCAACAAGGTAAGAATCCTTCTGGCACTCATGGGTGTTGCCCTGTCCGTGGCTGCCCTGACGTCTGTGGTTGGGGTGGGAAACCTGGCCCGCGAAGGCTACAAAGTGCAGTCGGAGCGCAACGGAGGACGCGTTGCCACGCTGGCCCTCAGCATCAACGGCCCCACCCCGCCGGACCCGGCAAAGATCGAGAAGGTGTACCAGGGGATCCAGCAGCGCTACGGCATCACTACCTCCACCCACATGGGCCAGACCCAGGCCGGGTTCCAGTTTCCACGCGGAGTGACCCCGGTGAGCATGACCATCGTGGACATCGGCTATGGCACCATCCACCGCGTTCCGCTCCTGCAAGGGAGCTGGTTCGCTGCCGATGACGGCCAAAGGCTGGCCCCCGCCGTCGTGGTTTCCGAAGCGTTCTACAACCAAGCGGGCAGGCCCAACCTGACAACCCACCCCACAGTCACCATTTCAGGTGACCAGCCGGCAACGGCCGTGATCATCGGAGTGGTGCCCGACGTCTATCCGGACATGCCACCTGCGGCGTTCATCCTGACCGAGGGCGCGGCCATGACGGGGATGCAACCGCAAATGTCGGAGTTCAAACTGTGGGTGGGCGAGGAACAAGCGGATGCCCTCACGGCAGCAATCACCGCCGACCTCCAGGGACAGTTCCCCGGCTACTACGCCCAAGCCAACCGTGTGGACTACGCGGCCTGGGGAGACCCGCTGGCTCCCGTGCAGTTGGTGGTGGGCGGAGTTGCCGGGCTGGTGCTGCTGCTCGGCGCGGTGGGCATGCTGAACATCTCCATGGTCACTGTCCGTTACCGGGTGCGGGAAATCGGCATCCGGCGCAGCTTCGGAGCGACATCGGGCCGCATCTTCGTTGGCGTCATGATGGAATCCGTGGTGGCCACCGCTGTTGCCGGGATCGCCGGAGTGATGCTCGCCGTCGCGGTGGTCAAGCACCCCTGGATCGAATCGAAGGTGGCACCGGGACTCACCGAATATCCGGCCTTTCCCATTGACGCAGCACTGCTGGGGTTCGGCGCCGCCGTCCTTGTGGGCGCACTCGCCGGAGCAATTCCTGCCCTGGTGGCGGTGCGCGTCAAGGTCATCGACGCGATCCGCTTCTAGCCTCCTCCGTGAGCCGGCCCTGCTGAAGCCGGAAACAGCGTTCGGTTTTCTGGGCCAGGCTGCGGTCGTGGGTGACCACCAGGATGGTGGTGTTGTGGTCGCGGCTCAGTGAGCTGAGGAGTTCGATGATGTGCTCGCCCGTTTGTTCGTCCAGGTTTCCGGTGGGCTCATCGGCGAGGATCAGCTTGGGTTCGTTGGCCAGTGCCCGCGCAATGGCTACGCGCTGCTGCTCGCCGCCGGAAAGCCTGTTGGTTCTGCGCGACTGCTTCTCCGGATCCAGTTGAACCTGCTCCAACAGCTCCTTGGCCCGCTGCAAACGGGCCGACTTACGGACACCGGCGAACTCCATGGGCAGCATGACATTGTCCACGGCACTGAGGTTGGGGATCAGGTTGAACTGTTGGAACACAAAACCGATGTCCCGGCGACGGTATTCGGTCAGTTTGCCGTCCGGCAGGCCAGCCAGGCTGACGCCATCCACGACGACGTCTCCCGAAGTGGGCTTGTCCAACGCGCCGAGGAGGGACAACAGTGTGCTCTTGCCGCTGCCGCTCTTGCCGACGATGGAGGCAAGCGAACCCTTTTCGAGTTCGAAGCTCACGCCGTTGACCGGCTTGATGGTCCGGTCGCCGGACTTGAACTGACGGACCAAATCCTTGACTACAATCACGGCTATTCTCCTCGGAGTACTTCGATGGGACGGATACGGGCGGTCAGCAGCGCAGGGACCAGGGCGCCGATGATTGCTACAGCGAACACCGCTGCGATGCCGGCAGCGAGGACGCCGGGGGAGACGCTTGCCGTAACGGAGGTCAGCAACTGGGATGCGCCGCCGAACGGACCTCCCTGCCCGCCGCCCGGGAACCCTCCACCGGGGAAGTTGCCGCCACCGGGCACCGCACCGTTCGGTACGGCTCCGGCGAGCCCGCCGCCGCGCTGGGTGGTGGTGGCGGCCGTCGTGGTTGTGTTGGAACTGATCAGCGCGGAAGCGATGCCGCCGCTGGCCAGTGAAGCAATGACGGCACCCACCACGCTGCCAAGGGCCACAAGCACCAGGGACTCCAGTACGAACTGCAGGCCGATGGTCCGGTTCGGGGCGCCGATCGCCTTGAGGACGCCGATTTCGCGGCGGCGCTCGCGGACCAGCATCACCATGATGAGCAGGATGATGATTCCAGCTGTCGCCAGGGCGGCAATGAAGGCGATCAGTGAGATGTTCTTGACGCTGTCCAGGGAGCTCACGGCTGTTTCGAGGTTGCGTTGGCCCTGGGTAACGTCTGCTTTGTCCGTGCCCAGTGCGTTTTGGACGGCGGTCTTGGTGCTGTCCACGTTCTCCATGCTGTTCACCGTGACGATCATGGTGGAGAGTTCATCCGGGGTTCCCGCCAGCGCCTGGGCTTCGGGCAGCGTCACGTAGATGGCGTTGTTGCCGAAGGTGGTGCCTGCGTCGAAGATGCCAGCGACGGTGAACGTTTTGTCCTGCACAGTGAAGGTTGAGCCCACGGTGAGGTTGTTCTTCTGGGCCAGGGAGGTGCCCACCAGTGCGTTGGCTGCTGCTGTGTTGTAGTCGCCCAGGCCGGTTCCGCTGGTCAGGTTCAGGGCCTTGCCGGTGGTGTCCACCTCAGCGCCGATACCCGTTGCCGTGATGGGCAGGGTACGGGTGGGCTGGGTGGTGGTACCGGTAGTGCCGTTGGCATTGTTGCGGTTGCCCAGGGTACCGGCGTCGACGGCGGCCGTCAGGTTGGTACTCACTGTTGCCTGCTGCCCGCCCGGACCAAACCCGCCACCCGGGCCGGCCTGCTGGGTGGTGCCGGTGGTCGCTCCGGTGGTTCCCGTCGTCGTGCTCGCGGTCTGGAGCCGCAGCGCCTTGGTTCCCACCACTGATGTCACGTTGGCGACGGAGGCCGCCGTCTGGGCTTCCGCCGTCGTGAGTGGTTCGCCGCCGCCTTCGAAGCCCTGGCCACCCGCCGGGTTGACTGTGAGGGTGGTGCCCACGGAGGCGTTGAGCTCCTGGACCTTGGCGCCCACGGCTTGGTTGGCTACGAGCATGGCCAAAGCCAAGCCGATGGCTACGGCCAGGACGGCAACAACCGCCGCCGTTCTGATCTTGTTGCGGAAGGCATTGCCTACGCTTCGGGCAAGGACGCTCACGTTTCTCCTCTGGACCTGCAGATTGTCCGGCCAGCTCAAGCGCGGGCCGCAGGTCCAACATTGCTGAGCCCTGCTGTGCGGCGCACCAGCCGAAGCTATGCGTGGGCTGTGAATGCGTGGGTTGCCAAAGCGTGGGTTGCCAAAGCAAAAGCCCGGCCCGCCTGTGTGGCGGACCGGGCTTGCTGTGTTGCGGAGTTACTTGGTGATCGGACCCAATACCGGATCGTCAACGTAAGCGGTCTTGACGTTCTCCTTGGTCACGATCTGTGGCGGCAGGAGGAAGGCCGGGACTGTCTTGACGCCGTTGTTGTAGGAGTCCTTGTCGTTGATCTCCAGCTGCTTACCTGCCTGGAGGTCCTTCACCATGGTGATGGCGTGCTCAACGAGCTTGCGGGTGTCCTTGTTGATGGTGGAGTACTGCTCGCCAGCCATGATCGACTTGACGGACTCAACCTCGGAGTCCTGGCCGGTGACAACCGGGAGCGGCTTGCCGGCAGCCTTGACGGACGTCAGCACTGCACGGGCCAAGGTGTCGTTCGGGGACAGGACGCCGTCCAGTGAAGCGGTGCCGTAGCTGCCGGTGAGCAGCGTGTCAGCGCGACGCTGGGCGTTTTCAGCCTTCCAACCCTGGGTAACAGCCTGCTCGAACGAGGTCTGGCCGGAAACTACCTTGAGGGTGCCGTCGTCGATCTTCGGCTTCAGGACGCTCATGGCGCCGTCGAAGAAGACCTTCGCGTTGGCATCGTCGGGGGAACCGGCGAAGAGCTCAATGTTGTACGGGCCGGAGGGCTTCTTGGCCTTCATGCCGTCCAGCAGGGCCTGGCCCTGGAGGACACCAACCTTGAAGTTGTCGTAGGCCACGTAGTAGTCCACGTTCTCGGTGTTCAGGAGCAGGCGGTCATAAGCGATGACCGTTGCGCCGGAATCCTTGGCCTGCTTGAGCTGCGTACCCAGCTGGGCGCCGTCGATGGCACCCACGATGATCACCTTGGCACCCTTGGTGACCATGGCACTGATCTGGTTCTGCTGCTCGGACACGCCGCCGTTGGCGAACTGGACGTCGGCCTTGAAGCCGGCGCCGGTGAGGCCGTCGTTGAACAGCTTCTCCGCCAGGACCCAGTTCTCACTGGTCTTCTGCGGAAGTGCGACGCCGATCAGCGAGTCCTTGGGGAACGCTTCCCCGCCAGCTGTGCTGCTGCTTGAGCCGCTGTCAGTGCGGCCGCAGGCCGTCAGCGCCAGTGCCGCGATGGCAGCGACTGCTGCTGCCTTTCCTGCTTTACCAAACATTCGCATATCTTGGTTCACTTTCTGTGTGGGTGGGGTGGAGCGAGTCGTGCGGAAACCGGTCAGGCTTCCTTGGAAATGACCTCTTTGGTGGAGGTGGCTTCGTCGGGCTTGATTTCGTTGTTGCGCTGGAAGTTCTTCATCAACATGCCGGTGATGGAGCGCTTGCCCTGGGACTTGTTGTAGACATCGAAGGCGACGGCGGCCAGGAGCACCAGGCCCTTGATGATCTGGGTGAGGTCGGCGCCAACGCCGAGGAGCTGGAGGCCGTTGTTCAGGACAGCCATCACCAGGCCACCGACGATCGAGCCGATAACCGTACCAACACCACCGGTCACGGCAGCACCACCGATGAAGACTGCGGCGATGGCATCCAGTTCCCAACCGACGCCGTCGAACGGACCTGAGGCGGTGGAGCGGGCTACGAAGATCATGCCGGCCAGGCCAGCCAGGATGGACATGTTCATCATGACCATGAAGTTGACCTTCTTGGACTGCACACCGGAAAGTTCCGCTGCGTGGCGGTTGCCACCCACTGCGTAGACGTGGCGGCCAAGGACGGTCTTGTCGGCGATGAAGCCGTAGATGAGGACCAGGACAGCCAGGATCAGGCCGGGGATGGGGAAGGAGGTCCCGGGACGGCCTGTGGCGAACAGGTACGTTGCGTAAAGAATGGCGCCACAGATCAGGACCAGCTTGGTGACCTCAACCCAGAGCTCCGGAACTTCGGCGCCAAGGGCCTTGGCGGCGGCACGGGCACGCAGGGACATGATGATCACGAATGCGACGGCTACCAGGCCAATAAGCAATGTGAGGTTGTTGAAGCCGGTGTTCGGCCCAACCTCGGGAAGGTACCCGGAGCCAATGAACTGGAATTCCTTGGGGACTGGAATGGTGTTGGACTTGCCCACGAACTGGTTGAAGCCACGGAAAAGCAACATGCCGGCCAGTGTCACGATAAAGGCAGGTATACCCACGTAGGCCACCCAGAACCCTTGCCAGGCACCGATCACCGCTCCCAGGAACAGGCCGAAGAGCACACCGACCCACCAGGGGAAGCCCCAGTCCCGCATCGCGAGGGCCACGAAGACGCCCACGAAAGCGGCTACCGAGCCCACGGAAAGATCGATGTGGCCGGCGATGATGACCAGCACCATGCCGATGGCCAGGATCAGGATGTAGGAGTTGCCGTTGAACAGGTTGATCACGTTGCCGGGGGTCAGCGTGCGTCCCTCGGTGAAGATCTGGAAGAAGACGATAAGTGCCACCAGGGCGAAGATCATGCCGAACTGGCGGGTATTGCCACCAAATAGCTTCTTGAGCGCGTTCATTGTTTTGGTCCTTGTGTCAGGAAGGGGTAAGTCTGGGCCAACGGGTCAGGCGGTCTTGCGGGCGGAAGTCATGAGTTTCATGAGGCTTTCCTGGTCTGCTTCGTTCTTGTCCAGGACGCCTGTGATGGCGCCTTCGAAGATGGTGTAGATACGGTCGGACAGGCCCAGGAGCTCAGGAAGCTCCGAGGAAATGACAATCACTCCCTTGCCTTGGTTCGCGAGCCTCTGGATGATGCCGTAAATCTCGTACTTGGCGCCCACGTCGATTCCACGGGTGGGTTCGTCCAGGATCAGGAGGTCCGGATCGGTGAACATCCACTTGGCCAGCACCACCTTTTGCTGGTTACCACCGGAAAGCTTGGCTACGCCTTCCTCAACCGAGGGGGTCTTGGTGCGCAGTGACTTGCGGTATTCCTCCGCGACGGAGAACTCCTTGCGGGTATCCACCACCGAGTAGTTGCTGATCTTGTCGAGGGCCGCTGCCACAGTGGTGGTCTTGATGTCATCCAACAGGTTCAGGCCCAGGGACTTGCGGTCCTCGGTGACGTAACCGAGTCCGGCGTCGATCGCCTGCTTGACGCTGCGGAGGTTCACCGGCTTGCCGTCCTTGTAGACCTGCCCCTTGATGAAGCGGCCGTAAGAGTGGCCGAACAGGGAACGGGCCAGCTCGGTCCGCCCGGCGCCCATGAGGCCTGCGAAACCGACGATCTCGCCGCGCCGCACGTAGAAGTTGGAGCCCTTGCAGACCAGGCGGTCCTGGATTTGTGGGTGTCCCACGGTCCAGTCCTTGACCTCGAAGAAGACCTCCCCGATCTTGGGTTCGTGATCCGGGAAGCGGGACTCGAGCGTCCTGCCCACCATGCCCTTGATGATGCGGTCTTCGTCCACGCCGTCCCGCTTGACGTTCAAGGTCTCGATCGACTTGCCGTCGCGAATGATGGTGATCTCATCGGCGATCTGTTCGATCTCGTTGAGCTTGTGGGAAATGATGATCGAGGTGATGCCCTTGCCCTTCAGGCCAAGGATCAGGTCCAGCAGGTGCTGGGAGTCGGACTCGTTCAGTGCCGCGGTGGGCTCATCGAGGATCAGCAGGCGTACGGACTTGTTCAGCGCTTTCGCGATTTCCACGAGCTGCTGCTTGCCTACGCCGATTTCCTTGATGGGGGTGTCGGGGTCGTCCCGCAGGCCCACGCGGGCCAGCAGTTCCAGGGAACGCTTGCGCGCCTCTGCCCAGTCAATGACGCCCCACTTGGTGGGTTCGTTGCCCAGGAAGATGTTCTCCATGATGGAGAGTTCGGGGATCAATGCCAGTTCCTGGTGGATGATCACGATGCCCGCAGCCTCACTGGCCCGGATGTCCTTGAACTGCTGTGTCTTGGCCTGGTAAACGATGTCGCCCGTGTAGCTCCCGTACGGATAAACGCCGGAGAGGACCTTCATGAGGGTGGATTTCCCTGCTCCGTTTTCACCGCAGATGGCGTGGATTTCGCCGGCCATCACTCGGAGGCTCACATTCGACAAGGCCTTCACGCCCGGGAATTCCTTCGTGATCGATCGCATCTCCAAAAGGATGGGATCACCTTGCGTGTCGAGGGATGTCATCAGCCCTTACGCCTCCAATGCATGACTTCGTTGTCGGCCCCGCAAACGGCGGAGCTGTCTGATGAAAAAGTAAACTGGATCACCCTGCTTGTCGTCAAGACTTGAACGCATCATCCAGCTAACGATTTCGTTACCTGCCAGTAATACCCGCGTGTTGGAATACCAAAGCGGCTGCTCCCAGGGCCTCTGCGCGGGCCCCAAGAGAGGACATGGCCAGGTGCGTTGTCTCGCCCACGACGGGCACGGCGTGCCTGACGAGGCCGCGCCGGATCGGGTCCAGCAGGAGGTCGCCCAGCCCGGCAAGCGGGCCACCAACCACGATCACCTCGGGGTTGATCAGGTTGGACACGTTGCCCAAAGCGCGGCCCACGGCCAGGCCGGCGTCGTCCACCACCCGCTGTGTCGCAGAGTCGCCGGCAAGGCAATTGCGGACGATGTCCTGGGGCGTCAAGAGCGTCTCTTGCCCGCGTCCCAGCAGCTCGATCATGGTGGTTGTGGAGGCGATCGTTTCGAGGCAACCCCTGTTCCCGCACCGGCACACCAGTCCGTGCTCGTGGATGGTTGCGTGGCCGATTTCCCCGGTGATTCCCACGTTGCCGTAATAGGGAAACCCGTTGAGAATCAGGCCCGCGCCGATGCCGGATCCAATCTTGAGGAACATCAGGTTGGAGACGCCGCTATGCGGTCCCCAGGTCACCTCGGACAACGCACCCAAATTGGCGTCGTTATCAACAAAAACCGGGCAATTCAGTGCTTCCTCCAGCCGGTGGAGGATGTCGATGCCCACCCATTCAGGCAGGATGGCACCTTGGGCCACGGTGCCTGTGCGCCGGTCGATTGGTCCTGGAATGCCGGCGCCCGCTCCCACCACGGCGGTGCGGTCGATACCGTTTTCGCGGAGCAGTTTTTCCAGTAGCTGGACTGCCGCTTCGATGCCTTCTTCTGCCTGGTGACCCAGCGGCAATTCGATGTAATCCTCGGCAATGACGTGATAGCCCAGTGACGCCAGGACCACCCGGAGGTGACGGCGCCCAAAGTCGATTCCGACGGCGACCGCACCGTTGCTGTTCAGTCTCACGTTGGTTGCCCGGCGGCCTGAACTCGTGGTGGGTTCCGTCGAGACCAAGCCGGCGTCCTGCATGATTTTCACGATGTTGGACACCGTTGCCGTGGAGAGCCCGGTCTGGCGGGAAAGCTCTGCCTGCGTGGATGGTCCGCTCAGCAAGCACTCGATGATGCGCTGTTGATTGAGGTGGCGGAGCGCCGACTGCGAGCCGGGTTTTCGAGGGTGGCTCTTCGTTGAGCGCTGTGTAGCGGGCATGACAAGAAGATTGCCCCACAAGCATCCTTGTAGTCAAGAAGTGAACACAGCGAGTCAACCTTCCCCGACATACTCCAACACAAGAACACCCGATATGTACCCCTTGTGAAGCTCTCTATGCGTTGCGGGGCCTGGTTTGCAGGGTAAGTTCGCCCCACAGCGTGCAGAGTGGGCCTCACAACGCGAGGGGAGCGGGCAATGCGTCCCATTTTGGAAGTGCGCGGGTCCAATCGCCTCAGCCTGCGCGCGGCCCACGAGCCTAAGCTTGAATCACGAAAAGCCCGGGGCTCTCGGATGAGCGTCGGGATGAAGCGAAAGCCTAGGTGGTAAAGATGCTGCTCTCAGTCCTGCAGGCAAACGCTTCCGTCATGGATGTCGAGGCGAACCTGCGCACCATCGACGACGCCGCGCAGCGCGCCGCCCACGCCGGGGCCGGACTGCTCCTTACGCCCGAGCTGTTCCCCGTTGGCTACGCCCCGTTGCGTCTGCACGCCGAACTGGATCCAGCCACACTGCCTGGCATCCGGGAACGCCTCGCCGAGATCGCTCGGTCCCACGGCATTGGCCTGGTGTACAGCCTTCCCGCCCTGGCGTCGGGGGAGGAAACGCACGACGGCGGAGAGTCGCCTGTCGCTCATAGCGCCTGGAACATCACGGCTACTCTGCTGGACGCAACGGGAGCTGAGATCCTCAACTACGCCAAGGTCCACCTCTTCGGCCCGGAGGAACTCAAGGCGTTCGTCGGCGCCCAAGAACCTCCCGCCGTCGTGGATTTCAATGGAATCCGGACATCGATGCTGATCTGCTACGACGTCGAATTCCCGGAAGCAGTCAGGGCCGCTGCAACAAGGGGTGCCGAACTCCTGCTCGTGCCGACGGCGCTGTCCGCCGGATTCGAGAACGTCCCGCAGGTCCTCATCCGGGCCCGCGCCTTGGAAAGCCAGCTCAACGTGGCCTATGCCAACCACTCCGGGCACGAGGACGTGTACAACTTCCTGGGCGGCAGCGTGGTGGCTGGCCCGGACGGCTCATTGCTCGCCGCGGCGGGGGAGTCGGCGGCACTGCTCTTTGCGGAAGTGGGCACGGAGACGGTCAAAGCTGCCCGGGACGATGTACCGTACCTTCGCGAACGCCGCCCGGACCTCTACAACCGGTGGGAGCAGCGCGGTTCCTAGACGGCGGGAAACGGTAACCAAGAAGTCGGATTCGATACGAAGACCAACCCAACACCCGAAGACGCCAGCTCCGGGCTGATGCAGGACAGCCACCGAATGCGTCGTCGAAGGAAAAGTGAGCGTCATTCCTGGTACAGCAGACGTCTGCAACGAGCTTGGCGTTCCTGCCCTCGCCACGACCTAAGCGGGCCTCGGGCACGGTCCCCGTGCAGTCCCGGTGTCAGTGCGAGAAGTCTGCTGAGATATCGGCGAGGGTGCGTCCCTTCGTTTCAGGCGCGAGCCATTGCGAGAGGATTGCGCCGAGTAAGGCGACTCCGGCAGCTACCACCATGGTTGGGCCCATGCCGAAGGTGCTGATGGACCATGGCAGGGCGAAGGTGCCGAGTGCGGCTCCGATGCGGCTGAAGGCCGCGGCGAAGCCCATGCCGATGCCGCGCAGGTGGCCTGGGAATACTTCGGCCGGATAGACCTGGGTCATGGTGGTGTAGCCGGCATTGAAGAAGGAGAA
>Ga0256789_1000275_pt1 | contig 11032 bp, 5 predicted proteins | sample MC6MC0940MT_FD_186351 | JGI IMG/M metagenome (GOLD analysis project Ga0256789, IMG submission 186351) | Metatranscriptome of enriched soil aggregate microbial communities from Iowa State University, Ames, United States - MC6-MC0940-MT... | ecosystem: Environmental > Terrestrial > Soil >...
CGAGCAGTGAGAGAAGCACCCTCGGAGCAACAAGGAATTCGGAAAGTTTCATCCGGACGCCGAACGAGGACCGTTTCTGACCGCAATACCCGCAACACTGGACCTGTCGCCGGAATTCACCATCACATGAAGGGCACGTCATGGACATCAAGCTCGAACTGGTCGCCATTCCCGTCACCGACATCGACCGCGCCAAGGACTTCTACGTCCGCCTCGGCTTCAATGCCGACCACGATCACACGGTCAGCGAGGACCTACGATTCGTCCAGCTGACACCACCCGGCTCCGCCTGCTCGATCTGCATCGGCAAGGGAATCACCGACGCCGAGCCCGGTTCCGTCGTCGGCATGCAGGTAGTGGTCAAAGACATCGAAGAGGCCGAGCGCGAGTTCAAGAGCCGCGGCATCGACATCAGCCCGATCGACGACCAGGCCTGGGGGCGGTTCATCTACTTCGCCGACCCCGACGGGAACAAGTGGGCCGTCCAGGAGATCGTCATCCCGGACCTCAGCGGCAGCAACTCCTGAAAACGTCCCACTCCTGACATGAAAAATCCCCCCACCTCTTTCGAAGTGGGGGGATTTTCTACGAACTAACGCTTAGCGGTAGTCGTTGCTGAAGCCGTAGTCGTCCAGCGGAACTGCAGCACCGGTGTTCTGGCCGAAGCCGTCCGGGCTGTAGTACTGGTCGTCGTACGACGGCACTGCGTAAGCAGCGGCGCGTGCCTCTTCGGTGGGCTGAACCTGGATGTTGCGGTAACGGTTGATACCGGTACCGGCAGGGATCAGCTTGCCGATGATGACATTTTCCTTCAGACCGATCAGCTTGTCCGAGCGGCAGTTGATAGCCGCGTCGGTCAAGACACGAGTGGTCTCCTGGAACGATGCCGCGGACAGCCACGAATCCGTCGCGAGCGACGCCTTCGTGATACCCATGAGCACCGGACGGCCGGCTGCGGGCTCGCCACCCTCGGCGACAACGCGGCGGTTTGCCGACTCGAACTCGGCGCGCTCGGTGAGCGAACCGGGCAGGAACTCGGTGGCACCCGAATCGATGATCGTCACGCGACGAAGCATCTGGCGCACGATGACCTCGATGTGCTTGTCGTGGATCGACACACCCTGGCTCCGGTACACCTCCTGGACCTCGTTGACCAAGTGGATCTGAACCTGACGCGGACCCATGACTCGCAGGACCTCGTGGGGATCGGCAGCACCTTCCATGAGCTGCTGTCCGACCTCGACGTGGTCACCGTCAGCCAAGAGGCTTTCGCGACCGTCGGCATGCTTGAAGACGCGCAGACGCTGACGCTTGCTGAGCTTGTCGTAGACAACCTCTTCGCCGCCGTCGTCCGGAACGATGGTGATCTTGTAGAAACGATCGCCGTCTTCGAGCTGTACCCGACCGGTGACGTCCGCGATAGGAGCCTTGCCCTTGGGCACACGTGCCTCGAACAGCTCCTGGACACGCGGCAGACCGCCGGTGATGTCATCTCCTGCGACACCACCCTGGTGGAAGGTACGCATGGTCAGCTGGGTACCGGGCTCACCGATCGACTGTGCGGCGACGATACCGACAGCCTCACCGATGTCGACCAGCTTGCCGGTGGCCATCGAGCGGCCGTAGCAAGTGGCGCAAACGCCGGTGCCGGTGGTGCAGGTCAGGACCGAGCGGACCTTGACCGTCGTGATGCCGGCTTCGAGCAGAGCATCGATCGCGGGGTCACCGAGATCGTGGCCACGCTCGACGATGACGGTGCCGTTCGCGTCGACTGCATCGGCCGCCAAGGTACGGGCGTACGTGCTGGTCTCCACGTGAGCATCGCGGATCATCGTGCCGTCGGCCTGCTTCTCGGCGATCGTGGTGACGATGCCGCGCTCTGTTCCACAGTCGACCTCGCGGACGATGACGTCCTGCGAAACGTCCACCAGACGACGGGTCAGGTAACCCGAGTCGGCGGTGCGGAGTGCGGTATCGGCCAGACCCTTACGAGCACCGTGCGTGTTGATGAAGTACTCGAGAACCGTCAGGCCTTCCTTGAAGGAAGACTTGATCGGACGCGGGATGAACTCACCCTTCGGGTTTGTCACCAGGCCCTTCATACCGGCGAGCGAGCGAACCTGAGTCATGTTGCCGGCTGCGCCGGACTTCACGATCATCGGGATCGGGTTGCTGTCGGGGAAGTGAGCCTCCATGGCCTTGCCGACCTTGTCGGTCGCTTCCTGCCAAATGGTGACCAGAGCGCTGTTGCGCTCCTTCTTGTCCAGAGCACCACGCTGGTACTGCTTCTCGATCTTGTCGGCCTGAGCCTCGAAGTCCTCGATGATGGCAGGCTTCTCCGGCGGCACGAGCACGTCGGAAATCGAGACCGTGACACCCGAACGGGTGGCCCAGTAGAACCCGACGTCCTTGAGCTTGTCGACGGTCTGAGCAACCACGATCATCGGGTACCGCTCGGCGAGATCGTTGATGATCGTCGCCTGGCGCTTCTTCGGCATCTGCTCGTTGACGAACGGGTAGTCCGCCGGAAGCAGCTCGTTGAAGAGCACACGGCCGAGTGTCGTGGTGGCGGTCCAGCCGTCACCGTAGTTCCAGCCCTCGGGGAACAGTTCGTTCTCGAGGTCGCGCGGCGGACGCTGCTGCGTCAGACGCACCTTGATCTGAGCCTGAACCGAGAGCGCGCCGCGGTCGACTGCCATCTGAGCCTCGGCGGGCGAGGAGTACACGCCCTGCTCTGCCTCGTCGTTGGTCGGAGCAACGAGCTCACCGGTGACACCCTCGTCGAGACGGGTCAGGTGGAACAGACCCGTGACCATGTCCAGACGCGGCATGGCGAGCGGGCGACCCGAAGCAGGCGAGAGGATGTTGTTCGAGGACAGCATCAGGATGCGTGCCTCGGCCTGAGCCTCTGCCGACAGCGGGAGGTGAACAGCCATCTGGTCACCGTCGAAGTCGGCGTTGAAGGCCTCACACACCAGCGGGTGGAGCTGAATGGCCTTGCCCTCGACGAGCTGCGGCTCGAATGCCTGGATACCCAGACGGTGCAGCGTAGGTGCACGGTTGAGCAGCACGGGGTGCTCGGCGATGACCTCTTCGAGGACGTCCCACACCTGGACGCGCTTGCGCTCGACCATGCGCTTTGCCGACTTGATGTTCTGCGCGTGGTTCAGATCGACCAGACGCTTCATCACGAACGGCTTGAACAGCTCGAGAGCCATCAGCTTGGGCAGACCACACTGGTGCAGCTTGAGCTGAGGACCGACGACGATGACGGAACGACCCGAGTAGTCGACGCGCTTACCGAGCAGGTTCTGACGGAAGCGACCCTGCTTGCCCTTGAGCAGATCGCTCAGGGACTTCAGCGGGCGGTTACCCGGTCCGGTGACCGGGCGTCCACGACGACCGTTGTCGAACAGGGCGTCGACCGACTCCTGCAGCATCCGCTTCTCGTTGTTGACGATGATCTCGGGAGCACCGAGGTCGATCAGTCGCTTGAGGCGGTTGTTGCGGTTGATGACGCGGCGGTACAGGTCGTTGAGGTCGGACGTCGCGAAACGTCCACCGTCGAGCTGAACCATCGGGCGAAGCTCCGGCGGGATCACCGGAACAGCGTTGAGGACCATGCCCATCGGCGAGTTGCCGTTGGTCTGGAATGCCGCAACCACCTTGAGGCGCTTGAGTGCACGCAGCTTCTTCTGGCCCTTGCCGCTGCGGATGGTCTCGCGGAGAGACTCTGCCTCGGCGTCGAGGTCGAAGTTCTGCATCAGGATCTGGATGGACTCTGCGCCCATCGCACCCGTGAAGTACTCGCCGTAACGGTCGACCAGCTCGCGGTACAGGAGCTCGTCGATGATGAGCTGCTTGACGCTCAGCTTGGTGAAGGTGGTCCAGATCTCGTCGAGACGATCCAGCTCACGCTGCGCGCGGTCACGGAGCTGACGCATTTCGCGCTCGCCGCCGTCCTTGACCTTGCGGCGGACATCGGACTTCGCGCCCTCTGCCTCGAGCTCGGCGATGTCGGCTTCGAGCTTCTGCGCACGTGCCTCGAGATCGGCGTCGCGCTGATCTGCGACGGTCTTCTTCTCGACCTGCATCTCGGCTTCGAGGGTGGACAGCTCGTTGTGACGGAGCTCCTCGTCGACACCGACGATGACGTAGGCAGCGAAGTAGATGATCTTTTCGAGATCCTTCGGAGCCAGGTCGAGCAGGTAACCGAGACGGCTCGGAACACCCTTGAAGTACCAGATGTGCGTGACCGGTGCGGCCAGTTCGATGTGACCCATGCGCTCACGACGAACCTTGGCGCGAGTGACCTCGACGCCACAGCGCTCACAGATGATGCCCTTGAAGCGGACACGCTTGTACTTACCGCAGTAGCACTCCCAGTCCCGGGTGGGGCCGAAGATCTTCTCGCAGAAGAGGCCGTCCTTCTCGGGCTTGAGCGTGCGGTAGTTGATGGTCTCCGGCTTCTTGACCTCGCCGTAGGACCAATTGCGGATGTCCTCTGCACTGGCCAAGCCAATGCGGAGTTCATCGAAGAAGTTGACGTCGAGCACGTAACTTCCTTTCCCCGTTGGGGTTACGGTTGCCGGTCACCCGGCAACCTGACTGCCAATTCAAATGTGAACTACGCCCCCGGGCCGCTCTTTCAAGAGCAACCCGGGGACCGAAACCTAGTTCGCGAGGTCGTCGACCGTCGCAGCTTCGTTCCTGGACAGGTTGATGCCCAGGTTCGCTGCGGCCCGCTCCAAGTCCTCGTCGTCGCCGTCCGCCATCGTGATGGCCGCGCCGTCCGAGGACAGCACCTCCACGTTGAGGCAGAGCGACTGGAGCTCCTTGAGGAGCACCTTGAACGACTCGGGGATGCCGGGTTCGGGGATGTTCTCGCCCTTGACGATGGCTTCGTACACCTTGACTCGACCGACCACGTCGTCCGACTTGATGGTCAGCAGTTCCTGCAGCGTGTAAGCCGCGCCGTAGGCCTGCATCGCCCAGCACTCCATCTCACCGAAGCGCTGGCCACCGAACTGGGCCTTACCGCCGAGAGGCTGCTGCGTGATCATCGAGTACGGACCGGTCGAACGAGCGTGGATCTTGTCGTCGACCAAGTGGTGCAGCTTGATGATGTACATGTAACCGACCGAGACCGGGTACGGGAACGGCTCGCCGGAGCGGCCGTCGAACAAGGTGGCCTTTCCGTCGGGTCCGACCATCTGCTCGCCGTCACGGTTCGGCAGCGTCGCGCCGAGGAGACCGGTGAGCTCGTCTTCCTTCGCACCGTCGAACACCGGGGTGGCGATGTTCGAGTCGGCCGGAGCGGACAGCATCTCTTCCGGCAGGGTCGCAGCCCAGTCGGGACGAGAGCCGTCGGACGCGATCTGAACGTTCCAGCCGGTCTTGCCGATCCACCCGAGGTGGGTCTCCAAGACCTGACCGATGTTCATACGACGCGGGACGCCGTGCGTGTTCAAGATGATGTCGACAGGCGTGCCGTCCGAGAGGAACGGCATGTCTTCCTGCGGCAGGATCTTGCCGATGACGCCCTTGTTACCGTGGCGGCCGGCGAGCTTGTCGCCGTCCTGGATCTTGCGCTTCTGTGCCACGTAGACGCGGACCAGCTCGTTGACACCGGGAGGCAGATCGTCGTCTTCGTCACGTGAGAACACGCGGATTCCGATGACCTTGCCGGTCTCACCGTGAGGAACCTTGAGGGACGTGTCACGAACCTCGCGAGCCTTCTCACCGAAGATGGCGCGAAGGAGGCGCTCTTCGGGGGTCAGCTCGGTCTCGCCCTTCGGCGTGACCTTTCCGACCAGCACGTCGCCGTCACGAACCTCGGCACCGATACGGATGATGCCGCGCTCGTCGAGGTCGGCGAGGACCTCGTCGGAGACGTTCGGGATGTCGCGAGTGATTTCCTCGGCACCGAGCTTGGTGTCGCGGGCATCGATCTCGTGCTCCTCGATGTGAATCGAGGTCAGGACGTCCTCTTCCACGAGACGCTGCGACAGAATGATCGCGTCCTCGTAGTTGTGGCCTTCCCACGGCATGATCGCGACGAGCAAGTTCTTGCCCAGCGCCATCTCACCGTTCTCGGTGCAAGGGCCGTCGGCCAGAACCTGGCCGGCCTCGACACGCTGTCCCTCGTCCACGATCGGACGCTGGTTGGCGCACGTGCCCTGGTTGGAACGCGCGAACTTGCGCATCCGGTACGTCTTGCGGCTTCCGTCGTCAGCCATCACCGTGACGTAGTCCGCGGAGATCTCCTCCACGACACCGGTCTTCTCGGTGATGATGACGTCGCCGGCATCCACAGCTGCACGCAGCTCCATGCCGGTACCGACGAGAGGTGCCTCGCTGCGAACCAGCGGGACAGCCTGACGCTGCATGTTCGCGCCCATCAGGGCACGGTTTGCATCGTCGTGCTCGAGGAACGGAATCATCGCGGTTGCGACGGACACCATCTGACGCGGCGAAACGTCCATGTAGTCGATGTCGGAGGACGCGACGAACTCGACCTCGCCACCCTTACGGCGGACGAGAATCTTCGAGTCGGTGAAGCGACCCTCGCGGTCGATGGCCGAGTTGGCCTGCGCGACCACGTGGCGGTCTTCTTCGTCAGCGGTCAGGTAGTCGACCTCGTCGGTCACCTGTCCGTCGACGACGCGACGGTACGGGGTCTCGATGAAACCGAACGGGTTGACGCGGGCGTAGACCGACAGCGAACCGATCAGGCCGATGTTCGGGCCTTCCGGGGTCTCGATCGGGCACATGCGGCCGTAGTGCGACGGGTGAACGTCGCGAACCTCGAGGCCGGCGCGCTCACGGGACAGACCACCCGGGCCGAGGGCGGACAGACGACGCTTGTGCGTCAGCCCCGACAGCGGGTTGTTCTGGTCCATGAACTGCGACAGCTGGGAGGTTCCGAAGAACTCCCTGATCGCAGCGACGACGGGACGGATGTTGATCAGCGTCTGAGGCGTGATTGCCTCGACGTCCTGCGTGGTCATGCGCTCACGAACCACACGCTCCATGCGGGACAGGCCCACGCGGATCTGGTTCTGGATGAGCTCGCCGACGGTACGCAGACGACGGTTGCCGAAGTGGTCGATGTCGTCGACCTCGACGGGAACCTCGACGCCGCCCGGAGCCGTCATCGAGGTGTCACCTGCGTGCAGACGCACGAGGTACTCGACGGTGGCGACGATGTCTTCTTCGGTGAGCGTGGATGCAACGATCGGCTGACCCGCGTTCAGGCCGAGCTTCTTGTTGATCTTGTAACGACCCACGCGAGCGAGGTCGTAGCGCTTGTCCTTGAAGAACAGGTTCTCCAGCAGGGTCTGCGCGCTCTCCTTGGTGGGGGGCTCGCCCGGACGCAGCTTGCGGTAGATGTCGAGCAACGCCTCATCGGTGCCGGCGGTGTTGTCCTTCTCCAGCGTGGCCATGAGGATCTCGGAGAAGCCGAAGCGCTCCGTGATCTGCTCGGTGGTCCAGCCGAGTGCCTTGAGCAGGACGGTGACAGGCTGACGACGCTTGCGGTCGATACGGACACCAACGGTGTCGCGCTTGTCGACGTCGAACTCGAGCCATGCGCCGCGACCCGGGATCACCTTGACGCTGTGCAGATCCTTCTCGGTGCTCTTGTCGACGCTCATGTCGAAGTACACACCGGGGGAACGCACGAGCTGCGAGACGACCACGCGCTCGGTGCCGTTGATGATGAAGGTGCCCTTGTCGGTCATCATCGGGAAATCTCCCATGAAGACCGTCTGGCTCTTGATCTCACCAGTGTTGTTGTTGATGAACTCCGCGGTGACGAACAACGGCGCCGCGTAGGTCATGTCCTTGTCTTTGCACTCGTCCGTCGAGGCCTTGACCTCGTCGAATCGAGGGTCGGAGAAGGACAGCGACATAGTGCCGTTGAAATCCTCGATCGGAGAAAGCTCCGCGAGGATGTCCTCGAGACCACCGGACACTGCATTGTCGCCGAGTGCCGCTGCTCGTTCACGCCAACTCTGCGCGCCGATCAGCCACTCGAACGAATCTGTCTGTACGTCAAGAAGCCCGGGAACTTCGAGGGGTTCGCGAACTTTCGCGAACGAAACCCTCTTCGGGGCTCCGGGGATTCCGGAAACTGCCTTGGTCTGGCTAGAGACTGCCAAGATGCGTCCTTCCAGCACCTCACGCGGGCCGCTCCGTGCTGTTGCGACCGCCGCTGTATCTGCTTCGAATTTCGCTGGTTACAACCCGAACGAAACCCGTCGCAGAAAGCAAGAAGTACTTGACTTCGCAGCGGTTGAGACGAGGGGTGGACAGGAGGCAGCCAGCGCAACGTCCAAAAGTACACCCTTACTCTGGAAATGTCGAGTCGGGTGTAACTGAGGGTCGAATTCAGATACTGACGTGAGACTGCCGATCACTCGTCCGTGCATGTTCACCGATCAGAGTGGACCTTGCGGACCGCTCCGTCAAGGGCGAGAGCGCGTGTCGCAGCATTCGAACATTCGTGACGCGCATTCGAACACTGCCACCGGGAGTGTAGCCAGCAACGGCGTCACATACGAAAAATCTGGACCGACATCGTGCGTCGATCCAGATCTTCGCGCTGGTGCGCAGGTGCTACTGGTCGCGAATCTCCGAGATCAGCCAGTTTCCGTCCTGCTTCTCCAGACTCACGATGACCATTCCGGAGCGAGAGTCTGCCGCCACGCCGTTCTGCGTCGAGCTGACGTTCAGTTGGGCGAGCAACTGCGCCCGGTCCTTCTCGAGCCGTGTGATCCCGATCAGCGGGACATCAGCGGTCGTTGCCGTCTGGGTTTGTTCGACGCCGGCCTTCTGCGTGTCCTTGTACTGCGTCAGCTGATCGCGCATCGACTGGTTCAGGCCCTGGACACCCTTGTCGAAATCGGCGTCGAAGGTGTCGGGAGAAAACGTGAAGACTGCAGCCAACGCCGACGGCGTCACACGAAGAACTTCAGCCGTGGCGCCTTCGTCCACCCAGGCGATGTCGTCCGTCTTCGCGCCGACTTTGAAGAAGGCGATGCCGGCGAGGATCGCGACGATGACCGCTGCGGCCCCCAGGATCGCGACCAGGCGCCAACCGGCCTTGGATTGTGTAGGTGTTGTCGCCGACTCCCCCGCGCCCGTCTCCGGGGTAGCAGGGGCCTTGGGCTCGTCTGCGACGGTTTTCGCCGGTTTGGTCAGATCGGGGCCTGGTGTGGATTCCGGAGCGTCGGTTTCCGTCTTCGGCGGCTCGATGTCTCCGGACTCGGCCTTCGTGAGCGTCGGCTTCGCAACCTCCGGCTTCACAGCCTCCTGTGTTTCTTCTTCCGGCTGTTCGATCGTGGGCTCGACCGGATCCGAATCGGACGTCCCCGCGGGGACGTTGAGCGAGCGAGCGCTTCCCGCGATCTTCGGCCGACGGTTCTGCGGGGAGGACGGTCCGCCGGTACGACGTTTGGGTGGCATTACGCGCTTCTCCTTCGAGGGATGTCGGTGTGCAGGTTCGACGAACTACTGGCCACCGGAATCACCACCCTCGGTTGTCGGTGCGGGAGCACCGGAGGCAGGTGCCTCGGTCCCCGAACCGGGTGCGGGCGTTGCGTCAGGAGCAGGCGTGGAGCCGTCGGTGGCCGGCAGGGTGCCGGAGCCGAGATCGAGCCGAGAGCCGATCGGATCAGCCGACTGAGCCTTCCAGACCCCGTCGACCTCGACCATGCCCAGCCGCATGCCGAGCTGATTCTTGACGAACTGGTTGCCCTGGGTCGTGGTGACTCGAACGACGACCAGTGCCGTGGCGGTCCGGTCATCGGTATTGAGCTCGGTCAGCGCGGACTGAACGACTTCGGTGTCAGCCTTCGAGCCCGAGTTACGCAACTCGTCTGTGATGGAATCCTGAACGGTCTGCAGATACGTCGTCATCTCGTCACCGGTCACCGAAGAACGCATGTTCTCGATCGACTGGTCGAGATTGGCCGAATCCGCGTTGTTGAGGTTGATCGCGACTTGCTGCGCACCGATAAGCGCGTCGTCACGCATCTCGGCGGTGGTGCGGTCGGTGGTGAGCGCCCGAACGTACGGGACGCCGAACACACCGAGCGCAACCACTGCCGCCAGAAGCAAGACACCGACCGCAATCAGAGACGCTGTCAGCCCCTTCGGTCTACCGGTTGTCGGCGCTCCCGATTCGACTTGCTCGGGCCCGCCGGACTGCGGGGAACTGTTTCTCTGAATCACACTCACTACCCTACTTACCTGTTTTGCCCAGCCTCTGGCCGCGAATCGTCAACTGCCACAACTCAGTAGCCTGAACTGCACAAACTCGACCACATTCGGATCGGTCTACTTCGGTGTCACTCCGAGCAACGGCGCCAACTGCGTCGCGATCGGGTTGAGGTTCAACTTGTCCGGATCGACCTTCGGCTTGAAGTCCCAAGGCTGGATCGTGTCGGGATCGGCGTACACCACGCGGTTGGCACTGCGGACGCCCGTCTCGCTGCCCAGCGGCGTCTCACACGACGCCGCGGTGTTGAGTGGGAAATCCTGCTGCGTGTCGTCGAAATTGGGGTTCTGACGCTTCATCTCGTCCAGGATCGCCATGGTGCCTTCGTAACCCACCGTGCACGAGAGCGGATTGTTGGTCTCCAGCACCAAGCCCTGATGGACCGTTCCGTCGCCGGGAGCAACCGTCGGTGCGGCAGCGGCCAGACCGGGAAGGAAGATCAGGAACGGCTGCAGCGCGATCGTTCGCGGTGCAAGCGTTTTGGTGGTGGCCGCCAGGTTTGTCAGGTCGGTCGTCAGGCTCGGACCACCCTCGTTGATCAGGGCGCCGATCTGATCGCTGGCCGGGATGCCGTTGTCGATCAAGCGTCGGATATCCGGATCGCTGGTCCGCAACTGCGCCGTCACGGCATCGAGATCGGTGCTGAACTGCTTGATCGCGGAGGACTGATCCGACTGCGTCGTCAGTACCGTCTCACTGTTCCGAATCAGCGCGAGCGTCTGAGGCAGAGTGTCGAGCCCGGACTGCGAG
>Ga0256789_1000281_pt1 | contig 10904 bp, 11 predicted proteins | sample MC6MC0940MT_FD_186351 | JGI IMG/M metagenome (GOLD analysis project Ga0256789, IMG submission 186351) | Metatranscriptome of enriched soil aggregate microbial communities from Iowa State University, Ames, United States - MC6-MC0940-MT... | ecosystem: Environmental > Terrestrial > Soil >...
CAGTCCGACGGACGACCGAAGGCCACGTCAGGCTCCTGTGTTCAGGATCCCGACGTGGCCTCTGACCTGCGACCTCGGTGGAGCTGAGGGGACTCGAACCCCTGACCCCCTGCATGCCATGCAGGTGCGCTACCAGCTGCGCCACAGCCCCGGAAATGCTGGCTTTTCGAAGAAGTATTTCTCTTCCCGTCGAAGCAACTCGTCAATACTAACCACAATTCAACAAGAAGAGAAATCACTCCAAGGTGAGGTGCATCACCCTTCTCCCACCCTGTTTGCCGGGGCTCTGTCAGGTGGACTCGGCAGCCGAGGTGCGTTGGATGAATCCATCGCACCTCCCCCCAAGCCGGCTGCCGGTGAGCCATACGGGAACACCCGAGTGGCTCACCTGAATTCTAGGATCCCCAGGCTCCTAAACCAAACCGTCCAGTCGGTTTTGTCACACACTTGCCGCAAAGAGGGCGGTGATAGCGTTATCGGGATGTAAAGCTGCCCGATGCACTTGGCGGCCGTCCCATACCGAGAGGTTCTGCATCCCCATGCAACAACGTGCCAAGGACACCCGGCTGGCCGTCATCGAAGGTGCCGCCCAGGTCTTCGCGGAAATTGGCTACGGGAATGCCAGCCTGACCGACATCACCAAACGTGCCGGAGTGACCAAAGGTGCTCTCTACTTCCATTTCACCTCCAAGCGCGAACTCGCCTTGGCAGTCATAGAAGAGCAGCACGCCCTGGTGATCGCCGCCGGAGCAGAAATAATCGGGTCCACCAAGCCACCCATGGACAAACTCATCGGCCTTTGCCGCATGTTCGGCCAGCAACTCCTTGACGAGCCCATTGTTCAGGGCGGTATCAGGCTCACGTTCGAAGCAACCGCGTTCCAAGCGGATGTGTCCGGACCCTACGAAGACTGGATCAGCACCGCTGAACAGTTGCTTCAACAGGCCGTAAATGAAGGCCATGTACGTCCGGACGTGGATCCAGCGGCGTTCTCCCGGTACCTGATCGCGTCCTTCACCGGCGTGCAGATGGTCTCGGAAGTCCTGACCGGCAGGAAGGACGTAATGCTCCGAATCGACCAGATGTGGGAATTCATGCTGCCGGCATTGGGTATGGGTACCAGCACCTGAGTGCCAGGACCGCGCCGAGCCGCCACGCGCATAAAGCTGCGGTGAAAAGAAAAGAGACCCTGCCTTCTCCATGTCTTCCATGAAGTAGGCAGGGCCTCGATTGGTGGAGCTGAGGGGACTCGAACCCCTGACCCCCTGCATGCCATGCAGGTGCGCTACCAGCTGCGCCACAGCCCCATATCTTCGCTGCCCAACGCCTGGCATTTCAGCCATCCGCGCCGAAGCAACTCAAATATCTTAGAACAGCGGTTCCGAAAATTCCAAATCGGGCATATTCGGTGCCGCGCAGTCCTAGTTCTCCGAATCCTCCGCGGTGACAGCCTTGGCGGAGGCATCGTCACCCAGCTCAAGGTCCACCACAGGGCAGTCCTTCCACAGGCGATCCAAGGCGTAGAAGACCCTGTCCTCTGCGTGCTGAACGTGAATGACGATGTCGGCGTAGTCCAGCAGGACCCAACGGCCCTCGGAGCGTCCTTCGCGGCGCACCGGGCGGAGGTCCTGCTTCAAGAGTTCTTCTTCGATACCGTCAACAATGGCGTTGACCTGGCGTTCCGTCGGAGCCGAGGCGATCAGGAAAACGTCTGTGAGTGCCAGACGCTCGCTGACGTCGAGGGCGACAATATCCTCGGCAAGTTTGTCGGCCGCGGCACGCGCGGCATGACGGGCGAGGGTGATGGATTGTTCATGTGCAGACACGGGGACTCCTTGTTGTGGCCTGTGGCCTGTGAATGGCGTGAGCCGTTGTTTAGCGGAACTAGCCGCTGGTAATCATGATGATGCCGACGATGAGCGCAACGATGCCCAGTGCGAGGACACCGAACTGCAGCAGCCTGTTGCGCTGGGCCCTGGCCAGGCCGGCCGTGTTGGCATCGAGGGGATCAAGCCCGTAGGCAGTGCTGGCAGAAACCGGCGGCCTTTGCGCCTCTTCGCCCCGGTCCGCCAAAGGGACAGGCTTCTTGCGGGCCGACCGCGCTACAGCTTCCGCGCGGGCAAGGACACCGGCACGGCCGCGTGCGCCCGGCTTCTTACCAGCGGACGGTTCAGCCTCAAGCTTGGGACCGGCGGAAGTAATCAAAGGAACGAACGTGGTACTGGGCCGCTTCATGACGGGCCGTTCGACACCTGGTACCTTGACGAATTCCAATGGCGTGACCATGGCAAGGTTATTTGCCGTCGAAGGACCCGACGACGTAGGGCTTGGCTTGCGCGGCTCCACCTTGCCCTGGTCCGACGTCGCCTGTTCGGCCAGCTTCTGCTTCGCGGCGGCACGTTTATTCAACACAGCCGCACGCTCAGCCAAGGCAATCTGCTGCGCCAGGACCTCCGGATCAACCGCCAGGGGGTCCTGTTCGGCTATGTGTTCCAGTTTGGCGGTCTGGTTTTGGACCTGCGCCGCGATCAGCTCGCGAACAGCGAGGGCCTGCTCCACTGACATGTCGGATTCGGCCGGGGCACTCTTGCCCTCTCCCCCGCCGACCTTCGTGGAGGCGGCCGGAGCTTTCTCCGCCTCGGGCTTCTGCTTGGCAGCGTCCGGCTTGGCGGCCTCGGGCTTTGCAGCGTCGGGTTTGCCAGCGTCCGGCGCCGGAACGATGGGGGTCATGGAGGTGGCAACTTCAGCTTGGAGTTGCTGCAGCCTCAGCTGGCGACGCGTCGGCGGGCCACCACCGGACAGTTGTTCTTCCTTGTCAGCCAGGTCCTTGATGGTCCGGAGGGCCGCGCGGTCGCGGGCACGGATCTGGGATGAACGCTCCTGCGCCGCGGGTCCCACGGCGTCCACCGGTGCATTTGCCGCACGCCTGTTACGCGCGTTTGGGCGGTCGGCTTCTTCGGCGGAAGCCGCCTCTGCCGGGCCGTTTGACGTAGCGTCCGGCGTTGTTTCCGGGTGCTCTTCCCGGGCACGGCGAAGCTCGCGCCTGCTGCGGATGGGTCGCTGTTCCTGGCTGCTCATTTAAAAACTCATTCAGTACGTGCTTGGTCGTCTGATCCGGACAGTGCGGCCGACAGGTCCCCTGCGGAAGGCCGGGGTGCGTACAGCCCATATTTTGCGATGTACTGGACCACTCCGTCCGGCACGAGGTACCACACCGGGTTGCCCGCGCCGACGCGTGTCCTGCAATCCGTGGAGGAGATAGCCATGGCGGGAACTTCGAGCAGGCTGACATCGTCAGTCCGGCCCAAATCGTTCAATTCGTGTCCGGGGCGGGTCACACCGACGAAATGGGCCAAGGACCACAATTCGTCGACATCTTTCCAGGACAGGATCTGCGCCAAAGCGTCGGCACCAGTAATGAAGAACAGGTCCGCGTCGGGACGGAGTTCCCTTAAGTCGCGAAGGGTGTCGATGGTGAACGTCGGACCCGGCCGGTCCACGTCCACGCGGCTCACGGTAAAGCGGGGGTTGGAAGCTGTGGCGATCACCGTCATGAGGTAGCGGTGTTCGGGCTCGCTGACCTGCTTGTGCGACTTTTGCCACGGCTGGCCGGTGGGCACGAAAACCACTTCATCAAGGTCGAACTTGGCTGCTACTTCACTTGCAGCCACAAGGTGGCCGTGATGGATGGGATCGAACGTTCCACCCATCACGCCCAGCCGGAGCCTGCGCTCCGACTCCCCGCGTGGTATTGCGGCGATAATGTTAGTGGCCCTGGCCGTGGGTGTGCTTGTTGGGGTGCTGGCGGTGCGGATCGGAGTGCTCTTCCACTGCCTCGTGACGGTTGCCGAGGTTGGTGTAGGACAGGGTTACGAACATGAGAACCAGCAGCAGGGCAAACATCGAGATGCCGAAGACCCACGGCTCGGCCCACAGCGGGGCGAGTTCCTCGTGGCCGCCTTCTGTCTCGGCGGCAATGGACGTGGCGATCTGCTGAAACAGCATCTTCTCCCCTAGTTGGTTCTCAAAGGATTTCGACGGCGGGACTCCCCGCCGTTCCGGACTTCTGTTCTATGTTACCGCGTTGCTAGCTGCGGATTTGGCCTTCGCCCTGGACGATCCACTTGGTGGTGGTGAGTTCCGTGAGGCCCATGGGTCCGCGCGCGTGCAGCTTCTGGGTGGAGATTCCCACCTCTGCGCCGAGCCCCAGCTCGCCGCCGTCGGTGAAACGCGTGGAGGCATTGACGATCACAGCGGCCGAATCGATGTCCGCGATGAACTTTTCCGCGTTGGCCAGGTTGTTGGTAAGGATCGCTTCGGTGTGGCCGGTGGTCCACTTGCGGATGTGGTTCACGGCGTCGTCCAGACTGTCCACCATGGCCACGGCGAGATCCAGGTCCATGTATTCAGTGGCCCAGTCCTCATTATCGGCGGGAACAGTCTCCACACCAGCGCCCAATGCAGCCGCAATCCTGTCATCCACGTGAAGCGTCACGCCTGCGGCACGGAGTGCCTTCGCCACCGCAGGAAGCACGGTGGAACCGGAGTGCACCAGGAGCGTCTCAACGGTGTTGCAGACACTTGGCCGCTGCGTTTTTGCGTTGAGGAGGATGTCCACTGCCATTTCTTCACCGGCGGACTCGTCGATGAAGATATGGACGTTCCCTTCGCCAGTCTCAATGACGGGCACGGACGAGTTGGCCACCACGGTCTGGATGAGCTCGCGTCCGCCACGGGGAATGAGGACATCCACGCGTCCGCGGGCACGCATCAGGACGTTGGCACCTTCACGGCCGTACTGGTCGACGCTTTGTACCGCATCCGCCGGTAGGCCTACAGAGTCCAGGGCTTCGCGCAGGATCTGCACCAACGCACCGTTGGTGTTCGCGGCAGCGGACCCACCGCGAAGAATCACGGCATTGCCACTCTTGAGGGCGAGGCCCGCGATGTCAACGGTGACGTTGGGGCGGGCTTCGTAAATGGCAGCCACAACACCCATGGGCACGTTGACCTGACGCAACCGCAGCCCGTTGGGAAGGGTTTGCCCACGGACCACGTTGCCCACAGGATCGGGTAGCCCGGCAAGGTTTTCCAAGGCAGCCACCAGGCCGTCAATGCGGGCGGGCGTGAGGGTTAGCCTGTCCAAAAGAGCCGCGGAAGTACCGTTGGCCCGGCCTACGGCCACATCTTTGGCATTGGCTTCCAGCACATGCTTGCGGTTTTCCACCAGGGCTGCGCCGATTGCCCGCAATGCGCGGTCCTTCCAGGCACGGTTCGCCTGGCCCATGCGGCGGGCAGCCTTACGGGACCGGTCAGCGATTGCGTGAACTGCGGCCTGGACATCCTCGGGGGACAATGGGGCGCCGCCTGCCGCAGGGTTCTCCGGCGTCTGGCCGGCAGCACCGGAAACGTCGGAGATCACAGGGGCGTCGGGGGTCAGCGCTTCAGTCATGCTCCAAGTTTAGATGAGCGCGGCGCCCGCAGGAGCACCAGATCGTCAACATGAACAACTTCGCGGTCATAACCACGGCCCATGGCTTGACCGAGCTCCTGCGTGGTGCGTCCCAGCATCCGTGGCAGTTCCTCCGAGGAGTAGTTCACCAGGCCGCGGGCCACCACGGTTCCGTCATGCCCAACCATCTCGACGGGATCGCCGGCCTCGAAGTCGCCACTGATATCCGATATGCCCGCGGGCAGGAGTGACCTGTGCCGGTCGCGCACGGCTTTCACTGCGCCGTCGTCGAGCATCAAGCGGCCGTGAACGGTCGCAAGGTGAGCCAGCCACAACAGGCGAACGGGCTTGCGGTTCCCGTTCACCGCAAACCACGTCCCCACGTCCTCGCCGGCCAAGGCGGCTGCGGCGTTGGCGGTAGAGGTGACCAGCGCATGAATACCGGAGCCGGCCGCGATGGAGGCAGCCTCCACCTTGGTCATCATTCCGCCCGTACCAACACCGGCTTTGCCGGCCTTGCCGATGGTGACGTCCTCAAGGTCCTGCGGACCGCGGACCAACGGAATCCGCTGCGCACCCTGGGAGGGCGGACCGTCGTAGAGGGCGTCGACGTCGGACAGCAGCACCAGCGCGTCGGCGCGAACCAGGTGGGCCACCAAGGCAGCCAACCGGTCGTTGTCGCCGAAGCGGATTTCATGGGTAGCAACGGTGTCGTTTTCGTTGACGACCGGCACCACGCCGAGGTTCAGCAGCCGATCCAAAGCTCGGAAGGCATTGGTGTGCTGCGTGCGGCGCATGAGGTCATCGGCCGTCAACAGGACCTGGCTGACAGTGATCCCATGCGCGCTGAAAGCCTGCGTGTAGCGGGCCATCAGGAGTCCTTGCCCGACGCTGGCTGCTGCCTGCTGCGTGGCAAGGTCCTTCGGGCGCTTGGCAAGGCCCAACGGAGCCAGGCCAGCGGCGATGGCACCAGAGGAGACCAAGATGATTTCGGTGCCCGCATTGCGCTGGTGGGCAAGGGCGTCGACAAGCCCCGCGAGGGACTTCTCGGAAATACCGCCCTTGATGCTCGTCAGTGACGACGATCCCACTTTGACGACAATCCGCTTGGCGGTAGCCAGGGCCTGGCGTTCGAGTCCTTCGGCCGAAGTCGGTGCGTCGACGGTCCTAGTCGTCATCACCGGCGTCCAGGTTGCTTTCCTTCACGGCCTGGGCACGCCGACCGCTGACGGATTCGGTCCAGATGCCTGCCTTGCGCTCCGCTTCGAGCTCGGCACGCGCGGCAGCCTTGGCTTCGCGGCGCTCGATCTGTTCGTCACGCTTCTGTGAACGCGTGGGCCGGTCCCCGATGTCGGCAACCCGGATGTCGGTGCCGCGCGGAGTTGCCAGGAGTTCGGCGCCGGCCATCATGGTCGGCTCCCAGTCGAAGACAACGCCGTCGTCTTCACCGATGACCACGGTGTCGCCCGGCTTGGCGCCTACCTTGAACAGTTCGGTTTCGACGCCGAGCTTCGCCAGGCGGTCGGCAAGGTAGCCAATGGCTTCCTCGTTGGTGAAGTCTGTCTGCTTGACCCAGCGCACTGGCTTCTCGCCAAGGACGCGGAACAGCGGTTCCAGGTTCTTTTCTTCACGGCGGATCTTGAAGCCGGACTCGTTGACAGCGCGCGGGCGCAGGACTGGCGGAGCCACCTTGGGGGGCGCAGTGGCAACCGCGTCCCGCGCGGCCTTGACGATCTCCGCCATGGCGAAGCCCAGTTGGCGCAAGCCTTCATGGCTCGTTGCCGATACTTCGAAGACGCGGTATCCGCGGGCTTCCAGGTCCGGGCGAACGAACTCGGCCATGTCCTTGCCGTCCGGAAGGTCCACCTTGTTAAGGACAACCAGCTTGGGGCGCTCGTTCAGCGGAACCACCTCGCCGTCCACACCGGCATAGCTCATGTCGACTGCGTACTTATCGAGTTCGGCCTCAATGATCGCCAGGTCCGACAAAGGATCCCGATCAGATTCCAGGGTTCCACAGTCAAGGACATGCACCAGTGCGGCACATCGCTCCACGTGGCGGAGGAAGTTGTGTCCGAGACCCTTGCCGTCGCTCGCTCCCTCGATCAGGCCAGGAACATCGGCAATGGTGAAGCGGACCTCGCCGGCCTGGACCACGCCAAGGTTGGGGATGAGGGTAGTGAAGGGGTAGTCGGCGATCTTGGGCCGGGCAGCGGACATGGCTGCAATGAGGCTAGACTTGCCTGCCGACGGGAAGCCAACCAGGGCAATGTCGGCAATGGACTTCAGTTCCAGGACAATGTCGCTGGATTCGCCTTCGATGCCCAGGAGGGCGAAGCCGGGGGCCCGGCGCTTCTGCGAGGACAGTGACGCGTTGCCGAGGCCACCCTGACCGCCAGCTGCAGCGATGTACTCGGTACCTTCGCCCACGAGGTCAGCCAGGACTTCGCCGTCCTTGGTCTTGACCACGGTGCCATCGGGGACCGGAAGGATCAGGGTTTCGCCGTTCTTGCCGCCGCGCCAGTCCCCCATGCCCGGACCACCATTGGTGGCGTGGCGGTGGGGAGCGTGGTGGTAGTCGAGCAGGGTGGTGGTCTGCGCGGACACCCGAAGGATGACGTCGCCGCCATTGCCACCGTTGCCGCCGTCGGGACCGCCGAGCGGCTTGAACTTCTCCCGCTTAACAGAGACACAGCCGTGGCCGCCGGTTCCGCCGGATACGTGCAGGACTACCCGGTCTACAAAGCTCGCCACGTGGATCTCCTCAGTTGCTGTTGTACAGCGTTGTTGCAAAACCAGTGCGCCAAGCGCCCCAGTCGATTGTAATGCGGTTAAAAGAACGGTGGAGCGGGCCGTTTGGCCCGCTCCACCGGTTCAGAACTAGTTGTTACTCTGCAGCTGCAGCAGCAACGATGTTCACTACGCGACGGCCGCGGCGAGTACCAAACTCAACCGCACCGGCCTGCAGAGCGAACAGGGTGTCGTCGCCACCGCGGCCGACGCCTGCACCCGGGTGGAAGTGGGTTCCGCGCTGGCGAACGATGATCTCGCCTGCGGAAACTACCTGACCACCGAAGCGCTTGACGCCCAGGTACTGAGCGTTGGAGTCACGACCGTTGCGAGTGGAACTCGCGCCTTTTTTGTGTGCCATGTGAAATGCCTGCCTCTAAATTTCTGGGGAAACTGAAAAACCTGAACAGCGTGTAACGAAAGTTACGCGATGCTGGTGATCTTGATCTTGGTCAGTTCCTGACGGTGACCCTGACGCTTCCGGTAGCCGGTCTTGTTCTTGAACTTCTGGATGACGATCTTCGGACCACGGAGGTCTTCCAGAATCTCAGCCGTAACCTTGACGTTGGCCAGTTCCGCAGCTGCTGAGGTGACCTTCTCGCCGTCTACCAGGAGCAAGGCGGGCAGCTCAAGCGTGCTACCGGCTCCACCGGGGACGCGGTTAAGCGTTACGTAGTCTCCAACGGAAACTTTTTCTTGGCGGCCGCCTGCGCGGACAATCGCGTACACCACTTGGGTACTCACTTCTCTCGACGTTTATAACTAAATTTGCGTGCGGAACCTGAACCGGAATCAGGCTTGGTTCGCGCTGTGCCTCAACGCCGTGGACTTCTGATCGAAGTCCGCGAGTCATCCCATGAACAATTCCAAGGGGCATAACCCAAGTGTTGGCGTAAGCACCGAAGATCAAGATTACGCTAGTTTGACCTTCAGCTGCAAATGAGGCCGGGTCCGGAGGCTACCACGTGACTCGCGTCACCAGTTGTAACGGACTCTCCCGGCACCGTGCCCATACAGCCTACAGGGTTTGGGCGCGATTAACGTGATTTGCCCTCCGACGCGCGGTAAACCTCTAAAATTCCGCACCAGGATGCCGCCCTGGAAAGATCACGAGAACAGCCGCGGCGCGTCGAAGAAGGCAGTTTCATAGCGGCAGGACTGGGCGAAGGCCTCCACCATGGCCGCGCGGTCTGTCGGTGATGCCGCGAGGGCCGCCGCGTCCGTGAGTTTGATCGCAGTCCGGGTTGCCTCAGCAAAGGCTTCGTCAGCGTAGGTCTTCAACCAGTCCGCGTAGGCGTGGTCCGCCGGGGAACCTGCCTCCACGTAGGAGCCGTGGAGCTGCTGGCCCACTTCCGCGTACAACCAGTAGCAAGGCAGGATCGCCGCCAGGACCACCGCGTAACTGCCGGATGCCGAACAGGCCAGCAAGTGATCCACGTAGGACTTGGTCACGGGTCCCGTCGTCACGGAGACGTCACGGGTGCTTAGCCAGTTCCTATGCAATTCCGACTCGACTTCCAGGCATTGCCGGGACCCTTTGGCCCAGAACAACTGCTCGTCCTCGGTAGGAGCAAGGGCGCTGGCACGGGCCAGGACCCGGGAGTAGCCATTGAGGTAGATCGCGTCCTGTGCCAGGTAATAGCTGAAAGCGGCTTCCGGCAGGCTGCCAGTTTGAAGGCCATCGATGAAGCCAAGCCCATGGATCGCGTCAAGTTCCGCGCGGGCCTGCTCCCACAAAGTTGCGGCGAAGTCGCCGGGCCTCAGGACCTGCTGGTGGTGGAAGTGATGGACCGGCCCGCTTCCGTGGCCAACGTCCAACGTCCCGGAATGCCTCAAAGCCTCAAGCAACCAGGGCTTCACTTCCCGCAGCGACGCTTCCCAATCCCCCGTCATGACCTGCACCGTTGCCAGGGCCGAGGACAGCGAACACCCTGTGCCGTGGCTGTTCCGGGTATCGATGCGGGGCCCTGCTATCTCCACCACGTCCTGCCGCAACAACCCGCTCGTGTTCACCAAGGCGTCGGGACATCCGGATCCTGCCAGATGGCCGCCCTTCACCAGGACCGTGTTCCCGTACTCAGCGGCCAATCGCTTACCCTGGTCCAGCGCCGAAGCCCAATCCGGCGCCTCAGGCTCGCCCAACAGCACTGCGAGCTCGGGAAGATTGGGCGTCAGGAGATCTGCCAACGGCAGGAGCGAACGTAATGCCTTCTCAGCGGACTCCCGCAGGAGCCTGTCGCCACTGGTTGCCACCATCACCGGGTCCAGGACCACGACGGCGGGACGTACCTTTTCGAGCCAGCTACGGACTTCGTCGATGACGGCAGCGTCACCGAGCATCCCGATTTTGACGGCGTCGATCTCGATGTCGTTGCTGATGGCGTCCAGCTGTTGGCGCAGGAATTCAACGGGGGGCACGTGGACGGCGCTGACCCCCACGGTGTTCTGGGCGGTGAGGGCGGTGATGGCCGCCATGCCGTAACCACCGTGAGCCGCGATGCTCTTCAAGTCCGCCTGGATCCCGGCACCACCGGAGGGGTCCGAGCCGGCAATGCTCAACACCCGCGGGGTTTGCCTGCCGGGAGCCACCAGCGGGTAGACAGGAGAATACGGTGCAGTCATGTGGACATCCCTTCGCCGGTGCTAACCGGACAGGTTCAAC
>Ga0256789_1000292_pt1 | contig 10648 bp, 12 predicted proteins | sample MC6MC0940MT_FD_186351 | JGI IMG/M metagenome (GOLD analysis project Ga0256789, IMG submission 186351) | Metatranscriptome of enriched soil aggregate microbial communities from Iowa State University, Ames, United States - MC6-MC0940-MT... | ecosystem: Environmental > Terrestrial > Soil >...
GCCTACCGGCGAGATCAGCTCAGGAGTGACCGGTAGATCCCCCGTGTCTGCTCCCCGATCGAGGTCCAGCTGAACTCCGTCTCAGCCCGCACACGGCCGGCGGCGCCCATCTCCGCCGCGCGTAGCGGGTCGCTCACGACCTCGGTGAGCGCGGCGGCCAGATCCGCGACGAACGTGTCCGGATCGGTGGGCGTTCCCGTGCCGTCCTCGGCCTGCTGGATGGGTACGAGGCGTCCGGTGACACCATCGGCGATCACCTCGGGGATGCCCCCTGTCGCCGTGCCGACGACGGGCAGACCGCATGCCATCGCTTCGAGGTTCACGATCCCGAGCGGCTCATAGATCGACGGGCAGACGAACACAGTGGATGCGGTCAATGCCACCCGCAATTCTTCCTGCGACAGCAGCCGGTCGATCCACACCACGCCGTCGCGCTCCGACTGCAGTGCTTCGACGCCGAGCGTGACCTCGGCCATGATCTCAGCCGTGTCCGGCGCTCCGGCGCAGAGGATCACCTGCACGTCCTTGGGCAGGAGACGGGCCGCACGCAACAGGTACGGAAGCCCCTTCTGGCGGGTGATCCTGCCCACGAACACGACCGCGGGTCGCTCCGGGTCGATCCCCAGCCGCCGTGCCGCCTCGGGGTCGTCGAGCGGCTTCCACCGGGTGAGGTCGATTCCGTTGTAGACCACGGTCACCCGTTCGGGATCCAACGCGGGATACGCGGCCAGGATGTCACGCCGCATCCCCTTGCTGACGGCGATGACACGGTCGGCGCCCTCGAACGCCGTCCGTTCGATCCAGCTCGAGACGCGGTAGCCGCCGCCGAGCTGTTCCGCCTTCCAGGGACGCAGGGGTTCGAGGCTGTGCGCCGTCACGACGTGCGGGACGCCGTGCAGAAGCTTGGCCACATGGCCTGCGCCGTTGGCGTACCAGGTGTGTGAGTGCACGATATCCGCACCGCCCGCATCCTGCGCCATCTGCAGGTCGACGCCGAGCGTGGTGAGCGCAGGATTGGCTCCCGACAGCTCCGCCGGCACGGCATAACCGAAAGTGTCGGGCTCGTCAACCGGGTCTCCGAAAGCTCTGACGATGACCTCTGTGTCGGTGCGCAGTGCTCTCACCAGCTCGGCCACGTGAACACCGGCACCGCCGTAGATGTTGGGCGGATACTCCCGGGTCAAAAGATCAACGCGCATGTCGTGAACGCTAGTACACCACCCGTGTTGCCTCTACTGTGGTGGCATGGCAGGCAAGAAGATCTTCGGCATTGTTCTCGCGGGTGGCGAAGGTAAACGCCTGATGCCCCTCACTGCAGACCGGGCCAAGCCCGCCGTACCGTTCGGCGGCCAGTACCGTCTCATCGACTTCGCCCTGTCGAACCTCATCAACTCGCAGCTCCGCCAGATCGTCGTGCTCACGCAGTACAAGTCGCACAGCCTCGACCGGCATGTGTCGCAGACCTGGCGGCTCGATGGGATGCTCAACTCCTACATCGCGTCCGTGCCCGCGCAGCAGCGTCTGGGCAAGCGGTGGTTCAGCGGATCGGCGGATGCGATCCTGCAGAGCCTGAACCTCCTGCGCGACGAGAAGCCCGACATCGTCGTCGTCGTCGGCGCCGACCACGTGTACCGCATGGACTTCGGGCAGATGATCGAGGCGCACATCGCTTCGGGCGCGCCCGCGACCGTCGCCGCCATCCGTCAGCCCATCGGTCTCGCCGACCAGTTCGGAGTCATCGAGGTCGATCCGGAACATCCCGATCGCATCCACGCCTTCCGGGAGAAGCCCTCCGATCCGATCGGGCTGCCCGACTCACCGCACGAGGTGCTCGCGTCCATGGGCAACTACGTGTTCGACGCCGACGCGCTCATCGACGCCGTCATCCGCGACGGCGACCGGCCCGACTCCAACCACGACATGGGGGGCGACATCATCCCGGACTTCGTGACCCGCGGCGAGGCCGGTGTCTACGACTTCAATCGCAACGACGTGCCCGGCTCGACCGATCGCGATCGCTACTACTGGCGCGACGTGGGAACCATCGACTCGTTCTTCGAAGCCCATCAGGATCTGATCGCGCCGCTGCCGGTCTTCAACCTGTACAACAATCAGTGGTCGATCTTCAGCTCGCAGCTGAACTCGCCGCCGGCGAAGATCGTGCGCGACGATCGCGGCTCCCTCGGAACGACCATCGATTCGATCGTCTCCCTCGGCTCCGTGATCTCCGGCGCGCACCTGGAACGGAGCGTGCTCGGACCGTGGGCCAAGGTGGACTCGGGAGCGAGGGTCGTCGACTCCGTGGTGTTCGAACGCGCGATCATCGAGCCGAACGCGGTCGTCAACCGCGCCATCCTCGACAAGGATGTGGTGGTCGCCGAGGGCGCGACGATCGGGATCGACCACGACAGGGACAGGGCGCGTGGGTTCACCGTCACGGACTCCGGTCTCACGGTGGTCGGCAAGGGAGTGCACGTCGTTCCATGACCGGCTATGCACCACGCTTCCCCCACAATCGCACAGCACCCCGTTTCCTCGCCGTTCTCGACGCGGACTCGACCCTCATCCATGACGAGGTGATCGAGCTGCTCGCCGACGAGGCGGGCGCCCGTACCGAGGTGGCCGAGATCACCGAGCGCGCGATGCGCGGCGAGCTCGACTTCGCGCAGAGTCTGCGTTCACGGGTACGAACCCTGGCCGGGCTCCCGGTCTCCGTCTTCGCACGTGTAGGAGAGCGGATTCGCGTCACAGACGGGGTGCCGGAGCTCATCGCGGGAGTGCACGCGGCCGGCGGCCTGGTCGGCGTCGTCTCCGGCGGCTTCCACGAGACTCTGGATCCGCTCGCCCACCGGCTCGGACTCGATCACTGGCGCGCCAACCGGCTCGAGGTCGACGACGGCGTGCTCACCGGCGGGCTCGTGGGTGACGTGGTCGACGCCGCCGCGAAAGCGTCGGCGCTGACCGAATGGGCCACGGATGCGGGAATCCCGCTCGTTCGCACGGTCGCGATCGGCGACGGTGCGAACGACCTGGAGATGATGGCGATCGCGGGACTCGCCGTCGCGTTCAACGCCAAGCCGCGGGTGCGGGCCCGAGCCGACGTCGTCATCGATCGGCAGGACCTCGCGCAGGTGCTTCCGCTGCTGGGCCTGCGCGGCTGACGAGCCCCGGTCCGGGGCCGGAGGTTCGACCCCGGGCTAGTGCCCCATCCCGAGTCCGCCGTCGACGGGGATGACCGCGCCGGAGATGTATCCGGCATCGTCTCCGGCGATCCAGGCCACGACCTTGGCGACCTCCGAAGCCGTGGCGAAGCGACCCGCCGGGATGCTCTTCTTGTACTCGGCCTGCTGCGTGTCGGGTAGCGAAGCGGTCATGTCCGTCTCGATGAAACCCGGTGCGACGACGTTGGCCGTGATCCCCCGGGCGCCGAGCTCGCGTGTGAGCGACCGGGCGATGCCCACGAGACCGGCCTTCGAGGCCGCGTAGTTGACCTGTCCAGCAGATCCGTAGAGACCGACCACGCTCGAAATGAGAACGATCCGCCCGTAGCGGGCCTTGAGCATCCCCTTCGACGCACGCTTGACCACACGGAACGCGCCGCCCAGGTTGGTGTCGACCACCGTGTCGAAGTCGTCGTCGCTCATCCGCATCAGGAGGGTGTCGCGGGTGATGCCCGCATTCGCCACCACGACCTCGACGGCTCCCAGCTTCTCCTCGATCTCGGCGTAGGCCGCGTCGATGGATGCGCTGTCGGTCACGTCTGCTCGCACGGTGAGAGTTCCCTCAGGTCCTTCTCCGGACCGTGCCGTGACGGCGACCCGATGGCCTTGAGCCACGAACTCCTCCGCGATCGCATAGCCGATGCCGCGGTTTCCGCCCGTAACGAGCACGGTTCGTGGGTTTGTCATCCGGTTTCCTCTCACACTGCCGGACGTCGTGTCCGGATTCGATCGCGTTCCAGTTTATGGGCACGGCGCCGAGGTCTCCGGATGGACGTAGTCTTGACGCAGAGCCTATGAAGCATCAGCAGCAGTCGATCACGAACCTCCCGCTCTCTCCCGACGAAGAGCGACGCCACCGGATGATCAAATACTCGGTCGCGATGGGCATCCGTGTGCTCTGCATCGTCTCGATCCTCTTCGTGCCCGGCTGGTGGGCCGTGATCCCGGCCATCGGAGCGATCTTCCTGCCCTACTTCGCGGTCATCGTGGCCAACGTGTCGAGCGATCCGCGCAAAGGTGACGTTCAGCGCCCGGGCAATATCCTTCCTATGACGACTCCGCCGCTGCAGCGGCCACCGGAGCCGCACCAGGAGACGAAGGGCGCTGACGAGTGAGCTGGTTCGGTGAGCCGGAGGCACTGACGTGCTCCCGTGCCGGGTGCACTGCCACAGCGGGATGGCGTCTCGAATGGCGCAACCCGAAGATCCACTCGTCCGATCGGGTGAAGGTGTGGCTGGCCTGCGCCGATCACGTCGACTATCTGCGCGAGTTCCTCGCTGCGCGCGACTTCCCGCTCGCCGTCGTTGCGATCGAGGACGGGCGGGAGACCGCATGACGATCCGGCAGGGTGACGAGTCCCGGGGATCCGGGTGGCGCTTCGCGTTCTCTCGACGCTGGCTCGGCTATCTCGCCTTCGCGATCATCTTCGCCATAGCGTGCGGCTGCCTCTCCGCGTGGCAGCTGGCGCGCAGCAAGGAGGCCGCCGCGGCGAACGCGGTGATCGCCGCGAACTTCGACTCGCATCCTGTGCCCCTCACCCAGGAGCTGCCCACTCTGTCGTCGTTCAACGCCGATCAGCAGTGGACCCGGGTCACGGTCACCGGCACTTACGAGCGCGACAAGCAGCTCCTCGTCCGCAACCGCCCCTTCAACGGCGGTCCCGGCTTCGAGGTGCTGACGCCGCTGAGAACTCCGTCGGGAGCCCTGTTCATCGTGGACCGTGGATGGGTCCCCACCGGCAACTCCGAGGACTCCCCCGAATCCGTTCCCGCCGCCCCGGCGGGAACAGTGACCGTCGTCTCGCGGCTGAAGCCGAGCGAGCCGGGGATCGCCGGTCGAACCGCCAGCGGCGACCAGGTCGGCACCATCCAGCTCTCGGTCATCAAGGAGAAGCTCGGCGGAGCCGACGTGTACACCGGTGCCTACGGCCTTCTCGACACCGAGAGCCCTGCGGCCGCAGAGTCTCCGACACCGACCGTCACCGACCCGCCCACGCAAGACGAAGGCCTCCACTGGTCGTACATGATCCAGTGGATCATCTTCGCGCTGATCGGGTTCTTCGGACTCGGCTACGCGCTGCTCACGGAGTACCGCAAGCGCAACGAGGACGATCCCGAGGAGCAGGCCCGCGCCGCGGAACGCCAACGCCGGCGAGCCCTCAAGCGCACGGACTCCGACGTCGAAGACGATCTCATCGACGCCGCCCGGAGCTAGGCCAGCGAGATCAGGTCGAGGTAGTCGCGGTTCCAGTGGTCCTCGACGCCATCCGGCAGGATGAGCACGCGCTCGGGATTGAGGGCCTCGACGGCCCCCTCGTCGTGGCTGACGAGCACGACGGCTCCCTCGTAGTGGGCCAGAGCGTCCAGGATCTCCTCGCGGCTCGCCGGATCCAAGTTGTTGGTCGGCTCGTCCAGCAGCAGCACGTTCGCGCCGGAAACGACGATCATCGCGAGCGCCAAACGCGTCTTCTCGCCACCGGAGAGAACCCCGGCGGGTTTGTGGCCGTCATCGCCGGTGAAGAGGAAGGAGCCGAGCACCCGGCGGGCCTCGGTCTCGGTCAGGTTCGGCGATGACGACACCATGTTCTGCAGCACGGACGCGTTCACGTCGATGGTCTCGTGCTCCTGGGCGTAATAGCCGATCCGGAGTCCGTGACCGGGTTCCACCTGACCCGTGTCCGGGGCGTCGACGCCGGCGAGCATCCTCAGCAGTGTCGTCTTCCCGGCACCGTTGAGGCCCAGGACGACGACCTTGGAGCCACGGTCGATCGCGAGGTCGACAGCGGTGAAGATCTCGAGCGAACCGTAACTCTTCGAGAGGTCGCTCGCCTGCAGGGGGGTACGACCGCAGGGCGCGGGCGTCGGGAACCTCAGCTTGGCGACCCGGTCGACAGCGCGCACCTCTTCGAGACCGGAGAGCATCTTCTCGGCGCGCGCGACCATCTGGTGCGCGGCCGCGGCCTTCGACGCCTTGGCGCCGAACTTGGCCGCCTGCAGCTGCAGAACGCCGGCCTTCTTCTCGACGTTCGCGCGTTCCTTCTTGCGGCGTTCCTCATCGGCGGCGCGCTGACGCTGGTAGTGCTTCCAGCCCATGTTGTAGATGTCGATCTGCTGACGATTGGCGTCGAGGTAGAAGACACGGTTGACGGTCTCCCCCACCAGTTCGACATCGTGCGAGATCACGATGAATCCGCCCGAATAGCTTTTAAGGAACTCGCGCAGCCAGACGACGGAATCGGCATCGAGGTGGTTGGTCGGCTCGTCGAGGATGAGGGTCTGAGCATCCGAGAACAGGATGCGCGCCAACTCGATGCGACGTCGCTGACCACCCGACAGCGTGTTGAGCGGCTGATCGAGGATGCGGTCGGGCAGGTTCAGGTTGCTCGCGATCGACGCGGCCTCAGCTTCGGCGGAGTAGCCACCCAGCATGTGGAAACGTTCTTCGAGACGTCCGTACTTCTTCATCGCGGCCGCCGAGACGGCGTCGTCGGGGCTGGCCATGTCAAGGGTGGCCTGCTGCATGCCGAGCACGATCGAGCCGAGACCACGCGCATCCAGGATTCGGGTGCGAGCGAGATCTTCGAGGTTACCGGACCGCGGGTCCTGCGGAAGGTAGCCGATGTCGTCGCTGCGATCGACCTTGCCCGCGGAGGGCTGCAGGTCGCCCGCGAGCACCTTGGTCAGTGTGGTCTTGCCCGCACCGTTGCGTCCGACCAATCCGATCTTGTCACCAGAAGCGACACGGAAGCTCACGTTCTCCATGAGGAGACGCGCGCCGACTCTGAGCTCGAGGTCTTGCACGGTGAGCACAGGCGTCATCCATTTCGTTCTGAGGGGTGGGGAAAGCGTTCAGTCTATTTCACAGGGATGAGGGGTCCCGACCCGTCGCCCGGCCGTCCGGCCGGGTCACGTGTCGGGACCCCTCTGTCCTCGTTGTCGCGGTGTGCGGCTAGATCGCGAAGCCGAGGGCTCGCATCATGTCGCGGCCGTCGTCGGTGATCCGCTCCGGACCCCACGGCGGCATCCACACCCAGTTGATGCGGAAGGCCTCGACGATGCCGTCGAGCGACTCGGCGGTCTGTTCTTCGAGCACGTCGGTGAGCGGGCAGCCGGCCGAGGTGAGCGTCATCGAGATGATGAGCGCGTTGTTCTCCTCGTCCCAGGCCAGGTCGTAGATCAGACCGAGATCGACGACGTTGATCCCGAGCTCGGGATCCATCACGTTCTTCAGCGCCTCTTCGACCTGGTCGAAAAGGGCCGGAGCTAGTGTCGCGGGCATGATCGAAGCCTACGCCTCGGTGAGCTCGGCGGCATCGGCCTTGGCCGGCTCCGGAGCGTCCACATAGCGGTCGTAGCCCTCTTCTTCCAGGCGGTCGGCGAGCTCAGGGCCGCCCTGTTCGGCCACGCGCCCGGCGACGAACACGTGCACGAAGTCCGGCTTGATGTAGCGGAGGATGCGCGTGTAGTGGGTGATCAACAGGATGCCGAGACCTGTGTTGGCCTCGGCCCGGTTGACGCCCTCCGACACGATCTTGAGCGCGTCGACGTCGAGCCCGGAGTCGGTCTCGTCGAGAACGGCGAACTTCGGCTTGAGGAGCTCGAGCTGCAGGATCTCGTTGCGCTTCTTCTCGCCGCCCGAGAAGCCCTCGTTCACGTTGCGCTCGGCGAACGACTTGTCCATGCGCAGCTTGTCCATCGACTCGCGTACGTCTTTGACCCAGCTGCGGATGGAAGGCGCCTCGCCGTCGATCGCGGTCTTGGCGGTGCGAAGGAAGTTCGTGTTCGTGACGCCCGGGATCTCGACCGGATACTGCATGGCGAGGAAGAGACCGGCACGGGCACGCTCGTCGACCGTCATGGCGAGCACATCGGCTCCGTCGAGTGTGATGCTCCCCTGCGTGACCGTGTACTTCGGGTGACCGGCGATCGTGTACGCCAGCGTGGACTTGCCGGACCCGTTCGGGCCCATGATCGCGTGGATCTCGCCCTCCCGGATGGTCAGGTCGACGCCGTTGAGGATGGGCTTGACGCCCTGGTCCGTCTCGACTGTGACGTGAAGGTCTCGAATCTCAAGAACTGACATGACTTCTCAAATCTCTTTCGTTGCGTTCGGGTCGATGTAGACGTCTCCGTCGACCACGTCGACCTGGAAGACGGGGACCGGCTCGTACGCCGGGAGGTTCATGGGCTTGCCGGTGAGGAGGGAGAACTGGGAGCCGTGCGCCCAGCATTCGAGCGTGTCGCCCTCGACGAATCCCTCGGAGAGCGAGATCTCGCCGTGCGTGCAGGTGTCTCCGATGGCGTGGATCTCTCCGGCGGAGTCTTTCACGAGAGCGATGGCCACACCGTCGACGACCACGCGGGACGCCTGGTCGGTCACGAGCTCATCGGCCGAACAGACTCGGGTGCCCGCCATCAGCCGGCCACCGCGACGGCTTCGAGCTCCGCCTCGATGGCTGCCTGAAGCCGTTCCTGCAGGGCGGGCGAGCCGATCTGCTGCACGATGTCGGCGAGGAACCCCCGCACGACCAGGCGACGGGCTTCGTCTTCGGTGATGCCTCGCGACTGCAGGTAGAAGAGCTGCTCGTCGTCGAAACGTCCGGTGGCACTCGCGTGTCCGGCACCGATGATGTCTCCGGTCTCGATCTCCAGGTTGGGCACCGAGTCGGCGCGGGCGCCGTCGGTGAGCACGAGGTTGCGGTTCTGCTCGTACGTGTCGGTTCCCACGGCATCCGGACCGATCAGCACGTCGCCGATCCAGACGGTACGCGCTCCGGCACCCTGCAGAGCGCCCTTGTAGGTGACCCGGCTGCGGGTGTTGGCCGCGTCGTGGAACACGTAGACCTGCTGTTCGAGGTGCTGGCCGGAGTCGGCGAAGTAGGCTCCGAGCAGTTCTGCGTCCGCTCCCTGCCCTGCGAGATGCGCAGCGGGATTGACCCGCACGACCCCGCCGCCGAGTGTCACCGCGACGTGCTTCAGCCGTGCGTCGCGCCCGATGCTCGCGAAGTGCGTCGCGACGTGGATGGCGTCGTCGTCCCACTCCTGCACCGTGACCACGGTGAGGTTCGAGCCCTCGCCCACCACGATCTCGACGTTCTCCGTCAGATGCGCCTGTCCCGTGTTCTGCAGGATGAGTGTGGCGACGCTGTGCGGCGCCGTCTCGATGATGGTGTGCGCGCCGCGGGGCGCCGAGCCGAGGGCCGACCGGGTGAGGGTGATCTCTTTCGCCTCCTCGCCCGTGATGGAGACCACGAGCGCCTGCTCGAAAGCCGTCCAGGCGTTGGCCGATGCCCTGTCCTCCGGGCGGCCCGCCGTTCCGATACGGGGATCGTCGCGGCCGACCCAAGCGGTGGTGAGGCCGGATGCGGTCGTCGCGTCATAGATGTACGGCGAGCCGTCGAGCTCGCCCGAGATCAACTCGGCGATCCGTGCTACGGGCGTGTACTTCCAAGCGGGCTCGCGGCCGGTGACCGCCGGGAAGTCTGCGACCTCCGTGGAACGGAAACGGCCGGAACGTGTCTGCACCGGCACGGCGCTGCGCATGTGCTTCGGTGCGGCCTGCTCGGTTTCGGTGATCGTCGTCGGTGTGGTGGCGGGGGTCATTTAGCCGACAGAGCCTTCCATGCCCATCTCGATGAGCTTGTTGAGTTCGAGTGCGTATTCCATGGGCAGCTCACGAGCGATCGGCTCGATGAAGCCGCGGACGATCATGGCCATCGCCTCGTCCTCCGGCATGCCGCGCGACATCAGATAGAAGAGCTGTTCCTCGCTCACACGCGAGACGGTGGCCTCGTGACCGAGCTGCACGTCGTCGACACGGATGTCGATCGCCGGATACGTGTCCGACCGGGAGATCGAGTCCACCAGCAGGGCGTCGCAGCGAACGGTGTTCGCCGAGTGGTGCGCGTTCGCATCGACCCGGACCTCACCGCGGTAGCCGGCCCGCCCGCCGCCTCGTGCGATCGACTTGGAGACGATCGACGACTGCGTGTACGGCGCCATGTGGATCATCTTGGCGCCGGCGTCCTGGTGCTGACCCGGTCCGGCGAAGGCGACGGAGAGGGTCTCGCCCTTGGCGTGCTCCCCCATCAGGTAGATCGACGGGTACTTCATGGTGACCTTGGAGCCGATGTTCCCATCGATCCACTCCATGGTCGCGCCCTCGGCGGCCGTGGCGCGCTTGGTGACCAGGTTGTAGACGTTGTTGGACCAGTTCTGGATGGTCGTGTACCGAACGCGGGCGTTCTTCTTCACGATGATCTCGACGACCGCGGAGTGCAGCGAGTCCGACTTGTAGATCGGGGCCGTGCATCCCTCGATGTAGTGCACATAGCTGCCCTCGTCCGCGATGATCAGCGTGCGTTCGAACTGGCCCATGTTCTCGGTGTTGATGCGGAAGTAGGCCTGCAGCGGGATGTCGACGTGCAC
>Ga0256789_1000293_pt1 | contig 10644 bp, 8 predicted proteins | sample MC6MC0940MT_FD_186351 | JGI IMG/M metagenome (GOLD analysis project Ga0256789, IMG submission 186351) | Metatranscriptome of enriched soil aggregate microbial communities from Iowa State University, Ames, United States - MC6-MC0940-MT... | ecosystem: Environmental > Terrestrial > Soil >...
CAGCGCTCGCTGCCCGAGCCCATCGCCTCCGTCAGCCTTCCCCCGAGTCGCGAACTGCTGCTCAGCGACTCCGTGCGGCAGCGCGCCCGAGAGATGCAGCACGAATTCCCCAGCATGTCGGGAATGCTCGCCAAGATCGGCGAGGGCATCCCGGTCGAAGGTATGGAGTCACTCGCGCCCGCGCTGGTCGACCGTCTCGTGCCGCTGACCCACTATCTGCCCGATGGCGCGGCCGTCGCCGTGCTCTCACCGGAACGTGTCGCCAGCAGGGCCGTGAGTCTCGCTGAGACCAATCGCGAGTTCCTCTCGGCCGCGTGGAGCGCAGCGACCGTGGGTGCGGCCGCACCCATCGACCTCGCCTCCGGTGATTTCCTCACACTGCAGAAGCTCAGGGACTCGGCGAAGTTCAGCGCGCCGGGACAGAAGGCCCCCGACCACCCGTGGTGGACGATGAGCGGCTTCCAGGCCGATGAGGTGCTTCCCGAGCATCGCGAGCTGGAGGAGCATCTGCAGGTTCGTGTGGCCGCGGAAGCCGTACCGAGCTTCCAGGGGAACGCATCAGGTGCCATGGAGTACGTCGGCGGGCGTCTCCGCGACGGCTGGACGGTCGCGATCGTGGCGCAGGGAGCCGGACTCGTCGAGCGCGCGGCCGACGTGCTCTCCGAAGCGGAACTGCCCGCTCGGCTGGTGGAGGAGTTCCCTCTCGATCCGGAGCCCGGCATCGCCTATCTGATGAAGGCCACGGTCGAGCACGGATTCGAGCTGGATGAGTCGAAGCTGGTGCTCCTCAGTGAGGGCGAGTTCTACGGTCGAACCGTCGGCTACGACTCGCGTCAGGTCAAGAAGCTGGCGACGAGGCGCAAGAACGTCGTCGATCCGATGCAGCTCAAGGCCGGTGACTTCGTCGTGCACCAGACCCACGGCATCGGCAAGTTCGTCGAGCTCACCCAGCGTGAGGTCTCGAGCGGCGGACGCAACGCCGTGAAGTCGAAGCGCGAGTACCTGGTGCTCGAGTACGCGCCCTCGAAGCGCGGATATCCGGGAGACAAGCTCTTCGTCCCCACCGATCAGCTCGACCTGCTCACCCGGTACGTCGGAGGCGAGGCGCCCGCGCTCAGCAAGATGGGCGGCAGCGACTGGTCGGCCGCGAAGGGACGCGCACGCAGGGCGGTTCGCGACATCGCCGTCGAGCTCGTGAAGCTGTACTCGGCGCGGATGGCGAGCAAGGGACACGCGTTCGGGCCAGACACTCCGTGGCAGCGTGAGCTTGAGGAGGCGTTCCCGTTCGCCGAGACACCCGATCAGCTGCAGACGATCGACGAGGTGAAAGCCGACATGGAGCGGCCCATCCCGATGGACAGGCTGATCTCGGGCGATGTCGGCTTCGGCAAGACGGAGATCGCCGTGCGCGCGGCGTTCAAGGCGGTGCAGGACGGCAAGCAGGTCGTGATGCTCGTTCCGACGACGCTGCTCGTGAAACAGCACCTCGAGACTTTCCAGGAGCGCTTCGCCGGATTCCCGATCCACCTCCGTGCGCTCAGCCGGTTCCAGACCGACAAGGAGGCGCGCGAGACGATCCGCGGGCTGGCCGACGGCACGGTCGATGTGGTGATCGGCACGCACCGCCTGCTGGCCGACGGAGTCGTGGTGAAGGAGCTCGGCCTCGTCATCATCGACGAGGAGCAGCGTTTCGGCGTCGAGCACAAGGATGCGCTGAAGAAGCTCAAGACCAACGTCGACATCCTCGCCATGAGTGCCACGCCCATCCCGAGGACACTCGAGATGGCGGTCACCGGCATCCGCGAGATGTCGACCCTCGCAACACCTCCCGAGGAGCGGCATCCGATCCTCACTTTCGTGGGGCCGTACTCCGACAAGCAGGTCGCAGCCGCGATCCGGCGCGAGCTCCTGCGCGAGGGCCAGGTCTTCTTCGTCCACAACCGGGTGGGCAGCATCACGAGTGCTGCGGCGAAGCTCGCCGAACTGGTGCCGGAGGCTCGCATCGCCGTGGCGCACGGCAAGATGAACGAGCGCGCGTTGGAGCAGGTGGTGGTGGACTTCTGGGAGCGCAAGTTCGACGTGCTCGTATCCACGACCATCATCGAGACCGGACTCGACATCGCGAACGCGAACACGATCATCATCGATCGCGCCGACAAGTACGGTCTCAGCCAGCTGCATCAGCTGCGCGGACGCGTCGGTCGAGGACGAGAGCGCGCCTACGCCTACTTCCTCTGGGACGAGAACAAGCCGCTCAGCGAGACGGCGCACGACCGACTGTCGACGATCGCGGCGAACAACGACCTCGGAAGCGGGATGCAGGTCGCACTCAAGGACCTCGAGATCCGCGGTGCCGGAAACCTTCTCGGCGGTGAGCAGTCCGGGCACATCGCCGGTGTCGGGTTCGATCTCTACCTCAGGATGATCGGCGAGGCGGTCAGCACCTTCCGCGGCGAGGTCGCAGAAGGACAGACCGAGCTGCGTTTGGAGCTGCCGGTGGATGCGCACATCCCCGAGGAGTACGTCGACAGTGAGCGACTGCGCCTGGAGGCCTATCAGAAGCTGTCGACCGCAAGCTCGCCGAACGCCAAGACGGGTCAGATCGACGCAGTTCTCGAAGAGCTCACCGACCGGTACGGGGAGCCCCCGGTACCCGTGCTGAACCTCATCGCGGTGTCACGCCTCCGCCTGGCGGCGCAGCGTGCAGGACTCGGCGAGGTCGTCGCGATGGGCTCCAATCTGAGACTCGCGCCGGCCGTTCTCGCCGACTCGGTTCAGGTGCGGCTGCAGCGCATGTACCCGGGCTCGAAGTATCACGCTGCTCCGAAGGTGGTCACCGTGCCGCTGCCGCGTGTCAACGGCGAAGCCCCCGCGGACTCGGACCTGATCGCCTGGGTGGCGTCGCTGCTCGGAGCGATCTTCCCGGCCCCGGAACCCGCAGAACTGGAGTCCGAGCCAACCGCATAGCGCCACCGGGCCGCGGTCAGTCCGGCCCGCGTTCAATCGCGTCGGAGAATTCGGCTCACGTCGCCGAAATGTCCGTCACGACGGAGATTCTGCCGGCGCGTCGCCCGAATTCTCCGACGACTGCCGATGCGGACGCTGCTGGTGCGGATGCGCCCGACGGTACCGGCGCGCGAGCGCGGAAACGGCGAATCCCGCAGCCACCATGGACACCGCCGAACCGAGCAGTACGGCGAGCGTTCCTTCGGCACGCACCGTGTCCAGCCGAGCGAAGGCGAGCTCGTTCATGAGCAGGGACACGGTGAAGCCGATGCCACCGAGCGCGCCGATGGTCAGCAGACCGGTTATCGGGATGCGCGCCCGTTCCGCCTTGGTTCGTGTGAACGACCCGAGCCAGCCGCCGAGGGTGATCCCGACGAGCTTGCCGACGGGGAGCGCCACCACGATCCCCCAGAAGGCCGGTGAGAGCTCGGTGGGGGAGACCGCCGGGATGACGACGAGGGCTGCCGAAAACGCGAACAGCGGCAGGATGAGACCGTTCGACCAGGGTTCGAGCGCATGCGCGGTTCGTCCAGCCGGACGTCGAGCCATCACGAGTCCCAGAGCGACTCCGGCGATGGTCGCGTGCACGCCGGAGTCGAAGACCAGCCACCAGGTGAGCGCAGCCAGGAGAACCATGAGCACCCCGATCGGCGCCCGTCGCCGTCCGTGCAACAGACGGCTGAGTAGGCCGAAGGCGACTGTCGTCACGACCGCGAGCGCGAGTTCCAGCAGGTTCGGGTCGGTCGTGAAGAACACCGCGATGATCAGGATGGCGATGAGGTCGTCGAGCACGGCGAGGGCGAGCAGGAAGACGCGCAGCCGATTCGGCAGACCGCGCCCGAAGACCGCGAGCACGCCGAGGGCGAAGGCGATGTCCGTCGCGGTCGGAATCGGCCATCCTCGGTTGAGCTGCGAGTCTCCTCCGGCGGCGAAGGCCAGGTAGACCGCGATCGGCACGAGCACCCCGCCGACGGCGGCGATCGCGGGATGCACGGCTTTCTTGACGCTGTTCAGCTCACCCGCGACCAACTCGTGTTTGAGCTCGACGGCGACGATGAAGAAGAACACGGCGAGCAGACCATCGCTGATCCAGTGCCCCACGCTCAGTGTCAGGCCGGCCGGTCCCACCTCCGCGTGCTGAAGGTGGAGCAGGGTCGGGCCGATGGGGGTGTTGGCCAGCAGTAGTCCCAGGGCCGCCGCTCCGAGCAGGAGCCCGGCGGCGGTGCGTTCGGATCGGATGATGCTCATCGGAGCGTCGCCCTTCTCGCACGGCGTGCGGGGTCGTTCGTACGGAAGAGCGATGCGATCGCATCACCCGCCGACCAGACTTCCCGGCGCACCGGTCCCCGATCTTACCCGAGGGGAGCGACGAGACAGAGGATGTGGCCGTCTCTATCGCGGATGACGGACTGCCGTTCGCCCCACTGCTGATCGGCGGGTTCGTCGACGACGGCGGCGCCGGCTTCGACGGCAGCGGCCGTGGCAGCGTCGACGTCGGCGACCAGGAAGCTCGCGGCGACCCCGGCGTCACCCGGCGTCGGTGTGCGCTGGTGCAGGAGGACCTCGGTCGCGGTGTTCGACGACGCGCCGGCATCCGTGGTCAGCATGGACAGCCCCTCCACCGCGTACAGCTCATCCAGACCGATGACGTCGCGGTAGAGCGGGAGTGCGAGAGCGAGATCGTTGACGGAGATCGTGAGCCGGGCGATACGTGTGGCCATACGGAAAGGCTAGCGGTCCGGTGCGGTGAGAGGATGGAAACGACCGAGGAGAGCGCATATGACCGACCTGAGTTTCTCATCCGGAACAGCGGATCCGACCGGAGGCGAGCACCCCACCAAGCTGGACGAGTTGGTGGCCGTGATGACGCGGCTGCGTGGGCCGGGTGGATGCCCGTGGGACGCCGACCAGACGCACGAGTCCCTGGTGCAGTACCTGATCGAGGAGACGTATGAGCTCGTCGAGGCGATCGAGGCGGGTAACCGCGAGGACATGATCGAGGAACTCGGCGATGTGCTGTACCAGGTGCTGTTCCACGCTGACATCGCCGCGCATACGCCCGGCGAGGATTTCGACATCCAGGACGTCGCCGCGCAGATGACCGCGAAGATGGTCGGCCGTCACCCGCACGTCTTCGGCGATCGCAAAGCCGAGACCGCCGACGATGTCGTCGAGTTCTGGGATGACCTCAAGAAGACGGAGAAACCCGGTCGCACCAGCGTGCTCGACGGCATCCCTCAGGCGATGCCGTCACTCGCGCTCGCCGACAAGCTGCTGGGGCGCGCACAGAAGGTGGGTCTGCTCGACCTGGAGGATGTGGGCGGTGTTTCGGTCGCGTCGGAGGACGAGCTCGGCCCGCTGCTGCTCGCGATCGTGGCGTCGGCGAAGGCCAACGGTCTGGATGCGGAGCGGGCCCTTCGCAGCACCCTGCGAGACCTGCAGGTCGAGATCCGCGACCACGAGTCGGGTTCGGCGGATGCGGGCATCATCGGAGTCGTCGCGCCCGACTGATCCAGCTCGGTCGGCGGCTGCGATCGGCGGCGCGCGGCGGCGCGCGTCGTCGGCGGCTCAGACGATGGGTGCGAGAAGCAGGTGGAGGTTGGATTGCTCGATCTGGCGGGCGAGGGTCAGCCCTATGAAGCCGGGCATCGCTGCGATGATCTCTCGGAGTACGCGGCCGTGGGAGCCAGGTGGCGACCGGCGGCGCGGCCGCCAGGTGGGCGCACCCTCCACCATTCGGGTGAGAGCGGTACCGCACTCCTGGCGTCTGGCGACCATGCCGTCGGCCTGTGTCTGGCAGCGAACACCGTGACCGTGGTCGGGACGGTGGGGCTCATGCCAGGTCCTGTGGGACACCACCGAAGCGGGGTGTGAAACCCGCTCTCAGGGTGGCAACGCGCCCAGCTTACGACCGTGCGGCATCCCGGCGCCAGGGAGATGTTCCAGCGCTCTTGCTCATCCGAGCAGGGAGGTGAAGAAGTTCCGGATGGCGTCGGCCGTCTGCTCGGGACGCTCGAGTCCCGCGAAGTGGCCTCCCGCCTCCGCCCGGTCGAAGACGCGCAAGTCGGTGGCGGCTCTTTCCGCGAGCGAGCGGGGGAAACCGTGCATGACCGGCTCGCGACTCAGATGCACCCCGACCGGCGCGGTGATGGCCGGTCGTGGCCGATTGTGGTCGTAGTCGAAGTACTGGCGGAACGACGATCCGATCGACCCCGTCACCCAGTACAGCGTGACGACCGTGAGGAGCGCATCCCTGTCGATCACCGTTCCGAGGTCGCCGTCGACCCAGTCGTGCCATTTGTCGACGATCCACGCGAGGAGTCCGACAGGGGAGTCGACGAGTGCGGCGGCGATGGTGTCGGGACGGGTGCCCATGATCTCGCTGTAGCCCCCGTCGGTCGCGTCGTAGGTGTCGACGCCGTCGAGGTAGGACTGCTCCTCAGGACCGACGTCGGAGGTGTCGGCCGGGAAAGGCGCATGCAACAGCTGCACTCCGATGACCCTGTCCGCGTGGTCGACGCCGAGCCAGGTGGCGGCGCCGCCGCCGATGTCTCCGCCGAATGCCGCATAGCGGTCGTATCCGAGTACGCCCGTCATGAGCTCGTGCAGGTCGTCGGCGATGGCCTGACGTGTGAGTGGCCGTTCGGGGAGCTCGGAGAACGCGAATCCGGGGAGCGAGGGGATGACCACGTCGAACGCGATGCGGGAGTCCGATCCGAATGCGGCGGGGTTGGCCAGGCGCTCGCCCAGCGGAAGGTACTCGGTGTAGAGGCTCGGCCAGCCGTGCAGGAGGAGCAGCGGGATGCGCGTATCGGCCGAACCTGCCGCTGAGATGCGCACGAAGTGGATGCGGTGCCCGTTGACTTCCGCAAGGTACTGATCGTACGAGTTGAGCCTTTCCTCGTGTGCGCGCCAGTCGTAGTGCTTGTCCCAGGCTTCGACGAGCCCGCGCAGAACCGATGAGTCGGCACCGCCCGCCCACGGTTCGTCACCGAGCGGCGGCGCGTAGCGGGTGCGCGCCAGACGGTCGTGGAGGTCGTCGAGGATGTGGTCGGGAACGTCGATGCGAAAAGGTTCGGCAGTCATCGTGTCCACGCTAGTGTCGGCGACCGACTCTCGTGCCTGCGCACATGGAAGAATCGGGGGCATGGCTTCTCCGATCACCCCTCCCCGTGGCATGCGCGACTTCCTTCCGGCCGACAAGGCTCGTCGCGAGCATGCGCTCGGAGTGATCCGCCGGAGCTTCTCCGCTCACGGATTCGACGAGATCGAGACGCCGGTGGTCGAGGATGTCGCCCGGCTCCACTCCGGTCTCGGCGGTGACAACGAGAAGCTCGGGTTCAGTGTGATGCGCCGAGGTCTCGACACCGCAGACCTGGAGTCGGCCATCGAATCCGGAGACATCCTGAGTCTCACCGACCTCGGACTGCGCTTCGACCTGACGGTCCCTCTCGCGCGCTTCTACGCGACCCACCGCGCCGAGCTCCCACAGGTGTTCCGGTCGATCCAGATCGCGCCGGTCTGGCGCGCCGAACGACCGCAGAAGGGCAGATACCGCCAGTTCGTGCAGTGCGACATCGACATCATCGGTGAGGCCGGGCAACTCGCGGAGGTCGAGCTCATCACGGCGACCGCTGCTGCCCTGGACGCCCTGGGTCTCGAGGAGTGCACGATCCGCATCAACGACCGCCGCATCCTGAACGGAATCCTCGAGTTCTGCGGTTTCGCCGAGGCGCGGTGGCCGCAGGTGCTGATCTCCATCGACAAGCTCGACAAGATCGGCGCGGCAGGCGTCGTCGCCGAGCTGGCGATCGAGGGAGCCGACGCGGCGGCCGTGCTCGGAGGCATCCTCGAGAAGCTGGAACCGCACATCGCAGACGGCGGAGTCGAGCTGACGGTCGAGGCGATCTCGGCCATCCTGCCCGACGGTGTCGACACGGACGCCATCGCCGCTCTCGAAGCGCTTGCACACGCGCTGGACACGCTTCCGCCGGGTGTGACGCTGCGGTTCGACCCGACGCTCGTGCGGGGAATGGGCTACTACACCGGCACTATCTTCGAGATCGCGCACCCCGGCTCCGGCAGCTCCGTCGGCGGTGGGGGACGGTACGACGGGATGATCGGCCGCTTTCTCGGAACCGAGGTTCCCGCGGCCGGGTTCTCGATCGGATTCGAACGCGTCGTCGACCTCATCGAGGTTCCGTCGACGGATGCGGCGGAGTCGATCGTGCTCGTGTACGACCCGGCCGTGCCCATCGACCGGCTGCTCGCTGTGAAGACCCAGCTCATCGCATCCGGTCGCCGGGTTCGACTCGAGAAGCGTGCCAAGAACCTGAGACCGGTGCTCGATCGTGCGCAGGCCGCCGGATTCGGAGCCTTCGCGTTCGTCGATCAGGACACCACGGATGCCACGTCTCTCGACATCAAGGCACTCGGTTGAGCCGCGTCGACTGGGCGTCCGGTCACTGGACGCACGAACCGGTGTCCGCGGTCGCCGACGGTGACGCCTTGCTCGTGACGGCGGCCGAGAACACGGACGCCTGGCGTGTGACCGCGTACGGATTCGTTCACGACACCGAGCACGCGCTGCTTGCACCGTTCGCGGTCGGAACCGCGGTCGAGGTCTCGTTCACGGGAGACTTCGTCGGCAGCTTCGACCAGGCCGGTGCGTTCATCCGTGTCGACGACGAGAACTGGATCAAGACGGGAGTCGAGTTCTCCGACGGCGTGCTGCAGGTCGGCGCGGTCGTCACACGGAGCGTCTCGGACTGGTCGGTCGCACCGGTTCCCCACTGGTCGGGCCGTCGCATCACCGTTCGCGCCAGCAGGTCGGGGGATGCGGTCGCCATCCGCGCGCGGGTCGACGACGAGCCGTTCGCGCTCATACGTCTCGCACCTCTCGATCCGGAGGCGGTCGTGGAGGCCGGTCCGTTCGTGTGCGCTCCAAGCCGCCCCGGTCTGACGGTGCGGTTCGAGTCGTGGGAGATCACCGCGGCCGACGAGTCGCTGCACTAGGCGTTGCCGGGGCGTTCCCGCTCCGGACATCCGGCGTTTGCGCCTGTCAGTAGACTGGCGAGCGGATTACCGCAGATTTTCCACCCACCCACACACGTGAAACAAGGAGACAGTTGTGGCTCAGATCGAAGCTGTAGGCGCTCGCGAGATTCTCGACTCGCGCGGAAACCCGACCGTCGAGGTCGAGGTGCTCCTCGATGACGGCACGGTCAGCCGTGCCGCCGTTCCGTCCGGTGCGTCCACCGGTGCTTTCGAGGCCTACGAGCTTCGCGACGGCGACAAGTCCCGCTACCAGGGCAAGGGCGTCCTCAAGGCGGTCGACGCCGTTCTCGACGAGATCGGCCCGGCGATCGAAGGCTTCGAGGCCGCCGACCAGCGTCTCATCGACTCGGCCATGATCGAGCTCGACGGCACCGACAACAAGAAGCGTCTCGGCGCCAACTCGATCCTCGGTGTGAGCCTGGCGGTCGCCAAGGCCGCCGCCGACTCGGCCGATCTGCCGCTGTTCCGTTACCTCGGCGGTCCGAACGCCCACGTGCTCCCCGTCCCGATGATGAACATCATCAACGGCGGCGCCCACGCCGACACCGGCGTGGACATCCAGGAGTTCATGGTCCTCCCGATCGGTGCTGACAGCTTCTCGGAGGCCCTGCGCTGGGGTGTCGAGACCTACCACTCCCTCAAGTCGTTGCTGAAGCAGCGTGGACTGAGCACCGGCCTCGGCGACGAGGGCGGATTCGCTCCGGAGCTCGAGCACAACCGTGCCGCGCTCGACCTGATCTCGGAGGCCATCCAGAACGCCGGATTCACCGTGGGCACCGACATCGCCCTCGGCCTCGACGTCGCCTCGACCGAGTTCTTCGCCGACGGGGTCTACACCTTCGAAGGTCAGCAGCGCACCGCCGCCCAGATGTCGGCGTACTACGCCGAGCTCGCCGCAAGCTACCCGCTCGTTTCGATCGAGGACCCGCTCGCCGAGGATGACTGGGAGGGCTGGGCGCACCTCAACGCCGAGATCGGCTCCAAGCTTCAGCTCGTCGGCGACGACCTGTTCGTCACCAACCCGAAGCGTCTCGCTCAGGGCATCGAGGCCAAGGCCGCGAACAGCATCCTGGTCAAGGTCAACCAGATCGGAACGCTGACGGAGACGCTCGATGCGGTGTCGCTCGCGCAGCGCAACGGAATGACGGCCGTGCTGTCGCACCGTTCGGGAGAGACCGAAGACACCACGATCGCCGACCTCGCCGTCGCGACCGACGCCGGCCAGATCAAGACAGGTGCGCCGGCCCGTTCCGAGCGCGTCGCCAAGTACAACCAGCTGCTCCGCATCGAGGAAGAGCTCGGCGAGGCGGCGGTATACGCCGGCCGCAGCGCTTTCCCGCGCTTCACGGCCTGAAGCCTGACGCCAGACGCCTGACACATCGCGGCCGCGCGGCTTCCCGCTGCGCGGCCGCGATCTGTCACCAGCGGTCGTCATCCGGCGCTGAGAACGACACCTGCTGTCAATCGGCGAGCGCTGCGCCCCGGCTAATGGGTCGTCCAGTGTTCGTGACGTACGATGAAACGGCTCCCCGCCCGTGTCACACCCTGGAGGCTCCGTTGGCCAAGCCCCGCACTCGTCGG
>Ga0256789_1000301_pt1 | contig 10524 bp, 10 predicted proteins | sample MC6MC0940MT_FD_186351 | JGI IMG/M metagenome (GOLD analysis project Ga0256789, IMG submission 186351) | Metatranscriptome of enriched soil aggregate microbial communities from Iowa State University, Ames, United States - MC6-MC0940-MT... | ecosystem: Environmental > Terrestrial > Soil >...
GTCTGGAAGACGTCAATCGGGAAGTCGCCGTCGTACTTGCCGGAGGCAACCTCATCGGCAGCTGCGGCGATGGCCTCGGCGAGCTCACCATCGAGCACCCCCAGTTCGGCGTTCGCCAGTGCGGCTGCCTTCTTGACGCGGGCAAGGGCCTCGATGTGGGTGCGCTCAAGCGTCTTGCCGGAGATCGGGAAGTTCTCCACAGCACGCTGCGTCTGGGCGCGGTACAGGGCGTTCACGGGGACGCGAACTTCGCCCATCGTGTCATGTTCAATACGGAACTCAGTGGTGGAAGTCATGGGGCTAGCTTATGGCGATTGGACGCCTCACTGAAAACCCGGTGGGGAGTGCTACGTGCCCCGGCCACCTGGCCGGGGCACGCTGTGCTACAGCTCGCCGATGGCGGAAACAAGGGCCGCCTGGCCGTCGCCAAGCTTGTACGAAAGGCCGATGACAGCGACGCGACCTTCCTCAATGGCGTCCGAAATCACACGCGAGCTGTCGGCCAGGCGGTCGGCAGTCTGCTTGACGTGTTCCACCACCATGTCGTTGACGTCCTCCTGGCCGTTGCGCTTGGCCGTGAGCACCGAGGGGGTGATGCGTTCGACGAGGTCCCGGATGAAGCCTGGCGGCATCTCGCCTGTTTCCACCGCGGCCTTGGTAGCCGTGACAGCTCCGCAGCTGTCGTGGCCGAGGATGGCGATCAGGGGAACTTTGAGTTCGCTGATGCTGTACTCGAGCGAACCCAGGACCGCGTCATCAATCACCTGCCCGGCCGTGCGGACCACGAAGGCATCGCCAAGACCGAGGTCGAAAATGATTTCAGCAGCCAGGCGGGAATCCGCGCAACCAAAAATGACCGCGAAAGGATTCTGGCCCTCAAGGAGCGACGAGCGGCGGGAGGCATCCTGGTTGGGATGGCGTGATTCGCCCGATACAAAGCGTTCATTGCCCTCGCGGAGGCGTTGCCAAGCCAGGGCTGGAGTCAGTTTAGTAGGCACCTTATTACCTTACGGTGCCGGTGTCGCAGGCTGCGAAACTGTTGCGCTGTTTGGCGCTAATCCTACGGCTGGGCGGACACGGTGGGTGCCGGTGCTTGGTCGGCGGATTTAACGACGGCGGCTGCGAGCGTTGCGAATTCGTCAAGGCTGGCTGTGCCGCTCAGGATCAGCGTGGTGCCGCGGTATTCCAGCACCATGCTGCGCTTGTCCTTCCCGGAGTCCCGCAGTTCCCAGTCCTGCCCGCCTGCGTTGCGTGTACCGGTGACCGGCAGGTTGCCCGTCTGCTGCAAAATCCAGGTGGGGTTGGCCTGTTTGGTCTGGGTGAGGCCGATGAAAGCCTCCTTGGGAGTCAGGTAGCCCACTTCCCAGGTGGGAACTCCGCTGCCCGTACCGGACTCCCACCTGGCGTAGTTAGGGGTGAATGTGTCGCCGGTATCCGGCGTAACTGGTGTGAATCCCGCCACATCCGTTGCGTTCTTGGCGATGGATGCAACGTCCACAGGCGGCCTGAAGCCTTCGCCTTTCGGTGCCGGGTTCATCAGGACGATCGGAAGGAATGCCAGGACGCAGACCAGCAGGGCAATGACCATACCGATGACCGAAGCGTTGGCCCGCTTGGCAGCTTTCGCCGCGATGACGGGTTTGTACGGTGCATCAGGGGCGGCCTGGTCATGGGTTTGGTCGGCCTCTGCAGCATTGGAAGGGTTGTCCGCTGCGGGCTTGTCCTGCGTTTCGCTCACCACTCCATGATCCCTTATCGGGGCAGGGAACACACATCCGGGCACCTCACCACCGTTATTGCGGTCGGTGGTCATTCAACGACCCCAAGTGGATGCGGCGACTATGATCGTTGGTAGAGGAACCCCGGGTTGCCCTGCGCAACCATGTCCGGTCCCGTGAATCGTCACTCGAAGAAGAGGTTCAAGTGTCTCCTGCACCAATGACCCAGCAGTATTCCACGATTTCGCCGTCGCTCGCCGTCGGCATCGACGAACCCGACCGCAACCTTGCGCTTGAACTCGTCCGCGTCACCGAAGCCGCGGCAATTGCCGGCGGCCACTGGGTAGGTTTCGGCGATAAGAACAAGGCAGACGGCGCGGCCGTCGACGCCATGCGTTCGTTCCTTCACACCGTCCACTTCAATGGCGTCGTGGTGATTGGTGAAGGCGAAAAAGATGAAGCCCCCATGCTGTTCAACGGCGAACAGGTTGGCGACGGCACCGGGCCGGAGTGCGACGTCGCCGTCGACCCCATCGATGGAACCCGCCTCACCGCCCTGGGCATCAACAACGCCCTCGCAGTACTGGCAGTAGCCGAGCGTGGCTCCATGTTCGACCCCTCCGCTGTCTTCTACATGGAGAAGCTCGTCACCGGTCCCGAAGCCGCTGACATGGTGGACCTGCGCCTTCCCGTCAAGCAGAACCTGCACCTGATCGCCAAGGCCAAGGGCGTCAAGGTCAACCAGCTCAACGTCATGATCCTGGACCGCGACCGCCACCGTCCCCTCGTGGAAGAAATCCGCGAAGCCGGAGCGCGCACCAAGTTCATCATGGACGGCGACGTCGCAGGTGCCATCGCAGCAGCCCGGACCGGTACCGGCGTTGACGCGCTCATGGGCATCGGCGGAACCCCGGAAGGCATTGTCGCTGCCTGCGCCATCAAGTCACTCGGCGGCGTGATCCAGGGCCGGCTGTGGCCGACGTCGGACGACGAGAAGCAGAAGGCCATCGACGCCGGACACGACCTCGACCGCGTCCTGTCCACCAACGACCTCGTCACCTCGGACAACTGCTACTTCGCAGCCACCGGAATCACCGACGGCGACCTCCTCCACGGCGTGCGCTACCAGAAGGACCGCGTCCTCACGCAGTCCATCGTGATGCGTTCCAAGTCCGGGACCGTGCGCTTCGTGGATGCTGAGCACCACGCATCCAAGTGGGAGACGTACGCGCGCAAGGCGTAACCACCCCGTTGCTCTCGCGTCTTTGACGCGAAAAGCGCCCTATCGCTCTGCGGCTATCTCCTCGTACCTCGTCGATTTGATGCCGCTGACGCGATAGGGCGCTTTTCGCTGTCCGGAGGCGATGGTGCCGCGGCTTCTGGCTTCCCGCCGTTGTGGGGTTGGTACGGCAGAGCGCGAGGTGTGCCTTCACCACCCACTTTGATTTGGTAACTCTGCCGACACACCGTGATCCACGGCGTGTCAGAGTGCCCCGGGCTCAAAGTGGGTGGTGGCGGTACGGGTAGATCGCGGGGAAAGGCCTAGCGGAGTTTGTCGCGGAGCTTTCGGGCCAGCTGGTAGGCACCGTAGCGGAGTTTGTTCACCGGGAGGTCCCAGGTGCCCGGGTAGGAAACTTCGCGGCCACCGAAGGACTTCTTGAAGGACGTGAAGCCCGCCCATTTATGGTCCGGCTGGTCCTCGGGCGCCACGCCCCACAGGTCTACGTGCTTGAGGCCCTTCTCCTTGGCATCTGCCATTAAGGTAACCAGGAGCGGGATCCCGGCGCTGAGCTTGCGGTGGGTATCGTCCAAGGCTGCGTGGGCGTACACGCGGGTGTCTGACGAATCGTAGGCGAAAGCCGCGGCGATCGGCTCGCCCTCCAACTCCGCGATGAATAACGTTCCGGCGCCGACGGGGAGCAACGACGCTGCCACTTGGGTGAGGTACTCGTCGCTTTGCGGTTTGAAGCCGTTGCGGGCCGCCGTCAGGTGGAGGAAGTGGAGGAGCACCGAAATGTCGGCGGGATCCTGGGAAGCCCGGAAGGTCACACCCTTTTTATGGATGTTCCGGTACAGGTTCCGGTTGGTCGGCTTCATCCCGGCCAGGACATCCTTGAAGTCACCCTCGAGGTCCACCACCCAGCTGAGTTCCGGTTGCTGGTTGACCGGAGCCGGCCGCAAGCCGCGTGCGCGAAGGAGGGCGCCGGCGTCGGACGCTGTAAAACCGGCGGCAGCGGGCTCCATGCGGACGAAGACCGCATGCTCCCTCTTGGCCAAGGCCACCAGGGCCTCAGTTGCGGCATCGAAAGCTTCCACTGACTCGGCGACCGGGCCGTACGGGGAGTAAATGACCTTGCCCGCGGGGTTCTTCTCCTCAATGGCGAGGAAGCTCCAGCCCGGGCCGGACTGCTGATGGACGCGGCGACCGAGGGCGCGCTGGACATCGGCCCACGCGGGGGTTTGCAGGAAAAACTCCATGGATCAGTTCCCCAGCCCTGTGGTGACGGCGAAGGCAACGCTGGTTTCCGTGGCGCCCTGCACCGGGTGCACGTTGAAGGGCGCCTCGATGTCGGGAATGAAGGCGGCAGCACCGCGGTGGAGCTGGAGATCGCTCTTGGGGGAGTCCAGCAGCACATCGCCGGCAACAACCACGACGACGGCGGGCCCGGCCTGCGCCAGGGGCACCGGTTCTGCTCCCGGAGCGAGTTCAATGCGCTGCAACTGGAATTCCGTGAACGGCGGCCGGTAGAGTTCCTGCCCGAATTCTGTGCCACTAGCCTCGACGCGGGGCACGCCAAGTGCCTCGAATCGGACGGTCTTCAGCAGCTCGGGGACATCGACATGCTTGGGGGTCAGGCCACCGCGCAGCACATTGTCCGAGGACGCCATCACTTCCACCCCCAGGCCATGGAGGTAGGCGTGGACGTTCCCGGCAGGCAGGTAGACCACCTCGCCGGGCTCCAGCGAAACGAGGTTCAGGAGGAGCGAAATGAGCACCCCTGGATCCCCGGGGAAGGCCTCGTTGATGTCAAGGAGCGCACCCAGCACGTCCTCGTGGGGTTCCTTGGGCGCACCCGAGCGGAGCACTGATTCGACTTCGACAACTGCCTCCGAAACCTTCCGGCCACCCTCGATCAGGCGGGTAAAGGCGGCCTTCAGTGCTGCCGGTTCATCGGCTTGGCTGAGGTCGGCAATGACCCCCGTGATGATGTCCGGGACATCCATTGCGGCGGAGTCCATCGACGCTGAAAGGTGCTCGAAAACCTGCTTGGCGGCCGCAGCGGACCTGAATCCGCACAGTGCCCGGAACGGAGTCAAGGCAAAGATCAGTTCCGGTTTGTGGTTGTCGTCCCGGTAGTTCCGTTCGGCGGAATCGGCTGGCAGTCCGGCCGCATTTTCGCGCTCGTAGCCCTCACGGGCTTGCTCAAGGCTGGGGTGGACTTGCAGGGACAGCGGCTGTTCCGCGGCCAGGAGCTTGGTCAGGAACGGAAGCCGCGGCCCGAACGCTTCGAGGCTTTCTGCTCCCAGGAAATGCCGGGGATCGGACGCGATCAAAGCATCCAGGGGTTCAGTGACGCCATTCGGGTGGATGGCCGTCGAGGGTGAATCCGGGTGCGCCCCGATCCACAGTTCCGCTTCCGGTCCACCCGAGGCCGGCCGACCCAGCAAGTCGGCGATCGCCGTCGTCGACCCCCAGACGTAGGGCCGCAAAACATTCTCAATCTGGTACACGAAAGAAGGTCCTTATCGTTGCGCTGGACGTGGTGGTTGGACGACAGCCGGGCTTAGAGCGGTGCGCATTGCCCGTTGGTGGCCACGAGGTCACGGATGCCCTGCTCATCGCCCTGGGCTTTGAGGCCGTTCAACAATTCAATGGTGATAGGCGTGCCGTCCGGGGTGGTGGTCACCGGCGTGAAATCCGCCGACGGCAATGGGAGCTGGCTTGCCGGCAGGCGCCCGGATACCGGGCCCGCTGCTGCGGCCGCACCTACAGGGGTGCCGGCGGGGGAGACGACGGCGTCATCCGCTTTGGGGCTGTTGGCGGACTTCAGGAGCTCCTGGACCTTTGCGTGGATCAGGTCAAAATCGGGAACGGTGGAGAACGACGCATCGAAGTCGGGAGGGCCGATGGTGAGCCGTTTGACGGGCTGGTTCTTGGACTTCAGCGCAAGGTCAACGAAGCTGCCCAGCTGGTTGGAGGAAATGTTCGAGTCCACCACTTTGGTGCCGGCGTTGGCGATGTCCTCGAATTTGGTGAGCAGAGTGGCCGGGTCCAGTTGCTTGAGCATGGCCTGTTGCACGCACTGTTGGCGTGCGATCCGGGCGTAGTCGTCCACGAATTCGCGGGACCGCCCGTACCACAGGGCATGGAAGCCATCGAGGTGCTGGTCTCCGGCAGGGATCCAGCCATCGGGCATGCCGTGGATGCCGTGGGCCTCATCGGTGACGGGGCCACTGATGGGCACCCAGCCTCCGGCCTTGATGCGGATTCCACCCATGGCGTCGATAAGTTTGGCGAACCCATCCATGTCCACCAGCACATAGGCCTGGACGGTAATGCCCAACGTTCCGGATACTGCCTCCAGGGTGGCTTGTGCGCCGGGGTCTGCTACGCCTGGGTACAGGTCCTGGTGGTTGTTGGTGACTTCGGTGTTGACGGCGTTGATGAGGCACTCATCGCCGCAGTTGTAGCCATCGGGGTAGATTTTGCGCATCGGCGAGCCCTCGCTGAACTGCGCGTTCTGCAGGTTCCGGGGGACCGAGATGATGGCGCTTTCGCCCGTCTTCGCGTCGACGCTGATGACCGAGAGGCTGTCCGGGCGGCGGCCCGTCCGGTCATCCCCGGCATCCCCGCCCATCATCAGGAAGTTGTAGCGTCCGTCCACGGGATCGATGGCGGGACCGGCGTTGAAGATGCTGCCGATCGCATTGCGGCTCACGTTCAGGACGTACGCGATGTAACCCAGGGATCCACTGGCCAGGACCGTGGACACGGCAAGGACAACGGCGATGATGGGCCGCATCCCTGGTGCCAGGAGGTTGGGCCTGATGATCCTCAGCGTGTTGAGGAACAAATAGGCCCAGCCCAGCGCCAGGGCCACCAGCAGCACGATGACCACCAGAGAACCAACAGGGTGCGTGACGATGCTCAGCAGCATGGTCCGGTTCACCAGGGCAATGATGAGGGTCAGCAGCGCCAAGGCCCAGACCGTCAGGGTAACGCGCAACGCCCTGCGGCCCAGTTTGCGGTCACCAGCGACAATCTGCGCGCTGCCGGGGATGAAGAGAGTCAGGAGTACCAGCACGAAGGCGCGTTTGGTCCGCACCGGAGCACTGGCTCCGGAGGGGTAGCGGACAGGATCAGTCAGTGCAGCACCGGGCTGATTCGGAGTCTTGTGCATGGTAGTCATCCGCTGCCTTCCTAGCGGATGCTCCGGGCTGAAGCGTTGGCGGGGGAGAAGACCTCTTCCACTTTGTGGCGCAGGTTTTCACCCTTCTTGGTGGCGACGTCGTTCAGCTCCTGGGCGAAGGCCAACAGGTCTGCGCGGAGCTTGGATGCGAGCTCGTCCGTACCCGATGCCAGCATGCGCACCGCCAGGAGTCCGGCGTTGCGGGCTCCTGCGATGGACACCGTGGCAACGGGAACGCCGGCGGGCATTTGCACGATGGACAGCAGGGAGTCCATGCCGTCGAGCGTTTTCAGGGGGACAGGTACGCCGATCACAGGCAGTGGGGTTACCGATGCCAGCATGCCGGGCAAGTGCGCAGCGCCACCGGCACCGGCAATGATGACCCGAAGGCCGCGTTCGTGGGCCGTTTGGCCGTACCGGATCATTTCGGTTGGCATGCGGTGCGCCGAGACGACGTCTGCCTCGAACGGGATGCCAAATTCGGCAAGGGCGTCAGCGGCAGCCTCCATGACGGGCCAGTCCGAGTCGGAGCCCATGACGAGCCCGACCAGTGGGGCAGTTGTTTCAGTCGTCATACGGTTTCCTCCAAGGATGTCGGCTCGGGTTTGCGGCCGTCGCGGATGATGTTGGCCACGGCCGTGGCACGCTGGCGGACGGAGTCGACGTCGGAGATTGACGTACCGACGAGGTTGACATGCCCGATCTTCCGGCCGGGCCGGACGGACTTGCCATAGGCGTGGACCTTGGCTGCAGGCTCGTAGGCGAGGGCCATGGGGAAGGCGTTGAAGAGATCCTGGTTGTCGCCGCCCAGGAAGTTCTTCATGACCGTAACCGGGGCCAATGCATCCGTAGCGCCAAGGGGAAGATCCAGGACCGCCCGCAAGTGCTGTTCGAATTGGCTGGTGATGGAGCCATCCTGCGTCCAGTGCCCCGTGTTGTGGGGGCGCATGGCCAGTTCGTTGATGAGGAAGCCTGCCCCCACTCCGGGTGTTTCAAACAGTTCGGCCGCCATGACGCCTGTGACGCCGAGTTCGTTGGCAATGCGAAGTGCAGCTTCCTCGGCGGCGGCAGCCACCTCAACGGAAATGTCCTGGGCCGGTGCGATCACTTCGTCGCAGACGCCATCCACCTGGATGGTGTGGACTACGGGCCATGCCCGGGACTCGCCGCTGGGGGTGCGGGCGACCAGTGCGGAGAGTTCGCGGCTGAATTCCACCTTGGCTTCGGCCAGCAGTGGGCTCATGGCCTGGAACCAGTCGCCGGTCTCCTGGGCTTCGTCCGCCGAGCCGATGATTCTGACGCCCTTGCCGTCGTATCCGCCCCGGGGTGTTTTCAGGACCACGGGCCAGCCGATGCGGTCACCGAAAGCCACCAGCTCGTCGGGTGTGTGAACGGCGGACCATTCGGGGTTGGGCAGTCCAAGCCGATCAATGGCGGCCCGCATCACGAGCTTGTCCTGGGCGTTCACCAGGGCATCCGGTCCCGGCTGGACATTGACGCCGGCATCCAGCAACGCCTGTAGGTGACCGGTAGGAACGTGCTCGTGGTCAAAGGTCAGCACGTCCACGCCCTTGGAGAACTCGAGGAGAGTGTCCAGGTCCTTGTAGTCGCCGACAGGGGCCGAGGCCACCGCGGCCACGGCAGAAACGTCCTCGCCTTCGGCCAAAACGCGGAGTTCGAAGCCCAGTGCGGTAGCGGGCGGAGCCATCATTCGGGCGAGTTGGCCGCCGCCAACAACGCCAATTACTGGAAAAGTCACAATGTTCAGCCTACCGAACCGGCGGCGGGATCACTGATTCTGGCGCTCTTTCCCTGCCTTTTTGCGGTGTGCCCTGCCTTCTATGGGTGTTCTCACAGGCTGTTCCCGGGCAACGCCGCGAAATCGGCGCTAAAATAAATTTGGCCCATCGGCCCATCTTCAACGGCCATGGAGGGTCATGATCACCACACTTGCAGATCGCATCCGCGGACTTGCCTCGCTTTTCTGGCGCGAGGTAGCCAAGTTCGGCGCCGTCGGCGGTGTTGCCTTCGTCATTGACTCGGCTGTCTTCATCTGGCTCTTTTCGGGCCCGATGCACGGCAGCGAAGTGTGGGCCAAGGCACTCGCCACCATTGTTGCAAGTGTGTTCTCCTGGGTAGCCAACCGCTTCTGGACTTTCCGCCACCGCAAGCAGGCCAACGTGGTCCGCGAAGCCGTGTTGTTTGCCGTCATGAACGTGGTCGGGCTCTTGATCGCTTCCGGATGTGTGTGGTTCGCCAAGTACATCCTGGACTTGAACGACAAGCCGTCATTGTTCATTGCCGGCAGTGTTGTGGGCCTCATCCTGGGCACCATCTTCCGCTTCTTCGCCTACCGCTTCTGGGTCTTCAACGAGGAACTGGACGCCGAGCCGGAGTTCTCGCACGACCACGAGATCCTCGAGGGACACCACAAGCCCAGGAACGGCGAGACCGGCAGCCCTGCCACCGGCGAACTCCCCATCAAGAACGTCTGACCAGTACCTCCACTGACATCAGCGACGGGTGACGCGCTCGTTCTCCAGAAGGTGTTCGGTGACGTCCAGTGCAGGGTGCACCAGGACCACTGAACCGTCCTGCTTCCAGGCACCCAACGACGCCGCCAGGCCCTCTTCCAAACCGTCGGCGGCGCGTACCAAAAGGCGCACCCCTGGCTCCTGGGCGGCAGCAAAACCGTCCATCAGCGCGTCGTGCGCATGAGCGGTGGTGCTGCGGACAGCGGGCAAATCACCTTCGGGTTCGTTATGCGCCATGAAAACGTCACCGTGGGAGCGGACTTCCGCGGCATAGTCCACGACGCCGGCTGGCAACTCGCCGGGCCAACGCATAGCGAGTGCGGCCAATGGCACGGCCACGACGGCGTCGAAGCCGGCCCCGCCGCCGTCATCGGGCCTGTCCGTGACAAGAAGGTCCGCTGACGAGTCGTCGAACACCACTTCCAGTCCAAGCTGCCAGGCCGCCAAGGCCCACACGAACGACTTCCAGTGCGCGGGGAGGTCCAGTCGGACTGCCATCCCTGGCTCGGCGTCCAGCTCGTCCTGCAGCAGGTTGCTGGTCTTGGCCACCCAGTTGTCCAAAACGCGGCCCGAAAGTTCAACGCGCTCTGAGTCCGGTCCGTACCAGGTGAGCCGTGGTGAAGTTGCGTGTCCGGACCTCAGGGCCGTCATCAGGTTCGCTGCCGGGATAGTCATAGGCCCATCTTGCCACGCTGCGATTGGGCGGTCGCCAGCCATTGTGAAATGAAACACACCAGCCCCGGGCGGGGCGGTGGTTGACGCTCCGGGGGCGGGCGAAATTCCGCATAAATTCAATGAAAGTTCACGTAAATCGATCCAAGGCTCCCGTTTTCTGCCGCAACACGCGGCGACGCGGCGAAA
>Ga0256789_1000305_pt1 | contig 10411 bp, 10 predicted proteins | sample MC6MC0940MT_FD_186351 | JGI IMG/M metagenome (GOLD analysis project Ga0256789, IMG submission 186351) | Metatranscriptome of enriched soil aggregate microbial communities from Iowa State University, Ames, United States - MC6-MC0940-MT... | ecosystem: Environmental > Terrestrial > Soil >...
CCCGCAGACGCTCCGGCAGAGCTCGTACCCGGCGAACACGTCGTCGTCGTGTCGATCGAGGGAGCGACCGCCGTCGTGGCGCCCGCACCCATCGCGTCCGGCACAGACGGCTTCACAGAAAGGAGTGCGTCGTGAACGACGCCAGCCAATTGGTCGTCCAGATCGTGGTGTTCGTGATCATCGCGATCATCGCGGTCTTCGTGCTCGTCACGCTGTTCCGGGCGATACGGATCATCCCGCAGGCGACTGCGGGCGTGGTCGAGCGGCTCGGCCGCTACCACAAGACCCTTCTCCCCGGCCTCAACATCGTGGTGCCCTTCATCGACAGGGTTCGGCCGCTCATCGACCTCCGCGAGCAGGTGGTCTCCTTTCCCCCGCAGCCTGTCATCACCGAAGACAACCTCGTCGTGTCGATCGACACGGTCGTGTACTTCCAGGTGACGGATGCACGTGCAGCCACCTATGAGATCGCGAACTATCTCGGGGCCGTCGAACAGCTGACCACCACCACGCTGCGAAACGTCGTCGGTGGCCTCAACCTCGAGGAGGCTCTGACGAGCCGAGACGAGATCAACGGACAGCTTCGGATCGTTCTCGACGAAGCCACCGGCAAGTGGGGCATCCGAGTATCGCGCGTCGAGCTGAAGGCGATCGACCCGCCCCTCTCCATCCAGGACTCGATGGAGAAGCAGATGCGTGCCGAGCGTGACCGCCGAGCGGTCATCCTGACCGCTGAGGGCACCAAGCAGTCGCAGATCCTGACCGCCGAGGGTGCACGGCAGGCCGCCATCCTGAAGGCCGAAGGTGACGCGAAGGCTGCCGTGCTGCGAGCCGACGGTGAGGCGAAGGCGATCACGACGGTGTTCGGCGCCATTCACGAAGGCAACCCGGACAACCTCCTGCTCGCCTACCAGTACCTGCAGACGCTGCCGAAACTCGCCGAGGGACCGGCCAGCAAGCTCTGGATCATCCCGAGCGAGCTGACCCAAGCGCTCCAGGGTATCGGCCAGGCCTTCTCGCAGAACGGCGTGCCGGGTGCTCGACCGTCCGCCCCGGCGGAGCCGGGCCCTCCGGCGACTACTCCGCCGGGAACCAGCACCACCGCTCCCTCCGAGTGACCTTCCTCTCCGGACCGCTCCCCCGCATCATCGCCCACCGGGGCCTCGCCATCGAGGCCCCGGAGAACACGCTGCTCGCGTTCTTGAAGGCTCTGAATGCCGGAGCGACGCATCTCGAGACCGATGTGCACGCGAGCGCGGACGGCGTGGCGGTGATCAGCCACGATCCCGACCTGTCACGCACGGTCGAGCGAGCCGTCGACGTTCGTCAACTGACCATGGCCGAGTTGCGTCGCGTCGATCTGGGACACGGGCAGGGCTACTGCTCGCTGGCGGATGCCCTGGACGCTTTCCCTCAGGCGCGCTTCAACATCGACATCAAGGATGCGGAAGCGGCCCTCCCCGCGGCGCGTGCCATCCGAGAAGCCCGGGCGACCGACCGGGTGCTGATCACGTCCTTCGACGAACGTCGGCGTCGCGCGGCAGTGGATGCCCTCCCCGGCGTCGCGAGCTCGGCGTCCGTCACGACGGTGTTGCCTGCAATCGCCGCAGCCAAGATCGGCGCCGTTCCGCTCGCCCGCCGTGCGCTCCGAGGTCTGGTAGCCGTGCAAATCCCTGAACGACGCGGGTTCCTGCGGCTCGTCACGGCGCGTACAGTGGGGGCTCTGCACCGGGCCGGCGTAGAAGTTCACGTGTGGACGGTCAACGAGCCGAAGCAGATGTCCCGACTGCTCGATCTGGGCGTCGACGGTATCGTCACCGACCGCTGCGATGTACTGAAAGCGCTGGTCGCTTCACGAAATTGAACTGAGAAGGGGCTGGGAGAACGTCTCGGACGGAAAGAGAATCCCCAGCTTGCTGGTTTATAAAAGTGAAGCATCGCGCGAAGAGGAGAACCACAAAATGGCAGATCGCAGTTTGCGCGGAATGAGGCTTGGCGCCCAGAGCTTACAGAGTGAAGAAGGCGTCGTGTACTCCCCGCGTTCCCGTTATACGTACCTATGTTCCGAATGCGGACAAGAGACCGAGATGGTCTTCTCGGCTGAGGCAGAGGCCCCCGAGACCTGGGAGTGCAAGCACTGCGGCCACGAGGCGACGCTTCTCGTGGGCAATGAGCCTGTCGAGGTCGACCGTTCAGACGTCAAGGTCCCCCGCAGTCACTGGGACATGCTGCTCGAGCGCCGTACGCGCGCCGAGCTGGAGGAGCTCCTCGAGGAGCGTCTCACCTACTTGCGCGCCCGCCGCGGCGGCGAGCACAAGATCGGCGCCTAGCAGCCGTAAACAAGAAGATGGCCGTTCCCGCTCGTCGGGAGCGGCCACTTTTCATGTTCACCGCAGGTCGAGTCGTCGTGCGACCACGGGCGCGCCGTTCTTCCGGGCGCCGAACGCCAGGATGAGCCCGAAGAATCCCAGTCCCGCCACCAGGAACTCGATGCCGCGGCTCAGGAGAGTCGCCGGGGTCGTGGTCGTGCCGAGCGGGACATCCGAGATCATGTGACCGGGCTTGAACGGCGGGATGCTGGCGATCGTGCGACCGGACGGATCGATGATCTGACTGCTGCCGACGGTCGAGATGTTCACCAGCGAGCGTCCCGACTCGATCGCTCGGAGACGCGCGATCGCCAACTGCTGCTGGTTCTCGTCCGTCTCGCCGAAATCCGCGTTGTTGGTCTGCGCGAGGATGACCTGGGCTCCGCCGTTCATCATGTCGGTCAGGAGCTGATCGTCGACGATGTCGAAACAGATCGAGATGCCGGCACGCACACCGTTCACGTCGAAGACGTTGTCGCGTGTGCCCGGTGTGTAATCCCGGCCGATGAGATCGATGAGCGACGGGGCGAACTGCCTCCAGAACGACCTGTCCGGCACGTACTCTCCGAAGGGGATCGGATGCTTCTTGTCGTAGTAGTCGACGGCACCCTGGCCGTCCTTCCACAAGAGTGACGTGTTGAAGTACTTGCCGCCACGCGATGTGATCGTACCGACGATGAACGGAGCCCCCATCTTGCGGCTCAGCGCATCGAGGATGGCCGCGGTATCGGGGTCGCGCGTCGGATCCGGCTGCGCCACCCCTTCCGGCCAGACGACCATGTCGGCCTTCGCATCCTGGATCTTCGCCGTCTCGACCACCTGGCTGTCGAGCACGGCTCCGGGAGGCGCATTGTCGAAGTAGCCGGCGGGTCCATTGCCCTGGACAGCCGCGATGCGCACCGTGCCGTGCGTCGGAGTCGGCCATGCGGGAACCACCAGGACAAGCGCTACGGCCCCCACCGCAACGCCGACGCGCCACCGCTCCCGCAGGTCGACGGCGAACCCCAGCTCGACGATGAGAGCCACCAGCCAGACCATGACGAAGCTCAGACCCGAGATTCCCAGCCAGGCGACGAGAGGTGCGAACGGGCTCTGAGCCTGCGATTCGGCCACCCGGCCCCAGGAGAAGCCACCGTACGGCCAATTGCCGGCGACATACTCGCGGAGAACCCAGAGGCCACCGACGATCACCGGCAGCAGGCCGAGCCGCCCCAGCACCGTCGGCCAGGCGCGCGGCACCCAGCTGTAGGCGAGAGCGATGAGCATGCCTCCGAGTCCGAAGAACAACGCTTCGAGTGTCGACAGAGCGACCCAGGGCTCGGGGCCGAGATAGAGCGACGTCCACTGCACGTGGAACAGGTAGAAAGTCTCCCCCGCCACGAAGCCGACCAGAAAGGCACTTCCTGCCCGCCGCCCACGGACGGCGAGGAGCACCATCCCGATTCCGACGAACGTCAGCGGCCACCAGTCGCGATCGGGGAACCCTGCGTCGAGCACAGGACCGGATGCTGCGGCCAGCACGAGTGCGAACCACAGAGGCAGTGGCGCGCGCGGGAGGGAGGTCACGAGGCGAGAGCCTAGGGTACCCGGATGAGTACCGCCCTCAAGGCTCCTAGGCAACGGATGAATATGCGACGATGCCGCGTCGAATGGAATCCAGCGCCTGCCTCGCGGTTCGTCCGACCGGTCCCTGCGCCACGAGCGACAGCTGATCGAGCAGGTCGATGGTCTGCTTCGTCCACCGCACGAAATCCCCGGCAGCCATGTCCGCCTCCGAGAGCACCGTGTTCAGACTCGTCCCTTTGGCCCAGAGGTGCATGGCCAAGGCGAGCGTGGTCGAGGGCGGCTCGCTTCCGGAGAGACGGTTCTCCCTCTCGAGGTCGTCGAGCTTGCTCCAGATGTCGATCGTCTTGTCGAGAGCAGGACGGAACGGTCCCCTCGGAAGGGTGCGCTCGCTGGCGAGCCCCTCATCCCGTCGCGGCTCGAACACGAGAGCGCAGGCCATGGCCGCGAGACTCGGTGCATCCAGCTGGTTCCAGATGTTGCGCCGAAGGCATTCTGCGACGAGAAGGTCCCGTTCGCCGTAGATCCGCTTCAAAGTCCGGCCGTGGATCGTCAACTCGGTCGTGCCGTTCTCGATGGTGATGTAACCCAGCTCGGTGAGGATGTCGGAGACGCGGTCGAACACCTTCGCCACCGCGCCGGTGCGCGAACGGATCTGCGCACTGAGCGCATCCGTCTCCCGCTTCAGCTTCCACCAGCGTTCCGCCCAGCGAGCGTGCTGCTCCCGATCGGGACACCGGTGACAGGGATGCTCCTTCATCCGCTTGCGGAGAGCTGTCAGGTGCCGTTGGCGCTTGTCGCGATCGGCCCGCGACGCATTCTCCATGCGGGCGCCCTTGCGCTCGAGATCGGTGAGCTCGCGGCGGATGCCCGAATACTCCCGGAAGTCGCCGAGGTGGCATGTCATCGCCTTCTCGTAGCCGGCGAGGGACTCCTCCTGCTGACGCACCTTGCGGGCCAGGTCGACGACGGCGCGATCCGCCTGGAATTGGGCGAACGACGATTCGAGGATCTCGCGGGTGCGCTCGCGTCCGAACTGGTCGATGAGGTTGACGGCCATGTTGTACGTCGGGCGGAAGCTCGAGTTCAGAGGGTAACTGCGACGGGATGCCAGGGAAGCGACCGATTGCGGATCCAGGCCGTCCTGCCACTGGATGACCGAGTGACCCTCGACGTCGATACCCCGGCGACCAGCGCGACCGGTGAGCTGGGTGTACTCCCCCGGGGTGATCGGAACGCGGGCTTCGCCGTTGAACTTCTCGAGTTTCTCCAGAACGACGGTCCGCGCCGGCATGTTGATGCCGAGCGCGAGGGTTTCCGTCGCGAACACGACTTTGACGAGCTTGCGGCGGAAGAGCTCTTCGACGACCTCCTTGAAGGCGGGAAGCAGCCCGGCGTGGTGAGCCGCGACTCCCCGCTCGAGGCCTTCCAGCCACTCCCAGTAGCCGAGCACGGCCAGATCCTCGTCGAGCAGGGTGCGACACCTGTCCTCGACGATCTCGCGGATCTCATCCCTCTCGTGCGCCTGCGTCAGCCGGATGCCGGAACGAAGGGTCTGACGCACGGCCTGGTCGCAGCCGTTCCGGCTGAAGATGAAGAAGATCGCGGGCAGCAGATTGCGGTCGTCGAGCATCTTCACGACCTCGGCGCGGTCCATGCGGTAGGACTCGACCCGTCCGCCCCGGGAGTGGTAGCGGCCCACATCCTTCATCTGTCGAGAGTTAAGGGTGCGCCCGCCGTGGCGAGCCATCTGCACCAGCTCGGGATTCACCCGGTTGGTCGCCGCGAGTCCGGACGAGTCGAAGAGATCGATCAGCTTGGTCCGCATCAGGATGTGCTGCTCGAGCGGAACCGGGCGTTCCTCGGACACGACCACATCGGTCTCGCCGCGCACCGCCTGCAGCCAGTCGCCGAACTCTTCGGCGTTCGACACGGTTGCACTCAGCGAGACCATCCGCACCTCCTGCGGAAGGTGGATGATGACCTCCTCCCAGACAGCGCCGCGGAACCTGTCCGCAAGGTAATGGACCTCATCCATCACGACGTAGGCCAGGTCACGCAACAGGTCCGAATCGGCGTAGAGCATGTTCCGGAGCACCTCGGTGGTCATCACGACGATGCGCGCACGCGAGTTGATGTTGGTGTCGCCGGTGAGGAGTCCGACGGACTCGGCCCCGTACTCGTTGACGAGCTCCTGGAACTTCTGGTTGCTCAGAGCCTTCATGGGCGCGGTGTAGAAGACCTTCGCGTTCGCTTCGCGCATGGCGAGGAACACGGCGAACTCGGCGACGATCGTCTTCCCTGCGCCGGTCGGCGCCGCAACGAGAACGCTTCGACCGTTCTCGAGGCTGGAGCAGGCCTCTATCTGGAATGGGTCGAGCTCGAAGCGCAATCCGGCGCGAAACGCTTCAAGCACGGGCTGACGCACTCGAGAGCGGGAGGCCGCGTAGCGTTCGGCCGGAGACAGCTGATCGGTCACTCCCCCAGCCTATGTCGCCAGCTCCGCCTCGATGCGCAGGGCTGCCTTGGCCGCGCGCCGATCGTGAATCCAGGCGACCCCGTAAGCGGCCAGGTACAGGAGGATCATCGGAACCGCGAGCAGGAACATCGAGATCACATCCGCTGCCGGGGTGGCGATAGCGGTGAACAGCGCGATCAGCAGGAAGGCCCACCGCCACGACTTGATGATCGACTTGGCGCTCAGCACTCCCACGAAATTGAAGAGCACGAGGAAGACAGGGAGCACGAAGGCGACGCCGACGGCGATCACGAGCTTGAGCACGAAGTCGAAGTAGGTCTTGGCCGAGAGGATGGACGAGTCCTCACCCTGCGCGAAGCTCGTCAGCAGAGTGACGATGTGGGGAACGAGGAGCCACCCCGCGTACGCGCCCGCGAGAAAGAGCGGCACGGCGGTGAAGAAGAAGCCGAAGCCGTACTTGAGCTCTTTACGACTGAGCGCCGGCACGAAGAACGCCCAGATCTGGTAGAGCCAGATCGGACTCGACAGCAGAACGCCGACCGTGATCGCGATCTGGATCTTGAGGTCGAAGGCTCCCGTGATGCTGTCGTAGTTCAGCTGGGCTTCACGACCCTGCTGCTTCGCGATCTCGGTGATGGGAGCACGCAACGCATCGAGCAGGTAGCCGGACAGGAACCATCCGGCAACGGCGCCGGCCAGCAGACCCAGCGCGGAACGGAAGAGGCGCTTACGAAGTTCGACGAAATGCTCGCCGAGCGTCATCCGTCCTTCGCGGTTCTTGCCTCGCTTAGCGGAGGCCACGACCTACTGCTTCGTCGGCGATTCAGACGACGGGGTCTGCGGCGACGTGGTCTGGGGCGATGCTGCTGCCGGAGTTGTCGGCGGTACGACCGTGTTTTCGACGGTGTCCGAGCCCTGGTCTTCGGCCTTGCCGTCTTTCTTCATCTCGTTGACCTCGCCCTTGAAGATGCGCATGGACTGGCCGATGCTCTTCGCGAGACCCGGAAGCTTGGGCGCACCGAACAAAAGCAGGATCACCGCCAGGATAATGAGCAGGTGCCATCCGGTCAGGCCAGCGAACATGGGATCAGGTCCTTTTGGTCAAATGCGAAAACTGTGTCGGATCCGCGTTGGTCAGCAGTTTACCCCGTCTGACGCGCGCATCCCTGCGAGCTTGCCGCGCGTATGCGCGCTCGGCCTTGTCCTGTTCGTGCTGTGCGGTCAGCTCGGCGAGGTCGGCGAACACGGCGGAATGGAACGGAGGGTCGCGGAGGGCATCCGAGTGACGCTGCAGAACCTCGGCCTTGTCGGCGAGGACGCTCAGCTCGCGGCCCGCGGCCATGAGCTTGCGGAAGAGCACGACGGCGAAGATCGCGAGCATTCCGAGGAGTGCCAGAACGAGCACCACCCAGATCACGAGCCACGACCACCAAGGCATTCCAGCAGCCTACCTGTAGCGTTCGGCGCCGGCGCGAGCCCAGTCGGCGACGACCCGGCGAGCTTCCGGCGGATCGAGCACCGTGAGCACGCCGGACAGGCCGGCGACGAGGCGTTTGAGCCCGTGATAGTGCGCCACGCGCACCGAGGTGCGTACGAAACCGTCCGCCTCGATCTGTTGGGCCCCTTCCGGGATGTAGTCCACGATGAGGGGTACCGCCGCAGCGGACACCTCGATCTGCACGAGCAGATCGTCGGCTGATCCCTGAAAGAGCGTGTCGGGCAGGGTGACGTCGCCGGGCTTGTACGCGATCGGCTCATCGGTGGCGGACAGATCGTCGATCCGATCGAGCCGGAACGTACGGATCGCCTCACGAAGGTGGTCCCATCCGCGCAGGTACCAGTCCTGATCGGTCGACTCGATCCGCAGCGGGTCCACCCGACGGCGCTCGCGCTCACCGCGTGAGTTCAGATACACGAAGTCGAGCTGAGTTCCGGCCGCGACCGCATCGCGGATGACCGCGAGGGTCTCATCCGTTTCAGAGCCGGCGACGGCCACCTGCGACGGAGCGCCGGATGAGCCTCGCGCCAGCTTGGCCATCAGTGAGCCGATCACGTCGCGATCCGCGTTCTCCGGCAGAGCGGAGAGGTACTGGAGTCCGGCGATGAGCGCTGCCGCCTCCCGAGCGGAGAAACGCGGAGAGTCGTCGATCGCGACCTGGTGAGTGAGAACGATCTGATCGTTCTGCTCGAAATCGTCCCAAGCGATGTCGAAGAGGTCGCCCGGCTGATACTGGTTCGTCTCACCCGGGATACCGGAGACGGCGATCAGGCGTACCGCATCCCGCAGCTGCGACTTCTCCACACCGAAATGCGCGGCCGCCTCGGCAACGCTCACACGATCGCGGTCCATCAGGTAGGGAACGAGCGCAAGCAGGAACGCGAGCTTGTCCTGCGCCTGCATGGGCTTGCGTCGCTCAGCCATCGGCCCGGCCCCCGTCATCGTGTGAACGGTCATCGTGGGCCCGGAAAGTGGCGAGCAGCCGATCGCGCACCGCATCCCGAAGATGCGGGGGTGAGATGACGACCACCTCTGGTCCGAAACCCGCGAGCTGGTCGGCGAGGATGTTCAGATCGGAGTAGTTTACCGTCAGACGGAAGGACTCGCCGTCACGCGCCGTCGGAACCGCGTCGCCGTAGCGCTTGCCGAGACGTGTGGCCGCATCCGTTCCCGCCGTCACCTCGATCTCGGCGACGCTGCGTGCCCAGATCGTCTCCAGCTCGGCCAGCGCCTTCGCCGCGAAGTCACTGCCCTGGGGTTCGAAGGAGCGAGCGGTGATCTTCACCGGCCCGACCATGCGCGAGAGCAGGAAGGTTCGCGAGCCATTCGCATCCTGGTCGATGCCCTGCAGATGCCAGCGACCCTGATGCTGCACCAGGGCGAGAGGCGCCACCGTACGGGTACGGGACGAGCTCTCGCCCGGCTTCAGATAGGGGAACTGCACGATTGCGTGCCGTTCGAGAGCGACGTTGAGCGGATCGAACGCACTCTCCCTCGCCCTCAGCCTGGGCGCATAGCCGACGATGGGGTCGTCGGCCTCGACACCGAGCGACCGCAGCTTCATCAGGGCTCGTCGAGACTCCGCAGAGAGCGATCCCTCACGCCACACCGTGGCCGCGAGACCGAGGAGGGTGATCTCCTCCGGCGAGAACACGACATCGGCCGGAAGATCGTATGCGCCTTTGGGAATGCGATACCGGAGCAGCTGATTGTTGCCGGCATCGCCCGGGGATTCCACTGTCTCGAGCGGCACCCCGAGCTCTCGGATGTCGTCTTTGTCCCGTTCGAACTGCCGTTCGAGGCTGCTGTTGTCACCGTGCGACACGTATCGCTGGCGGTAGCCCTGAACCGTCGAGAGGACCTCGTTCTTGGTCAGTCCGGTCTCGGTCGCGAGGAGCGCGAGAACCAGGCTGAAGAGACGCTCCTCGACGGGCACGCGAGAGGGCGATGACGAGGACGGGGACACCCATCCAGTCTAATCGGCTACAGCACTCCGAGGATGTCGACGGCCCACGCGTTGGCGGACATGCTCGAGTCCGTCGGCGTCTCGATGATGACCTGCGAACCGACCTTCTGTCCGACGAGCTCCTTGAGCATCGCCTGAGGCAGAGCCTGATTCGCGTTGCTCTGACCCGTCGACATCGAGACCAGGTCGGGAGCGCCGGCGTTCCAGGTGCTGAACACGACGTTCTTGTTCTCCCAGCCGACAGCCGTGTAGTGCAGCACGACCGTGCTGTCCTTCTTGACTGTGGCGCCGTCTCCTGCCTTCAAGAGCTCGCTGCGGACGGTCTTGGGAGCCGCCGTGGTGGGGATGGTGATGCCCGCCTGGCCGGTTGGTGCGAGCACGACCGTGGGGAAGCCGGAGACGGCGGGACGGACGGCACCGTCTGCACGAGGAAGGAACGCCCCGACGACATCGACGAGCGCTATGCCCGTGCTCGTGGTTCCCTGCTGCCCGCTGTCCTTCGGCGCGATCGCGATCGCCAGACGCGATCCGACGGG